>Ga0187893_10013182_pt1 | contig 11573 bp, 8 predicted proteins | sample MA1701074metaG_FD_139574 | JGI IMG/M metagenome (GOLD analysis project Ga0187893, IMG submission 139574) | White microbial mat communities from a basaltic lava cave in the Kipuka Kanohina Cave System on the Island of Hawaii, USA - MA170107-4 metaG ...
ACTATGCATGTTTTGCCGCGGCAGAGATTGGTAATATTTCTGACCGCCGCTGTTATCTTTTACTGGAAGGCAAATGGGGCCTCCCCATGTTGCTCATGAAAGATGTTGGACTCAACAGTGGCTTTATGATTCCGCAATATACCACGGCGGCATTGGTCACTGAAAATAAAACATTGTGTTTTCCTGCCAGTGCAGATAGTATCCCCACTTCTTTAGGCCAGGAAGACCATGTAAGCATGGGGTCCATCAGTGGCAGAAAGCTGAACCAGGTACTGGATAATCTTGAGTTTATTCTGGCTATAGAATTGTTGTCTGCCTGCCAGGCTATCGAATTCCGCAGGCCGCTAAAGAGCAGTGAACTGCTTGAATATGCACATGACTATGTTCGTGAATTTGTAGGGTTTGCTTCTGAGGACAGAATCTTTGCAGATGATATAAATAAAGTGGCTGATATTATTAAAGATTTTTCTTTTGTGAATGAAGTAAACAGGTTTGCAGAAAGTAAAGCTGTTGAATTGAATAAAGGTTTTGAAATGTTTGTTTGATGATATTTTATTTTTTGGAGACAAACTTTCGGTACAGGTGGCATCGCCGGTTGTGTCACTCACTTGTGCTTTCTGTTTTTTATGGTAACTTTTCCAGCATTATACTTTAGCAGCATGCAGAATGTGCGCAAAATAATAATGGAGCCTTGCCCTTTTTGTGTCAGGTGAATAAAAGTTAGAACTTCAAACCTGATGAAGTAACAATACTTCAACGATTTCGCATATTATCAGGGATATGAAGTTGAAATCACAGTAGTGCAAAAGCTTAAGCAGGGCGTATGAACGAATGTGCTGTATATCATTCGTTCTTGAACTTTTTGGTACTTTTTCTTTCAGGAGAAAAAGTATATAAGAAAATTGTTACTTAAGAGACAAAACAATAATCATGAAACTTAATCTGCTCGACTATAAAACATTAAAGTCTTTTCCATCAGGATCAGGGATTGAATACTATAATGGAAAAATCTACATCGTGGGAGATGATGCCAAAAGTTTACTTATTACCAGCAAACGCTGGAAAAAGAAAGATGAGATAAATCTTTTTGAAAGCGATGAAAAACGCATACCTAAGAAAATAAAAGCCGACCTGGAAGCCACAGCAATACTCCATTTGGATAAACAGGTTTACCTTTTGATACTGGGTTCAGGTTCTAAAGAGTTGCGTAATAAATGCATTTTACTGGACACAAAAACAGGTACCAAAACTGAAATTGACTGTACTGTATTTTATAAGCGGTTAACAGAAAATGGTATTGTTGATTTGAACATCGAAGGCGCGGCACAGGTAAGCGATTATCTTGTTTTTTGCAACAGGGGCAATAAAACAAATCCAGGCAACCAGCTTATTGTAACAACTCCTGATTTCTTTAGTTATCAGAAGGACGCACCTGTGGAGATACTCAATGTTGATCTCTCTGCCTATGAAGGAACGATGGGACTTTCCGGAGCAACCTATTCTTACGAGCATGACTGGTTAATATTTACAACATCTGTGGAAGATACAGCAGACAGTTATCATGACGGTGCAATTGGCAAAAGTTATCTCGGCATTATTGAAGACGCATACAGTAAGATCACAAAACACAGAATAAGAATAAATGAACTCATTGATCTGTCCGCCACCAATAAAAAATTCGATGGCTTTAAAATTGAATCAGTATGCATTCAAAGCGAAAGAAACCATAGCATGAAACTGCACCTTGTGGCGGATAACGATACGGGAGAAAGTTATTTGTTTAAAATAAGGCTGCGGTTTTAGACCTCATCCCGACTTCTTCTAAAGGAGAAGACCATCTAAGCACAGCACTTACTTTTTCGGCGATTCTGATGGTTTAGAACATTTTGAATGAGTTAAGAACTGATACGGAATATGAATGCACAAACCGATGGCTTTGCCCTGTGAAAAGTTAGTCGTAATTTTAATTGAACGTAAACAATTAAATTATGCAGGTTTTAGAAACTCCAGCCTCATTCAGCAATTTGCAAAAAGAGTTATTAAAATTATATGCAGAAGGTATATCTGATGAAGACCTGTTGCAGATACGATTAATGATAAGTAATTACTTTGCTAACAAAGCAACTAAATCAATGGATGACTTTCTGAAAGAGAAAAATATTTCAACAGAAGAATATAATAACTGGGAATACGAATCAAGAGAATCAAAAGCAGACAAAAGTTAAGTCGCTGCAAATAAGATTACCTTTTCTAAAATAGGCCTGCTAAATTTGAGTAAATTAATTATGGTTAAAAAAATAACAATATCAAATTATAAAAGTATTGCGGCTAATACTACCATTCAACTTGAGAATCTAACAGTATTTGTTGGACAAAATGGCTCTGGAAAATCAAATATTGTTGATGTATTTAGTTTTGTTTCTGATGCAATGAGACTTGGTCTGGAAGGTGCCATTACAAAAAGAAACGGAATACAGGCAATACGAAGATGGACCTATAGCAGGCCTTATAATATTTCAATTAAACTGGATATAGACGAAAAAGAGTTTTATGGTTCTTATTCTTTTGATGTATCCAGTCACACCCGGCATGAATATATTGTTAAGAATGAACATGCGTACATTAAATACAAAAACGGAGCAAATTTTGATTTTTTAATTTCGGAACAAAAATGGATTAGTGGCCCCGATTCTTTACGGCCGGCAGTCACTCCGCAAACATTAGCTTTTCCACTGATTGGTGGTGATGAAAAATTCAGCCCATTATTCAATAGCTTAACAAAAATGCGGGGTTACAGCATATATCCGGATACATTGCGGATTCCGCAAAAATATGATCCAGGCAGGCCAATGGAGGAACATGGTAATAACTGGGTTTCTATATTGAAAGATCAGGATGATAATAGTTGGAAAGACGATATTATTAAAGCATTAAACAAATTAACAAATGAAATAGATGATATTGATATTTCATCTGTAAGCGGCTATCTAGTAACAAAATTTCGTCACGGTAATTCAGGAGAAAGTAATAAACCTAAATGGTTTGAATCATCTCAGGAATCAGACGGCACTTTACGAATAGCAGGCATTATTACAGCTCTTTTACAAAAACCTTCATTAACAGTTATAGGTATTGAAGAGCCTGAATTAACAATACATCCTGGTGCAATAGGACTAGTATTTGATTTTTTAAAGCAGGCATCCTTAGATTCTCAAATATTAATAACCACACATAGCCCGGAATTGCTAGACTTAATTAAGGAGCCGGAATGTGTCCGGGTTATTACAAAGAGGGGGAACGCAACTTATGTTTCTAAGATGAAAGAAGATCAAACTGACATTGTTAGAGCAGGCCTTTATTCATTAGGGGAAATTCATAGAACTGAAGGTATAAATAGTGTTTCACAACAAGAATTTGAATTTCCTGCATGATATATATTTTAGTAGAAGGTCATGGCGAAGTTGAGGCAGCATCGAAACTTGTATCCAAAATCTGTTTCAATTTGGAATATTCCAAGGTTCATATTGCAAAAGCAATACGAACTGCCAATCTGCATAAACCTGATAGTTTAATTAGGAGCATCAAAACTTTTCAATATAAACCTAACGTAGATGGGCTACTAATAATTAAAGATGAGGATGATAAATGTCCTAAGGTTGAAGCTCCAAAAATAGCAACTGTACTTAAAGGGAACCCTATGCCGTTTCCTATATCCTACCATTTAATGTATCGTGAGTTTGAAACATTATTCTGTGCGTACTTAAATGAATTTAAAGGGAAAACTATTACTCATCTAATCACTGGTGAAATTAAATTTAAGGATGATATAGTGGCTCCGCAAAATCCAGAAGCAAAAAGAGACGCCAAGAAGCTGATTACTGAATCATTTCAAGGAGGTCGTGTATATAAGCCAACTGTTGATCAATTGACCTTAACGCAAGCTCTTGATATAAGTGTGCTTCGGAGTTTGAATTTACCGTGTTACGGAACTTTAGAAAGATGCATTATTCATCTTGTAGAGAATAAAGGTAAATTTTCGGTGTATCCCAAGTAAATGCATTGTCATGTCTAAATATTTTTTCATTGAAATTTATTCTGAAATCCCAACGAAATCTGAACGATAAAGGATTGCAGCAACAGACGATGCCCGCCCGTACCGAACGATGGTAACATAAGATTTAAATTAATAGAACGGTACGTTCGGGCGGGCTATACAATATTGCAGCACGGCTCAAAACACACAATCAAAACCATAAACTTTTCTATATGACTACCATTACAGAAAAACGGTATAATACAGTAAAATACAAAACCCCAACAGGTACTAAATTAACCTGCAAAGGCTGGATTCAGGAAGCCGCCCTGCGTATGCTCCTCAACAACCTGAATCCTGAAGTAGCTGAACGTCCTGATGATCTCATCGTATATGGTGGCCGTGGTAAAGCGGCACGTAATTTTGAAGCGCTTGATAATATCATCGCAGCATTAAAGATATTAGAGAATGATGAATCACTGCTTATCCAAAGCGGTAAGCCTGTAGGCATTCTTAAAACACATAAAGATGCTCCACGGGGTTTAATAAGCAATTCGCAACTGGTAGGTAACTGGGCCAACTGGAAACATTTTGATGAACTGGAAAAAAAAGGTCTGATGATGTATGGGCAAATGACCGCAGGCAGTTGGATCTACATCGGTTCGCAGGGAATTGTACAAGGTACTTATGAAACCTATGCAGCCGCTGCAGATAAACATTTCGGCGGCTCATTACGCGGTACGCTTAATGTTAGTGCAGGTCTTGGCGGCATGGGTGGCGCGCAACCTTTGGCCATAACAATGAATGAAGGTGTAGCGCTGATTGCTGAAGTGGAAGAATGGCGTATAGATAAACGCATTGAAACAAAATACCTCGATGAAAAGCATACCAGCATTGATGATGCCATTAATGCCGCTATGCATTACCGCCGCGAAGGTGAAGCCAAAAGCATTGGCGTATTGTGCAATGCCGTGCACCTGCTGGAAAGATTGATACAAAGAGATATTATTCCTGATACGCTCACCGATCAAACTTCTGCACACGATCCCCTCATTGGTTATGTGCCGCATACACTCACCAATGAACAGGCGAATGTATTAAGGGAACAAAACCCTGAAGAATATATCCGCCGCAGCTATGAAAGCATGCACCTGCATGTGCAGCTTATGCTTGAGCTGCAAAGAAAAGGTGCAATAACTTTTGATTATGGTAATAATATAAGAGCACGTGCCTTAGAGTACGAAGTACAAAACAGCAAGAAGCTTCAGACTCCCCCTTTAGGGGGCGGGGGGGGCTTATTCCCCGGTTTCGTTCCCGCCTACATCCGTCCATTATTCTGTGAAGGCAAAGGCCCGTTCCGCTGGGCTGCATTAAGTGGTGATCCCAATGATATTGCTGTTACGGACGAACTCATCATAAACATGTTCCCCAACAATAAAGGCATGATCCGCTGGATGCAAATGGCAAAAGAAAAAATTGCCTTCCAGGGATTACCTGCACGTATCTGCTGGCTGGGGCAGGGAGAAAGAGAAAAAGCAGGTCTTGCATTTAATGAACTGGTACGTACAGGAAAAGTAAAAGCGCCCATTGTTATTGGCCGCGATCATTTGGATACAGGAAGTGTTGCAAGCCCCAACCGCGAAACAGAAGCCATGCTGGATGGCAGCGATGCAGTTGCAGACTGGCCTATTCTCAATGCGCTTGTAAACACTGCAGGCGGTGCAAGCTGGGTAAGCCTGCATCATGGTGGCGGAGTAGGTATGGGCTACAGTATTCATGCAGGTATGGTGATTGTTGCTGATGGTACAGATGATGCAGCAGCAAGGCTTTCACGTGTGTTGAGAAATGATCCGGGTATGGGAGTGATACGCCATGCAGATGCGGGTTATGAATTAGCGCAGGAAACTGCTAAAGCTAATGGACTTGATCTTGCTGATAAACTGAAATAATTATTTTGATTGATAAATGCTGAATGTTGAATGGAGTTTTTCATTCAACATTTTTGTTTACAAGAAGAATTATTATTTATCCATCTGTATTACAGGTATGATGCATTCGTTGCGTCGTCGCCGACCCCGAGTTAGGTTTGTGCGCTGCATCGGGGCACACTTCACATGAAGGTAATTCTATTCAGCAGAGCGAAGGATTGGTCTGACTGTCCCGGTCTGACCATAAACCAAACATGGTGAACGATTTCAGTTAAAGCGTTAAACATTGCTGCAACCAGGCACAGCAGTACAAGACATGCCGTCGCTATATTTCGCAGTGCTCCATATAGCTATGGCAGTTGAAGAGTGCGTCCCGATGAAGCATACGGGATCAGGAACGCAAGGAATGATGATAGCAGTAATACAGACTGGTACAAAAGAAAAAATCTGATTTGTATTCTTCTTATCCCGTAATTTTAAGTACCTCTTTTGCTAACGAACAATTCAATGATATGAAAAAAAACCTTCCTCAAAATGTTGCAACTGGTGTTCCTGAAAAAAATGCTTCAATGAACAGGCGCAAATTTGTTGAGCTTGCTTCAACCGCCGCTGTAGCTTTTACAATCGTACCAAGACATGTGCTTGGCGGAAAAAATTATGTGGCACCAAGCGATAAAATTACGCTGGCCTGCATTGGCGTGGGCACACAGGGCATAAGAGAATTACTGCCATTGCTGGCTGTACCGGAAATACAGGTTACTTCTGTTTGCGACCCCAGTGAAAAAGCTATTGGTTATAAAGACTGGGGAAAGGATTACCTGAGAAGTGAAATACGCAAAACGATAAAAAAAACTGATTGGGATTGTGGTGGTGATGGACTGATCCCCGGTGGAAGAGAAAATGGAAAATCTATTGTTGATACTTTTTATGCAAACGTAAGGCCCGAACAAAAATTTAAAGGTTGTGCTGCTTATGCAGATGTACGTGAATTATTGGAAAAAGAAAAAGACCTCGATGCAGTAAAGATCATGACGCCTGATCATCTGCATGGAGTGCTTTGTATGGCCGCTATAAAAAGAGATAAACATGTACTGGTGCATAAACCGCTTTCAAACCGTTTGCTTGAAGGAAAGAAGGTAATTGAGATGGCACGCAACAGTAAAGTAATTACACACCTGATACCATGGGATTCAAATGGCTCTATGGATACTGTGATGAGCTGGATCAATGCAGGTGCTGTTGGCACACTTACAGAAGTGCACAACTGGACGAACAGACCCGTGTGGCCGCAATATCCTGACCTGCCAGCAGATAACCCACCTGTTCCGGATGGGTTTAGCTGGAACTTATGGCTTGGCCCTGAAGCAGATCGTACTTATAGCCCTAACTACACACACATGGTATTCAGGGGCTGGTACGATTTCGGCGGTGGTTCTATGGCAGATATGGGGCATTATAGTTTGTGGACTGTTTTCAATGCATTGAAATTAACGTCGCCAACAGTTATTATCCCCAACCGAAGCCATGTATGCGGTTTTCATGATCCTGTTCCATACCGTATCAATAATGACTTTTCATTTCCTATGGCGAGCATGGTACGTTTTAAATACCCTGCAAATGGTAACAGGCCACCCGTTGATCTCTGCTGGTATGATGGCGGCATGCGTCCGCCCACTCCTGATGAATTACTGAATGACAACAAAGAATTGCCACAGGAAGGCATGATGTTCGTTGGCGAAAAGGGTAAAATACTTGCCGGATTCAACGTGCAGAGCCCGCAAATTATTTCAGGTACAAAGATGGATGCACCTAAAGCAAATACTGACACACGTGATCAGGTAGCATTAACTTCTGCAGCATTGCCATTGTTTGTAAATGCCTGTAAAACCGGGAAACAATACCCCGGTAATTTTTCTGAAGCAGAATATTTAACAGAAGCGGTCAACCTGTATGCGGTAGCATTAAGAACAAACAGGCTGTTGAAATATGATGCTGTCAATTTTAAGATCACCAATCTGGCAGATGCAAATAAATATTTAAGCAGGGAATACAGGAAAGGCTGGGAACCGGAAACAATATAAGCCCCATCCCCTGAAGGGGGAAGAATGAGGCAGGGTTTTTTGATACCAGCTGCAGTTTTTCATAGCATCATCGTTGCGTCGCAATCCTTTCATCTGTATTACTTGTGGCATCATTTGTCTGCGTTGTGATTTGTCCGGTAATATCATACAAAGCACGATGATTGAATTTGGGAACTGTAGCCTTAACTTTTTGGACAAACAAAAAAGTAAAGAAAATAATTGTTACTTAAGAGACAAAAAAGTAAATAACAACATCAGGCAAAAAAATTCCTTGTCATGAAACAAATAAACCGTCGTTCATTCCTCACACAAACAACAAAAGCTGCAGGCGCAGCCATAACCTTATCACAATTACCAAAACAATTGTTTGCTGCCGCAGCGGCAAATGATATGGCTGTTGGTTTTCAGTCGTGGACAGTAAAAGATAAATTAAGCCAGGATTTTGCCGGAACCCTGAAAATGATGGCAGACATGGGCTATAAAATGATTGAAATGTGTTCGCCCAAAGGCTATGCGCAGATTGGTTTTGGCGCTTTTACAAAAATGAAAACGTCTGATATAAAGAAAATTATCAATGATGCCGGGCTTAGCTGCCCAAGCTGTCATTTTGGATTTTCTGAAGTAACAGATGATGTAGATGATCGTATTGAATTTGCAAAAGAATTAGGACTTACGCAAATGATATGCTCTACTTTTTGGCTACCTAAAGCAGCTACATTAAACGACTATCTTATGGCTGCTGATAAAATGAATAAAGGTGCGGAAAAAATAAAAGCGGCAGGTATGCAGGCTGGTTTTCATAACCATAGTTTTGAATTTGTACAATTAGATGGCCGGCTTATTTACGATGCACTGCTCAGTCGTTTTGATACAAATCTTGTAAAACTACAGTTCCAGACAGAGGTTATCAATCTTGGTTATAAAGCTTCTGATTATTTTACCAAATATCCCGGCAGATTTATTTCAGCGCACTTGTCAGACTGGACAAAAGATAAAAAGGAAGTGCCCGTTGGGCAGGGAATTATTGACTGGAAAGAATTTTTTGCCACTGCTAAAACAGGCGGTGTACAAAACATTTTTGTGGAAATGGATATGGATAAGTTTAAAGACAGTGTTGCGTATATACATAGCATGTAAAGTATAGTTGCAGCTATGAATAAATTATAAATGTTGAATGAGATTTCATTCAGCATTTTTTTATGCCCCTGCCTCCTAAAGAGGAGTAAAAAAAGCAAAAACGATCTTCGCATTCAACAAATCAACACTATTACGCACTTGCAAACAAGGGTCGTTGCTCATGAAACTACAACTGTACAAGTCACAGTAATACTACAGCTAAATCAAGGCGAAAGAAAGAAAAGTGCTGTATATCTTTTCTTTCTTGACTTTTTTGTTACTTTTTGTGTCAAGACAAAAAGTAAGAGAAAGAAAATCGGTTACCTGAATTACACATAATAAAAAAATTGCCCATCTCATAGCCAACACTCAAAGCCATGCAGGGTCTCGTAATTGCGCTCCTCATTGCTGCATTACATTCCAACCGTAGGAGTGAACACAACAGGCGATGATAGTAGCACAACTGCTCACCCAATAAAAATATTTTCACAAAACATATCCATCTATCCCCTAATTTTAAAACTCACTTTGAAACAAAAAACAAATGCCAGGCGATAGCTTACACCTCAACACCAAAGCAAAAAAACAAAACACTTATGATGCCATCATCGTAGGTTCCGGCATTACCGGCGGATGGGCCGCCAAAGAACTCTGTGAAAAAGGATTGAAAGTATTGCTCCTCGAACGTGGCCGCAATGTGGAGCATATAAAAGATTACCCCACCGCAACAAAAGCGCCGTGGGAATTTGAGCACCACCTGCGTTTAAGTAAGGAAGATAAAGAACGCAGCTACGTGCAAAGCCGCCATTACTCTTACAGGGAAGACAACAAACATTTTTACATAAACGATAAGGAAAACCCTTATGATGAAACCAAACGCTTCGACTGGGTACGCGCCGATATTGTAGGGGGCCGTTCGCTCTTATGGGCAAGGGCCTGCTACCGCTGGAGCGATCTTGATTTTGAAGCAAACCTCAAAGATGGCCATGGGGTGGATTGGCCCATACGCTACAAAGATCTTGCACCGTGGTACGATTATGTAGAAAGTTTTATTGGTGTAAGTGGTTCTGTTGAGCACATACCGCAATTGCCCGATGGAAAATTTCAGCCACCATTTGAAATGAATTGTGTGGAAAAATCTTTCAAACAAAAAATTGAATCTGTTTATAACGATAGAAAAGTTATCATTGGTCGCACAGCAAATCTTACACAACCTGTAAAAGGAAGAGGTCAGTGCCAGGCAAGAGATCTTTGTCACAGGGGTTGCCCGTTTGGTGCATACTTCAGCACCAATGCAAGCACCATGCCTGCAGCTTATGCAACGGGTAATCTTACGGTGCGTCCGCATAGTTTGGTAAATAAAGTTTTGTATGATGAGCAAAAACAAAAAGCCATCGGTGTTGAAATATTAGATAATGAAACAAAGCAAGCAGAAGTATTCTATGCAAACATTATTTTCCTGAATGCAGCAACAGTTGCAACCGCATTTATTTTATTGAACTCAACATCAAACAGATTTCCCAATGGGCTTGGTAATGGCAGTGATCAGGTAGGTCGCAACCTGATGGATCACCACAAAGGGCTTTCCATTACCGCGGGTGTGGATGGTTTTGAAGATAGTTATTATTATGGCCGCAGGCCCACCAATATTTATATACCGCGCTTTAGAAATGTGCATGAGCCCTCGCCGGATTTTCTGCGGGGCTATCATTATGGCGGCGGTGCATATCGTGGCCGCCAGCCGTACAATGACGCCGCTATTGGCGCAGATCTTAAAGAAGCGCTTGCCGAACCAGGTGCATGGTCTTTCAGCATCTATGCATTTGGTGAATGCCTGCCTTATGCAGACAACCGCGTTACGCTCAACCACGATAAAAAAGATCTCTGGGGCAGGCCAACTATTACCATTGACTGTGACTTTCGCGATAATGAAAAAGCCATGCATAAAGACATTGCCGAAACGGGTAAACAAATGCTGGAAGCCCCCGGCTACAAAGATGTGCAGGTAAGCGGCAGCATCTCTTTCCCCGGCAATGCCAACCACGAAATGGGTATTGCCCGCATGGGCAGAGACCCAAAAACCTCTGTGCTCAATGCTTTTAACCAAATGCACGAAGTACCCAATGTATTTATTACCGATGGCAGTTGCATGACAAGTGGCTCCTGTGTAAATCCATCGCTCACTTATATGGCCCTCACCGCAAGGGCATGTGATTATGCGGTAAAGGAGATGAAGAAGGGAAATGTTTAGGTGAAGTAAAAACTAAAAAGTGAAAAGTAAAAAGCTGAGGAGTATTGTTTGCGCGGTTTAACAGTTATTTTGAACTATACTTGTCGCCGCATAAAAATCCCGAACGGTCGGGACAAGTTGTGCAATGATTTTTATGAGCCCGGCTCTTATTTTTTATCGCATCC
>Ga0187893_10013184_pt1 | contig 11572 bp, 10 predicted proteins | sample MA1701074metaG_FD_139574 | JGI IMG/M metagenome (GOLD analysis project Ga0187893, IMG submission 139574) | White microbial mat communities from a basaltic lava cave in the Kipuka Kanohina Cave System on the Island of Hawaii, USA - MA170107-4 metaG ...
CGGCCGAAAAAAGCGTTGGGTGGACTGACGCCAGCCGCCTATGCGCGGCAATTGGCCAGCAAATCGGCGACAGGAGTGCCCGGACTCTAAACGTGGCTGCTACTCAAGACGGGGGGACATCGGCTGTTAACTAAGGTATAGAAGCTCGCCAAATGTTTCCAGAGAGATAGATCCAGAACCTCACCAATATGAGCCAAGGCGGCACAGAAACTATTCACGAAGTAGATTTTTGTGCGCAAATTGCTGCTTCTGCCACGAACATATTCCACGCTCATCCCGACAGCTTTCCTTTCAAGGAAGCACGTATTGAGGGATTTGGAAGTGGATCACTCGCTCGCAAGAGGAAGGATTTACGATTCTACAATGCGTTCGGTGCGTTGCTCCTTACTAGCGAAACCAAACTTCCAGGTCCTGGTAAGGAACGAGATCCGTACAATGAGACAGTTGTTCGCGTCGCACAACAAAAAGCGGACGATGCAGATGTTCGTTACTTTTTCACCTGGAACGTCAATACTTTTGTTCTCTGGGACCGAAAACTTTGGAATGTACCCTTACTGGACAGACGCGTCCAAGAATGGAATCTTGATAGATATCTATCCAATGCTCAGGCTGTAGCCGTTCCTGCTACCCTTCACTATCTCAAGACGAAATTCCTTCCTTCTCTATTGTCTGACCTTGCAAATATCTGTACCGAAAAAGTCCATGATTGGGGTATGGCTCTGAATCCTAAGCGTTGGAAGAAAATCAAACGGCTCAGAGAGCTGCACCTACGAGCACGGCCCGACCCTATAGAGAATCTGGACTTGTTTATGGAGGCTAGGCAGACGGCATGAGCGCCACAGATCACTAGGCATTGCAATCCAAACTCTTGGGAATATAGGTACGATGATCGACGGCATAGGATGCGAGCAGGCCTAGGTGTGTGCGTGCCTCCGATGTGCGTAAGGAATCCAGTGCCTGGAGAGCCGCTGATACATATTGGGCCTGAGTTTTTTGAATCCGATCAATAATACCTTCCTCTCTTAAGAGAACTCCTAATTGGCCCTGCCTCCCGTTCTCTGTCTCCATTATCTGGCGATACTGTTGCATGGCTGTCGGCGAACCATAGCGTTCCAGGTACAACAGGGGCAACCCCAGCCTTTGATGCAGACGAGCGCGTGCATCTGACTGTTGGCGCGGCTCAGTGTCTTCGTCGACGTCCAACACATCATCGTGGATCTGAAAGGCGATTCCCAGATTGAGGCCATAGGTCCGAAGGGCCTCAATCTCTTCCTGAGTACCTCCACCTAAAATTGCTGGCACCGTGACGGACGCGGCGAACTGAGACGCGGTCTTCCCCTCCGCAATACGGACATACTCGTCCTCTCGATCCCCCGCACTCGCCGCCGTGAGTCCACGGAGTTCCCCGAGGCAGCATGCCTGGGCATACGAGTTGAGGGTATTCGATGCTTCCGCCACCCGTTGCAGACCGAAGATGTTCCGGGACTGTCGTAAGACCGTAAAGGAGCGAAGCATCAAGTAATCGCCCAAGATCAGAGCAGGGCCAATACCCACCTGGACATGAAGTGCAAGATGGCCGCGCCGTTCCTTCGCATTGTCCACAATATCGTCGTGAATGAGTGACGCTCCGTGCAGGAGTTCGAGGGCTGACGCAATGGGGACCATCATAGCCAGCTCAATACCAATGGCATCTGCAGCCATGAAGGCGAGGAGAGCTCGGAACATCTTGCCGCCTTGAAGGTATTCAGCAAGAATGGCGGTGTCCGGGGTCTTCTTGAGATCCGTCACGATCAAGTCGCGACAGTCTTGGAGGGAAGGGAGGTACCGGTTCAGGACCATTTGGAAGGCCATAGGGGTCTTTCTCATTTGAAAGTGTTTCCCATCGGACTGCGCTGTGCAGTTCAGGATAGAGCCGATTGGAGCTTAAAACCCAGATCGATCGTCATGCTCTCGCATCGAAAGGACCCACATGCCAATTGCGACGAACCCAAGGCCATGAACTACGCAGCAGTATGGGAAAACATTCCCAAAAATGTCAAGTAGGATCTCGGGCCTCCGCAAAAACTGAAGCAGGCACATGTCACTCGGATCTGCTCGAAATTGTTTCTTATTGTAGAAGACTTGCGAACACTGATGGACTCGATCGTCAACCGACACTGCTGTGCTCTCTTCTCCGCGAAGGAGCTGGTATAGCGCGCGCAGGGCTGCAGTCCTACGTTGAGATGAGTGCTAAACGTTGAGGGCCTTGCTCAGCTGGAATTCTACAATTCTATTCTGAGACTAAGACGATCTCTCCAGCGTGATGCGCACGCGGCAGGTAGGCCAGTTACCAAACAACAGCGTCTTGCCACGAAATGGACCTCCAAGGCTTCTTGCAGGCTCACGCAATGCATACCCGGTTGAAGAGGTTGCAGCGGCTTTGGGGAGAACCTCCGCTTATGTTTTAAACTCCACTGCCGTCGCCTTCACAATGCCACCGACTAGTGGACCGTGCACCTCTATATGAACACCCACTCGGATATCGTTTAGCGCGCCGCCTTGGAATGTGGTCCCGGCGTCTGCCAGCACATGCACGTTGCCGATAAAGAAATCCCCTGCACTCAGTGCCCGGGTGACAAATCCTTCGATCTCCGCAATCTCGCCTTCCTCTAAACCTAATCCCTCTTGTGACACACGGGTCGCAGTGAGGCGAATCCTGGAGGAATTCAAGCCTCCAGACGAAATCTGTTTTCCCATCACATCGATCAACAGGCCATTCCACCCGTCATTCGACTGACTAGGCATATCTGTGAGTACTGCATCGCGGTAGTCGAGAGTGAGGTCCCCGATTTCGAAGGTTTGTTGCTCCGCTCGGTGATTTTTGATGAACCCCTGGACATGATAATCAGGCGTGTCGATTTTCTGGTCGAGTGTTTTTAGTTCGACCCAGGTTCCCCTAATCAGCCCGTCTCCCGTCACGAATCCGCTGATCTCCACAAGATCCCGACCTGGTATCAGATTCGCGACATTGCCTCCTAGGATACTGACATCGATGGCTGTCGCAGTCGTGATTGTGACGGTCTGACCTAACACGGTCAGGCCGGTTCCATCCGCCGCAACCGATTGGACGAATCCTTCGACTGTATCCTCATACAACACCGTATTCGCTGTGCGGAGTAATGGTTCATCCGTGCCGGAACCTTCCGGCAACGTGGCGTTCACACGCACGATCATCCCTTTCTTGAGATCGCTTTGATTCCCTGGATTCCCGTCGACCGTCATCGAGGTGTGCATCGTGTCATACTCGATGCCAGAGACAAAAATGCTGCCGAATCCGGTGATGGGGCCTACGGCGACGATGGGGGTGATATGGCCGGTCCCGCCGATGCCGCCACCGGCTTGCGGAGAAGGGCCGCAGGATGCCAGCGCAACGAACAGCACCATACCGCTAAGCAGATTCTGAGGGTTTGCATGTCTCATGATGAGAGATCTTCTCGATTGGAATCACCAGATGGTTCTTGTTCTTCAAACTGAAAGACCCCGAGCCCCACACGCACGCGACCGGTCCCCTTCGACACCGGATTGACATCACGATCATGATGAGCAAGCCAGCGATCAAGCTTTTCCAGAAATTCCTGTCCTTCTGCGGCTACTACGGTGCGAAACTCTTTTGCTGCTTCTCGGGGCACGTTATCGTACATAACTTTTCGCTGGAAGCGAGGCTTCGTAGGTTTCAAATAGATATTGTGGTCAATTGTCGAGATGAGATCGGCGGTATCTGCTCCCAGCACTTGCAGCTTTTCTACCGAACCCTTTTGGGGAATATATCCCCGCGAGACAAGACAAATCCGCCCGTCTTTCAATTGTTTCACGGCACCGACCCGCAATAGCTCATCCAGCACAGCTCGCACCGGGATATCCCCGCTGTAGGAGTTCACCAACGCACTGAAGGATGCGCCTGTTCCTTCCATGGCAAGCGGACGAGGATGGCCCTTCCCATCTCCGTATTTTGGATCGCGGAGCCAACCGGTGATCACTCGTGAACCGCGGTGGTATTCTTCAGCTGAGACGGACTTAATGGACTTCGAAGTAGCTGATAGCTTCAGCAACCGCTGCACTTCCTTTCGCGTCAGCCCGCTGAGAATGGCTATTCTGGATACCGTCTGCTTCTTACCATGGATAGCAAACTCAGCGTTCGCGACATCCACATAGACTCGCTTTGCCAAATCAGCCAATGTTCGATGGGAAAGGTTGTTTCGAAGAAGGATCCTGACCAATGGCCGTAGCAGTTGAAGTAGGGCAGCAGACAGCTCGTGAATGTGCGTAGCTTGAGCCATTGTGGGCGGGTACTTACTATAGCTTCTTTCCTATTCTCATTCCAAGCCTGCGCTACAAAGCGCTTCGTTGCCGGCCCCCCCGATATTGGTGCCATCCTTCTGTCCTTCGGACCGTGCTATCAATATTTGATGGCCAACGAATATTCACTATGATGGCGCTCAAATCCACCTCCCCGACGACAGCGCCGTATGGTGAGTACACAACTACTGACATCGCTGCCAATCGTTGATATGAGCATTGGCTTTTGGGCTACATCAAATGCAGCAAATACGGCATTTCGGCTGGCAATTGTCTGTGTTTATATCTGTGTTTTGGCGGTTGTCTCAGCAGGCAGCTTACGACAATCTGTCTTCGCTTAGGTATCCCGACTGTCTAGCCCCAAGGCCATTCCCCTAACGTGCCTATGGAACCGTCTCTCATGTGCCCGCGATGGTTCCATCAGCCTTATCTTCACTGGCCCTGTCGCTCTGTAGGCCATTCATCAACATTTAATCCAGGTCAGGCCTAGTTACTGTCCACGTCGGACCAAACTGTCATTCTCACTGACCACCGCTCGATCGTCGCCATGCAGGCTCAAGGGTGTTCGCGAGCTGGCTATACCTATCACTCTCAAAATAGCACTGCAGCCTTGTGCGCGCTATACCGGCTCCTTCGCGGAAAAGAGAGCATAGCAGTGTCGGCTGACGGTCGAGTCCATCAGTGATTACAAGTCTTCTGCAACAAGAAACGATTTCGAGCAGATCCGAGTGACATGTGCCTGCTTCAGTTTTTGCAGAGGCGTGAGATGCCGCTTGACATTTTTGGGAATTTTTTCCCATACTACTAGGCAGTTCACGATGGCACATCTCCTTGCCATCGCTTGCCGTGGAAGTGATTCAGACTGGGTGCGGTAATCACGTGGAATGAAGGATCTGCGATGGCAATGAAGGAGCGGTTTCAAGGTCACGGCCCTATTGTCCTCGGATTGGTGTTCACGGCAGTGATGCTGACAGGTGCCTCTCGCCCGCCGATTGATGACCGCGTCCCCGATGGGTACATGGAGGAAGCCCTCGCCCTAAAGTCACCATTCGGTGACATCCGGCAGGCCGCTCAGGAGATCGTGGCAGCGGGGAAAGTCCTCTATGAGGGCAAAGGCACTTGTTTTCTCTGTCATGGAGTGAGTGGGAAAGGTGATGGCCCAGCAAACCATATGCATGTCAAAAATCCCCCTCGCGATTTCACGGATTGTGCGTTTCAGATTGATCGCGATGATGGCGAACTCTTCTGGATCATCAGGTATGGCAGCGCGGGGACGGGCATGGTGGCTCTCATCCCCAACCTCCTTAGCTAGGAAGAAGGGTGGAAAGTGGTCGCCTATCTGCGAACCTTCTGCAAGGTCGGAGGATAGAGGAAAAACGGCCTTATATGGGGTCCTGATCCATGCACATAGAACCATGGCCACGATTCCGATCCAGTAGAAAGATAGGAGGAAGGCTATGAACCACCGCGTCAGGGTGCAAGCCATCGTCATGCTGTTTGGATTGATTGCCTTGGTGGGGTATGACTGGAGCCAACTCACCACGGACGCCCAGGCGATTCCCGCGTTTGCTCGGAAGTACGGGTTCTCATGTAACGTGTGTCACGTGCCAGGGTTCCCCAAGCTCAACGACACCGGGAATCTCTTCCGCGATCAAGGCTATCAGCTGGGAGCCGATCAGGATCTACCGACCTATGAAGGCATCTCCATGGGGTACATTCCCATCTCTTTCCGCACGACGGTGGGCTATCAACGAGCCAGCGTGAGGACCGACGCCACCGGCGTGACCACTGGAGGGGTTGGTTTCACTGGATTGGATATCCTCAGTTTTGGAACCCTCCATCGCAACATTGCCTTCGGGGTCGTATATACCCCGGGACTGGGGAGTGCCGGATTTGGGACCGGCGCGAGCGACAGTGATCTCGAGTCCGCTTTTGTGCGACTCATGCGGCTCGAACAATTTCTGGGGGTGAAACCCGAACCCGGCAATTATCTCCTCAACCTGAAGGTGGGTAAATTCGAGCTGGATGTGCCGTTCAGCGAAAAGCGAAGCCCGACCTTGAATACGCCGTTTGTGCTGTATCATTATTTGCCTGGTACCCCCTACACGGCAACCATCAGCGGGACCTCCACGAGTTCCTATCTTAATCCCAACTCCTTTGCGATCGGCGAGAATCAGCCCGGTCTCGAACTCACCGGGATTAAGAAGACGGCGGCCACGGAGGGTTTCTTCCGATACAGCCTCGCCGCGCTCACGACCAATGCGTTCTCCGGACCACTCAGTGGCTGCAGCGCCGGGACGACGTGCGGCACCGGAGGTCGGAACGTCAATTTCTATGGCCATGTCACTCAATCGTTCGGCGGCTATGGCATCGTGTCTGGACATCGGCTCGGCTTGTTCGGCGCCTATGGCACGGCGCCGACGGTTGTCAATGCAACGTGCCCCACCTGCCAAGCCGTGGCCGGCAGCGGGCAACCGTTTCACCGCATCGGAGGTGACTTCAGCCTGACCTTCGAGGGGCAATGGAACTTGTTTGGAGCGCTGATGTACGGCAACGACAGTAAGAACCTCTTTTCGTCCCAAGGCATTGTCAATGCACAGCGGGCGGCCTGGTATGGGGCATTTGTGCAATTGGACTGGTATCCGACGCTGCTTCCCGTCATCCATATGCCAGGGTGGCTGTTGTCGTATCGCTACGACTTGATCCGCAACATCCAGCAAGGGGATCCGACTTTCGCCAAGGATTACAACAACGTGAACTCTCATACGTTCATGGGGCGGTATTACCTCCATCAATCTAGTCGAACCGATATTGCGCTGCACATGGAGTACAACTTCTACCAGACCGCCAGGGTCGGAACCGGGGGCGGTGATTTACACGGTCAGACGCTCCTCTCCGGGATTGATTTTGCGTTTTAATTGGCGTGAGGGTGTGGCCAAAGAAACCCATCAGCCTCAGAGGGTAGGTGAACTGGTTGGGTCAGATTCTAAGGGGTCATGGATAATGGGATCATTGCGAGTCCGACTGGTCTTTCTCAGTTTGTGTTTGGTTGTAGGCTCAGGGCCCCTCCTGAGTGCCACGCTGGTGGGGGCCGCCGCGCCCATGACGAGACCCGCCTGCGACCAGTGTGAGGAGACCGCCCGTTTTGTCCAGTTCCAGCAGGTGTCGGAGGACTCTCATGCAGCCTCCTCTCGTCATTTCACACATCCGTTTGTTCTCACTCCTGAGGAATGGACCGCGCTCCTTGGGACGCTGCAGGTCCAGCGCCAAGCCGAAGGACTCCTGTTCCGGGATCCAGCTGGTCCGGTGCTCCCCGCCTTCACTCCAGAGGACATCAGCTACCTTAGTGTCGCGTTGAGCCAGGCCTTTGCGCAAGCCCAACCTCATGAAATGGTCGTGTTTGGGCTCAGTCAGCTGAATTCATACGAAATGACCGAAATCACGACCGGCGGATGGTTCGTCGACGGGCCGTCGGTACACGTCATCCTCGCTAACTATCGGCAGGTCGTGACCATGCCCGGCACCCGCACGTTACTCTGGGAGCGCCCGCTGCGTCCTGATGCAGGACCCCACTACGATTTGATCGCGGGTCACCATCAGACGATGGTGCGAGAGTCCAGCGTGATCTCAAGTCTGTTTTCTTCCCCTCCTTCAGAATTGGTGATTGCCTATCCGGAAATCCTATTGGGAGAGTCAGTCGCAGACCCGACTCTACAGGAATCGCCCAATCCTTTACCTGAGATGAGCCCTTCCTCGATCTCTATCGAAAACCGGTTCCGTGTGCTGAAGCGATTGCACGAGCAGGGGTTGATCTCGGAAGAGGAGTATCGGACCAAAAAACAACAGCTCCTGGAGCGGTTCTAAGCGAGTTGTTGCAGAGTGCAAGGAAGTCGAACACAAGACGCGGAGGACCTAGATAGTGGGAACCCAAGTGTCGAGGCAAGATCCGGGTCCTCTAGGGTTCGGCGCTGCTGCGAGGCCACGAGATTATTTGGCCGGCCCATCTCGTGAGGCGCGTTATTGCACTGCATAACAGAAGCGCCGTGTACACGTGCATTGATCAGACGTTCCCGAACACGCCCATGCGAATTTCGATACGGGCCCCCCCAACGGGAATTACCAACATGGTCTTTCGGGCGGGCGCGATCCGCGACCAGACCCGCAGTCACGAGAAAGAGGATTGGTCAAGTATCGTGGCAGGGTATTACGGACCCGGGGCCTCTACCAGTAGGAGGCAAGCTGGGATCGCCTGCGCGCCTCAATGCATCGAGACATGGATGGAGGGACATATCATGTTCGAGAAACGTAGATATCGGAAAGCCTCACTCCCATTAGCCCTACTTGCCGGTAGTTTGCTTGCCGCTGTGATACCTCTGGGATCAGCGACGGCGGAAGATTCCAGCCCCTATCTCATAGGACACTGGAAGCTGAATGATCATTTTTCGGATTTTAAGTCCACTGGCACTACGATAGCGACCGAGGATACCGAGTTCGTCTTCCTCAATCCGACCCCACAAACACTTACACTGGAGTATGCATTTTTCGACGAGAGTGGGACGTTTTGCGGCTGCGATCGTGATACCCTCAAGCCTAATGGACTTACCCGGTACACGATGTTAGCGGAACAACAAGGCGGGTTTTTATCGAGGAAACTCTGCCCGACCCAAACCGATGGGACGATGAAGACGATCGTATTTCAAAATGGCGGTCACCCAACGTTCCCACCCGGCGGTGAGCTCCAGGCCGGTTACCAGATCAATCTCTTTAAAGGCAACGGAAGAACCGAATCGCCGTTATTGGCTGTTCCCATCAACGGAGTGACATTTGTCGAAGAACAAAGCGTTCATGCCGCTTGCGTTTCCGTCCTCGGCCAATAGGTGACCCCTGGGCTGGGCGAGGTCGGCGGTTCTCTAGAGATCAGACAACAGGAGGCACGGACACTTCAATTGGTTCACGAGGTCATAGAGAGCTACGGTCAGCCACAACGAGCGTAGAATCCCTCGATTCTCGTGGTGTTCTGGGGTATGCACGCCAGCTAAAGGCAGGCACTGTCTGAAAGATTTTGCAGTGCCTGCCACCGAACTCAAGGAAACGGGGTGCGCCAGCAGCTCTGATGATCAGACCTCCACTCGCTGATCTGACCAGTTCGAAGATCAAACGCAAGCCTCATGCTGAATTGGTTCAGATCATTCAAATCAAAACAGAAAACCGCCGACCCCAATGTCAGCCTTCAAGGGAGGACTTTCTGATCAGCAAATCCACGTATCATGCGAAAGGCGGAACCTACTTGCTGAGAATCTCCAGCGACGCGCATTGGACCTTCACGGTGGTCGATCTTCCTTGAAATGCTGCAGTGTGTCTACCCGAACCTCAGTCCTGCCGCGGAAGTAGTAAAAAACTTCTCGGCATCCTGTATCATAAGGTGTACGCTACGTAATTACCGCATTCTATGAAGGGAGACATGACTATGTGGTGGCTACTCGGTGGGCTGGTGGTTGCGGTGGTCGCCATCGTCCTGTATCAGAACTGGCCCGCCAGACGCCCGTCACCGTTAGCAGCTCGCTATATCATGGCCGAGACAGCCGACGGAGCGCCTCTTCAATTTCTGGTTCGAGCAACCCGCGGGGTCACCCCGGCGCTCAATATTGCGACAATGCCTAGCTTGCTATGACGATCTACCGCGGAGATAACCATGACCATTAGGTTAAAAGCCTGTCCTCACTATTTTATCTGAAGTGAGTTCCCGTATTACCTACATCCAAATCCCACTGTGCGCCTTCTTCAGGCGCACATGACGAGGGGGAACTAACGTCACTTCATGACTATGGCATCATGGTTCTTCCGCTTCAGCAGAGTTGGACCCATCTCCGAGTTAACTTCGGATCTCTGGTAGCTTTCTTGTTGCCAGCCTCATTGTGCATTGAACTCGTTTGGATGTTTTTCTGGCCCGCTGATTGGCAATTGGGTCGGAGAATTGGACGGGCTAAGCACGTCCATTGTGCATAACGCGGATGGAATCGCCGTCAATGACGCCAACGCCTTGGCCTGTGAAATCCGAGGCAATGGCTGCAGACACGCACAACAGGAAAAGCTCTAAGGAGAAAGCTAAGATTAGATACATCGCCTCAGTATGTCCCAAGCCCCACTTCAACAAGGAGTTCACTGACCGTGACAGACAGATTCAAGCCAACCTCCGGCCTCACGGTCTTACCCCTGTCTACGGCCTGGTTATGATGAAGTCGCGCATGAAGCTGACGGATGACCTGAGCGAGATTGTACGCGTAAAAGGTGAGTGAGAAATCTTTCTGTTTTTGCCTGCCATCTAGAATCCCCTTGGCCTTTTCGAGCATTCCATCCAGTGAGCCAGATGAAGTGACTCCGATAGCACTGAGGCAATGGCTCAGAATCCCTTCCGTGAGATTGTTCGCACGATCAATGGCATCGAATGGGGCATTCCGCGAAAGAGCCCGTTGAAATCCTTCAAAGTGTAAGACGAGATACTCCCTTAACTGAGGAGGAACCGTGTCAAACTTTGGAGTGACCAGAATCGAAGCCATCTGAACAGGCGCAAAGGTAAGGACCTGTCGATTCAGTGCATCGGCCTGAATTCGCGTGATACGCCAGAGAGCATTAGGCCCTGTAGAGCCGGTGAGAAAATATCCTGCCTTACCAGAGTCAACATCTGTTTCCCAGGCATAATTGCCCGGTGGGTCTGCGTGATAACACACAGCTTGCTCCAGAATCTCGTCATAGTGGCTGCGAACCTTGGGATTCTCTCTTCTGACCCGTACGGTAACAGTCCCTGCTGTCCTATAAACCAGAGCGGACCAATTCGGGGGACCATCACTGGAAGGGACAGGCCGTAACAAAGTGTGGGCTGGATGCTGACGAAGCTGGGACTTTCCCTTCTCCAGACCGTTAGATGTGATCTCCAATTGACTCAGGTAGGCGCCCTTGAAGACCACTATGGTTGGATCTATAGGAACAACCTGACTGGTTGAGATGGGTTCGGCAAACCCTTCCGTCTTCTCCAGATAATAGATCGTGCGTGATGCGGAAGGCATACTTAACCTTTAGTGTCTCCTTCACCAGTTGTTGGCTCAGAATGATGCCGCCTCTTACTTCTGCTTCGCAATGATCTTATATTTGATCTGCTCATAGGTGGCTCTCGGAATAATTTTCTTATTTACCAAGTCGTCCTTTCGAGCATAGGGCCTACCCTTCATAATCTTGTCAC
>Ga0187893_10013185_pt1 | contig 11571 bp, 17 predicted proteins | sample MA1701074metaG_FD_139574 | JGI IMG/M metagenome (GOLD analysis project Ga0187893, IMG submission 139574) | White microbial mat communities from a basaltic lava cave in the Kipuka Kanohina Cave System on the Island of Hawaii, USA - MA170107-4 metaG ...
GGCGGGCGCACCGGAGTTTGGCCCTGTCCACCACCGCGGCGGCGGTGCGCAGGCGGCGCACGGGATGGCCGGCCCGCGGGCCGGTGGCAATCAGCTCCTGGATCGACGCGGCGGCGTAGCCAGAACCTGATCGGCACCCTGCGGCACGTGAGCCGCAACGTCAAACACTGGCGCGCCGGCGACATGCGGCAGCGCTGGCTAGGCCTCGGCCTGCTGCGCGCGGCCGAGCGCTTCCGCCGGATCAAGAACCACGACGATCTCGGCGCCCTCGTGACCGCGCTCGGCGTCCGCGCGGTCCCGGAGCGGGCGGCGTGAGCCCTCTCGTTCGGGGACGCCAACGAGGCGAGGGCCATAACGGGCTCAGGATCGATCTTCTCGAGGGGGGTCGCTATGTCGCTATCCCCCCAGAACGCGGTGAACAAAGAGTATGATGCCCTGCCGTCGCGCTCCGTGAAGTTCAACATCCAGTGGGACAACCTGTCACGAGGTCCCGATCGAGGTAGATGCGCAACTGCTTGACAAAGAACTCGGGGCGCACGCGGACGTAACGGCCGCCGCGGAGGCTGAGCCCGGTGTCGGAGTCGTGCTCGATGTGAGCGATGACCTCCACGGTCTGGCCTACTGCCGTGGGCTGGAGTCTACCGAGTCGTGGGCGGCCCAGGCGGTCCCTCACCGGGATTCCCTGTGTACCGGCACAGCCGTCGCCCGCCACTCGCAGCTCGCGCTCGCCGGTGAAGCGACCGTGCCTGCTGCACTCGACGGTCGCGCGGAGCACTCCCCCAACCCCCGAGCGCATGGGAAACGCAACCGACGCCCGGCCGTTACGGGGGGTGAAGCGGAAGGTGCCTTTATGCGGCACCGGATCGGACTCGAGCACGAGGTCGATCGAGCGGACGAAATGGTCGCGGTCCATCGGGTGAGGGACCGACACGCGCACAGGAACGTTTGTCGGGTCCTCGGCGAGGAAGGGCACTTCGAAGTGCGGTCGATGCTCGACGTCCGCCTCGCCGGCCCACGCCGTGGGCGGCCGGAGGATGGCGTGCACGGCGCCGAGAGTCATGGCCTGCAGCGCGCGGCGGCGGCTCGGCTCGGTCATCGACACGCTCTCACTTGAGCAGTGCCTCCACCACGGCGTGAGCGGAGGGATGGTCCCAGTCGCGCGGTCCCAGGGCGATGGCGGCGATCTGACCGGTCCGGTCGATCAGAAAGCTCCCGGGCAGAGCGCGGATCCCGTAGCGGTCGGCCACCTCCATCTTGGGATCGAGTCCGATGGGGAAGGTGAGGGCGAGCGCCTTGGCGAAGGCCGCGACCTTGCCGGGATCCGCGGTGTCGATGGAGATCGCCAGGATCGTGAAGCGGCGGTCCTTGAATCGACGGTAGAGCCGCTGCATGGAGGGCATCTCCTCCTTGCAGGGTGGGCACCATGTCGCCCAGAAGTTGAGGAAGACGACCGCGCCGCGGTGCTCCTGCAGCGTCATCGTGCCTCCGGCCAGGGTCGGCACCGCAAAGTCCGGCGCGCGCGTGGGCTTGGCGGGACGGATTAGGTTCAACTCCTGGAACGGATCGGCGGACGCCCGCGTGGCGCCCAGGATCAGGAAGACGAGCAGCCCACCGAGGGTGACAAAGCTGAGTGCCACCGTGCTAGCCGATGTTGACCAACGTGATCATCCCGCCGTCCATGTGCATCGGCTTGTGGCAGTGGAAGAACCACGCACCCGGGTTGTGGGCGGTGAAGTCGAGGACAACAGAGCCCATGTGAGCCTCCACGTCGACGCTGTCTTTCACCACCGGCTCCAGCAATCGCGTGCCGTTCACGGCCAGCACGCGAAACGACTGGCCGTGCAGGTGCATGGGATGGGCTTCAGGACTCATGTTGACGAACCGTACGACGGCGCGGTCGCCACGCCTGAGTGGGAGGGGATCGGTCTTCGGGTAGACCTTGCCGTTGATGGTCCAGGCGTCGCTTCCCATCATGGCGCCGCTCAGGGTCAGCCCGAAGCTCCGCGTCGCGCCGTTGGCGGCGGGCAGCACAGTGCGGCCGCGGCCGAGGCCGTAGTGCCAGACCTCCAGGCCCTCGATACCTCCCTCGCGCGGCTCCGGCGTCCGCCCCTCGTGCCCGTCGTACCTGACGAGCATCCGCTCGCCGGCGGCGGCGTGCCCTGGCGCGAGACACGAGAGGAACCAGGCTCCGGGACGGTCGGCGACCACCACGACGTCGTACCGCTCGCTCGGGGCGAGGGGGAGGACGTCGACCGCCACCGGCGCCTGGAGCGCATTCCCGTCCGTGTGAGTGACGTGGAGCCGGTGGCCAGTCAGGCGCAGCAGGTGGGTATGATCGGCGCTGGCGCTGACGAACCGCAGGCGGATGCGCTCGCCCTTCTTCACGGCAAGCGGCGCGGTGGCGGGCCAGGCCTTTCCGTTGATCGTCATCGTGTCGTAGGCGGGTGTGTGGCCACCGCCCATCATGTCTGCCATACCGCGGCCACCCATCATGCCGCCCATGCCACGCATCATGCCGCCGCCCATCATGCCGCCCATGCCGCCGCGGCCCGCCGCGCTGCCCTCGCGCGTCGAGGGAAGAGGCTTCCCGCTTCCCGTCGCCCAGTCGTCGAGGACCAGCGTGACATCGCGGTCGTACGCTATGGGCTCACGGGCCTCTGCCTCGATGATGAGCGGCGCGGCGAGCCCGAGGTCCATCTGCCGATGCTCCTGGAAATGCGTGTGGTACCAGCGTGTGCCCGCCGGGCGAGCCTCGAATTCGTAGACGAAGGTCTCGCCCGGTTGAATCGGCTTCTGCGTCAAGCCGGGGACACCGTCCATCGCGTTCGGGACATCAAGTCCGTGCCAGTGGATCGTGGTCGGCTCGCTGAGCGCGTTCTTGACGATGATTCGCAGGCGCTCGCCCTCGCGTGCGCGGATCTCGGGCCCAGGCACCTGGCCGTTGTACGTCATGGCCTTGATCGTCTTGCCCGGGGCCAGCTCCCAGGTGACTTCGCGGGGCTCGAGATGAATCGTCCGAACGGTGTCATCGCTGGCCCAGCTGGCGTTGCGACGGCCGATGAGCTGCGCGGGCACGCCGGCCACCGCGGCGCCAGCGCCGAGACCGGTGAGCGCAACAAGGAAGTTCCGGCGAGAGTGGTTCATCAGCACTTCCTTTCGATTATTCGAGCGATCTCCTCGGGCGCCGAGAACACGATCGACGCGCGATCGCCCTGCATGCCTGCCCGCACGAGCACCGGCGCGCCCGGCGCCGGGCCCGACGGGCTCGAGTCGGTCTTGAATCGCAGGTTGAACTCCCAGAACGGGAGTGTCGCTCCCGCTTCGGTGGTCACGTGATAGCCGTCGCCACAGTAGCGGATGCTCTTTACGCGGCGCTCCTTCCCGAGGGTCTTGAGATCGACACGTGAGCTGGCGCCCATCATGCCGCCGGACGGGGCTGGCGGAGCCTGCCCGGTCGCCAGGGCCTTGAGGTAGGCAATCAGATCTGTGCGCTGCTGGGGGTCCTTGACGCCGGGGAACGTCATGACGTTGCCAGCGACAAGCCCCAGCGGGTTCTCCAGCCACCGATCCAACGTGGGCTCGGTCCAGGTCAGCGTCGAGTCCTTCAGGGCCTGCGAGTAACGGGTAAATCCGTCGATCGTGCCCGCGCGGCGTCCCCACACGTTGGCGAGGCTGGGTCCCGTGAGATGAAGGCTGCCCTCCACGGCGTGGCAAGGCGCGCACTGGCGGAACAGGGCGGCCCCGCGGGAAGCATCGCCGATGGGCAGGGCGACTGCAACAAGCGCCGTAGCGCCAAGAATGGCGCCGCCGAGCGAGGGCAGCACGAACAGACCCCGGCCCATCGTTAGCCCTTGGGATAGGGGGTCGGGGTCGGGGCGCCGCGATATTTGCCGTCGATGACTCGACGCACCTCGACCAGGGACTTTCCCTGTCCGCGCATCGCCATCACGTCACGCGTGACGTCGAGGCAGACGGTTCAGGTGGCGGCATGGCTCGTGAAGGTGACCGTCCCGTCTCGGTTGAAGGACTTGATATAGCAGTCCTGGTTGTTCTTGTGACCGAAGCGGCCGCACCCGCAGAAGCACGGGATGTACCAGAGGTCGTCGCCCCCTTCCAGCGCGTAGCGGTAGAGCCGTTGGATCTCGCCAGTCCCAGCGAACTGAGGCAACTGGCCCCGCGGCAGCGTCTGCACCTTATCGCCGATGGCGTCGATGGTAACCGGTCCGGCATCCGCCGAGTCACCGCCGAACAGCCGCGCCATCGCCAGACCCCCGGCCGCCGTTGCGCCAGCCAGAATGAGCGTGCGTCGGTTCATGTCTCCTCCCCAATGATCAGGTCGAACGTACGATGGTTCCTGCCTGACGTGAGGCGTCTCGAACTCAAGAAGCCAGTCGGGGCGCCGGTGTCAGACTGACGTCGTCTGGCCGGCAGTCTCCGAAGCGAAGTGCGTGCTTGAGACGCCTCGGACCGCTAGAGGGCGACGGTGGGAGGGGAACGCGAGGCGAGACGAAGGGGTGGGTCGTCGATGGGCGCCCGGGAGATCACGACGCTGACCCCTGTGGTCGCGAGTACCAGGAAGAATCCATCCGCCACCGGCAGCATTGCGGCGGGGAGGACCACCTGCGGCGAGGGCGGCGCGCCGCATCCGTTCTGCTCGTCGCACATGCGGGTCTCACAGTCGGTGGCCGCATGGGCTGGCAACGCCGCCTGCACGAGATCGCCCAGGCAAATCAGCGCCAGCGCGGCCGCGACAACGATGGCGGACGTGCGTGTGATGCAGCACCAAACCCGGGAGCGCATGCACCCGTGAGATTACGCCGAAGAGGGCCGCCCTGCAACGGATCGGCGCCGGCTGCAGACGACCGCCCCCGGGCCCCACCTACGAGCGAGGGGCCGCGTCGCGTTGCATTAGTCTCACGCGCATGGTAGCGTCAAGCGATGATGACTCCGCGGGGTCGATCCTTCGTCGCGCTCGTCTTGGCCATGCTGCTGGTGGCCGCGTGCGGGGTGTCCTTCGCGCACGCGGCCGACATTGGGACGGACGTCTGTAGTGCGACGAAGGCATGGGGATCCGCGAGGACCGACGTCGGATCCTCCGCCTCTCAGCTGTTTGATCTGGCCGCGGCTCCTCTGGGGTTCGTGGGATCCAATGCCCCGGTTCCGACCTGGGTGACCACGTTCCCGGAACCCCTCGACCGCGTCACCTCTGACGTCTTCGCCGAGCCGAACGCTCCCCGCGCCCCTCCGATCGCCTAGTTCCTTCTTCAAGTAGTTCGCCCGATAGCCGGCAATCGCTCTCGTGGGCCGATGTCCGCAGATGCATGCGGCCCTCCCGAGGCGTTCCGGTTCCCGGGAGCGCGACTCGACAACGGAGGAGACGATGGCAACCCTGACGACTGAGCGCTACTGTCCCATCTGCGGCAAGCCCGTCACGGAAGGTGTATTCAACCGCTTTGGCGAGTGGTGTTGTTCCGAGGCCCACGCCGAGGAATACGTGGCCGAAGTGCGGGCACAGAAGCAACAGCAACTCGCGAGGAGCACGCCCGCATTGTCCGAGCAGCCAAAACAGCGTCACCGGGGCGGGTGCTGCTAGGCGCCGACCGTATGAGGCGGCGAATCATGGCATCGGATCGCACGTCGAGCAGGCACGCGACATGGCGGGTATCGGCTCGCCAGCGGCGCCGCAGGCGCCGCTGGCTTTGGGTGGTGAGCCCCCTGTTGCTCGTAGCCGCTGGCGTCGGCTACCTCGCCTGGAACGACGGTTGGGGCGGCGTGCCTGGAGTGGGTGAGCGGGCGCCGGCATTTGTCCTCGACGACAGCGACGGGCGGCCGGTGAACCTGGGCGACTACCTTGGCAACAAGCCGGTGGTCCTCGCGTTCTACATGAACTACGGGTGAGACAGTTGCCGGGTTCAGCTCGGGAAGCTGCGCGATCAGATCGGCCGGATCCGCGAGACCGGCGCCGAGGTGTTCGCGATCAGCAACGACGATCAGGAGCAGGCCCGGCGCATGGCCCGAGAGCTCCAGGACAGTATCCGTGTGCTTTCGGATCCGTCCATGCGGGTGATCTACCAGTACGGCATGAAGGGCGAGCGTATGGCCATGGCGGCCATGGGCTACGTCCTCATCGATCGCGTCGGGGTCATCCGAGCGCGGACGATCGACAAGCGCTTCGGGGAACGTGGCGACGAGATCGCACAGGAGTTGAAGAGTGCGTCAGTCGTGGGCGGACGCTGACGGACAACGCAGCGCCGGAGAAATGAAATGGCTGTGGACAGCAAGGAACACGACTGCGGCCTCGGTCACCCCAGATCAGGAGGCGAGCTGATGGACGAAGACTTCACTGCGAAGGCGGCCGGTCCCTTCTTTCCGTCGACGTGTCATCCGTCACTCAGCCGGCGTCGATTCGTCGCGGGCGGCGGTGCGCTTCTGGGGGCGGCTGGCGTTGGAATCGGCGCGGCCCCTGCGGTACCCGACGCAACGGCGCTCATCAGCGCCCACGCCGGATCCGCCAAGGACCCGTGGGCCGTGGCCCATGGGATTCGTGCCATGGGCCGCGAATTCACGCTGCAGGACGGCAGGCGCGCAGTGGACTTTCTCCTCCAGGATGTCCTAGCGCCGGTCACGGTCGGCCAGCGCCGGCTCCTGGCTTTTGCGCTTGGGACCGAGTCGCATGCGAACAGCTTCCTGAAGACGATGCTGGAAGCCGGCGTGCCGCTCGACTACACGTTCTCCCACGGCGGCGACAAGTATCGGCTCCAGGACATCGTCGATAGCGCCCACGCCCTCTTTCGCCCACGCGAGTTCACGTCGGATCCTCAGGAGATCGCGTGGAGCCTGATCGCGCTGACTCGCACCACATCCCCCGTTCGCAAGCGCTGGACCAACGCGTGGCGCGAGTCGGTGGACCTCGACGAGTCAGTCGAGATGGCGCTGCGGGCGCTTGAAGATGCCTCGGCGCCGTTAGCGGCCGCCATGCGCGACGGCCGACCGATGACCGCGAAGGCGCCCGTGCACTCCTTCACGTGCGGCGGGACGCACATGCTGTACGCCCTGGTATCCGCCACCCACTATGGCTTTGGCCTCAAGGGAACACGCGAGCGAGTCCAGCAGCAGGTCGCCCTCATGGTCTGGCGCACGCGGGCAGACGTCGACCTCATGGCGCGCTTTTACACCGACCGGAAGCGCTCCCGCGTGCCGCTTGCCTCCTGGTACGAGCTGGACTCGAAGCTGAAGCTGCTCGGTCACGCCGAGGAGTGCTTCGCCATGGCCGTTACGCGTGGCGTGGTGACGCTGGCCCCCGCCCAGGCGGCGCAGCGGGAGGAGGCGGTGGCGACGGTCAAGCGACTGCTGGCCGACCCCCGGCTCCGCAATCTGGCCGAGGTTCGCGCGATGAACATCGAAGCGTACCGCCAGCTCGTCGGTGACATGTGTCACGCGCGCCACGGGTTGGTGTTCGCATGAATATAAGGAGGAGAGAGCGAATGCCCAACCTGATCGCGGTCGTTGCGGCGCTGGTCGCAGTCGTCGGGCTCGTTCCGGGCATGGCGATTGCCGCCGAGAAGAAACCTTCGTACGAGCATGTCCATGCCCTGGCTCTGGACGCGAGCGGACGAGTCCTGTTCCTGGGAGCGCACGCGGGACTCTTCCGCAGCGAGGATGGAGGCAAGACGTGGCAGGCGGTCGCACTGGCTGCCAAGCACCCTCATGTGGACGTCATGGCGGTCACTGCCCACCCGGAGGATGCGCGGACGATCTACGTGGCTACGCACGACATGGGGGTGCTCAAGAGCACCGACGGCGGGAAGACCTGGAAGGAGACGAACACCGGCCTCGGCGGGCTCGATGTCCACGGCCTGGCCATTGATCCACGGGAGCCTCAGAAACTGCACGCGGCCGTCCGCGACAAGGGCGAAGGGATCTACCGCAGCACCGATGGCGGCGCCAAGTGGGTCCGCGTGGACGACGGCCCGGGCGGAGAAGTGAAGATCCTCGCCTCCGTGAACATTTCGACGGGGATGGGCGGCATCTTTCTTTATGCGGGAACGGCCGAAGGACTCCAGCGCAACCCGGACTGCTTCTGAGGGTGGAGGGTCGTGGGCGGTCTGCCCACAGGTACGGTGAACGGCTTCGCGGTGCATCCGACGAACCCGAAGGTCATGTACGCGGCCATGCGCGACGGGATCTTCCGCTCCGAGAACGCCGGCCAGAGCTGGAAGCCGGTGGACGGCGGTCCGAAGAACGTCGCGGCCGTGGCGATCAACCCCAAGAAGCCGGATGAAGTCTACGCGGCAACCGCGGATGGGAATCTCTTCCTGAGCGCCGACGGAGGACTGCGATGGAACTCGCTGCCCTGAGCCACGACATAGGACCGCTATGGATCAACTCGTCCTCGCGTGGTACGGCTGGCTGAGCCGCCTTAGCCAGGGAGCGGTCTTTGCGCTCCAGGATTGGGCGGATCATATTCAGCTTCCGCTGGTCACGGCCGCCATCTTCGGCCTGATCGGGGCCACCGCGCCGTGCCAGCTCACGACGAATCTCAGCGCGCTGGCCTACGTGTCGGCGCGTTCGGGCGGTCTGCGCTCAGCCACCCTCGCGCTCGCCTACGTGGCGGGCAAGGTCACGGTTTACACGCTGGTGGGTGGGCTCGTGGTCGTCGCCGGCCTCCAGCTGCAGGCCGCTTCCATTCCGGTGGTCATCGCCACGCGCAAGACGCTCGGCCCCCTGATGTTGCTCATCGGACTGAGCATGCTCCGCGTACTGCGGCTCAGGGCCGGGTTCGGCCAAAGCGCGGCGCTCTGGCTGCGAGACCGACTGACGGGTCGCGGCCACCGGGGGGCCTACCTGCTCGGCGTGGCCTTCTCGTTCGCCTTTTGCCCGACGCTCTTCTGGCTCTTCTTCGGGTTGACCATGCCACTCGCTCTCCGCAGCACGGGCGGCTGGGCGTTTCCGGGACTCTTCGCCGTTGGCTCGTCGCTCCCGTTGCTCTTCGTGGCCACCGCGGTGGCGGCGGGGGTCGGGACGGCGGGCCGGATCGCGGGAGGGATCCGGCGTCTCGAACCGGTTCTCCGAGCCACCGCCGGCGCCCTCCTGATCGGCGCGGGACTCCACGACACGCTGATCTACTGGGTGCTGTGACATGAACCCTTCACAACAAGGAGCAAGGTGATGACCAAACGGATTCGCTGGTTCGTCCTGACCTTCGCGCTTGGTTCGGCGATGGTCGTGGCGACCTCTTCGATCGCCGGAGAGGGGGCGCCCAAGGAGCAGAGAGCACCGAAGCCAATGACCGAAATGATGCGCAGGGGATCGATGAGCGACCTGCTCGGTCCCGAGCGCCCGCTGCTCAGCCTGGCCCTGCAGCGGCGCGCGGAGCTGGGGCTCTCCGCCGACCAGGTAAAGATCCTGGAGGGGCTGGTAGAGCGCTTCCGGAAGGATGCCGAGGGGCGGATCGCCGAGATCGAGGCCGGGGAGCAAGAGGTCGCGTCCATGCTCCAGTCCGATCCCGCCGACCTGAACGTGGTCGAGGCCAAGGTGCGGGCCCTCGCGACGCTGCGAGCCGACCTCCGGATCGCGCGGATCAAGACGATCGAGGAAGGCCGCGCTGCCTTGACGCCCGAACAGCGCCAGAAGCTGCAGGCGGTCGCGGCGTCGGCGGCCCGGGGCCGGTCCGCGGAGCGGACGCGCGGGATGGAAGAGATGGAGCGCTTCATGAACTCCGAGCGGATGCCGCAGGCCATGAGCGCCATGATGGAGATGGCGCAACGCATGGGCGACGGCGACACCATGCTCGGCATGGTGCGGATGATGGAGATGATGGGCTCGATGGGCGGCATGATGGGGGGCCAGGGTGGTGGCCCGGCGGGCGGTCACGGCGGCGGCATGATGGGCGATCAACCCGGTCACCACGTGCCGAAGGAACAGAAGTAGTCCGATGTCGCTGGCGTCTCGGACCCGTCGACGGCTGGTCCTGTCGGTGGGCGGCGGCGCTCTGGTGCTTGGAGCCGCCATCCTGGCCGCGCTCGTCGTGGGTCCGAGATTCTCCACCGGTGCGCGAGCCCCCGCTTCCGCGGGGACGACCCTCGAGAAGCTCGACCTCTACGGGTCGGTGCCGGAGTTCTCGCTGATCGAGCGCAGCGGGCGGCGGGTGGGGCGAAACGATCTTCAGGGCAAGGTCTGGGTCGCGAACTTCATCTACACCAAGTGCACCGAGACCTGCCCCACGCAAAGCTTGCAGATCGCGCAGCTACAGCGCTCGTTCGGGGACGTGCCCGACATGCGCTTCGTCTCCATCACCGTCGATCCGCAGCACGATACGTGGGAGGTTCTGGCTTCTTACGCGCGGCGCTACGGCGCCGATCCCGAGCGCTGGCTCTTTCTCACCGGCGACAAGCGGGGAATCTACTGTCTGGCCAAGGGCTTCAACCTGGGCGTCGTCGATCCGTCCGACCCGAACCCGCCCGCGTGCGACTCGGCGGCGCTCCGCCCGTTCGGGGCCGTCCTGGCCTGGTTGGGGCCGCCGGCGGCGTTCGCCACGCACGGATCGCAGGGGCTCATCATGCACAGCGCGCGGCTGGTGCTGATCGACCGTGCCGGACGCATCCGCGCCTACCACCCGGCCACGAACGAGGCATCGCTCGAGCGACTGACCCCGAATCTGCGCCGGCTGCTGGCCGAGCGCGACACGGGGAGCCGCTGATGGCACTCGACCTCGGGTGAGGGAGCATGGCAGTCGCGGAACCGCCTGTGGCACAGGTCGACACCGAGCCGACGACAGGGGCCGGGAGGCGATGGGCGCGAAGGCGGCTGGTGATCGCGGCTGGCGTCATGGCGCCGGCGCTCGGCCTCCTGGTCCTCCTGGGTTACGGTCTGGTGACCGATCCCAGGGATATCCCCACGCCGATCCTGTCTCGGCCGGCCCCGACGTTCACGATGACCCTTTTCGACGGCAAGGTCCTCCGACTCGAGGATCTGCGGGGAAAGGTCGTCTTTCTCAACTTCTGGGCCTCGTGGTGTCCGCCCTGCCGCGCGGAGGCCCGGATGCTCGAGGCCGCCTGGCGGAAGCACCGGGACCAGGACGTCGTGTTCGTGGGCGTCAACCTCCAGGACAAGGAGGAAGCGGCGCGGGCGTTCCTGGCGGAGTTCGACGTCACGTACCCGAACGGGATGGACCGCGGGGCGAGAATCGCCGTGGACTACGGCATCGGGGGCCTGCCCGAAACGTTCTTCATCGATCGCGACGGGCGCATCACCTACAAGCACATCGGCGCGCTCGGGTGGGACACGATCACGGCCAAGATCGAGGAAGCAAGGGGCGGGGTGGTCAGCGCCTCCCAGGGGCGCGGGGACTACCAGTCGATCCGATGAGCGCCGCGACGCCGAGGCACCCGCTTCGCCGGGGATGCCCCTCAGACCTCGCCGCGCGCTCCGATTTCCCTCGGCCCAATCACGAGTCGGAGTAGAGATGACGATTGCTCGTAACCCCCTCCACGGATCCGGACGAGCGGCATTACCGCATCCGGCTCTTGCCTCAGGTGACAACGCCAAGTCGCCTCAGGGGATAGGGGTGAC
>Ga0187893_10013186_pt1 | contig 11571 bp, 6 predicted proteins | sample MA1701074metaG_FD_139574 | JGI IMG/M metagenome (GOLD analysis project Ga0187893, IMG submission 139574) | White microbial mat communities from a basaltic lava cave in the Kipuka Kanohina Cave System on the Island of Hawaii, USA - MA170107-4 metaG ...
ACTCCCGCGGGACTTACTGGAGACCCAGACTTAGCTCAAGTGGAGGTCGTTGCTCGCTCACTGGCCGAATACATGGACGACTATAAGGTGATCGTCATTAAGAGTACCGTGCCCATAGGAACCGGAAGATGGGTCCGCAAATTGATCGAAGCGAATCAAAAGATAGGAATTAAGTTCGATATTGTTTCTAATCCCGAATTCTTACGAGAAGGCTCGGCCATTGAAGATTTCATGAGGCCTAATCGGGTTGTAATTGGTGCTGACAGTGAGCAGGCAGCTGCCATTGTTAAAGATATCTATCGGCCGCTATACCTCATCGAGACGCCGTTTGTTGTGACCAACTTGGAAACCGCGGAGTTGATCAAGTATGCCTCCAATGCCTTTTTGGCTGCCAAGATCTCTTTCATAAACGAAATGGCAAACCTGTGCGAAAAAGCAGGGGCCGACATTCACCATGTGGCCAGAGCCATGGGCCTAGATAAGCGAATTGGGTCAAAATTCTTACATGCCGGTCCAGGTTTTGGGGGATCCTGTTTTCCCAAAGACATTTTGGCCTTGGCGAAGATGGGTCAAAAATTTGGAAGCCGTTTGAGAATCGTGGAATCTGTTGCTGAAGTTAATAGGATTCAACCCGAGTTAGTCGTTCAGAAGATGGAAAACGCGCTGGAAGGACTGGCCAACAAACGTATTGGGGTTCTGGGATTGTCATTCAAGCCAAATACCGATGACGTCCGGGAGTCTCCTGCAATTTCGATCTGCAAGAGACTGATTGAACATCAGGCTCAGGTTCAAGTCTATGATCCAATTTCGATCCCTAATGCTAAAAAAGTCTTTAACGGCGACAGAATCTCTTATTGTGGCGATTGCTATGAAGCTGCTGCGAACTGTTATGCGTTGCTAATCGCCACCGAATGGAATGAATTCAGAAATATCAATCTAGAAAAGATCAAATCGATGATGAAAAAGCCGATCATCTTTGATTCCAGAAACATCTTCGAACCCGAAAAGATGGAGCGTTTAGGATTCCAGTATTTTGGCACTGGACGGTAGATCATGATTTTATTGCTCGAAGCCGGCCAGACATTGTGCCAAAGTCAATTGTGATTAAAGGTTAAAGGCTCAATGCTTCTCCTGGGGATTAATGCGTATCACGCCGATGCGTCTGCCGCCATCGTGAAAGATGGAACATTACTCGCCGCTGCCGAAGAAGAACGCTTTAATCGAGTTAAACATTCGGGGGGGTTTCCCTATCAGGCGGTAAAGTTTTGCCTGTCTCAAGCGGGGGCCTCTCTGAAGGATGCAGATCACATCGCTGTTGCCCAATCACCCAATTCGCATTGGTTGAGCAACACGGTTACAGTTCAATCAGATCAATTCTTGGTCGGTACTGACCGGCACGACCGTTTTTTGTTGCCTGCCCAAATCAGAAGCATCCCTGGAGAGCTTAAGCAGGCAACTGGAGAGGTTTGCCAGACCACGACCCAGTTTCACGCAGTCCCCCACCATCTTTCGCATTTGGCTGGCGGCTTCCTGATTTCAAGATTCGAACGAGCAGCATTGGCTTCCATTGACTCATTTGCTGATTTCAGTAGTACCATAACCGGCCAGGGCAACAATTGTCAGATCGATTCTTTTGACGTCGCGTTCTTCCCCCATTCCCTCGGCATTTTCTACACTATGATGACCCAGTACCTGGGATTCCTGAACTATGGGGATGAAGGAAAGGTTATGGGTCTGTCAGCTTATGGGCGACCCAGATTCCTGGGCAAGCTGCAGAAACTCATTCACTATGATCATTGCAAGGGATTCAAGCTCGACTTAGATTATTTCACACACCACAAGAACGGGTTCCGAACCACCTGGCATTCTGCAGAGCCATTCATGCAGAAGTTATTCTCGCCCAAGATGGTGGAAGAGTTTGGCCCGGCTCGGGCTCCAGGAGAAGAGATCAGTGAGTTTCACTGTGATATGGCCGCCTCCTTACAAGCTTGTCTGGAAGAAAATGCATTTCGTCTTCTTCATAATCTTTTCGCCCGTTCCGGTTCAACCAACTGCGTTCTGGCGGGCGGAGTGGCGCTCAACAGTGTGCTGAATACAAAGATACCTGAATGCACGCCATTCGACGAAATTTATATCCCTCCTGCGGTGGGAGACTCAGGCACGGCCTTAGGTGCTGCCTATTATGTCTACAACACGGTGATAGGAAAACCACGTTCCTTTGAGTTGGAACATCCCTTCTGGGGCCCCGAGTTTACGGATCGAGAATGTAAGGCGGCTCTGGACTCCTACGGCTTGGCTTATCGAGAAATTGAGGTAGTTACCCAAGTTGCGGCCGAATTAATTGCTTCAGGCAATATTATCGGCTGGTTTCAGGGGAAGATGGAGTTTGGTCCTCGCGCTTTGGGAAATCGAAGCATCTTGGCCGATCCACGCTCAAATTTAGCCAAATCAAGAATTAATCATTCCATCAAACTTAGAGAAGAGTTTCGCCCTTTGGCGGCTTCCATTTTGGCCGACAGGATGGCCGACATCTTTCAGCACCCAGGCCATTCGCCGTACATGTCGGAAGTATTCACCCTTAGGGAGGACAAGAAACACCTCTTTCCAGCCGTCAGCCACATCGATGGTACGACGCGCCTCCAGACCGTCATCCGGGAAGGCAATCCGCTTTTTTGGGATCTGATCAATGAGTTTGATAAGTTAACTCATGTTCCGATGTTACTGAATACATCGTTTAATCAGCAGGAGCCGATTGTCTGCACCCCAGAAGATGCTATTCGATGTTATCTATCCTCCAACCTAGATGCCCTGTTCTTGGGTAATTTGTCTGTCCAGAGACACGCTGCTTGAAGTTGCACTCTGAATGGAATACAGCCGAACGTTAAGACCGACCCAGGTTACCAGGACTCTTAGCGTTGTGGGGGTCCTTAAGTTAGAGGCCGATTGACTCTCCGGGGAAATCGAAAAGCAACCAATGAGGATATTAGTTCTGGCCCCACAGCCCTTCTTTGAACCTCGCGGAACCCCGTTCAGTGTACTCTGGAGACTGAAGGCGTTATCGCATCTGGGCCATGAAGTTGATGTTCTAACTTACCATGTTGGCCGGGACGTTTTGATTCCTGGTGTGACGATCTACCGCACTCCTTCGATCCGATTCATACGTGAAGTTGCGATCGGGCCATCGGTGGTCAAAGTTTTCCTAGACGGTCTCCTCTTCATATCAGCCTACCGTCTGTTGCTGAGGAATCGATACGATTTACTTCATACTCATGAAGAAGCCGGCTTTTTTGGGACCCTACTGGCACGGGGCTTTGGCATTCCGCATCTGTATGACATGCATTCTTCGCTTCCTCAACAATTGAAGAATTTTGAATTTTCACATTTCGGACCCCTTATCTATTTATTTGAGTGGCTGGAGCGCCGGGTAATTCATGCAAGCGACGCCGTCATAACAATTTGTCCGGCATTGGAAGAGCACGTCAGGCGGATCGGCGGCCATCTGCCGCACGTGATGATCGAGAATGTCGGCTCGGAAGAGGAACCTGAGGATCTTTCTGAGAAGGATTTCCGCCAGTTCCTAGCTACACATTCTTTAGAGCAGAAAGAAGTTCTTCTCTACGCGGGAACTTTTGAGCGATATCAGGGACTCGACCTCTTGATTGCCAGTGCAGAGGAAGTTACTCGTCGGCATCCTGATTCCGTCTTTCTGTTGATGGGGGGGAAACCGGATCAGCTAATTTACTATCAGAAGATGGTTAAGGATCGTGGCTTATCAAACTATTTCCGCTTCACGGGAATGAGACCTCCAGATGAAATCCCGGTAGCCATAAGGCTCTCCCATGTGCTGTTGTCACCAAGGGTCAGCGGGACCAATACACCTCTAAAGATCTATGCTTACTTAAGGTCGGGCAAACCCATTGTGGCTACCAATCTTCAAACCCACACTCAAGTGCTGAATGGCAGTGTGGCTGTGCTTGTGGAACCCAATGCTGATGCACTGGCAAAGGGAATAATTTCCATTCTGGATTCTCCTTTGTATGGACGGGACTTGGGTGCCCGGGCACGGCGGTTTTTTGAAGAGCGTTACAGTTTTGCGAAGTTTGTCCAAAAGACTGAGCAGGTCCTTCAACTGGCGGTAGGGTGAGAGTCGATTTGGCGAATCAGCCTAGTCACATTAGAGCCTCGCCGACCTGGATATAGCGTTCCTGGCGCAGATTTTCCCGGCCCCTTTTGCTGAGGCACTATTGTTCCAAAACCTTCATTGCTCAAGGTCCTTACTGATCGATGCTCATGTTCACATTCACGATTGTTTCAATCTAGACAATTTCTTTTATCATGCCTACTACAATTTAAGTTCAGCCGCCCGTCGACTGGGAACAGTTGATTCGTTCGTGGGCGTTCTGATGCTGGCGGAGACTGCGGCTGACCACTGTTTTACGAACTTGGCGAGAAGAGTTAGTCCACGTAATAACGACAGCTCTCTGAGCTGGTCCTTTCACGAAACTGAAGAACCCTCCTCTCTGATAGCTACAAAAGATGCTGCAGTTTTGTTTCTGATCGGAGGACGACAAGTCGTCACTGCTGAACATCTGGAAGTATTACTTCTGGGAACGAAAGAAACGTTCCAAGAGGGCCTTCCCATAGAAAGAGTTTTGGAACGGGCGCGCTCTCTTGACGTTACTCACGTCATTCCTTGGGGTGCAGGGAAGTGGTTGTTTGGGCGCGGAAGGGTGCTGACGAGGTTAATTGATTCGAGGGCCACAAACGGATTTTATCTGGGAGATCAAGGTGGCAGGCCCGCTTTTTGGCCAACCCCCTGCCACTTAAGAGAAGCTCAAGAAAAGGGGATTCGAATCCTGCCAGGCAGCGACCCTCTCCCTTTCCCGGCAGAAGCGACGCGACCTGGCAGTTTTGGATTCTTAATGAATGCAAGCATCGACTCATCCAGACCAGCTGCCAGCATTAAAGAACACCTGCGCAATCCCTTAATCGGTCTTTTCCCATTCGGACGATTACAAGGGTGTTACCAGTTCCTCTGTAACCAGCTTGGGATGCAAGTTTTGAAACAGCGACGAAGCCAAGTTACTCTGCGCCCCTGATTACAAAAAAGATCAATGTGTGGAATTTGCGGAATTGTTGTTCGCCACGGGCAGCCCGCCAGCGAGCTGATCGTCAAGATGTGTGACACCATCAGATATCGAGGGCCTGATGGGCAGGGAGTCTATACGGCGCCCGGTATTGGGTTAGGAATGCGGCGCCTGGCCGTGATCGACCTGCAGACGGGTCAGCAGCCCATGGCCGATGAAACGGGTCGCATTCAGGTGGTTTTCAACGGCGAAATCTATAATTACCGCGACCTGCGCCATCACCTCGAGCAGAAAGGACATCGCTTCCGTACCACGAGTGACACAGAGGTTATCCCGCATCTTTACGAGGAGTATGGGTGGGCTTTCCCAGATAAGCTGAACGGGATTTTCGCTATCGCGCTGTGGGACGCCAACCTCCAGCGACTACTGCTAACACGGGATCGGATCGGGATTAAGCCGCTTTTTTATTCGCTACGAAACGGTGCCCTCTATTTTGGCTCTGAGATAAAGTGCATCCTCGCGGCTGATGGTAGCAAAAGGGAACTGGACGTTTACGGTCTGGATCAACTGTTGACTTTTGAATACACTGCCAGCCCCTGGACACTATTCTCTGATGTCAAAAAGCTGCAACCTGGCACATGGTTGACTTGGCGAAATGGAGAAATTCATACGGGCGTATTTTGGGACCTCCCTTCACAACGGGATGATCCCGGTTGGACCGACGAGGAATGGGCCCACCGACTGAGGTCCATTCTAGATAACTCCGTCAAAAGGCAGATGGTCAGTGATGTTCCACTAGGCAGTTTCTTGAGTGGCGGCGTCGATTCGTCGATTCTCGTGAGTGCAATGAGCCGCGCTTCAGATCAGCCCATCAAGACCTTTTCCATCGGTTTTTCTAACGAAAGCTACAACGAGCTTCATTTTGCTCGTCAGGTGGCAAATCGTTACCACACCGACCACCAGGAAACGTTACTCGAACCTGAATACTTCAATATGGTGGATGATGTCATAGAACACCTCGATCAGCCCATCGGGGACTTTTCAGTCTTCCCGACCTTGCTTGTCTCCAGGGTTGCGCGCAAGAAAGTGACAGTTGTATTAAGCGGTGACGGAGGCGACGAGTTGTTTTCGGGGTATGACACCTATGTGGCTGACCGAGTTGCTCATTTGAGTATCGATCGCTTACCGCTGAGCGTAAGAAAGGGACTCTCGTTTCTTGCCGGACTTCTGCCTTTGTCTGAAGCGAAGAAAGGTTTGTCCAACAAAATCCGACGATTCTTTGAGGGGGCGTGTCAGCCGCCGGAATGGCAGCATATGCGGTGGATGACCTTCCTTTCAGCAAGTCAAAGGAAAGAGCTCTATCATCCCGACATCTACTCGAAAGTTTGTGGCCGGAATGAAGAGATCGTTCTTCAGTATCTGGACAATGCCGGCGGCGACCGCCTACAAAGACAGCTCCATTGTGACACCCGGTTTTATCTGGCGGAAAACATCCTGTCCAAAGTGGACCTGATGAGTATGGCGACTTCTCTTGAGACTCGGGTTCCTTATCTAGATAACGAGATGATCGATTTCGTCCTGAGCATGCCCAGCCGGCTGAAACGGCATGGGAAAGAAAGAAAATATATCTTAAGAAAGGCCTATGCTCAACACCTGCCTGCTGCCATTCTCTCCCGAGAGAAACAGGGGTTTAGCATACCTCTCAAAGCATGGCTGAATGCTGAGTGGAATGGGTTAATGCATGAAGTCCTCGATGAAAGCGAGCTCAAAAGTGACGGCTTGTTCAATTCGGAAACTGTGAGTCGCTGGATCAAAGAGCATGAGACCAATCGGGCGAATCATAGTCACATTCTTTGGGGACTGATGGTCTTTCATTTGTGGAAGCGAAGGTTTCTCACACCCAGAAATCTCCAAATGGCTGAAACCCAGCTTTGCCAAAGTGCGAGACAGCCATGAGGAGGAGCCCCGATCAATTAACACAACAGGAATATGACTTAGTAGTGATCGGCGGTGGAATCTACGGTGCCTTCGTCGCCTGGGATGCCGCACTGCGCGGCCTGTCCGTTGCATTGGTGGACAAGGCGGATTTCGGTCATGCCACTTCATCGAATAACTTGCGAATAATCCACGGGGGTCTCCGCTATCTCCAGCATGGTGATTTCCGTCGTATGCGAGAGTCGATCCGAGAGCGGAAAGCATTTATGCGGATTGCCCCTCACCTGGTGCATCCCTTGCCATTTCTCATGCCCACCTATGGACACTCCACCAGGGGCAAAGAAATCATGTCCCTCGCACTCATGATGAACGACCTTGTTGGCTTCGACCGAAATCATTCTCTGGATCCCGAGAAGCACCTTCCGGCTGGCCGTGTGATTTCGAAAAGGGAGTGTTTGAAACTTCTTCCTGGAGTGGATGCGAAGGGACTGACCGGGGGGGCCATCTGGTATGACTGCCAGATGCACAACTCGGAGCGTTTTATCTTTTCCGTTCTTCGCGCATCGGAACGGGCCGGAGCTGAAATGGTGAACTACGCCGAGGTGATAGGCTTCTTGCGTGAAGGAACTCGGATAACGGGAGTCAAGGTCAAAGATGTGCTCGCTAATGAGATATTTGAGATCAGGGCAACGATTGTGGTGAACGCTAGTGGTCCATGGGTGGACCAGATTCTGGGATTTATGCGAAGTCGTCAGGACCGTAGACTATCTCTTTCGAAAGCCATGAATATTGTCGTAAAACGTAGGCTCGTTCCAGATTATGCTCTCGGCGTCACCAGTAGATTTGAATTTAAGGACAAAGATGCCATGGTTGGCAGGGGCTCACGGCTTTTGTTTATTACCCCCTGGCAAAGCTTTTCCTTAATTGGGACAACCCACGCTAGCTATAGCGGCACCCCAGATGATTTTAAAGTAACTGAAGAGGATATCCAAGATTTTATCCACGAGGTAAACGAGGCCTACCCGGCTGCTTCTCTCAAAAGGGAAGATGTCCCGTTCGCTTATGGGGGTCTGCTTCCGATGAACGGAAAGGAAGACGACACAGGAAGTGTGCGTCTCCTGAAACAATATCGGATCTCGGATCACAAAAAGGATGACGGAGTTGATGGGCTCATTTCCGTGGTTGGGGTCAAATATACTACCGCCAGAGATGTGGCGCAGAGAGTGATCGATCTTGTTTTCAAAAAGCTCGGGAAAATAGCTCCGGAACCCCGAACAGCGGAAACCGCAGTCTACGGTGGAGAGATCGAGCATTTCGAGGAATTCTTGGCACAGGAGACGAACGGGCGACCGTATCAGATCAGTGAAAGAGTCATGGAAAACCTGGTTTATACCTACGGGTCGGCTTATCCGGAAGTGCTCCAGTATCTTAAAGAAGATCCAAGATGGGGAGAGACTTTGACAGAGACATCCCCAGTCATAAAGGCCGAAGTTCTTCACGGTGTCCGAAAAGAGATGGCACTTAAGCTGACTGATGTGATCCTGCGACGTACGACACTCAGCTTGGCCGGCCACCCAGGAGACGAATGCTTGAGGACTTGCGCTGCGATCATGTCTTCGGAACTAGGCTGGTCTCAGGAAAGGACAAACAGAGAAGTGGAGGAGGGCAGAACTGTCTTCTCATGCACGCACTAGGCAGTACGAGTGAAGTAAAATGCCTTGTCACAGGCGCCACCGGTTTTACCGGTAGCCATCTCTGTGAAAGACTATCTAAGGAAGGAAATTCGGTTCGCGGATTAGTTCGAAATCTGGACCGATGTCAGACACTTCGCAATTGGGGGATTGAGGTGGTACAGGGAGATCTTTGCGACCCCTTGTCCCTGGGAGCCGCCCTGAAGGGAATTGCTGTCGTCTACCACATTGCGGCTATCTTTCGCAAGGAGTGTCAAGATCCTAGGATGTTTTGGACAACCAACGCCGAAGGTACAAAACACCTACTGGAAGCCTCAATTCAAAATGGAGTCAGGCGTTTTGTCCATTGTAGCACCGTGGGTGTCCACGGCCATATTTCAGTTCCACCCGCCACCGAGGATACTCCTTATAAACCTGGAGACCTTTATCAGGAGACCAAACTTGCTGGAGAAAAAATTGCCCAACGATTTATGGAGGAAGGCAAAATAGCCGTTACCATCTTTCGGCCTACGGGTATCTACGGTCCTCGAGATCTCCGCTTCCTCAAACTGTTTCGCGCCATCAAGAAGCGCCTGTTTGTCATGTTGGGTAGTGGCGAGGTGAACTATCACCTCACTTACATCGACGACTTGATCGATGGAATTATTCGGTGTGGCACACAGGATCGGGCGATTGGCCAAACTTACATCTTAGGTGGAGAGCGTTTTGTAACGCTGAGCCAATTGGTCGCCATGATTGCGGATGAACTCGAAGTTCCAAGACCTCGATGGCATCTCCCTCTTTGGCCCATGTATGCCGTCGGATTTGTCACGGAAATGGCGTGCAGGCCGTTCAAGATTGAGCCACCTTTATATCGAAGGCGAATCGACTTCTTCAACAAGAGCCGTGCCTTCGACATCTCAAAGGCAAAAAGCGAATTGAACTACCAGCCCAAAATCGACCTTGCGCAAGGGATCCATCGGACGGCGCACTGGTATTTCGAAAATGGGTACCTGTAAGTCCTCACCACAAGAATCGGGTTTCCTGCCTTAAGTGTTAAGACCCTTTCCCTGCCATCAGGCCACTTTACTATGATAATACTGGGAATATCTGACAGTATGACCAGTGGGGCCACTCTGGTTGCAGACGGGAAAATCCTTGCCGCCGTTAGTGAGGAAAGACTAAACCGGCAAAAAATGGCCATAGGCTTCCCCGAAAAGTCCATTGACGAAGTTTTGAAGATTGCATCAATCCAAATGAAAGATGTTGACCACGTCGTTGTGGCGACCAGCAGTCTCTTTTGGAGGCCAGAAGCCCTTCGGCTGGAAGACTATTTTCGAAAATCCAGAGATGTAACTCGGGATCGCTTTCTGGCCTCCGCCTCATTCTTCGCAAAATGGACGCGTGGCAATGAATTGAGCCGTGAGATCTATTATCGATTGAAGTCTGTGTTGACGGAGTCGAGGAAGGGAAAAATCAAAGAGACTCTGGCAAACAGATGGGCTTACAAAGGAGAGATATCCTTTGTTGATCATCACTTGGCCCACTGCGCCTCGGCTTATTTCACATCCGGAATGAATGAGGCAACCGTCATTAGCTTGGATGGAGCTGGCGACGGCTGCTCAAGCCATGTGTATCGTGTGCAGGACGGGAAATTCACACTTCAGAACAAAATAGACAGCTATGATTCCATAGGAAATTACTACGCCTACGTGACACACCTGTGCGGCTTTGTGGCTCACAAGCATGAAGGAAAGATCACGGGTTTGGCTGCTTTTGGGGGAAAGCACTACGTAGATCTCCTGAGAAAGTACATTCGGTACGAGGATGGGAAAATCAGAAATACGGGTGGCTGCTTTGATTGGTCTGCGATCAAGAAAATGCAAAAGGACCTCGGCCCAGATTTCAGCAAAGAGCACCTGGCTGCAAGCATTCAATACCTGCTGGAAGCGATTGTCTCTCAGTATGTGGAGTTCTGGGTAAAGAAAGAGGGCTTCTCCAGTGTAGCTTTAGCTGGAGGTGTGTTTGCTAACGTCAAGCTGAATCAACGCATTCATGAATTGGATTCTGTCAGGTCGGTTTTCATACATCCGGGCATGGGTGATGAGGGACTGGCCACAGGCGCCGCTCTGCTCAAGTCGTTTCAGTTTTGCCAAAAGACGGGCACTCGCTTCGAATCTGACCGGGTGAAGAATGTCTATTGGGGGCCGGCATTCTCGGAGTCCGAGATCACAGAGGCGATCAAAGAATTCCAATACTCCTTCCACCATCACGACGCCATCGAAGAACAAATTGCTGCCGTCCTGGCTGATGGGAAGATCGTGGCCAGGTTTGATGGCAGGATGGAGTATGGTCCCAGAGCTCTGGGGAATCGGTCGATACTGTATCAGGCAACAGATGTCACGGTGAATGACTGGTTGAATAAGAGGCTTAAGAGGACCGAATTCATGCCATTCGCTCCGGTAACATTAAAGGAGCACGGCGGGCAGTGCTTCGAAGGCTTGTCTGGGGCCGAAGTTCCTGCCGAATTCATGACGATCACGTTTAACTGTACAGATTGGATGAAAAAAAACTGTCCGGCCGTGGTCCATATCGATGGCACCGCCAGGCCCCAGACTATTGATAAAGACACGAACCCAAGCTACTACAAAATAGTCAACGAGTACCGAAAGATTACGGGCCTGCCAAGCATCGTCAACACCAGTTTCAACATGCACGAAGAGCCTATCGTCTGCACTCCAAGTGATGCCCTGCGAGCTTTTCGGGATGGTCATCTCGATTACCTTGCAATGGGCAAGTTTCTGATCAAGAACCCGCAACTCGGCAGCACATCGAAAAACAAAGACGGGGCAACGGTCAGTGCTGCGTTACAGGAACGA
>Ga0187893_10013187_pt1 | contig 11570 bp, 8 predicted proteins | sample MA1701074metaG_FD_139574 | JGI IMG/M metagenome (GOLD analysis project Ga0187893, IMG submission 139574) | White microbial mat communities from a basaltic lava cave in the Kipuka Kanohina Cave System on the Island of Hawaii, USA - MA170107-4 metaG ...
CCGTCGCTGCGCACCAAGCACCTCGGCCTTGACGATCCGACCGCCTCCGAGGTATCACCCCAATCGGCCAGAGTTTCCGGAAAACACCGGCCAGAGTTTCCGGAACCCACAGGAGCGCCTGGTCAGCGCCGACCTCCTCGCCGGGATCCTGGTTCCTGGCCTGCTCGCCATCGCCCTCGCGGGAGACTGCGGCGCCCCGCGGAGGCGGCTCACCCGTTGCCTCCTCGCCGCAGGATCGCTGCTGTCCGGAGCCGTACTCGGACTCATGTTGGGGTCGACGGGTGGGGGCACCGCGGCGTTGGCCTGCCGATGCGAGGGCGTCGCAGGTGGCGGGGATCCGGTGCTCCTGTGCGAGAACCGGAGTCGCGGTCCGATCCGCCTCCTCTCCGTGGCCTCGCTCTGCGACTGCATGGAGATCGCGGAGCGTCCTGAAACCATCGCCGGGGGCATGACCGGACGCATCGTGTTGCGCATCCTTCGCCGTCCAGACGACCTTGCCGATGCACCGCGCCGCACCATCTGGATCAGGGGAAAACAGGCGGATCGGGGCTTCCAGGTATTCGCTGCCCTGGATCTCGCGAGCATTCTCGGTGCTTCGGAGCGGCCATGACCGCCCGCGTCCTTCGGGGAAAGCGGCCTGGAGCCAGAAAACGCGCGAACGCGTTTGCGCGTCCTACCGCCGCGCCTCGGGGTGCGGGCGCGGCCGCGGGTGCTCGTGGGCCGCGTGGGCGGGAGCGTGCAGGCTTCCCTCGTGGCTCCGGCCCCCCTGCACCATCGCCGCGAGTTCCTCCATCTTGCCCTCGCGGAGCAGGAGCTGGGCCGGGCGCGTCATCGTGAGGTGCTCGACGGCGGCGACGACCCCCCCGCCCCGCGCGGGGTGCAAGGCTTGGTGGAGCACCGCGAGCAGGCTCGCCGCGAGCCCGGACCGGAACCACGCCACCTCCTCGGCGGGCGCGGACTCCAGGATACGCTCGAGCGCATCGAGGGCGGAGGTGGCACAGAGCACGCCGAGGACGAGCGCCCCCTCTTCCGCAGCGGCGATCATCTCGCGGAACGAGGAGGCATCGCGGGCTCCGTCCACGGCGATGATGTCGGCGCGCGCCGCCCGGGCCGCCGCGATCCCCACGGCGCAGTCGGGCACGTCGGTGCCGACGCCGATCTGGTGGACGATCGCCTTGACCGGCGCGTGGAGGTGTTCGATGGGGTTTTCCACCGTGGCGATCATGCGCGACTCGGTCCGGTTGAAGAGGTCGACCAGCGACGCCAGGATGGAGCTCTTGCCCGAGCGCGCGGGCCCGCAGATGAGGAGCAGACCCGAAGGCGCCGCCAGGGAGGAGGCGATCGCTTCGGGAACATCGAGCCTCTCCAGCGCGGGCACGCGATCCGGGATGCGGTGCAGGACGGCATTGAGGCCGTCGCAGGAACGGTAGACGTGGGCGCGGAACCGTCCGCCCGCCGCGCAGAGCGTGAAGTCGGCGGAGGCGAGGTCTATTGGCGGTTCGAGGCGCGCCGCGCGGAAGAGGTCGAGGACCATCGCCTGGAACTGGTCGCCGTCGGGGAGTGGATCGCCGTGCTGCAAGAGCTCCGTGCCGACGCGCCAGAAGGGCGGCGCGCCCTCGCGGAGATGGAGTGTGCGGGCCTCGCCCTCCCGCAGCGCGTCGAGATAGTCCTCAATGCGGGGCACGCGTCGCCTCCCTCCGCGCGGGCAGCGCCGCGGCCAGCCGCTCCGGGTCGTGGGCGTGGCACAGCGCGGTCTCCGCGGTGATGCGGCCGCGTTTCGCGAGACGGAGCAGCGAATCGTCGAGGGTGACCATGCCTTCGCCACGAGCGGACTGGAGCGCCAAGGTGATCTGGCCCAGCTTGTCCTCGCGCAGCGAAGAGGCCACTTCCGTCGAGGCGAGCAGCAGTTCGCAGGCGAGTGCGTGCTCCGAACCGTCCCCGGCCGGCACGAGGCGCTGATGGAGGACGCCGCGGAGGCAGGAGGCGAGGGAGGCACGCGCGTGGGCTTGGTGCCGCGCCCCCAGCCGCTCCAGCAGCCGCCGGAGGGCGTGGTCCGCGCCCTTGCCGCCGGTGACGGCGAGCACGAGACAGTCGCCCTCCGCGGCATCCAGCGCGGAGAGGATCACCTCCTCGGAGTCCAATTCCGAGAGGGCCACGATGTCGGTGTCGGCGCCGCGCGCCGAGGCGAGGGCGCGGGCGTAGGCACCCTCCCCCCGCGCGACCTCCATCCGCGTCACCCTCGCCGCGCCCGGCTCGAGCCGGATCTCGGGCGGTCGCTCGAGGGTGATGATGTGGCAGGTGCGCGACGCGGCGGCGAGCTGGAGGAGGGCACCAAGCGTGGCTGTGCGGCCGGAGCACGCAGGACCCGAGAGGAGGACAAGCCCCCCGCGCGATCGCACGAGCTCCTTGGCTGCCGCGGGCAGCCCCAGCGTCGCGAGGTCGCGCGCGACCGGCTCGATCGGCCGGAGCAGGGCGCCGATCCCTCCGGAGTGCCGGTAGAGCGAGACCCGGACCCAGTCGGGCTCCTGGATCCGTGTCGTGGCTTCCGCGAAGCGGTCTCGCTCGAGCCGCTGGAGCAGCTCCGGCGGGACCGCCTCGGCGAGCATCTTCAGGATCTGCGCCTCCTGGAGGGGGGCGCCCTCGAGCACGCGCGTCGTGCTGCAGAAGCGGAACGCGGGTGGCGAGCCCGCACCGAGGACCACCCCGAGGGCGCCGCACGCCCGCGCCTCGCGCATCAGCCATCCCAGCTCATGGTGGGGGGCCGGCTTCGGCGGCTCCGCGCGCTTCGCGGGCCCGCGCCGGATGGCGCCCTGGATATTGAGGAGATTGGCCAGGGCCACCCCGGTCATGAGGCCCTCGGAGAGGAACACCTCGCCGAGCCGTCTCCAGACCTTCCCCTCCTTCTGGATGCGAAGGCACGCTTCCAGTTGGCTCTCCGTGAGGAGGCCTCGTTCGACGCACAGGCGTCCCAGGGCGGAGGGGTCCATGGCGTCTCCACCTATCGGCCGCCCTCGCGCTCCCGCTGTAAAGGAATCGCTCACCGTGAGGGTCCGGGACGGTTCGCGCAGGCGGTGGCGCGGACTCTGGCGCATAACCTGTTGTCCGTAAACGAGTTAACAGAGGGGGGCGGGGGCCTCCCCCGGCACGCCTTGTGATAGGTAGGATCCTTCACGATGCGCGCGCGAATCCTGCCGGCCCTCCTCCTGCTCGCGACAGCGGCAGCCGCCGCGGAAGGCGACGGCCTCGCCGATCTCCTCCCCTCGAGCACCCCTCTCTTCCTCGAGCTGCGCGCCCCCTCCGTCGCCGAGATCGACAAGCTGGCGAGCTACCGCTGCCTCCAGGACCCGGCCCTTCGCAACGCATTGAAGGGCATCCAGGGGGACGAAAGTTCCTTCACCTCCATGGCCTTCCCCCTGGGCGGGACGGCGAGGCTCGTGCTCGAGACCGATCTCAGCACTCCCGGGGATTATCTCCATTTGCGCTACCTGGACAGCGCCGGGGAGCGGCGCCTGACCCTGCGCAGCTATATCGCCGCGGCGCTCGTCGGAATCGGCGGCGCGGACGCGCCGGTCGACGCCGTGGTGGCGCTCAAGACCGCCGAGGGCGCGCAGGAGTCGATCGAGACCCTCAAGCGTCTCCTCGCCGCGGCCTGGCTCTCCCTGCGCGGCGAGCAGCTGGGGGATGTCGACGCCGCGATCGGGCGGATCTTCTCGCGCGTGGAGATCCAGGGAGTCGCCGTCACCCGCGCCTCCCTCGGGCCGATCGTGGTCTTCCTGGCCCCCGTGCGGGGTTTCGTGGTGATCGCGACGAGCGAGGCGCGGGTCAACGACCTCCTCGCGCGTGCCGCGCGCGGCGCCGCGGATTCGCTGGCCACCGACGCGCGCCACAAGGAGGCGTGCGCCCTCGAAGGGGCGGGCACGCCCACCTTCACCCTCGCGCTCCACGTCGATCGGCTCTTGGGCGCGCTGGAGGCGACCCTGGGACCCGTCGCGGCGCAGGTCCACATGGGCCTCCAGGCCGTGGGGCTCGATTCCTTGCGGAGCATCGTGAGCTTGACGCGGGTGGACGGAAACGGCTTCCGCTCCGTCACCTCCCTCCTGTTCCACGGGGAGCGGCGCGGTCTGGCCGCGCTCTTCGCGTCCGGAACCCCCGCGCGCCTGGGCGGCCTCGCCTTCGCGCCCGCAACCACCCTCTACACCACCTCCGGACGGTTCGATCCGGGGGCGATCTGGAAGATCGTGGCCGGCGTGGTCGGGCCGAACGGCGCCATGGCTGAGCATTCGTTTCAGGAGAGCTTCGGCCTCGAACTGCGCGCCGACCTGCTCGATCTGCTCGGGCCCGAGGGCACGCTCATCGTGGCCACCAACCAGGGGCTCCTCCCCGACATCGGCATCGTCCTCGATGTCCGGGATCCGGCACGGCTCGAGCGCACGCTCCTCGCGATGCTGAAAAAGCTGCCGTGGCCGGAAGGGACGGGCGTGAAAAAGGTTCGTCTCGCCGGAGTCGATGCCCACGTGCTCCCCCTGGGACACCCCAAGCTCGCGGGCTTTCCTCTGGCGCCCACCTTCGGGATCCACGAGGGCCGCCTTGTGCTCACCCCCTTCCCGCTCACCTTCCAGCGGTTCATTGCCACCGCGCGGGGCGAGCGACGCTCCCTCGCCGACAATCCGGAGTTCCAGAGGCTGCGCCGCATGGTGCCCAAGGAGACGCTCGGGGTCTCCTATCTCGATGTGGCCCGCCTCTTCACGCTCTACTACGACACCTTCATGCCGATCGCCCAATCCATGTCCGGCGCGGGCGGCACGAGCAGCATCTACGATCTGCCGGACGCCGAGATCTTCGCGCGCTACTTCTACGGCCGTATCGGGTGGCGCACCGCTGACACGCGCGGCATGCACTGGCATTGCCACAACTCCATCGACCTGAGCGCCGGGCTCGTGGTCGGCGCGGCCGCGGCCGGCGCGGTGTTCCTGAGCGTGGCTCGCCCGGAGCGGGCCGGGCCCCGCATCGTCGAGGAGGAGGCCGGCGCCCAGCGCGACGAGGATGCGTGGACCTGCAGAACCCGCGTCCTGCGCCTCAAGCTCCGCCTCCGGCACTACCAGCAGGAGCATGGCAAGCTCCCCGCTTCCCTCGCGGAGGTGCGCGCGGGCCACGTGGATCCGGAGATCTTCCTCGTCCCGGGGGCGGCGGAGGGCGAGTACACCTACCTGGGACCGGCGGGCAGGGGACGGGTGCTCCTGCACGGCAAGCCGAACGGCCGCGACCAGCGCATCTGCGTGCTCACCACCGATCTCGAACTGCTGCGGGTCGATCCTGCGCAGCTCGAGGCGCTCATGAAGCGCTGACGCGCTCGAGGAACGAGGCGCAGAGCCCCGCCAGCGCGGGCCGGCGGTCGACGAGCAGGGTGAGATAGGAGGCGGCGCGACGGGCCGCCTCGATCCTGCCCTGCGCCACCGCCTCCTCTCCCAGCAGGACGGCGGTCTGCACGAGGGCGTCCAATTCGGGAAATCCGGGGGTCGCCTCCGCGTTCTCCACCGCGTTCACGGCGAAGGAGAGCGCGTCATCCAGGCCGTTCTGGGCGCGGCGCAGCAGCGCCATCCCCCAAAAGACGTAGGGCACGAGGGGGCCATCCGCCTCGATGAGGGCGGCGTCCAGGGCGTCTTGCGCGCCGGCTCCCACCACGCCCCCGCCGCTCATGACGGCCACGGCGAGGAGGAGGTTGGCCTTCACCGCCTCCGGCCCCGTCGCCCCCTGCCGCAGCCGCCGCTCCGCCTCCTTCTTGAGCGTCACGGGGAGCGTGCCGATGGGCTGCCCGGCCACGGTGAGCACCGCGCGCACGAACTTCTCCACGTTCCCCGACTGGACCCGGCTCATGCCCCCCCAGAAGCCGGTGAGGCTGCGCATCGCTTCGCGGGCGGCGCCGCCGAAGGAGCTGAGCACGTCCCCGACGTTCACGGTCTCGCCCAGCGCGCTCTTCACGTCGGCGAGCCGCACCTGGATGCGCGCCCGGATCCAGTCCTCCCGGCTTTCCTGGCTTTCCTCGGCCGCACGTGTGAGCGCGCGCCGCGCGGAGACGAGGTAGTCGCGTGAGGCGGCCGGGGAGATGGCGCTCGCCGCCTGCGCCAGCCCCTGGTAGGCCTGCGCGAGGGTGAGATGGGCCAGCGCGTGGGCCTCCTCGGGCATGCCGGCCAGCGCGGCGACCGCCTCGTCGTACTCCCGCGCCTCCAGGGAGAGGCGCGCGAGGGTGAGCATGCGGACCAGGTCTCCCGCGGGCCGTGCCTCCGCGAGCGCCCGCGCCTCCTCGCGCCGCCCCAGTTCGACGAGCAGCATGGCGTGCCAGAAGGGGTCGGGGTCCCCCGCGGCGAGGAAGTCCTCGATGGCCCCTTCCAACTCGAATGCTTCGAGGCGCGCGTGCGCCCGGTGCTCGTAGGCGGAGGCCTGGAGGCGGCGCACCTCGATCCGGCTCGGGAATTCGCGCAGGAGCTGCTCGGCCCGTTCCACGGCGCGTTGGGGATCCTGTTCCTGGGAAGCCTCCGTGAGGCGCCGCTGGAGGTTGCGGTCCCCAGCCACCCGCGCGATCACGAGGAGCGCCACCACCGCGACGAGGGAGACGACGGCCAAAGCGGTGACGATGCGGTGGCGCCGCACCTGTTCGAAGGCGCGCGCGAAGAGCCGCTTGGGGCGCGCCAGGATCCGCTCCCCCTGGAGGAAGCGGTCGAGGTCGTCCGCGAGCGCCTCCATCGTGAGGTAGCGGTCGGTCGGGTCCTTCTCCAGGCAGCGGAGGAGGATCGTGGCGAGGTCGTGGGGGACCGCCTTGTTGAACCTTCGCGGGGAGGGAGGGTACTCCTCCAGGACCGCCTTGATGAAAGCCTGGACGGTGGGTGCCTGGATCGGGGGGCGCCCCGCCAGGATCTCGTAGAGCGTCGCCCCGAGGGAATACATGTCCACCCTGCCGTCGACGGGACGCGACCCCGGCAGGATCTGCTCCGGACTCATGTACTTGGGCGTCCCCACGATGGCGTCGGTGGAGGTGAGACTGGCCGATTCGCTCAACCGCGCCAGGCCGAAGTCGGTCACGACGACCCGCCCGTCGCGGGACAAGAGGACGTTGCCCGGCTTGACGTCGCGGTGGATGACCCCCCGCGCGTGGGCATGCGCGAGGCCGCGCGCCGCGTCGCGGGCCATGCGCGCGGCCTCCCGTACCTCGTCGGGGTCGCGCGCGGTGAGCCCCGCGAAGGAGCGTCCCTCCACGAGCTCCATCGCGAAGTAGTGGGTATTCTCGATCTGCCCCACTTCGTAGATGGCGATGATGTTGTCGTGGCGGAGCCGAGCCGCCGATTCGGCCTCGCGGTGGAAGCGCTGGACCTGTTTCGCGTCGAGGGAGATGTTGGCGGGGAGGATCTTGATCGCCACCTTGCGCTTCAGGTCCTCCTGGAAGGACTCGTAGACCACGCCCATGGCCCCGCGGCCCAGCTCCTGGAGGATCACGAACTTCCCCAGCCGGTCCCCTGCGAGCCGGTACGCCTCCGCCTTCCCGTCTTCTTCCTCGACCATGGCGTCTGTCCGCGCAAGTGTAGCGGAAGGCTCCCGCCGGCCGTTCCGGGCCGTCCCGCCGCCCCTCCGTTTAGACTAGGAGCGCCCGGGGAACCGGGAGGATCCAGCCATGGCCGACTCCTTGACCGACCGCGTCCGCGACGTCCTGCGCCGCCTCGCCCCCTCCCTCAGCGTGGACGGGGGGGGCGTGGAACTGGTGCGGATCGAGGGCGACGCGGCCTGGTTGCGCCTGACGGGGGCCTGCATCGGATGCCCGGGGGCCGACATCACCCTGCGCTACGGGCTGGAGAGCGCGATCACCGAGGAGGTGCCCGAAATCGTCCGCGTCGTCGCAGTCGAGGAGGAGGCGAAGCACCAATGAAGATCTGCGATCCCCACGTCCACATGTACGCCCGCACTACCGACGACTACGAGCGGATGGCGTTGGCCGGCATCCGCCGCATCCTGGAGCCCGCCTTCTGGCTGGGCGAGCCGCGGCGCCACCCCGGGAGCTTTTTCGACTATTTCAACCACCTGCTCGGCTTCGAGCACGAGCGCGCGGCGCGCTACGGCATCGACCAGCACGTCGCCCTGGCCCTCAACCCGCGGGAGTCCAACGACGACCGGTTGCGCGAGGAGGTGATCGCCGCCCTCCCGGACTACCTGCGCCACAAGAACTGCGTCGCTCTGGGCGAGATCGGCTTCGACGAAATCACCCCCCAGGAGGAGGAGTCGATCCGGCGCCAGCTGGAGCTCGCCTTCCGCGAGGGGAAAAAAGTCCTGGTCCACTCGGCCCACAAGAAGAAGCTTGCCTCCATCCAGCGGACGATCGCGATCGTGAAGGAGATGAAGCTGGACGAGACGCGCATCCTCATCGACCACAACACCGAGGAGACCATCGGCTACGTCAAGGACCACAGCGACTGCTGGGCCGGCCACACCGTCTACCCGGTCACGAAGCTCAGCCCGGAACGCGCCAGCGACATCTTCGGGAAGTGGGGCATCGAGAAGATGACGGTCAATTCCGCCTGCGACTGGGGCCCCTCCGATCCCCTCTCCGTGCCGCGCACGATCCTGGAGATGCGCCGCCGCGGCTTTTCCGAGAGCGACATCGAGACCCTGGTCTGGCACAACCCCTGCGCGTTCTACGAGTGGTGACCCTTCCCCGCCCCCCTTCCCGGAATCCCCGCCGCCCCGGCGCGCGCCTCCTCCTGCTCCTCTGCTTCGCCCCCTTCGCGGCGGCTTCCGAAACGCCGGAGGACTACCTGCGGCTGGCGCGCGTCGCCATGGAGGCGAAACTGCGCGAGGGCGACGCGCTGCTTGCCGGGGGCGACCGGACCGGCGCGCTGCGTGCCTACGCGGATGCCGTCGAGCTTTTCCGTTCCGCCGAGCGCCGATTCCTCAAGGCGCGGGCGACACCGGGCGAAGCTCCCGATCCGGCACGCGATGCCGTCGCCCGCGCCCTGGACTGGCTCGCCGCGCATCAAGACTTCAACGACACCGGGATGTGGGATTGCGACGGGTTCATGAAGCACGACGCGGAGAGCCGCCTCTCCTCCGGCGCCGGGAATCCCAAGTACGACGTGGGGGTGACCGGCCTCGCGCTTCTCGCCTTCCTGGAAGCGGGCCACACCGATCGCGCCGGCGCCCATGCCCGCACCGTCGAGCGCGGCCTGGCCTTCTTGCTCGCGCAACAGGACAAGGAGGGCTGCATCGGCTCGCGCGGCCACCTCCACTTCGTCCATAACCATGCGGCTGCCTCCATCGCCCTCTGCGAGGCGCTCCGAGCGACGCGGGACGACAAGTACGCCGGCCCCGCGCAGCTCGCCATGGATTTCTGCGCGCTCGCGCGCAACCCCGATCTGGCTTGGCGCTACGGCGTGCGGCCGGGAAACAACGACTCCAGCGTCACGAGCTGGATGGTGATGGCCATGGATGCGGGCCGGCGCGCAGGGCTCAAGGTGGACGGGGAGGCGTTCGCCGGGGCGATGACCTGGGCCGATCGGATGACCGACGAGAAGACCGGCCAGGGGGGGTATATCGCGAAGGGGGGCGGGGGAGCGCGGCCGGAGATCATGCTGCAGCGGTTCCCCGGCTATCTCAGCGAGTCGATGACCGCCTCCCTCATGATGGTCCGGCTGCACTGCGGGGAGAATGCGCGGTCCCCGATGATGGCGAAGGGGGCGGAGCGGCTCGCGCGGATGCCTCCGCTCTGGTGGGGCGGCTCCATCGACATCTACTACTGGTTCTTCGCGACCGCCGCCCTCAAGCAGGTGGGAGGGGGCGTCTGGGAATCCTGGCGCGACCAGCTGCGCGAGGAGTTGCTCCGAAATCAACGGCCGGACGGCTCCTTCGACCCCGCCGACCCCTGGGGGCCGGACGGGGGCCGCGTCTACTCCACCGCGCTCTGCGCCCTCTGCCTCTCCATGACCGCCGCCGAACTCGACTGATCTTTCCGAACCGGGCGGGACCCGGTCCGTTCTGCAATGCACGGAGGTACGGCCCATGCTGCGGAAGTTTCCTGCCCTCGTGTTCCTGTTGGTCGGAGTCGTGCCGGCGCGCGCCGGAGACGAATCCGCCGCCACGGAATCGCTTCGCCTCGTCCGGCTGGCCATGGAGGCCAAGCTGCGGGCGGGGGATGCGCTTCTCCAAGCGGGGGATCTCCCGGGAGCCCTGCGCTCCTACGAGGAGGCGGTCGTGCTGTTCCGCGAAGCGCGCGGGGGCCGCGCGGAAGCTCAAAGACCGGTCGTCCAGGACGACGTGACCGATGGCGACGCAGTCGCGCGGGCCCTGGCGTGGCTTGCCGCCCACCAGGACCTGGATGAGAGCGGGAGGTGGGACTGCGACGGGTTCGCCAAGCACGACCCGGCCGGCCGCAAGACCGATGGGGCCGGGGGCCCCCACTTCGACGTCGGCGTCACCGCCCTGGCGACCCTCGCCTTCCTGGGCGCGGGCTTCACCGACCGCGGCGAGGAGAAGCAGAACCCCTACGCCCAAAACGTCCGCATGGGACTCCGTTTCCTCATGACGGCTCAGGACGACGAGGGCTGTTTCGGCGAACGCGCAAGCCAGCACTTCATCTACAACCACGCGCTGGCCACCGTGGCCCTGTGCGACGCCTACGCCCTCACGCAGAACCCGCGCTACAAGAAGCCCGCGCAGGACGGGATCAACTTCCTCCTCATGGCGCGCAACCCCTACCTGGGCTGGCGCTATGGCCCGCGCAGCGGCGAGAACGACACCTCGGTCACCAGCCTCTGTATCGTGGCCACCAAGGCGGGGGAATCCGCGAGCCTCGAATCGGATCCTGACGCCTATGGCGGGGCGATGGCCTGGATCGACAAGATGACGGACCGCGATTCCGGCCAGGTCGGCTACGTCATGCAGGGGGGCGCGTCGGCCCGCCTCGAAGGCATGCAGGACCGGTTCCCCCCCGAAAAGACCGCGGCGATGACCGCCGCCGGAATCCTCACGCGCCTCCTCTGCGGTGAAAAGGCCGCCGGCAGCGAATCCATCCGGAAAGGGATCGCGCTCTGCGGCGCGAGGCCCCCCAACTGGAATCCGCAGGACGGCTCCATCGATCTCTACTACTGGTACCTCGGCGCGATGGCGCTCTCCCGCTCCGGCGACCCCGCATGGTTGGGCTGGCGCGACGCCCTGGTCGCGGCCCTCGAGAAGGGCCAGCGGAGCGACGGCTCCCTCGACCCCATCGACGCGTGGGGGAGCCAAGGAGGCCGCGTCTACGCCACCGCGATTGCCGCGCTCTGTCTGCAGACTGCGCGCCGGGGTCCGCGCGCCGGCTGAGTGGGGTACAACGGGGCCCGCCATGACGGCGCGGGCCTCCACCTTCGACCACGACGCCGATGTCGGGGTCCGGGGCGAAGGCGCCACCATGGCAGAGGCGTTCTGCGGCGCGGCGCGGGCCATGTTCTCGGTCATGCTCGATCTGGAGGGGGTGCGGGGGACGACGGAGGTGCCGGTCTCCTGCAGCGCCCCCGACCAGGAACTCCTCCTCGTCGCCTGGCTCAACGCGCTCC
>Ga0187893_10013189_pt1 | contig 11568 bp, 7 predicted proteins | sample MA1701074metaG_FD_139574 | JGI IMG/M metagenome (GOLD analysis project Ga0187893, IMG submission 139574) | White microbial mat communities from a basaltic lava cave in the Kipuka Kanohina Cave System on the Island of Hawaii, USA - MA170107-4 metaG ...
GAGCAGTCGTTGCGCGACGTGCACGGCGAGCGGGCGCAGCTGCAGACCAGCCTCGAGGGCCTACGGGCCGATCAGGCGGGCACGTCCACGCGCATCACCGAGCTCGAGGCCGAGGTGACGGTGCTGCGCGATGCGGCGCTCACGCCGCCCATGGCGGACGTGACCGCGGCGCCGGAGCCGATCGAGCTCGTCACCGAGCCGATACCGGAGGCGGCGGTGGTTCCGGAGGACGACACCTCCGTCACCGTGATCTCCGTTCCGGCCGAAGACGGGGTGCTTCCGGCGGACACGACGGGACTGCCTTCGATGGTCGTCCTCGACCACGCGCAGGCCTGGAGCACGCTCGAGGTTCCCGGGCACGCGCTCTATACGATTGCGCCCGACGCGGCAGCGGCGGCGACGGTGGCGGCGCTCAACCCGGCCCGCGTGGTCGTCAACCTGACGGCGCACGGCGCGGTGAACACGCTGGGTGCGCTCCGCAAGGCCGGATGCTCCGCCCGCTTCTGGGGATGCCTCACGCAGCCCGACGGTGCGCTCGGCTTTGCGCTCATGGCGGTCGAGCCGGTCATCCCGCCGCTCGAGCCGGATTCGATCCTGCGCAAGCTGGGCGAGTTCGTCTGCAAGGGCGCCCGCATTCTGACCGTCGGCGCGGACGTCGACGCGCTCATGAGCCTCCGCCAGGCGCTCGCCCGCAAGGGCGCCTCGGTCTCGATGGCGTGGGACGCGAAGCAGGCGATCGAAGTGATGCACCAGGTGCGTCCGGACGCGATCGTCGTGGACCTCGACCTCCCCAAGGGAGACGGGTACACCATCGTCGCCAACGCGGCCGTCCTGCTCGATCCGGCGCCGTACCTCGTGCTGGTCGGCGGGCGCATCAACAGCGGCGAGGGCTTTGCCGATGCGCTCGCGGGCGTGACCGATACGGCGCGGCAGCTGGACACGAAGCGGCTCCTGGCCGCCCTCTCGACGCGCGTGGAGACGCCTCCCCACGAGCACGAAGAGCGCCGCAAGCCGAAGTCCGTCGGCTACGGCAAGTGGGGCCGGCGGGTCGCCAGCAAATAGATTGCTGATTTGACGCCGCCCCAGGCGAGGACGTACGCTCCGGCCCGTCCATCGCGAAGTGAAACGGCGTGGAACCCGGCCACAGTGACGTGCTGGTGTTTCTGGACGATCTCCAGGCGGCCGAGCATGCCGGAGCGGCCGCGCTGGAACGGTGGATCGTCGTCTGCGCCGACCCCCTGCTGCGCGGTGGGCTGCGCGTGCTGCGAGCCCGCGACGAGGCGCATGCAGCCCTGGCGCTCGAACGCCTGCGCGAGCTCGGCGGGCACCCGCGGCAGGGCGTGTCCTCCGGGCTCGATGCCCTGTGCAGCGCGCTCGGTTCGGATGCGGTCTCGGACCGCGCGAAGCTCGGCATGCTCCTGGCGCGGTTCCCGCGCAAAGCGTCCGACCCGTTCGCCACGGTGGTCCGTCCCGACGAGGGCGACGACGAGACGCGCGCGCTGCTCGAAGCCGTCAGCCGCGAAGATCGAGTGAGCGTGGAGTGGCTGCGTACGGTGGAGGACGCTCCGCCGGTGGTGCCCCGGGAACGCATCGGGGCGGACGAGCGCGCCGCGGTGGTGGCGTTTCTCGGGGCGCTCTGCGCGGCGACGGACGGCGCGGCGGAAGTGGCCGAGACCTGGACGGCGGCCTGCCGCTCGGACGGGCTCCGGGGGGGCCTGCGGGCGCTCGCGGCGAGAACCGCCGCGCACGCGGCCGTGCTCCGCGAGCGCTTGCGCGAGCTCGGCGGCGCGCCGGGGAGGGTGACGCTGTCGCCGTCCTTGCTGGCGGCGGCTCGCGCCCGGTACGGCTCGACGGAGATCGGGGACCACGAGAAGCTCGCCTCGATGCTGCATCCCGCAGACCACGACGCGACGCCGGCGCGGGTCATCGAGACGTTCGCCGCATCGCTCGCCGAGGACGTCGAGACCCGAGAGATCCTGCGTCTCGTCGCCGCCGGCGACAAGACGACGATCGTGTGGCTGACGGCCTATCGCGCCACGGCCTGAGGACGCGGCGCGGCCGCCCTCAGGGTACGAGTCCCCTGAGCCAGCCGACCACCGCGGCGTGAATGTCCTGCATCAACACCGCGGGCGCGCACACGCGCTTCGGCACCGTGAGCGCGTGGTCGCCGTCGACGATGCGATGGAGCGCGGCATTCGGCAGCGCAGCCACCGTGGGTGCGAGCAGATCCCAGCGGGCCAGCGCGTCGCGCGTGCCCTGTACGAACAGCATGGGCACGGTGATCGCTCCGAGATGGGCGGCGCGCTCGATGCCGGGCCGATTTGCCGGATGCAACGGAAACGCGAGGAACACGAGGCCGCGTGCGACGCTGCCGCTCGCGGCGAGGTGCGAGGCCACGCGCCCGCCGAGCGAACGTCCGCCGAGGGCCAGCCAGGACACGCCGAGGGTGGGATCGGCGCGGACGTGCTCCTCGACGGCGCGAAAGCAGGCGACGAGCGTCGGCATGCGATCGGGCATGCGTCGGCCCGCACAGCGGTAGGGAAAGTCGAAGCGACAGACGACGAAGCCCGCGTCGACGACGGCCTCGCCCAGACGAACGAGGGAGGGATGCTGCATGTCGGAGCCGGCTCCGTGGGCGAGGATCAGCGCGGGGCGTCGTTCGCCATCCGCGCGCCGTGGCACCGCGACCTCCACGCGCACGCGACCGACGGGTGTGTCCAACCAGGCCGCCACCGACCCGACCGTACCAAGGATCGACCCGCAGTGCAGGCTCGCTCGACAGTGCAAGGGCTTTCCGCTAGCGACGGCCGCGTGGCGGCGGCCTTGATCGGTCTCACGGGCGGCATCGGCTCCGGCAAGAGCACCGTGGCCTCGATCGTGTCCGAGCTCGGCGCGTCGGTCATCGATGCCGACAGGGTCGGTCACGACGTCTATCTTCCCGGCAGCGAGGGATTTCGTCTGGTGCGCGAGGCCTTCGGCGACGGCATCGTCGCGGCCGACGGGACCATCGATCGCAAGGCGCTGGGCGCGCGCGTGTTCGCCGATCCGGCGCAGCTCGCCAGGCTGAACGCGCTCGTGCATCCCCTCATCGGTGCTGAAATTCGTCGGCGGATCGATGCCGCTCGCGCCGCCGCCCCGGAGCGACCGATCGTCGTCGAGGCGGCGATCATGCTGGAGGCGGGCTGGCGCTTCTTCGATCGGGTGTGGATCGTGGTGGTGAGTCCCGAAGTCGCCATCACTCGGGTCATGGCCTCGCGCGGGCTCGCGCGCGAGGAGGTCGAGGCGAGGCTCGCCGCGCAGATGAGCAACGACGAGCGCCGCCGGCACGCCGATCTGGTGATCGAGAACGACGGATCGCTGGCGGCACTCCGGACCCAGGTCGAAGCGGCATGGCGGGGAGTACGCGCCTAGTGCCGCGCGGGCGGGAGCGAATGCTGGCGCGCGAGCGGACAGCGCGGTAGGCTCCCCGCGACGTGCAGACTCCGGCGGAGGGCTTTCCCACCTCGCCATCGGTTTCGTGGCGCGTCCGGGCGTTGGCGGTCGGCCTCGGACTGGTCCTGGTGTCGCTCGCGACGCACACGGTGGTCCTGAGCCTGCGGTGGGTCGGACGGACGTTCCCGGGGTTCGTCCTGATCGACAATCGCGTCGTGGCTTCCATCGGGCTTCCCAACTGGTCGGGCAGCCGGGTCGATGGACTCCGGCAGGCGGAGGTCGTCGCGGTCGACGGCGCCCCGGTCGAGAGGGCCGAAGCCGTGTACCGCGAGGTCGGGAGTCGTCCGGTCGGGACGGTCTTCCGCTACACGCTGGAACGCTTCGGGGAGGTGCGGTCCACCGCCATCGCGAGCCAGCGGTTCGACGGTCGCGACTGGGTGCTGCTCTTCGGCGCATTGCTGCTGAACGGCGTCGTGTTTCTCGCCAGCGGACTGGTCGTCTGGGTGCTCCGTCCCGAGGCGCCGGTGTCGCGCGCCTTCCTGATCTTCGGCGTGGCCTACGCGGTCTGGATGGTCACGACGCTCGACCTCTACGGTCCGGCGGCGTACTTCCGCCTTCACGTGATCGGCGAAACGCTGGTCCCGGCCGCGAGCTTGCACCTGGTCCTGACGTTTCCGAGACCGCATCGGCTCGCCCGCTTCGCGTTCGTTCCCTATGTCGTCGCGCTGCTGGTCCTCGTCGTCTACCAGACGTACCTGTACGTGCCGCCGGTCTATTCGAGGATCATCGTGCTCAACTACACGAGCATCGGGGTCGCCGCGTTGCTCTTCCTGGCACGACAGATCCGGGAACGCCTCCAGACGGATTCACCGCTCACGCGCAATCGCACCTCGATTCTCATGGTGGGCACGGTGTTGGGGCTGGCGTTGCCGGGAGCCTACCTGGCGATGTCCGCGGCCACCGCCGCCGACATCCCGCTCAATCTCGCGGCCTTCAATTTCCTGTTCCCGCTCTGCCTCGCGTACGCCATCGTCCAACAGGACCTGTTCCAGATCGACGCCCTCGTGAAGCGCGGTGCCTACTACCTCGTGCTGTCGGGCGCCGTCGGCGTCGCGTACGTCGCGGCCGTCGTGCTCTTCAACCTGGTGCTGCGCGCCGGCGCCGTCACGGATTCCCCGGCATTTCCCATCGTGTTCACGATGGCGGTGCTCCTATTCTTCAACCCGATCCGCAGCCGCCTCCAGGCCTTCGTCGACCGCGTGTTCTATCGGACGCGGTACGACGGCGCGCAGGTACTGGCCCGGGTGGGCAGCGAGTTGTCCTCCGCCTTGACGCGCGAGCACATCGCCGCGTTGGTGTGCGGCGCGGTGGACGAAGCCATTCCGAATCCGGGCACCCGGCTGTTCGTCGGGGAGCCCGGCGTTCCACCGACCGAGGTCGGTGGCCAGGCGATCGTGCCGGCCCCGGTCACCTCGGCCCTCGCACAGGGCCGGGTCGTGACCGCGTTCGACTCGCCGGAGTCCTACCCGAGCGAACCCATGCACGAGGCGGTTCGTCGCGCGCTCGGCGAGGTCGGGGCCGAGGTCGTCGTGCCGCTCGTCCATCGCGGCGAGCTGGTCGGAGCGCTCGCCGTCGGTCCGAAGCGGTCGGGTCTCTTCTTCACGGCGGGTGATGCGGAGTTCTTGCGAGCCTTGGCCCACCAGGCGTCCGTCTCGCTCGAGAACGCCCGGACGTACGAAGCACTGGTCGACCTGAACGCCAGCCTCGAGCGTCGGGTGCGGGAACGCACGGAGCAGCTCGAGACGTCGAATACCGAGCTGGCGAATGCCCTGGACGATCTCAAGGCGGCGCAGGTGCAGCTCGTTCAAGCGGAGAAGATGGCGTCGCTCGGACGATTGGTCGCCGGCGTGGCGCACGAGATCAACAACCCGGTGAGCTTCATCTCGTCGTCGATCCCCGCCCTGCAGCGTCGCCTCGATCGTGCCAAGCAGGAGGCGCCGCCCGCGATCAGCAAGGTCCTCGGCGAGGTCGACGAGATCGTGGGCGTGATGGCGCGTGGCGCGGAGCGCACGGCCACGATCGTGAAGGACCTGCGGACGTTCTCCCGCATCAACGAGGCGACCCGGAAGCCGAGCGACCTGAACGAAGGCCTCGAGGTGAGCCTCCGACTGCTCGAGTCACAGTGGCGGGAGCGCATCACCGTTCACCGCGATTTCGGCGAGCTGCCCCTGGTCGATTGCGATCCGGGCCAGATCAACCAGGTCTTCATGAACGTGCTGTCGAACGCGTGCGAGGCGATCCCCACCCGCGGGAACATCTGGGTGCAGACGCGGGCCATGGGCGACGAGATCGTTGTGACCGTGCGTGACGACGGCCATGGGATCTCGCGGGAGGTGCTGGAGCGCATCTTCGATCCCTTTTTCACGACGAAGGACGTGGGTGAGGGCACGGGACTCGGTCTTGCGATCAGCCAAAGCATCGTGCTCGCGCACGGCGGACGCCTCGAAGTGGACGGCGGCGCGAGCGGTGGTGCGACCTTCCGCGTCATTTTGCCGCGCGTCGTTGGCGCAGGCTCCCTTGACAAGGCGGCGGACGGCCGCTGAAAACGGCGCGCGATGCCCCTGGACTACCGACGCTTCCCGGTCCTTGTCGTCGACGACGAGGCCGACATCCTCCGCTCGTTCCGGTTCAACTACGGTGACGACTTCGAGATCCTGACGGCCGAGAGCGGGGAGGAGGGGTTGGTCCTGCTCGAGCAGCACCCCATTGCCGTCATCGTCGCCGACCAGCGCATGCCGCGGATGGACGGCACCGAATTCCTTCGGCGCTCCGTCGCGGTGCGTCCCGAGGCGGTGCGCGTCATCCTCACGGGCTATACCGACATCGACGCGCTCGTGAGCGCGGTCAACGCGAGCCAGATCTACCGCTACATCACGAAGCCGTGGGACGCCGACGAGATGCGCCTGACCCTCAAGCGGGCCATCGAGGTCTACGACCTGGCGGCCGAGAACAACCGCTTGGTGGGCGAGCTCAAGATCCTGAACAGCCGGCTCTCCGCCGAGAACGCGTACCTGCGGGAGGCCACCGTCGCGTCGAGCGAGATCGTCGGGACGAGCGCCGGCATCCGCCACGTGCTCGAGCTCGTGGCCAAGGTCGCCTCCTCGCCGACCACGGTCCTCATTCAAGGGGAGACCGGCACGGGCAAGGAGCTGGTCGCGCGCGCCATCCATCAAGGCAGCCATCGCCGCGACAATCTGTTCGTCGCCGTCAACTGCGCGGCCCTCTCCGAAGGCGTGCTCGAGAGCGAGCTGTTCGGCCACAAGAAGGGCGCGTTCACCAACGCGATCAGCGATCGCAAGGGCATGTTCGAGGTGGCCGACGGTGGGACGCTGCTGCTCGACGAGATCTCGGAGACGAGCGGTGCGCTCCAGGCGAAGCTCCTGCGGGTGCTGCAGGAAGGCGAGATCCGTCCGGTCGGCGAGACGCAGCCACGCAAGGTGGACGTCCGGGTGCTGGCGGCCACGAACCGCACGCTGAAGGACGAAGTCACGGCGGGGCGGTTTCGGGAGGATCTGTATTTCCGATTGAGCGTCTTCCCGCTGGTGATTCCGCCGCTGCGCGAGCGGCGCGACGACATTCCGATCATCGCCCGCTACTTGACGCAGCGGCTGGCGCAACAGCTGAAGAAGCGCGTCGAGGGCCCGTCGCCGGAGGCACTGGCCCTGCTGGCCCGCCACGAGTTTCGGGGCAACGTGCGCGAGCTCGCCAACGAGATCGAGCGCGCCATTCTGCTCGCCGAGCCGGGGGCCATGCTGACGGAAGACCTGCTGTCGGACGGCATCCAGCAGCTCGCCGGTCGCGACGGGGACGCGGGGCTGCTGCAGCAGCGCACCGACGACTTCGAACGCGATCAGATCCGCCTGGCCCTCGAGCGCGGCAACGGCGTGAAGTCGCGTGCGGCCGAGGAGCTGGGCATCACCTACCGCGGGCTGCTGAAGAAGATGCGGCGCCTGGGGATGGGCTGAGGGCGCCCTACGCCGTTCCGGTCCGTCGCAGCGCAACGTCGGCGGCGGGCAGTGACACGCGGAACACCGTCCCGCGCCCGACTTCGCTGTCGACGGTGATCGAGCCGCCATGCTCGACGATCATCTGGTGGACGAGGGCGAGGCCGAGCCCGGTGCCGGTCTCTTTCGTCGTGAAGAACGGCTCGAAGATGTTGTCGATCTGGTCGGGCGCGATGCCCACGCCCTGATCCTGCACTTCGACCACCACGTTCGCGCCGATGCTGCGCACGCGCAGCGTCACTTCGCCGCCCGCCGGGCTGGCCTCGATGGCGTTCAACAGGAGGTTCAGCACGATCTGCTTCAGCTGATCGGGATCGGCGTGTACCCGCGTGACGATCGGCGCGGCCGCGATGCGGAGCCCCACCTGCCGCTTGCGAGCCGTCGAGTCCATGAGCCGCACGACGGGCTCGATCGCCGAGAGCAGGTCGACGTCGGTGCGCGTGACGTTGGTGGACCGCCCGAGCGTGAGCAGCTCGGCGATCAGGTCGGTGACGCGCTTCAGCTCCGCGAGGCTGAGGTCGCGGAACTGTCCGAGGAACTCCTTGTCGTCGATGCGCTGGGGCAGCAGATCGAGGAAGGTCTTGACGGCGGTGAGGGGGTTCCGGATCTCGTGCGCGATGCCGGCGGCGAGCATCCCGAGCGACGAAAGGCGGTTGGCACGCTGCAGGAAGGCCTCCGACCGCCGAAGCTCGCGCGACAGCCGGCTGTTCTCGAGCGCCACCGAAGCTCCCGCGGCGACGTTGGCTAGGATCTGGAGATCCTCGCTAGAGAAGAGCAGAAAGTCCCGGTTCCGTGACAGCGTGATGATGCCCGTGACGCGGTTCTCGATCCGCAGTGGCAAGACAACTTCGGTGCCGAGGCGGCGCAGCTCGGTGGTCGCACCGGGCGCTATCACCTCTACCTCGTCCGCCATCATCGGCTCATCGAGCGCCTCGAGTTCCCGCGCCACCTGTTCGTCGAGTAGAGTGGGGGTGGAGGACGCCGGATAGACCGCCGTGAGCACGTAAGTACGATCCTCCCGTAGGAAGATTCGGCACTGCTCGACGTCGAGGATCTCGTGGAGAGTATCTCCGAGCTTCTTCACCAACGCACCTTCGTCGAGAATGTGCACCAAGTCGGCGGCGAGACGCCGCAGGCGGCGGCGATAGTCATGCCGGCGCGCGAAGAGCGCTTGCTCGACCCGCGCCTCCAGAAGGGCCTGCAGCGTGGGGACGAGGATGACCGATCCGAGGGCAAGGGTAACGGCGCAGAGGACGAGCACCATCGGTGCCTCGGCGCCAAGGACCATGGCGATTTGGTAGAGCCCGATCCCGCCCGGGACGAGCACGATCGCGAGCGCAGCGGTAAAGCTGATGAACTTGCGAGCGACGTAGTCGACGTCCATCAACCGGTGCCGCGAGATGGCGTACGCGATGACCCCCGCGTAGAACACGTTGCCCAATTGGCCGAGGGGGTAGATGTGCACGCCATACACGGTGGCCAGATTGGTCAGGCCGAAAGGGATCGCGACCGCCGAGGCAATGAACCAAAATTTCGCCTGCACCAGCTGGCGCGGCGACGTGGGGTGGCGATACGCGAACCACATGCCTTCCAGCGAGAGCAGCAGATAGACGACCATGAACGCCGACATCAGGGTGTACAGCGACGTGTATCCATCGATGTACCAGCCCCAATGATGCGGCCCGAGACGTGTCACCAAGAGGCCATTGAGGTTCGCCAGGCACAGCGCGGCTGCGATGGCATAGCCCGCCCTGCTGACGTACCGAGGCCATAGTCGTGCCGTAGGACCGAGCGCGATCGTGAGACGGTGCGCGACCGGAGCCGCAAAAATGGTCCCGCATCGAAACACGCGGCTCCACCACTCGGCGCCCTCCTGGTCCGGGAAGTGGTAGAGGGAGAAGATTCCCAAGTTCCAGCTCACCTGGCAGAGGGACAGTAGCGCGAAAACGCGCACCACCGGGCTGCTTGCCCCCATGGAGAGAGTGGCGACGCCGATTACGAAGTTGGCAACGGCGGCGACGAGAGGGATGACAGCATGGATCTCCATTGGGAGGCCTGTAATCGATTGTCCGAGCGCAGGCGCTAGTCTCAAGCACGTGCTGTGAACGGCAGGCGGTACCCCCTCCCCCATAGGAACGGCCGTTCCTGTACCTCCCATGAATCCTCAGGTTGATGGGGAAGTTGCCCGACTTGACGCACCGGGCATGCGGCTTGCTGTGCAGATCCGCAGGAGGAACCGCATGCTAGCTACCATTCGCGCGAACCCGGTCACGCAGGCCCTCAACGTCACGACGATCGCCGCCATGCTGAAGGGCTTCCGGTTTCGCGTATGCGACACCGACGATGATGCCGCACGGTGCCTTGCGCTGCGTCGACGGGTCTATCTCGAGGAAAAGGGCCTGAGCGTGGATGTGCCGGACGCGTACGACCTGCGCTCCTGGACGCTGATCGCCGAGGACGCGGAGACGGGCGAAGCGGTAGGCAGCATGCGGCTCACGCCTCGCTCGGAGGGACCGCTCGAAGCCGAGGAGAGCTTTCGCCTTCCATCAGTCTTGCGCGGACCCGAATCGGTCGAAGTTTCGCGCTTCGCTATCATTCCCGAGTACCGGCGGGCCCAACTCCGCACGCCGAGCATTTCGTTGGGCCTGTTCAAGCTGGTCGTCCGCTTCGCCATGGACGTCGGCAAGATGACGCGACTCGTCGTGTGTTCGAAGGCGGAGCGCGTGCATACGTACACCTGGCTTCGCTTTCAGCAGACTGGAGTGACCGCCCCATACGTACCGTTCGGCGGTGACCCCCACGAGATCCTCTTCCTCGACCTGCGTCACGGGTTGGAACCGTATCGGGGGCAGGAACTCGTTGAGTACTTTCTCGGCGACGATACGCCCGAAGTGGTGATTCCAGCTGCCCCGCCTGCTCTCGGGATCGGCGCGATGTCCATGCAACCAGCGTCCTTCCAGATCGCGCTGTAGAGAAAAATCATGCTGACCCATTGGTTCACCGAGTACGCACGTTGGATTCTCCGTCATCGCAAGACGGTGGCAGTTCTCGTGCTGGCGGCTACCGCGCTCCTGACGTTCGAGGCGCGACAGCTGCGGATCGAGGTGGACCCCGACAAGCAGGTGCCGGAGGGACACCCGTACATCGCCACACTGCGTGACCTACACACGACCTTCGGCGACAAGAACCTCGTGGTCGTCGGGCTGGTTCCCCGTGATGGTCGCGTGTTCTCGCCCACATTCCTCGCCAAGCTGGCGGAGGTTACGCGGCGACTCAGCGCGATTCCTGGGGCGAACCCGAACCTCGTGCAGAGCATCGCCGCGGGGCACATGAAGGACGTGCAGGGGACCAGCGAGAGCATTGAGGTTCTCCCGCTGATGGAGGAAGTCCCACGAACGCAAGCGGAGGCAGATGAGGTGCGCCGCAGAGTGTTCGCGAACGATGCGTTCGTGGGGACGCTCGTGAGTGCCGACGGAGCGGCCGCCGCCATTCAGGCGAGCTTCGAACTCACTCCCGTCACGCCCGAGTACCGATCACTCCACCGAGCGATCGTGCGTGAACTCGAGGCCGCAGACGACGGGACCTTCGACTACGAGCTGACCGGACTCGTCATTCTCCTCTCGGAGCTCAGTCGATACTCGGCAAAGATCGCTCTCGTGTTCCCGGTCGCGCTGCTGGTCATCGCGTTGGTCCATTTTGACGCCTTCCGAACGTTTCAGGGCCTCGCGCTGCCGATGGTGACGGCACTGCTGGCTGTTCTGTGGGCGGTCGGCCTGATGGGGATGTTCGGCATCCCGCTTGACCCGCTCAACACCACGACGCCGATTCTGATTCTAGCCGTGGCGGCCGGCCACGCCGTGCAGGTCTTGAAGCGGTTCTATGAGGAGTACGAGAAGCTCGGCGACGTCGAGGCCGCGATCGTCTCCTGCATCGGGCACATTGGGCCCGTCATGGTGGGCGCGGGGATCGTCGCGACTCTTTCGTTCTGGTCGCTGTTGGCGTTCGAGACACCGTCCATCCGCACGTTCGGCGCCTTTGCGGGGCTAGGAATCCTGTCGGCGCTGATCGTCGA
>Ga0187893_10013190_pt1 | contig 11567 bp, 9 predicted proteins | sample MA1701074metaG_FD_139574 | JGI IMG/M metagenome (GOLD analysis project Ga0187893, IMG submission 139574) | White microbial mat communities from a basaltic lava cave in the Kipuka Kanohina Cave System on the Island of Hawaii, USA - MA170107-4 metaG ...
GTGTTGCGAAAAACATTTGATCCGATAAGAAGTTCCAGGCCCTGTTTCGGAGTCTCTGCTGCGGCTATATCTGTGAGGGAAGAGGGCCCTGTTCTGTGAGGTTCAACCGTTTCGTCCATCGTGATCACCCGGAAATCGATTTCAGATTTTGGTCGTCTGCGTTGAGCGAAGAGTACACGCAGTCTGCGACAATGCGGTGGCAGGCTAGTCTCGATGTCTCTCTTCTGTCAAGAGGGTTCCCCTTAAGAACGTCCCTATGCTGGGCTTCCGCTCGCGTGCCGACGGTGAGGAGGGCGACGCGGTGCTCTCGTTCATGATGGTTGGCCGAAAGTGGTTGATCATCAGTGATGATCAGGGGACAGGAGTCCCGTTGCAAACCCAAAAGGGCTTATGTTACCGTCCGGCTTCAGTTATTTTTCTCCGTCTGCCTCCAGCGCGCACGGAGCTTTCCGCAGCGGAGGGGAGCGCAGAGAGACGGATGGTCCCATCGTCTAGCCTGGCCTAGGACGGAGCCCTCTCAAGGCTTAAACACGGGTTCGAATCCCGTTGGGACCACCACCACTTACGCACCTCCCGAAATCTCCAGTGCCTAAATAGTGCCTAACGAGGTAATCCGAACAAACCGAGATGAGAATTACATTGAAGTGGGCACGTTGTATTTGCGTACTATGCCATTCAGTAGACCCTATGGTTAGATAGCGAGAGTCAGCATTCCGCCTCTTCAGCAGAAGCCATGGCAGATCCATGTGAGCAGAAACTGCAGGGACCTCGTCGACGGTCATTGGCAGTGACGCGCCATAGGTTTATCTTTTTTGATGCCAATCACCAAGCCGTATTCCCAATTGTGAAAAAAGAGACGGCAGGAGCGATCAGTTTGTACGGTACGGGGTTCTTCGTTGCGCCAGGGGGGGTGTTTGCCTCAGCAAAACACGTATTTGAAGGTGCTGACATACACGAATCAGAGTCATTTCATATACTTCAAGAGGCAGCCGACCACGTTGAACCTCGAAGAATCACCGAAGTAGTAGTCGACGCTGCGAGCGACTTAGCAGTTGGCAGACTAGATCCTGCGCACGGAGAGTGTGTGTTCTGCGAGGCACACCCTGTGGTTGGGATAATGGAATTGGACCCAGAGATTCATGAAGTGGTCGGTTCCTATACCTTCTCTCACACTCTAATTGATCAACCTGAGGATATAGGAGTCGAACAAAAAGTTGGGGCAGGTCAAAGAGTTCTATATCGCGCCCACTGGGAAGTAGGAACTGCTGAAGCAATCCATCCGAATGGCCTTGGATTTGTAAAAGGCTGCTGTTTTTCTTCTTCGATTTTGGTGGAAGGCCGTGCGAGCGGAGGGCCTGTATTCAACTCCAATGGCTTTGTAGTGGGAGTCAACAGTCGGAGCTTTACCAAGACTGGGGGGCTACCACACTCGACAGCGTCGAGCATTAAGAGGCTCTATGACATCGAAATAGGCGGAAGGTCAATTAGAAATTGGCGTCGAGGGGTCAAGAATGATCGCATTGCGTATCGTACTAGTATTGATCAAAAAGCAGAGAATAGACCTGACTGAGCCTGAGTATGTTCGCGAGCGAATGGGAAAAGGGGACAAGTTCAGTTGAATGCCGACAGAGTTGATACAAATAGTTACCTAACCAGTCTGGCCAGAAGCCTGAGGTTGGGCTGGTACTTCCTCCCTTTGTGAGTCAAGAGTGCACATGGCTTCGCGTAAGTGGGCTGGCGTGAGATGCTGATATCTCAATGTCATCCTCGGATCCTTATGGCCAAGAATCTGCATCACCGTCCTTTGAGGAACCCCGGCCATTGTGAGGGTGCTGGCTACGTCATGGCGAAGATCGTGGAATTTCAGGTCGGGCAAATTCAGATCTTTCACTAACCGACCAAAGCCAATCGTAACAGCGTTGGCGCTGAGAGCTGGCAGGACGAAAGCCTGAGAGTCGAGAGGGCGCGGAAGATGCTGGAGAAACATGAAGAGCGTTTCTGTCATAGGAATATCCCTCCGCTCTCCGTTTTTCGTTTTGGGGAAAGACAGCGTATGGGTCCGCATATCTACATTACACCAGCGAAGGCTGCAAAGCTCTCCCCTCCGAGCCCCAGTTTGCAGGGCTATTTCAATATAAGGCCGAAGGTCTGGGCGGGCTTTCTCAAGCAGCAAGGCCCTCTCCTCAGGTGTCAGGTATCTGACCCGTCCTGGAGGCATTTTGATCGTTTGAAGGCCCTTCGCGGGAGACTCCTTGATGTAGCGCCACCTCACCGCACAATTGAGAAGGTGCTTGAGTCGCATCGTCTCTTTCTGAACGGTGCTGGGGCTAACCTTGTCCATCCGTTCCGCCTGCCAGCGGTCAATATCCTCCGTTCGAATCTTGGCAAGTTTGAAATCTCCGAATTGGGTAAGAATGTGCTGATCGAGGATCGCCCTGGATCGACGTGCCTCAAAAAAGCTGAGTGAGCCCTTGATGGTAGGCCAGTACTTGTCCTTGACGAACCGCTTAACAGTGATGCCTTCCTCTCGGATGCCAAGAAAGTCTCCTTTCGCAATCCTGGTCATTTTCTCGCGATACATCTTCTTCGCCGTGTCATAATCTGGTGCGGCTTTTTGTCTGTGCCGCTTGCCTTCCGCATCGTAGTAATCAAGCCACCACCAGTCATTGCGCTGAAATAGGCCATCGCGTTTGCTCCCTCTTCGTCGACAGATTTCCTTGGAAACAAGTGACTCGTTCATGGTTGTGCTCCTTTCTTGCCTTTGCGCGGTTTGGTAGATTTCGCTGAAGCCCGCCGTCGGTCTCGATTCCACCACCTATTTGCGCACGATGGACTGCAATATCGGCCCATCTGATTGCGCCCTCGATATACGTACCATCGGGTGCATTTGAGGCATCTGCGAAGATGTTCATATCCTGCTTCTTGAAAAACGACCTTCCATACCCAGGCTGCAACGTACTCGGCCACGTTGTCGAAGCCGATCGCTTGTGGCAATTCGACAGTTGCGTGGAGCCAAACCGGGCTATCTTCCGCATGCGGCCAATGAGTCTTATCCTCGACTACCAAGCGCCCCTTGGCGAATCGGCCTAGTACGTGAGTGAATCGCATACAGGTCTGGGAATATGCCCAATTTAGACGGTCGCGCCTGTTGCGCATGGCTAGGCGATGAACCATCCCCAAGGGTTCAAGAACCGTTAAGACGAGTCGCCATGCTCTTTGCTCTGACGCAACGAATTTGTTGTATGTTGGCCACCTCTGGTCTGCTACTTCGGAAAGTGGTCCTGAATAGTTCGGGTCTGACAGGCGGTTTAACGTATCGGACACCCCCCCCAAGTCCGTGAAAGCACCCCCTTTAACCCGTACAACATGAACTGATTTCTTTTTGATTCGTGAAGAAGGTTGGAAGTGGCTTCTGGAACTGGTTTTCTTCATGCGTACAAGATAATTCATTTTTACTTTGTACGGATGTGTGAACATACTCCAGCTAGTTCGTCTCTGTCAACGTCAACCGATAGAAAGGAGCCACGCGATATGCTGAGTAAGCCAATACCCTCTGCTACGAAATTGTCCCTTATCGAAGCCGCGCCGATTCTCGGCGTATCCCCTCATACCTTGCGGGCATGGACGCGGGAACGGCGCATTCCATTTCATCGCTGCGGACGTCGAATCGTTTTCGCCGTTGCTGATCTTGAACGATTCTTAGCCGACAACCGGATCGAGGCTCTTGAGCGATGACCGTTGAGGATTTCTTGCAGCGCCCTGAGGGCGTCAGAAAATCGGGACAGAGGTGGATGGCACGATGCCCCGCGCATGCGGATCGATCTCCCAGTCTGAGCGTTCGTGAAGGTGAAGATGGCAGAATCCTGCTGCACTGTTTCGCAGGGTGCTCGGTTGAGGCGATTTGTGAAGCCATTGGCTGTCACCTGTGCGACCTGTTCCCTGATACGCCAACCCCGAGGGGCCAAGGAAAACCTTCAAGGCCCAGCAAAATCGACCGTGTGGCCTTGGCCTTCCGCTTCGAGCTAGTGGCTCTGGATCGACGGTTGAGGGCAGATCGGGTTCTGAAAGCTGCAAAGGGCTGCTGTATCGATAAGATGGCCGACAAAGACTTCGACCGATTGATGAATGTGGTCGGACGAGCTTACGACGACCAGGAACTAGCCGAGTTCCTCGAAACTGTCGCAGATGATTTACGGGTAAGGGCATATAAAAAGACGGTGGCTTTCGATGCGGCTTGAACAATTAGAGGAACTAGTTAACGCACCATTATTGAGCGAGAGCAATCCGTCTCCTGTCACGGCGTTCCCTTGGCGAAATTCACTGGAGGTGGTTCGGACTGCACCACCAGAACCCGCGTGGCTCCTAGAGGGGCAACTTCCTGACCAGTCTGTGGTGCTTCTCAGTGGCCGCGAAGGATCCCTCAAGAGCTGGTTGGCTCTCGACTGGGCGGCAGCGATTGCTGAGGGGAAACCCTGGCTGGGGTACGAAGCTGAAGCAGGAGGGGTATGCTATCTGGACGCGGAAATGCCAGGGCTTCTCTTCCATGCCAGGCTGTTTGCCGCCGGGGCAAGCCAAAACCTCAACATCATGCGCTGGCAGGATAAAGGCTTCCCGACGAAGCTCGACGATCCCGCGATTATTCGGGCTGCACAACACCATCGCCTCTTGGTAATCGACACCCTCAAACGATTTATGGAGGGTCTTGACGAAAACAGCTCGACCGATATGGCTATCATCACGGGAAAGCTGCGCGTCCTGACCAAATGGGGGGCGAGCGTACTGGTCCTCCACCATGGGATAAAAGACATTGAGCGTGGCGGCTATCGGGGCAGTACTGAACTTGGGGCAGGAGTGGATATCTGCCTGGACATCGTCAAAAAGCGAGGTTCAGACGGTGAGGAGCAAGTCATCCTGACCGCCTCAAAAACACGCTACTCCAATGATCCTCGACTCATCCTGCGTGTCGACAAGACACCAGCCCGGCCCCTCTTCCACGATGTGACCGGCGCTGTTCGTGAGGCCAAGGCGCAAGCCAAAGAAGCCGACATGAAACGACTGCGGGACATCATAAGTGACCTCAGCTCCCAACATGGCACCCCACCGAATCAAACGGACATTGTCAAGACGGCTGCGGAGGCCAAACTTGGGAGTCGGGCCACTATGCTCGCTTGGTTGCGTGAGGGAGAAGGAGTCCATTGGCAGTCAGAACTGACGGGACGGGCCCGAACCTATCAACCAATCTGTCTACCCCTTCAAGAGAGAGGGGTACTAGACAGGTTAGACAGGTCGGAGAACCTGTCTACCTGTATAGGGGACTCTAGAGAGAACAAATTAGACAGGTCGTCTATGGAGGTAGATCTTGATGGTTGAATGCCTGGCGGACTTAACCGTGCGATATGGCGGACAGGTGCACACGTTACGGCCTGGCTATACCATCGATCTTCCGCCGGATAAGGCCCAGCGCTTGCTACAAGAGGCACCGGGCAGAGTTCGGCTACTTTCTAAAACCCTTACCCCTGAAAAACCCAACGGGCCTTCTTCGCGGGCCATCATCATTGAACCAGCAGTCACGAATGCGAGGCCCATCTACTGGGAAGCCGCCGACGGTCGAATAATTGGGCCTGCGGTGCCGGAATTCCTGGCGCGAGAGGGTGACACCTTTTGGATTGTGACGACCTTTAAAGGGCACATCTTCTGGATCGATGCGGACAAGCTGCGCTCTCGTCAGTCGTTCGACCAACAAGCAAAAGCGTTCGAACACTGCCCGGTCCCTTTTTGTATAGCAGGGAAAGTGCGGGAATGAAGTCCTCAACCTCTCACCGACGCAAGCCCACGAAGCTCGAACTCGCCCGCTTCAAGGCGATGGCGGACCTAGGACTCACACCAAATGCGATTGGAAAACACGTCGGGCGAGACCCGAAAACGGTTCGGTCGTATCTCCAATCCCCGGTCTATGATACGGACGCAGACCTGCAGGAGATGATCGACCAGATCAAGGCACGCGAACTTGAAGACCTGTATCTTTTGGGCGCAAAAGGCCGCAAACGGCTGCACGATCTATTGGATCAAGGCAAGACGAAGATGATTGAAACCATCGCACTGGTGGACCGGACCTTTCAGCAACGCCGTCTTCTCGAAGGCGGTTCAACCGCGAATGTCAACATCTTGGCGAAAATCGTGGAGCAAGCGCACCGAGAAGCGTACCCTCGATCCAAGAAGGCGACGGACTAGCCGTCCGATCCACCACTCGCTCCTTGACACCTCTCCCTCGGCGACCTAGCCCTTCAACCATCGAAAAGCACGCCATGATTCACAGCGCGAGCACGCACCCGTCCATCCGTTGCTCCCCAGGAGCCTAGCCTTACCCAGGCACCCTGGCTTGTATTGGTTTTATAGTGAGACGATCTCGTGAGCGGTCATGATGGAGGTGTACGAGAAGAATGGGCACCTGACTGTCTGGTGGCTCATCAGGAGCAGCCAGTGGCCTACTTGAAGGACTCCTGGTGAGGCCCTATCCGACTATTCGGGGCACCAGCCCGCTCAGGAACTATCATACCTGGCGTTCCCCTTCCTTGAACTACAGATCTACCCCAACCAGCTCTTGCGCCTAGCTAGATACCCTCCTACAATACGCTTCCCTACGGAGGCTCCTATGGCCTTCACGATTCGTCCCATCTACCGTTTTCCCGCACAATGCTTTCGGTCAAAGCCGCTAGGAGTGGTGTAGATGGAAATCGGACATGGGAGTGAGACAAGCGATCGGCAGATGCGCGATCGGGCCATTCGCCTTTTCAGATTTCTCCGTGAGCTGACGGAATTGCGACTAAAGACAATCCGTTCGTTGGAGCAATACGAAGAGGTGGTCTGGTTTAATGACATTCCTCATGAGGCAGGATGTTTTTGCATCTCCTGGCCCAGGGCGAATGAAGAAGAACACCCAGAAGTCTGGATAGAGATCAAGAAACCGCTGCTTAAACCCCCACCAAAACTTTCACAGTTCCTAGAACCCTGGGTAGACCGAGTGAGTCTAGCGGACTCAAGACGAACTCGACCAGAAGCTCGCGAATCAATAATCATGGACTCCCCGAACGAAACTGATGAGGATGGTAGGCCCCGTCCAATTCGGGTGAGTCTCGTCGAACGTCCGGATGTTGTCGACACCCTGGAGCGATATGTATCTGAAAAGTGGTTGCCGTGGGCTGAGGAAGATCGACGCCTACAGACCATTCAAGAGGTCTATGCGGATCTCTTCGGAATTTACCAAAAGCAGCAGAGGCTGGGGGAGTCTTATGAAGTAATAGTCGGGATTGGCTATCTGACTCTGATTAATAGGGGAGGACATGAAATTAAGCGGCACCTTATTGCCGCGCAGACGAGCCTTACCTTTGATGCAGACCGGGGTGTGATTCGCATAGGACCTGCTGGGCAAGGACCCAACCCAACGGTCGAACAAGATATGTTGGACCCAAGCGAGCGTCCTTCTGTGGAGGAACTCAACGCAATAGAACAACAAGTTACAGATATTGGTGATGAGTTGTGGGATGGCGTGAAGGTCCAAACGGCTCTCCGCTCCTGGGTCCATGCTTCATCCTCACGAGGTCATTTCGACGATGCGCTGACACCTCAGAGTGATATCAGATCGGAGCCAATCGTCCATCTCGCTCCAGCGTTGGTTCTGCGCAGAAGAACTGAAAGGAATCTCATTCGAGTATTTTCTGAGATTTCCGATCAACTAAGCGCAGGCAAGCCTGTCCCCGTGGGCGTCCAGAGACTAGTTACAATCATGGACGATGTTCCAGGTACTGCTGACAGAGTTGTGGATGGAGTCGAATCCAGGCAGCACGCTCCAACGATCGGCGAGATCTATTTCCCTCTCCCCGCAAATGACGAACAACTTGACATTGTTCGCAAGCTAGCCAATCGCCAAGGTGTCCTTGTGCAGGGTCCACCTGGAACCGGAAAGTCTCATACAATTGTCAACCTGATTTGCCACCTCCTAGCCACTGGCCAGAGAGTTCTCATCACGAGCCATGCTCCTCGTGCGCTCAAGGTCCTCCTCGATAAGTTTAAGACCGACACTGACCTGAAGGACATCTCCGCACTTTGTGTTGTTTTGCTCGGGGATGATCAGAAATCACTCAATACCTTAGAGGAGTGTGTGGCTGGAATTGATTCTCGGTACAACGATTGGAATCCAACAACCAATGAACGCCGAATTGTAGCGCTGGAGAGAAAACTCGACGAGGCTCGCAAGCTGGAGGCTTCAAGCTTGGCGGAGATTCGCGCTCTCCATGAGAGTGAAACTTACAGGCACGCCTTAGGCTTTGGCTCTTACGATGGAACAGCTCAGCAAATCGCGCAGCGAGTATATGATGAGAGTAGCCGCTATGCTTGGATGACATTTCGGATTGCACAAGACCAGGAGACGCCCTTGTCTGACGATAAGGCGGTCCTCCTCTTACAGCTCCTGCGTGAACTCACCCACGATCAGGAACTGGAAGCTTCTCAGGAGTTACCGACCCCTGGCATTCTCTTGCCTCCTGAGGATTTCGCTCGTCTGATCAGCAACGAACGAACAGCTAGAAGCCAACATGAGGAATCTATTAGGGCTCAAGGTCAGTATTCCACAGAGGTTCTGAGAGGGCTTCATAGCGAGGTTCGCCAGGAACTTATTGAAGGAGTAACTCGTTTATTAAGGGCCTATAACTCGGTCATCAGTCGGCCGCATGCTTGGGTGAGAGAGGCCGCACTGCAAATTCTAGGGGACCGGGATCGCGTATGGCGTGAGCTGCTGTCGTTTACGACGAAGCATCTACAGGCACTCTACAGGCGTGGCAGAGCCGCTACGGAACGCACGATTTCTGGCCTTGAAGGAAGGGATCGGAATGTGGTCAGGGCTCACGCGGAGAGGTTACAAGCTCACCTGGACTCCGGACGAACTCTGGGCTTTGGCCCGTTTCGTCCTAGGGTGGTGAGAGAGGCTCTGTACCTCATGAATGAGGTACGCGTGAATGGGCATCCCTGTAATACACCTGATGTTCTTGAAGAGTTAATCGAAACTCTCGATCTGAAAGACAGGCTTGAGAAACTTTGTAGGTGGTGGTCTCCTCACACCAGCGCACCAGAGGGAACCATGACTGCACAAGCTGTCGAGTATCGAGATCTTTGTGAGCCCTTGGAGGAAGCGCTACAACTGCATGAGATCGTCACCACTCTTAAGGGGACGATCGTAAACATCCGTGGACTTACAGAACCGATTTGGCACGACCCTGACCAGATCCAGGCTTTCCAGAATGCTGCAGTCTCCGCACAGCACTGGTACCAATACGAAGAAGCTAGACGGGCATTCTCTTCTTTAGAAAACCGACTCGTAGATATTGCATCCCATCATACGGCGCATTCTGCGGTTAAAGACGCGTTTCTAGCCGTTCAGGAACGTAACCTAGACCGATACCGCGATGCTTACCAGTCTATAAACAAACTCTACACCATTCGAGAACGGCTCCGAGTTCGACAATCTCTTTTGGAGCAACTAGAGACTGCTGCCCCTCCGTTAGCCAATGAGGTACGGCAAAGTTGTTCTGATGAGGCGTGGGACATTCGCATGCGCGAATTTACCGCTGCCTGGAATTGGGCGAGAGCGAGGAGCTGGCTTGAGGAGTTTAGTGATCCAAAGACTGAGGAGCGCTTGTCTAGGACACTCGACAGAGCACGCGCCGAAATTCATGAATGCATCCGAGACCTCACAGCAGCAAAAGCGTGGGGACACTGTTTTAGTCCGCATCGTATGACAGAACATGTGCGCCAGCACTTACGCGCCTGGGACAATGCGGTTCAGCGGGTTGGTCGAGGGACAGGGTCAAGAGCACACTTACATCGACAAGAAGCTCGTGCCCACATGCAAGAATGTAGGCCCGCAATCCCAGCATGGGTGATGCCGATCTACCGCGTAGCCGAAACTATCCATCCTGGCCAGGACTCATTTGACGTCGTAATCGTGGATGAAGCTAGTCAAGCGGGCCCTGAAGCGCTTTTCCTGCACTACCTCGCCAAGAAGATTGTAGTGGTCGGCGACGATAAGCAGATCAGCCCCGACTTCGTGGGAATTACACGAGACGAGGTGGATCAGATTCGACACCGCCACATCCGTGATCTCCCACACTCTGATGCTCTTGGTGTAGAAACTAGCTTCTTTGACCAGGCCGAAATCCGATATGGCGGACGGATTCGCTTGAGAGAGCATTTCCGCTGCATGCCAGAGATTATTCAGTTCTCGAACAATCTTTGCTACCGGAACGATCCCCTTATTCCATTGCGACAGTATGGCGTGGACCGGCTTAGTCCGGTGGTTCACGCCCAACACGTAAGGGAAGGCTACCAGAAGGGAGCATCACCCCGGGTCGTCAATCCCCCTGAAGCCGAGGCTATAGCAGAGCGGATCCGAGCATGCTGTAATGATCCGACCTATGCAAAGAAGAGCATGGGGGTAATCAGCTTGCTAGGTGAGGCTCAGGCGAAACTGATAGAAGAGCTCCTTCGGAAATCAATTAAACCTCAAGAAATGGATAAACGGCAATTGATCTGTGGTGACGCCTATGCATTCCAGGGCGATGAACGCGACGTTATATTTCTGAGCCTGGTTTCAGCTCCGACCGACGAGAGAAGGATTATTGCGCTCACGAGTAAGCCGTATGAAAGGCGGTTCAACGTCGCCGCCAGTCGAGCGAGAGATCAGTTGTGGCTGTACCATACTGCGACGCTCAATGACTTGAATCCTGTCTGCCTTCGCTATCGCCTCTTAGATTACTGTCAAAATCCAAAACTAGAGAGCCAGGTTGTTGGAGGGCAAAACATCCAAGGAATCGAGTTGCTTGCCAGAACAGCCGACCGGACGAGGGAGCAGCCTCCGTCGCCTTTTGATAGCTGGTTTGAGGTCGATGTATTTCTCAGGGTTGTTAGGCGAGGGTTCAGAGTCATTCCTCAATTCGCACTCGCAGGCCGTAAGATTGATCTAGTGATCGAGGGAATGAAAGGACGACTGGCAGTTGAATGCGATGGTGATGTGTGGCACGGGTCAGACACCTATCTACAGGATATGCAAAGACAGCGCATGTTAGAGCGCTGCGGTCTACAGTTTTGGCGAATCCGTGGCTCTACCTTCTATGGCGACCCTGATGGTGCTTTGGAAGAACTGTGGGGACTCCTGAATCGAAAAGGCATTTACGCGTCTAGCCGGTCTGATCCAGTGGTCGACGAAACGCGATCGGGTTCAAGAACGGAGCGCCACGGGCCTATGGAGCCGCCTCCGACGACAGATTCACCCTCTCGGGCGTATTTGACACGCTCACTGGCTGAAACATCGAACCAAGCTGCCGCCCCCAATATCAACCAGGCAGAAGGGAGTAGTACTAGTCCGGCAGCTCGATCACTCATAAAATCAGAAGTGCAAACGATCAGTGAAAGTGCACCTGCGGAAACGCGTCATGCTGCAATTCAATCTCCGGTAGATAGAGTTGTAGACTCACCAAACCGTGAAAACCAGGTGGCATACCGGAACTGGATGAGCA
>Ga0187893_10013191_pt1 | contig 11567 bp, 7 predicted proteins | sample MA1701074metaG_FD_139574 | JGI IMG/M metagenome (GOLD analysis project Ga0187893, IMG submission 139574) | White microbial mat communities from a basaltic lava cave in the Kipuka Kanohina Cave System on the Island of Hawaii, USA - MA170107-4 metaG ...
CGAGGCGATCGAGCCGCCGCCCGCGCCGATCGAGTGGATGTCCACCATGGGTAGGCCGATCAGATAGCGATGGTGCCAGTTCCATCCTGCCTTGATCTCCGGCTGGCCGCCGCGGATCAGGCAGACGTCGTAGCTGGTGCCGCCCATGTCGGCGCAGACGAAGTCGGTCGTCCCCGCCTTGGCGGCAACCGCGCAGGCGGCGATGACACCGCCGGTGGGGCCCGAGCTCAACGTGGTCACCGGCCGGCGCAGGATGTACTCCGGCGTCATGATCCCGCCGTTCGACTGCATGATGAGCAGCTCGCGGGCGTAGCCGGCATCGCGCAGCCGCTCGACCAGTCGTTGCAGATAGCGCTCGATCTTCGGCCCGACGAACGCGTTGACCAGCGTCGTGCTGGTGCGCTCGAACTCCGGCGCCGCCGGCATCACCTCGTGCGAGAGCGACACATGCAGCCCCGGGCATTCCTCGGCGGCGAGATCCCGCACGCGGCGCTCGTGGGCCGGATTGACGAAGGAGAACAGGAACACGACCGCGAGCGATTCCGTGCCCTGCGTGCGCAGGCGCTGCAGGGCAGCGCGCGCGGCCGCCTCGTCGAGCGGCGTGACCACCGCACCCTGGTAGTCGAGGCGTTCCGGCACGCCGATGCGCCGGCGGCGCGGCGCGATCGCCGGCGGCGGCGCGATCGCCGGATCCCAGATGTCCTCCTTGTATCCGCGGCGCAGCTCGATCTCGTCGCGGTGGCCGGCGCTGGTGATCAGCCCGGTGACCGCGCCGCTCATCTCGATCATCGTGTTGTCAGCGGTGGTGGTGCCGTGCACGACGGCGCTGGTGCGCGCCAGCAGCGCGTGCAGATCGAGCTGTTCGCGCGCCGCGAGCAGCGCGATGCCGTCGACGACACCGATCGACTGGTCGGCCGGCGTGGTCGGGCTCTTCGCCAGCTCGATGCTGCCGTTCGGGCGCACCAGCACCAGATCGGTGAACGTGCCGCCGACATCGATGCCGATGCGGTAGCTCATGAATTCGGAACCACAGATGAACACAGATGAACACAGATGGAATGGCAAACCAGATCGCTGTCCTGCAAAGCGGCGGTGCGGAGAGGGAATCTGTGTTTATCTGTGTTCATCTGTGGTTGTTCTCAGCTCGGTGCGCAGTGCGGCGGTCGCCGCGTGATCGATCGCGAGGTCGAGCGCCTCCAGCGATCCGGTCAGCACCACCCCGTAGTCGCGCCGCGCTGCTTCGACGGACACGTATTCGTCGAGCACATCGTCGAGCACCGCTTGCGGATCGCGCGCCAGCGGATCGCCCCATCCGCCGCCGCCGCCGTAGCGGTACGCGTAGGAGTCGCCGGGCTCGAACGGGACGTAGAAGGCGGTCGTTTCGACCACCTGCTCGCGCGGCGTGCCGGCGCGCAGCCGCAGCTCGTTCGGCGCGCCGTTCCGTCCGCCGGCGATGCCCGGCATGGGGTACTTGCGGCCGACGACGTACGTATAGACCTGTGCGGGGGCGAGGATCTGCTTCACGTAGAGCGTCCCCGGGCAGCCGCGCCACTGCCCGGCGCCGCCGCTGTCGGTGGCGTAGTCGCGCGCCAGGTGGCGGACCGGAAAGATGCTCTCGTTGATCTCGCCGGTGGCACGGATGAGATTGCCGAAGCTGACGTTCATCGCGCCCCACCCATCCTGCCCCTTCACCGCCCCACAGTACGCGCCGAACGTATCGACGGAGTGGTCGATGAACAGCTGGCGGGTGCGCGGGTTGGTGCCGAAGATCACGGTCGGCATGCCCATCTTGTAGATCTGCGGGCAGCAGCGCTCGGGAATGACCTGCTCGAGGGCCTTGGCGACCGCTTCGCCGACCTCGGTGCCGGGATGGTGCGTCCCGGCCGCGACCGACTTGTTCGGCGGCGGATTGAGGCAGCACCCCTCCGGAACGATCAGGCGGATCGAGTCGAAGAACCCCTCGTTCTTCGGAATCGAGGGATCCATCATGCTGGCGATCTGCGCGACCACGTACCCGCGCGTGTTGCCGAAGGTCGAGTAGGCGGCGAGGTTTTCGCGGGTGTCGGAGCCGGTGAAGTCGGCCGTGAGATGGTCCCCGCGCACGGTCACCGCGCAATGGACGTGGATGTCGGTGTTGCCCTTCGGATCGTGGTCGACGTAGACATCCGATTCGTAGGTTCCGTCGCGCCAGCGCCGCACCTCTTCACGGAAACGCCGCGCGGCGTAGTCGATCATGTACTGCGACGCCGCGCGCACGGCGGCGACGCCGTGCCGTTCGATGACCTCTTTCAACCGGCGGGCGCCCAGCTGGGCGGCGCCGACCTGGGCGCGCAGATCGCCCATGAAGGTCGGCGTCCGATTGTTCACCTTCATGAAGTAGGACACGTCCCGACGTTCGACCCCGCGCTCGAAGATCTTCACCGCCGGAAAGCGCACGCCCTCGGCCCAGATGTCCTGCGCGTCGACGTTGTACCCGCCCGGCATCCCGCCACCGGTGTCGGCGTGATGGCACTGGATCGAGGCGATCAGCACCAGCTCGCCGCGGTGAAACACCGGCGCGAAGATGTTGTAGTCGGGCAGGTGGCCGCCGCCGTGATACGGATCGTTGGCGACCAGCACATCGCCGTCGAACAACCCGTCCGGGCCGAAGAACTCGAGCGCGAAGCGGACCGGAAGCGTCGAGCTGAGCATGAACTGCGGGATGCCGACGCTGAGCGCGGCGAGCGCGCCGCGGGCGTCGAGGATCGTCGCGTTGCGCTCGTTGGACTGGTTGAGGATCGGCGTCGTGGCCGTGAGGCTCACGTGCGTGGCCATCTCGTAGCAGACCGTCTCCATGCAGCCGCGAATGATCTCGGCGAGCACCGGATCGATCGCCGCCCGGGCGGGGGCGCGCGGCGCCGGCCGCAGTGCGGGGCGCAGGGCGCGCTTGAGCTTGCGCTTCACCTTCATCGACGCACTCCTCGTGTTCCTGGTCACTGGCCGCGCGGTCGAAACCGCACCAGGGCGGTGTCGTCGTTCACCTTCGCAAAGACTACCTCGACCGGCATGCCGATGTGAATGCGCTCGTTCGGGCAGTCGACGATGTTGGTGTGCAGGCGGGGTCCCTCGTCGAGCTCGATGATGGCGACGTTGTATGGCACGTCGGCGTTGAACGCCGGATGCTGTGACTGATGGACGACGATCCAGCTGTACACCGTGCCGCGCCCGCTCAGGGTGACCCACTCCGACGTTTCCGACAGGCAGCGCGCGCAGAGCACGGCGGGAGGAAAGCGCACATGCCCGCAGTCCGAGCAGCGCTGCATGCGCAGCTCCCCCTTGCTCGCCGCCTCCCAGAACGGCGCGCTGTCCTCGCTCGGCCGCGGCAGGGGTTTCTCGATGGCGAACATGCGTTCCTCCGGAAGGAAAACAACGGATTGAACGGATTAAACGGATTCTGAGATCGGAGCTCGCAGCGAGTCTTTGAGCATGATTCGTCTGTGCTCCAAGCTTGGCTTTGCGAAGTTGATCAGGAGCCCGATCGGCAGCCGTGCAGCCTTCAGATACGAAAGCAATTGAGCTTGATGCAGGTCAGCGAGTTCCCTGACCGCCTTCAGCTCTACGATGACTCGGCCATTGACTAGGAGGTCGAGCACGTGGTCTCCGAGATCTTCGCCCTTGTACGTAAGGCGGATTCGCCGCTGTGATTCGAAGGGAACATTGCGGCAACGTAACTCAACCTCCATTCCACGCTGGTACACGGTCTCGAGAAATCCCGGGCCAAGCACACGATGGACTTCCATGGCCGCTCCCAAAATCTCGAAGGTTACATCTCCGTGCAGGAGCTCGGTCATCGGGATCCACAATCCGCTTAATCCGTTAAATCCGTTGTTGATTTACCGGCCCAACACCAAGGCGCTGTAGCTGACCGTGGGCGGGGCTTCGTGCGGGGCGCCGCCGTAGCCGGTGACCAGGCAGATCTCGGCATCTGCCACCTGGCGCGGGCCGGCTTCGCCGCGCAACTGGCGGACGGCTTCGCGGACGTGGCCGAAGCCGGAGAGGTGCCCCTCGGAGATCAGCCCTCCAGCGGTGTTCGACGGCAGCGCGCCGCCGAAGTCGAGGCTGCCGGCGTTGATGAAATCGCCGACCTCGCTGGGCGCGCAGAATCCATAGGCCACGAGGTCGTGCATCACGCGCGGCGTGAACGCGTCGTAGAACTGGGCGACGTCGATGTCGGCCGGCGTCACCCCCGCCGTGCCGAAGGCCATCTCCGCCGCCCGGCGCCCGCCGATCGGGCGGGTCGCCGGACCGCGCGGGTCGATCATCTCCGCCGAATGCGATTGCCCCGCACCGAGGACGATGACCGGCCGCTTCGGAAGGTCGCGGGCGCGCTCCAGCGACGTCACGATGCAGGCGCCGCCGCCGTCGGTGCTCGGGCAGCAGTCGTACAGGCGCAGCGGCTCGGCCACCCAGCGCGAGCCGAGATAATCGTCGAGCGTCATCGGCTTGCGCATCTGCGCGTCGGGATTGCGCTGGGCGTGCGCGCGCCAGGTGACGGCGATGCGGCCGTAGTGCTCGTCGCGAAAGCCGAACTCGTGCTGCTGGCGGCGCTTGATGTGCGCCATGAGGGTGATCGCGCCGACGTCGCCGTACGGCACCTGGAACTCCGAGCCGAACAGCTGCATCGCCACCCCTTGCGGCCAGTTCTGCGTCGCAAAGCAGCAGAGCACGGTGGTGCAGTATCCGGCCTGGATCGCCGCGATCGCCGTCTGCACCGAGCCGCAGGCGGTGGCGCCGCCGAGGTCCATGGTGGCCGAGAAGGTCGGCTCGATCCCGAGGTAGGCGGCGACGCGCGCCGCCCAGCCGTGTTGCTCGCCCATCACCGCCGGCATCATCACCAGCACGCCGTCGACCGCGTCGCGCTGGAGACCGGCGTCGTCGAGCGCGCGTTTGCTGGCCTCGAGCGTGAACCCCATCGCGCTCACGCCTTGCAGCTTGCCGAAGCGCGAGGTGCCCGCGCCGACGAGGGCGCACGTCCCGCGGATGGTGCCCATCTCAGCGGCCCGGCTTCCGCGTCATGCGGAAGGCCGAGCGCGTCGCCGCTTCCCACTCGTTGAGCGGATGGAACTGGCGGAGCGCGCGCAACTGTTCGAAGCGCGGGGCGCCGGCGCGCTGTTCATCCTGCCACTCGGCGGCAAACGTCCCCGACCGGATCTCGTCCAGGGCCTGGCGCATCCGGCTCTTGAAGTCGATGTCGGCAAAACGCCAGCCGCGCGTCATCGAGCCGTACTGGCTGGTGCGGGAGTGGAAGTCCATCTGGTTGATGATGCCGGTGTCGACGAAGTGCTGCGCCGTGTAGGCGAGCTCTCCCGACATGTAGAGCTCCATCAGCACGGCCTCGGGCGGGTAGCCCGCCTCGATCATGGCCTCGATGGCGCTGGTCAGCACCGCCCCGAAGGCGGGGCCGAAGCCCTGCTCGGTGAACAGATCGAGGGCCGCCTCGTCGGCCATCGACATCTCCAAACAGCCGGCGCGCGTGGACCCGACCCCTTTTGCCAGTGCCAGCAGTCGCGCCCGCGCCCGGCCACTGGCGTCCTGGTGCACGCCGACGAAGCTCGGGAACCCTCTGCCGTCGACGTAGGTATCGCGCACGCCCGGACCGATCATGCGCGGCGCGAGCAGCAAGACATCCACTGTCGGCTTCGGAGCGACGTAGCCGAATGCCACGTTGTACCCCGACGCGAATGAGAGCGCGGCGCCGTCGGCGAGAGCCGGCGCCACGTCGCGCGTGTAGACGTCGGGCATCACCTCGTCGGGGATGAGCAGCATCACCACCTGCGCATCCCCCACCGCCGCCCCGATATCGGAGGCGCGAAACCCCTCAGCCGCGGCGCGCTCGCGCGCCGCGTCGCCGATGTTGCCGACCACGACCTCGAGGCCCGAATCGCGCAGATTGAGCGCCTGTGAGCGCCCCTGGTTGCCGTAGCCAATGACGGCGATGCGCTCTCCGCGCAGGGCGCCGAGGTCGGCATCTTCGTCGTGGTAGATCGTCGCCATCACGCCCACCTCGCTCCCGATTCAATCAACTGGCCTAATCAGCTGCCCGAGGCGGACGGGGGAAGTCAAGCGGCGACTTCGAGGGTCCCCTCTCCCGCAGGGCCCGCAGGGAGAGGGTCAGGATGAGGGGATGAACTGCCCGCGCCGAAGGAGCGCCAGTGCGACGAGCATTCCCGCCACGGAGCGACTCGATAACCGATACCGATTCCGACCCCGACTCCGGTCTTTCACTGATCGGGGTCGGAATCGGTATCGGAATCGATGCAATCGTGGGGCTGCGGTATCTCTCCCCCTCCACCCTGTCCCTCTCTCGGCGGGAGAGGGAACCAGCTCCCGCGGGCGCGGGTTGAGGGGATCGGGCTTACCGTTTCGTCGTGTTGCCGTTGGCCGAGTTGGCGGCGGGTGCCGCTTGCACGGCGCCCACCGTGACCTGGGGCCGCAACTGCTCGAGCATCTTGTCGCCGATGCCGCGCACCAGCTTGAGGTCGTCGACAGTGCCGAACGGTCCGTTCTTTTCGCGGTGTTCCACGATCGCCTGAGCCTTGGCCGCCCCAATGCCCTGCAGCGACGCGAGCTCCGCCGCAGAGGCCGTGTTGACGTTGACCGGCGCAGTCTCGGCGGCCGCCGGGCGACCTGCCAGCAGCAGTGCCATCAGCAGGCCGGTCAGTGATGCGGTGATGAGTCGTCTCATGGTTGTCCTCCTTCGTGGCGCCTGCTGCGCCACGGCACGAACGCCCGTGGGAGCCGGGTGGCATTGCATAGATTGACGCTGTCGTGTTGTAAAGTGATTTTGTATCATCTATGTAAAGAAAACTGGCTACACTGTAGCCATCCATTCAATCGATGCACGCGCGATCCGCCGTCGACCGTGCGCGGGTGACGCCGCTCTTCTGGCTGACCGCCGGCCTGCTCGCCGGCCAGGCCGCGGCGGCCGCCGGCGCCGCCGGCCCGTTGTGGCACTTGGCGGCGGCCGCCGGCGCGCTGGCGCTCGCGGCGGGATCCACTCTGGCAACGCGGCCGACGCGGTGGCGCGCCCTGGCGGCCGCCGTGCTGGCGGCCGCGCTCGGGCACTGGCAGCTGGAGCAGTTGCTGCGACCCGCGCTGCCGCCCGACCACATCAGTCAGTTCGGCGGCGGGCGGATCCTGCTGCGCGGGCGCATCGCCGAGCGTCCGGTCCGGCGCCCGGGAAAGACGCGGCTCGTGCTCGAGGTCACGGCCGCGCGGCGCGGCGCCGACTGGCAGCGGGCATCCGGTCGCGTGCTGATCACGGTGCGCAGCGCCGTCCACGCCTGGCAACGCGGCGACGGCGCGGAGGCGGTGGTCACGCTGCGCCGTCCGCGCAACTTCGGCAACCCGGGCGAGTTCGACTTCGAGGCGTACCTGGCGCGCCGTGCCATCTACGCCACGGCCTTCGCGCCGAGCGACGCCGCCTGGCCGCGCACCCCGGCCGCCGACGGGGCCGGCAGCGCGCTCGAGCGCTGGCGCGACGACGTCACGCGGACGATCGAGAGCACGCTCGATTCAACCGCGGCACCGATCGTCGGCGCGCTCATCGTCGGCCAAGCGATCGCTCTACCGCCCGAGGTGCGCGAGCGTTACGCCCGCGCCGGCGTGAGCCACGTGCTCTCCATCTCCGGGGTGCACGTCGGCTTGGTCGCCGCTGCCGCCTACGTCGCCCTGCGTTGGCTGCTGGCGCGCAGCGAGCGGATGTTGCTCCACGCCAGCGTACCCAAGCTGGCGCAGGCGGCCAGCCTCGCCCCAATCGCCCTCTACGGCGCCATCGCCGGCGCCAACGTCGCGACGATCCGCTCAGAGATCATGGGCGTGCTGGTCATCGCCGCGGTGCTGCTGAACCGGCCGCGCGATTGGATGGCGCCACTCGCCGCTGCGGCCCTGGCCATCAGTCTCGTCTCGCCCGGCGCGCTCTCCGAGATCTCGTTTCAGCTCTCCTTCGTCTCGCTGCTGGCGATCGTTCTCGGGGTGCAGCGAATCCGCGGCTGGTGGGCGGCCTGGGAAGCCGCGCACCTCCTCCGGCTGCGCGGCGGAGCCTGGCGCGCGGTCCGTTGGCTGGTGCTGTCACAGGCGGTCACCGCCTGTGCGATGCTGGCCACGGCACCGCTCACCGCCTGGCACTTCAACCAGGTGTCGCTGATCGCGTTCGTGGCCAATCCGCTGGTGGTTCCACTGCTCGGTCTGGTGTGTGTGGCCGGCGGTTTGCTCGCGGCCGCCGCAGTCGCGCTGGCGCCGGCGATCGCCCCGTTCCTGTTTCGACTGGTGGGATGGCTCGCCGGGGCGGCCGATCTCGTCGTGCGGTTCTGTGCCGCCGTTCCCTGGGGCAGTCTCCGGGTGGCCACGCCGTCGCCGCTGGAGCTGACGCTGCTCTACGGGGTGCTCGGCGCGTTGGTCCTGCCCGGTCGCCGGACGCGCCGCGTTGCGCTGGCGCTCTGTCTGAGCGGACTCGGCCTCGACGCCGCGCATGGCGCGCTACGGCGCAGCGCCCGCGATGTGTTGCAGATCGCCTTCGTCTCGGTTGGACAGGGCGACTGTGCCGTCGTCGAGTTTCCCGGAGCAGAGACCCTCGTCGTCGACGGCGGCGGGTTGTCGGGCGACTTCGACGTCGGCCGCCACGTCGTCGGTCCCTTCCTCTGGCGCCGGAAGATCACCCGCGTCGACGCCCTGGCGCTCAGTCACCCCGACTTTGACCACTTCGCCGGCCTGACCTTTCTCGCCGGTGAATTTCAGCCCGGGGCGTTCTGGTGGAACGGCACCGCCGGTGAAGGCGCGGGGTATGACGCCCTGCGCCGCGCCTTGCGCGACGCAGCAATCGAGCCGCGCGTCGTGCGCGACGGCTTCCGCCGCACGCTCGGCGGCGTCGAGGTGCGCGCCCTGCACCCCGGCACCGGTCTGGCGGGCAGCGATAACGACGGGTCCCTGACACTGCAGCTGCGCTACGGGGCCACCACCGTCCTGCTGCCGGGCGACCTCGAGGAAGACGGCGAGCGCGCGCTGGTGGCGGCGCACGGCGCAACGCTTCGCAGCACGGTACTCAAGGTGCCGCACCACGGCAGTCGGACCTCGAGCTCGGTCGCCCTGCTCGACGCGGTCGCCCCGCGCATCGCCGTCGTCTCAGCCGGCGCTGGCAATCGATTCGGCTTCCCTCATTCTGAAGTGCTCGACGCCTATCGGCGCCGCGGCACCCAGCTGTGGCGGACCGATCGCGACGGCGCCGTGATGCTGCGCATCACTGCCGACGGCGCGATCACCGTCACCACGGGACGCAGCCCGTGAGATGGGCTCCGGCGCGGCGCCACGCGGTCCGCACGAACGCACCATCGGAGATGTTAGCCTTGACACGGTTCGGAGCCAGAGCCTAAAACGCGGCGACACTGACTCGGCGCACCTGGCTCCACGCGCGCGAGGGGCGCGCAGGGGGAGAGCTCACGGGCACAGTGCGCCGGGTGGCGGCTCCGCGCGGCGAAAGGAGGGGGGTTATGGTCGGAACGCAGCGGCCCTGGCTGGCATGGGTGGCGAGCGGCGCCCTGCTCCTGGCGTCGTCCAGTGCGCGAGCGATCTACCTCGACGAAGACCAGAACGTCACGCTGCGGGCGCGCATCTACAGCCAGGCCGCGATCCGCATGCAGGACTCGCAGGTCGACACCGTGCCGACCACCAAGGCGGGTCAGCTCATCCAGAACCGCTTCTTCGCCAACCCCGAGCTGGACGCCAAGCTCACCTCGTACACGAACTGGATGCGCGGCGGCTGGCTCGATTGGCTGGCCCCCGACGATCTGCGCTTCCGCATCGCTGGGTGGGGATTCTACGACGGCGTCTACGACTACGGCTCCTCGCAGTTCGCCACGCAGGAGAAGACGATCAACCGGACCTTCAAGAACTCGATTGGGTGCACCGATCCCAGCCAGTCGGGCTGCGGGAACGACAGAACCAACGGCTTCTTCGCGATGGGCCCCAACATCAAGCTCGGGGGCACGTGCCAGGGCGGCCCCTTCCCCGGCAAGAAGTGCGTCACCAGCGGCGACTGCTCACAGGGTGACCAGGTCGGCTCGTGTCTCCTGCCGCAAGACTTCAAACAGGTCTTCCCCGGCTACGAGCTGTATGAACCGCGCAGCGTCTACGGGAATACGGCACGGGTGAACGAGCTCTATCTCAGCTATACGAAGGGGCCGCTGTTCGTGCGCTTAGGCCGCCAGAGCATCTCCTGGGGCGAGTCCGACACCATCGCCCTGCTCGATCAGAGCAATCCGTTCGACCTCACGCTGGCGGCGCCGGGGTTCTTCGAGGACATCGACGAGGCGCGCATCCCCCTCTACACGGCGCGGGCGAGCTACAACCTCTTCGACACCCTCGGACCGCTGTCGAGCGGCTTCTTCGAGGCGTACTGGGTGCCGGGATTCTTGGACGCGACCACCGCCACGACCCCGCTGCTGACGGCCAGCCCGTATTCGCCGCGCGGGCAGGATCCGCAAACGTCGGCATACCAGCCCGGTGGGGTCTTTCCGCCGACGTTCCAGTTCCTCTTCTTCGACCACACACTGAAGCAGGACATGTCGAGCAGCCGCTGGGGCTTTCGATTCCAGACCGTCGTCAACCGCTTCCTGACGGCGCAGGCGTGGGCCTACCGCACCTACCCCACCTCGCCGGTGCCGGTGCACGTCGGCTTCAGCCAGCGCCAGTTGAACGGGCTGCCGCTTCCGCCACCGGCGGTCAGGATCGGCAGCCAACCCGGTCAGACCGTGCCGGCGAACGATTTCAGCACCAACTTCTTCATCGTCTCGCTCGAGCACAAGCCGGTGATGGTCTACGGGCTCGCCGGAACGTTCTTCCTCGAGCCACTGGACGGCATCGTGCGCCTCAATGCGCAGCTCTTCGCGCATGAGGCCGGGTTCATTCCGCTGAAGAACCTCAACATCTGCCAGTACAACATGCAGTCGCGGCCGAACCCGACCTGCCTGCCGCGCACGCCGACCAATCCGAAGGGTCGCTCGCTCAACGTGCTCACCAGCCGCGGCCAGATCCCGTACGCCGACATCCTGCGCTACGAGGTCGGTTTCGACCGCTTCTTCTTCGTGCGCTGGCTGAATCCGACCAACAGCTTCATCCTCAGCGCGTCGGCGGTCGGCTCATACAACTCCTCTTGGACCGACACCTCGTCCACCGACTTTCGTTTCAGCGGGCAGCTGAAGCCGGGACCAGTGAAACGCTGCCGGCGGGTCGATCCCCAAACGGGCCGGTGCCTGGAAGCCACCGAGCCCCAGGTTCGCGGTGCGTTCCAGGACGACTTCGTCAACGGCACCAAGCTCGACGCGCAGTTTCAGACGACGTTCCAGACCGACTACATGCACGGCCGCCTGACCCCGCGCCTGACGTTGATCCAGTTCGTGCGCGGGACCTTCGCCACCCACCTCACGCTGCCGTACCGGTGGAACGACTCGCTGATCTTTCAGGGTGACTTCCAGTACATCACCGGCGCGTACCAGTCGCTCGGCTTCTTCCGCGACCGCTCGCAGATCTCGTTC
>Ga0187893_10013192_pt1 | contig 11566 bp, 10 predicted proteins | sample MA1701074metaG_FD_139574 | JGI IMG/M metagenome (GOLD analysis project Ga0187893, IMG submission 139574) | White microbial mat communities from a basaltic lava cave in the Kipuka Kanohina Cave System on the Island of Hawaii, USA - MA170107-4 metaG ...
CCGGAGAGATGATTGGCCGTAGACCGACTCCATCCGCGACGTCCTCGAGGAGGTAGATCGAACGCTCAGACCGGACCGACCGGAAACCGCTGGACGGGCGGGGCCCACCTAGAGATGACTCCCCGAAGGGCCGCCCCCGGAGCCGGGAACGGGACGACGGTCTCGATCGGGGAGGAACCGGGATGGCGAAGGCGAAGGTGCTGGTCGCGGACGACGAGCCGGGGACCGTGGAGTTCATCCAGTCGCTCCTGAAGGGCGAGGGGCACGAGGTGGAGACGGCGGCCGACGGGGACGCTGCGCTCCGCAAGGCGAAGGCCTTCCAGCCCGACGTCCTGGTCACCGACCTCCGCATGCCGGGCCTCACCGGCAACCAGCTGACCGCGGCGGTGCGGGCCCTCGATCGCGATCGGTGGGTCTACATCCTGGTCCTCACCTCGTCCGGGGAGAAGCAGGACAAGATGAAGGCGCTCCTCTCGGGCGCGGACGACTTCCTCGTGAAGCCGGCCCGGCCCGGGGAGCTCCTCGGGCGGATCGAGGTCGGGATCCGCCTCCAGAAGGCGGAGACCGGGGCCCGCGAGGCGGCGCGGAGCAAGGCGCAGCTCGGCGTCGTCTTCCGCGCGCTGGCCTCGGAGCTGGACCTGATCGCGCTGCACCTGGAGACCGCGAAGAAGGCGGTCCGCAAGCCCGACCCCCCGACGGCGACGAAGGCGTGCGACGAGGCGCTCGCCGTGGCCCGGCGCGCCGCCTCCGTCACGCGCATCCGCGCCGCGGAGGCCGACGGCGCGGCGCCCGCCGCTGGATAGGGGCCGGCGCGCGGAGCCGCGCGCCGGGTTGACCCGTTGAGGTCATCGGCCCCGAGGCCGGGGCCGACGACCGTGCGGGATTTCCGGTCGCCCGGTTGCGGCGATGGGGATCGATCGGATCGTAGAGTCCGCTCCGGACCGCCCGGCGAGGGAGGCGCCGGGCTCTAGCCCGCGGGGCAGAGGAGAGGAACATGCGGTTTCGGGGCATCGTCGTCGGTTGCGCGCTGATTGCCGGAGCGGCCGGGGCCGCGCCGGCCGGGGAGAAGAGGGTGCCGGGGGAGTTCGCCACGATCCGGGAGGCCGTGGACGCGGCGAACCCGGGGGACGTCGTCGTGCTCGCCCCCGGCGTCTACGCCGAATCGGTGACCGCCGGCAAGTCCGGCATCACCATCGACGGGAGCGGCTCCACGTGGAAGGGCGAGGGCGCGGGGAGCGACATCCTGGTCCTCGAGGGGGACTCCAACACCGTCCGCGGCGTCCGGTTCGAGGGCGGCAAGGACCAGGTCGTCCTGACGGGGCACGGCAACACGATCGCCGACTGCCGCTCCTCCGGGGCGGCCGGCTCGTTCGCGCAGATCCAGGGCGACCGCGCGAAGGTCACCCGGAGCGCGGTCGCGGGAGCCGGAGCGTCGGCGGTCGTCGTCCGCGGCTCCGGGCCCGAGGTCTCCGGGATGGAGATCGAGGACTGCGACGGCGACGCCGTCTCCGTCGAGGGCGACCGGGCGAAGATCGGGTACTCCACCGTCCGCCGCGCGGGCGGCGAGGCGGCGGTCCGCGTCCGCGGCCGCGGGGCCCTGGTCGTGCGCCTCACGATCGAGGAGTGCGCCGGCAGGGGCGTCGAGGTCCAGGGAGACGACGCGAAGGTCGGGTTCTCCACGGTCTCCGGCGCCGACGGGGACTGCGCGGTCGGCGTCTCCGGCAGTCGGCCCCAGGTGAAGTCGATGGGGGTCCGGCTGGCGTCCGGCAAGGGCTTCATGGTCGAGGGGGAGCGCTGCCGCGTCGACGACTGCCTCAGCCTCGACTCCGAGGACGCCGGCGTCGCCGTGAAGGGCGAGGGGTCGCTCGCGACGCGGCTGCGCGTCGCCCGCGCGGGAACTCTCGGGATCCACGCCCGCGGGGACGGCTCCGCCGTCCGCGACAGCCAGGTGAAGTCGGCGACGGCCGCCGGCATCCACGCGTCGGGCCGGCGGATGGTCGTCGCCGGCAACGCCGTGTCGGACACGCCGGGCTACGGGCTCGCGCTCGGGACGAGCGAGAGCCTCTGCGCCTCGAACCGCGTGGCTTCCAGCGGGGCCCCCGGAAAGGGCGCGGTCCACGTGATCGGCGAGGGGAACGAGATCAAGGACAACGAGGCGGGAGGCAGCGGCGGCGACGGCTTCGTCGTGGAGGGCGACGGGAACGCGAGCGCCGGAAACGGCTCGTTCGACAGCGGCGGGGACGGCTTCGACGCCGAGGGGGACGGCAACTCGTTCTCCGGCGACGGCGCGATCGGCAGCGGCGAGGAGGGGTTCGAGATCACCGGCGACGGGAGCCGGCTCTCCTCCACGACGGCGAAGGGCTCCGACGGCGACGGCTACGCCGTCTGGGGCGACGGCGGCGCGATGAAGGGTTGCGTCGCCGACTCCTGCGGCGGGGACGGGTTCCGCGTCGAGGAGGGGAAGGGATGGGAACTGACCGGCTGCGAGTCGAAGGACTGCGGCGGGTCCGGCCTCGAGAACGGCGGCGAGGGGACGAAGGTCTCCTCGTGCCGGTTCGCCGGGAGCGGCGGCCTCGACATCGGCCTCGCCGACAAGAAGGCGCCCGCCACGGTGACCAAGTCGTACACGGTCTACGAGATCGTCCCGGTGACCACGACCCGGGAGGTGCCGGTCACGACCTACCGGACCGTGCCGGTCACGACGACGCGCCAGGTCCCGGTGACGACCCACGAGCGCGTGCCCGTGACGACGATGAAGGAGGTCAAGGTGACGACCTACGAGGAGCGCGAGGTGACCGCGACCAAGCGCGTTCCCGTCACCACCCACGAGGAGGTGGAGGTCACGACCTACAAGAAGGTGGCTACGACGAAGTACCGCGAGGTGCGGTACACCGTCTACGAGACCGTCGCGGTGACGAAGGAGACGAAGAAGGGGACGGTGACGACCTACAAGAAGGTGCCGGTGACGAAGACGAAGATGGTGCCGTACACGGTCTACGAGCGCGTACCCGTCACGACCACCAGGCAGGTGCCCGTCACGACCTGGGAGGAAGTCGAGGTGACCAGGACGGTGAAGGTCCCGGTCACGACGACGAAGCAGGTCCCGGTGACGACGTACAAGACCGTCGCGACCACGAGCATCAAGGAGGTCGCCGTGACGACCTACCGCTGCGAGGCCGTGACCACGATGAAGACCGTCACCGTGACGACCTACAAGACGGTCGCGAAGACCGTGACGAAGGAGGTGCCGGCTTCCTGCAAGGCGGTGCCCGACTACTTCGACGGGAAGTACGGCGGTACGCCGTCCTTCGGCGCGGTGGCGAAGGTCTCGTTCTCGACGGGCTCGCTGACCTCCGTCATCGGCGGGCTGATCGGGGGGCTGCTGGGCGGCAAGTAGATCGGCGACGCGGACGCGAACCCACACGCGGCCCGGCCGGGGCCCCCGGCCGGGCCGCCACGCCGTCGGCGGCCGTCAGACCACCGCGGCCTTGACGCAGTGGATCGGCGGGAGCGAGTCGAAGAGGCACTCCCAGCGGTCGCCGCCGTCGCGGCCCATCCAGAGCTGGCCCGTGGTCGTCCCCAAGTAGAGGGCCGGCGACGCGCAGCGGTCGATGGTCATGCCGTCGCGCTGGACGGTGAAGAAGGTCTCCTTCCGGGGGAACCCCTTCGCGAGCCGCGACCAGGAGCCGCCGCCGTCGGCGCTGCGCCAGACCGCCGGCGCGCCGCCGGGGCAGGTGCGCGTCATCCCCTCGTGGGGCATCACGAACACCGAGTCGGGGTCGTGCGGGTGCACGACGATCGGGAAGCCGAAGTCCGACGGGAGCCCCTTCGCGATCGACCTCCAGGAGCGCCCGCGGTCGTCGCTCCGGAGCACGCCGATGCCCGGGCGCTCGTCCCAGCCGCCGTGGTTCTGCATGTAGAGCCGGTCCGGCGCGGCGGGGTGAGCGGCGATCTTGTGGACGCACTGCCCGAACTCCGGGTACGGGTCCGGGACGAACCCCGCGCCGACGCCCTTGTTCGAGGGGCGGAAGGTCGCGCCCCGGTCCTCGCTCAGGTAGTGGCCGCCCGTCGAGATCCCGAGGTGGATCCGGTCCCCCACGGGGAGCACGGTGTGCATGCAGAGGCCGCCGTTGCCCGGGTGCCACTTCCGCGCGTGCTCGTGGTTGCTGATCGACTCGACCATGGACCAGGAGTCGCCGCCGTCCTCGCTGCGGAAGAGCGCCGCCGGCTCGACGCCGCACCAGAGGCCGTCCTTCCCCGCGCCGGGCTCGAGGGACCAGACGTTGGCGAGCGCCCTGCCGTCGCCCTTCGGGAACGCCGGCGCCGACTTCGTCTCCTTCCAGGTCTTCCCGAGGTTCCTCGAGACCAGCACCTTCATCCCGAAGAACGCGTTGCAGGAGGACGCGAAGATCCGGGGAGCGCGGCGGGTGTCGACGAGCGTCGCGTAGACGGCGACCCCGGCCCCGGCGGGACCGCGGAGCGAGAACTTCCGGCGGGACTTCGGCGCCTCGGCGGTGAAGACCCCCTTCTTCGTTCCGATCGACAGGACGACGCGCTCGGGCATGCTCAGCCTCCGGAGACGGCGGGCAGGATGGTCACGACGTCCCCGGGCGCGAGCGCCGTGTCGAGTCCGTCGCGGTCGCGCACGTTGGAGTCGTTGACGAACAGGTTCACGTGCCGGCGCACCACGCCGGTCTCGTCGCAGACGCTGCGGTAGAGGGAGGGGTGGCGGCGCTCGATCTCCCCGAGGGCGGACCGCACGGACGCCGCCGCCAGGGCCAGCTCGGCCGCGTCCCCGCACTCGGCGCGGAGCATCGAGGGGACGTGGACGGTGACGGTCGGGTCGGGGGCCATGGCGGGGGTGGAGCCGAAGGGCGCCAGCATAGGCACCGGACCGGCCCCCGGCGCAATTCCGGAGGGCGGAGGAGGCCGCGCTCCGCGGGTTGACCCTCCTCCGAGGGGGATCCCGTCGGGGACGAGGACGCGGAACTCCTGCCGGAACCGCAGGTGCACGAGGGGCGCGAGCTCCTCCTCGATGGCGGCGAAGCCGTCCTCCCAGAGGGCGTGGAACCAGGGCAAGGGTTCCACGGCCGCCCGGACGGCGTCCAGGATGTCGTTCCGGCTCATGGTCACCTCCTCCGTCCGGATCGCGGCGCCGCGTAGCATGGCGCGGGATCCGGCCGGCGGCCGGGGATCGCCCTCCCGCCCGCCGGTCGGGTGGAAGGGAGGGCCCGTGAGGACGCCCCCGGAGCGGCTCGCGGCGGGGGAGGTCGTCCTCCTCGACGGCGCGACGGGGACGGAACTCCAGCGGCGCGGGGTCCCCATGGACGACGCGGCCTGGAGCGCCACGGCCCTGCTCACGCACCCGGACGCGGTGCGCGCCGTCCACGAGGACTACCTCCGGGCGGGCGCCGACGTGATCGTCGCCAACACGTTCTCGACGGGCCGGCCCCTCCTGGAGAAGGCCGGCCTCGCCGACCGCTTCCGCGAGATGAACCTCCTCGCGATGCGGCTCGCCCGCGAGGCGCGGGACGCCGCCGCGCGCGGCCGAGCGGTCGCCGTCGCCGGTTCGATCAGCGTCTGGGATCCGCCGGCGAGCCCGGCGGCGGCCCGGGCGGCGTTCGCCGAGCAGGCGGCGGTGCTCGCCGAGGGCGGGGCCGACCTGGTCGCGCTCGAGATGATGGTCTCCGGCGCCGAGGCGGCGGTCGCGGTGGAGGCCGCCCGCGGGACCGGGCTCCCGGTCTGGGCGGGGCTCAGCGTGAGGCGCGCCGCCGACGGGGGCGTGGTCCTCCTGCGCGACGACGAGCCGCTCGAGGACGGCCTCGCGGCCCTCGTCCCGGCGCACCCCGACGCGATCCTGATCATGCACTCGCTCCCCGGGGTCACGGGGCCCGCGCTGCGGCTCCTCCGCGGGGCCTGGGAGGGGCCGACCGGCGCCTACGCGCACATGGGGGAGTTCACCATGCCGGAGTGGCGCTGGGTCGGACTCTCTTCCCCCGCGGAGTACGCCGCCGAGGCCGAGGGTTGGGTCGCCCTCGGCGCGCGCGCGATCGGGGGGTGCTGCGGGCTCGGGCCGGAGTACGTGGAGGCGCTCGCGCGGCGGCTCCTCGGCCGCGGCCGTAACCTCCGGCCGCGCCCGCGTAAGGAAGGGAGGCGGAGGCCGCCGCGCTACCATCGCCGCGGCCGCGCCGCCGACGGAGGGAAGCCTTGAGCGACGCCGCGCCGCCGCCAGTCCCGATCCGGGATCGCACCTGGCCCGTGCTCTGCCACCTCGCCGCGTTCGCCTACTTCGTCCTGCCGGCGCTCGGGTGCATCGTCGGCCCCCTCGTGGTCTGGCTCGCGCGCCGCGACCTCGACGCCGAGGTCCGGGAGCACGGGAGGGAGGCGCTCAACTTCAACATCTCGTTCCTCATCTGGCACGTGGTCTGCGTCCCGTTCGTGCTGATCCTGATCGGGTACGTGATGCTGGCGGTCGTCGCCGTCACCTGGTTCGTCCTGGTGATCGTCGCGGCCGTGAAGGCCTCCGACGGCGTCCTGTTCCGCTACCCCTTCACGATCCGCTTCCTCGACGCGCCGCGCGCGGCGTAGGATTCCCTCCGCAGGGGGCCGCGCAGGACGGCCCCGGGGGGAGGGGAGCATGCCCACGGCGATCGTCGCCGACGACGATCCGGAGATCCGGAACATCGTGCGCCAGGTGCTGGAGGGCGCGGGCCTGGAGGTGGTGGAGGCCCCCAACGGGATGAAGGCGCTGAGCGCCCTCCAGGCGCGCCCCGCGGACCTCATCGTCGTCGACATCTTCATGCCGGAACTCGGCGGCCTGGCCTTCCTCGAGAACCTCCCGGCCCGGCACCGGAAGATCCCGGTGATCGCGATGACCGGGGGCGCGGACATGGTCCCCGGGGACCTCCTCGCGCGGGCGCAGGCGCTCGGCGCGGCGCGCGTGTTCTCGAAGCCCTTCCGGATCGCGGATCTCGACCGGGCCGTGCGGGAGCTCCTCCCCGCGCCGAAGTAGTCAGCGGGGCGGCTTCCGGCCCTCGAGGACCCGGCGCGCCAGGAGTTCCGCGGCCCCCTCGCAGGCCGCCTCCCCCTTCGCGAGCCCCGGCCCGGCCTCATTGCAGGCGACGACGATCGCGAACCCCTTCTCCGGGGCGATCCGCACGAGGGCGTACCACATCGTGTTGCTGCCGGCGTGCTCGAGGACGCGGCCCAGGTCCGGCCGCCGTCCGACCCCCCAGCCCATGGCGTAGTCGTCGCCGCCTCCCGGGACCGCGTGGAGGCGGCGGAAGGACTCGGCCTTCAGCAGGCGCGGCCGGCCCCGGGCCGCCTCGAGGTGGAGCGCCGCGAACCTGGCCCAGTCGCCGACCGACGCGTGGACCGTTCCGGCGGGGGCGACGGCGGGCGGGTTGTCGGCGGCCGGCCCCGGCGGGACCGGCTTCCCCTCGCCGTCGTGGCCGCGGGGCTGGTCGACGGAGTCCCGGGAGCCCGGCGCGCCGAACCCGGCGCTCTCCATCCCGAGGGCGCGGAAGAGCCGGTCGCGGAGGAGCTCCTCGAAGGGCTTCCCGGCGGCGCGCTCGGCGAGGACGCCCGCCAGCGCGTAGGAGGCGTTGGCGTAGAGGGTGCGGGTCCCGGGCGCGTGGAGGGGCGGCTTCCCGAGGACGCCGCGCGCGAGGACGGCGCGCTGCTCCGTCGGCGTGCCCTCCCGCCGCCAGAGGCGCGCCCAGAGCCCGTCGGCGTCGAGGTCGGGCGGCGCGCCGGCCCGCATCGTGAGGAGGCGCTCCAGCGTCGCGCCCTTCCAGCCCGGGTCGGCCTTCGCCGGGTCCTCGAGCACCCCCGCGGCCGGCGCGTCCCAGGAGAGCCGCCCCTCCTCGACGAGCAGCGCGCAGAGGGTGGCCGTCATCGCCTTCGTGCAGGAACCGAGGTGGAACCGGTCGCCTGCCAGGACCCTCTCCTCCGAGCCGCGGGCGCGCACGCCGGCGGCGCCGAGGGCCGTCGTCCGGTCCCCCTCGACGACGGCGGCGACCAGCCCCGGCACGCCGTGCTTCGCCACCAGGGGGGCGAGGTCGGGCCCGAGGTCGCGGGGCTCCGGCGCCGCGCCGGCGGCCCCGGGCGCCCCGGCGGCGAACGCGGCCAGCACGAGCACGGCGGCGCCCCTCACGGCCCCTTCGGCGGATCCCCCCCGAGGATGTCCGCGAGGGAGTCCAGGAGGTCGTCCCGGTCGCGGCTTTCGGAGGTGGCGCGGATCACGATCTGCTCGTAGCGCTCCCGCAGCAGGTCCGGGTCCTGCGAGGCCTCGTCGGCCGCCTGCCCGCGCACGGCCATCCGGCCGGCGTCCATGAAGGCGTCCCGCCACTCGGAGATCCGGTGGAGCGGGGCGAGGAAGACCTGCGACACGACCGCCTCGTCCTGGCGCGCGAGGGTGCGGACCACCGCCTCGACGCGGCGGTCGACGGGCGTGCGGTCCGGCCTGCCGGGCGGGGCGGAGGGATCGGCGACGAAGGCGCGCTGGGCGAGGGCCTCGTCCGTGAGGGAGGCGCGGCCGCCGGCGAGGAAGGCGCCGTGCCAGTGTTCGATGACCGGGACGGGGAGGGAGAGCTCGATCGAGAGGTCGCCGGGGTCGTCGCCGCGCACCACGCGGAGCACGACCTCGACGCGCTTCTCCATCGGGTAGCGGGACGGGTCGGGGGCGGTCCACTCGGCGGCGTCGCCCGAGGTCTCGGTGCCGTCGAGGAGGCGGATGGTCCGGCAGGCCGAGCGCACGATGAAGATGCGGAGGTTGTTGCTGCGGGGGTCGGGCGGGAACAGGTAGAAGCCCGGCTTCTCCGCGTTGTAGAACTCGACCGTGCCTCGGAGCCGCTCGCCGTCCTGGAACTCGATCTCGAAGGGGCGCCCGAACTTCCTCTTCTCGGGCATCGCCTCCTTGTCCTCGCGGTAGTGCGGGTTCCCCGTGTGCGAGCGCACGAAGTAGATCGCCTTGCACTCGGAGACGCGGAGCGTGTCGGAGGCCTTCTCCGCGGGGTCGTCCGTGGCGAACAGGTGGAAGCGGTCCTCGCGCGCGCTGAAGTCGTAGACGAAGCCCTTCAGCCGGATCCCGTCCTTCCGCGCGACGACGACGCGGTTGACGAGCCGCTCGCGGTCGCGGCCGCCGGGCGCGCCGGGGGCGGCGCCGCCCCGGTTCCTCTCCTCCATGCGCGGATCGTCGGCGCCGCGCGCCGCCGCGTCAAGTTCGCGCGCCGGGGCCCGCGGGCGGGCCGCGGCGGAGCGACCCCTTCCCGAAGCGGGACTCGATCTCGTCGAGGGCGCCGTCGAGACGGCGCCGCCGCGCCCGCTCGTCGTCGGGGAAGAGGAGGGGCGTCTCGGGCCCGCCCTCGAATTCGCGGGCGGTGAACCCGACGAGGCGCACGGGGCGGAACCCCGCGTCGGCCCAGCGGTCGAAGACGCGGACGCCCGCCGCGCGGAGGTCCTGCGAGGTGTCCGCGGCGGCGGCCAGCGTCCCGTTGCGGGTGATCGTCTCGAACCGTCCGTAGCGGATCTTCACCGTGACGCCGCGGGCGCGGAGCCCGTGGCGGCGGAGCCGCCGCGCCACCTCGTCGGCGTGGAGGAGGAGCACGGCGCGGACCTCCTCGCGGTCCTCCAGGTCCTCCTCGAAGGTGCACTCCTGGCCGATGCTCTTCGCCTCGCGATCGGGGACGACCGGCCGCTCGTCCAGCGCGCGGGCGAGGCGCCAGAAGTGGGAGCCGGCCTCGCCGAATCGCCCCCGCAGCCGCTCCTCGCTCCAGGCGCGCAAGTCGCCGACGGTCCGGACGCCCGCCCCGGCCAGCGCGGCCGCCGTCTTCGGCCCCACGCCCCAGAGGCGGCCCACCTCCATCGGCAGCAGGACGCGGTCGACGGACTCCTCGTCGACGACCGTCAGCCCGTCGGGCTTGCCGAGGTCGGAGGCGATCTTCGCGAGGAACTTGTTCGGCGCGACGCCGACCGACGCCGTGAGCCCGGTCCCGGCGCGCACGCGCTCCTTGAGCCCGCGCGCGACCTCCGGCGCGGGGCCGAGGAGCCGCTCGGTGCCGGTCAGCTCCACGAAGGCCTCGTCGATGCTGAGGGGCTCGACGAGGGGCGACAGCGTCTCGAGGATCCCGAACACCCGGGCCGACACCGCGCCGTAGACGTCCATCCGCGGGCGGACGACGACCGCGTCGGGGCAGAGGCGCTTCGCGGTGGCCATCGGCTGGGCGGAGCGGCAGCCGAAGCGCCGCGCCTCGTAGGAGGCCGCCGCCACGACCCCGCGCGCGCGGTCGGATCCGACCAGCACCGGCCTCCCGCGGAGCTCCGGGCGGTCCCGCTGCTCCACGGACGCGTAGAACGCGTCCATGTCGAGGTGCAGGACGCGGCGGCGCGGCGGGGGCTCCCCGGACACGCGCGGATCGTAGCGTCCGCGGGGGCCGCCCCGCGTAGCCTCGGGGACATGGCCCGGACGCTCCCGACGGTCGTCGCCGCCCTCGCGCTCGCCCTCGCCGCCGGGGCCGCGCCGCCGGAGCCGACGGTCCTCGCGCCGCCGGGCGGCGGCGACGGCGCGTCCGGGACGATCGCGCGCCGGGAGCGGCGGGCCGGAGGCGAGTTCCTCCTCCGGGCGCGGGGGCTCGAGCGGCGGGCCGACCACGCGCTCCGGCTCGCCGCCGGAGGCGACGTCGCCGAGTTCCGCGCCCGGCGGAGCGGCCGCGCGCGGCTCCGGCTCCGCGACGCCGCGCTCCCGGAGGGCCTGCCCCTGCCCCTCGACGGACGGCCGGTCGAGGTGGTGCGCCTCCGCGACGGCGCCGTCGTCCTCGAGGGGGCGTTCCCCGGCGAGGCGCCGCCCGAGGAGCCGACGACGCGGCTCCCGGGGGTGGACGCCCCCGGCCCCTTCGCGACCGCCTGGGAGGTGATCGACCTCCCGACCGCGCCGGGCGGCCTCGACCCCGAGGAGAGCCGGGTCTACCACCCCGTGGACGACGGGGGGGCGCTCCCGGAGGGCGAATTCCCGGTCGTCGTCGTCCTCCACGGGATGACCGCGCGCGCGTCCCACTACGACACCTGGGGGCGGCACCTCGCCTCCTGGGGGTTCGTCGTCCTGGTGGGGGACCACCTCGACCCGCTCTTCCCGATGGATCACGAGAAGCAGGTCGCGACGGCGCTCGGCTACGCCGTCTGGGCGGCCGCCGCGGACGCCGACCCGGAGTCTCCGTTTTTCGGGCGCCTTCGCGAGGACGCGGTCGGGCTCCTCGGCCACTCCCTCGGCGGGGGGACCGCGGTCGTCGCCGCGACGCGGCCCGCCGCGGCCGGCGTCGTGAAGGCGGTCGTCGCCTTCGCGCCGATGCCGCTCTCGACGGGCTTCCCCCCGGTGCCGCTCCCCCCCGACTTCTCCGCGGTGCACCGGCCGCCGACGCTGGTGATGGCGGGCGCGGAGGACCTCGTGATCCCGCCGCTCCTCTCGCAGGCCGTCTACCACGACCCCGCGCCGGCGCCGCGCGCGTTCCTCCGCATGGACGGCTTCTTCCACACCGGGTTCTCGGAGGGCTTCGCCCTCGGCGACTACAAC
>Ga0187893_10013193_pt1 | contig 11566 bp, 13 predicted proteins | sample MA1701074metaG_FD_139574 | JGI IMG/M metagenome (GOLD analysis project Ga0187893, IMG submission 139574) | White microbial mat communities from a basaltic lava cave in the Kipuka Kanohina Cave System on the Island of Hawaii, USA - MA170107-4 metaG ...
GCCGTCGGACTCAAGATCGCCTGGGAACGAAATCTCGGCGGCATTCGCGATTTCGTCGAGCGTGTCTGGAGCCGCGTCCGCCTCTTCTTCCAGGCGATGAGCCAGCTGTTCAGCGAGGGCGGGTTCTCGGGCGCGGTCATGGAGGAGCTCAACCGGGCCGAGAACGCAGGCATCAAGCAGTTTGCGATCCGCGTCTTCCAGATTATCTACCGCATCAAGCGCTTCTTCGAGGGCATCGCGGAGGGCTTCGGCGCGGCGATCGAGGCAGCCCAGCCGGTCTTCGACGCGTTCGTCGGGGCCCTGCGCCGGCTCGGCGAGGCGCTCGGCATTGTGGGGATGGAGGGTGCCGATGCCGCGGCCGGCATCCCCTCCGACGAGTTCGCGTCCTTCGGTCGGGTCATCGGGCAGATCGCCGGCGTGCTCGTCGAGGTCTTCGTCGGCGCATTGACCTTCGTCATCGACGTCGTGTCGACAGCCATCAGCGTCTTCAAGGACGCCATCAAGCCGCTGCAGCCGATCTTCGACGGCGTGAAGAACGCGGTGAGCCTCGTCTTCGAGGAGCTGGGAAAGCTTGGAGCGATGTTCGGCATCACGTCGGGCCAAGGCCAGCAAGCCGGCGGGGTGATGCAGGCGCTGAGCTCGGTGGCGCAGTTCCTCGGATGGGTCATCGGGAACACCGCGGCGTTCATCGCGGGCGCGATCGGCCTGATGGTGCAGTTCATGGTCGAGCGCCTGGCGGTCGTGATCGCCGCCTTCCGCGCCGTTGTCGGCTTCATCGGTGGCGTCATCGACATCATCGCTGGGCTCGTGACCGGCAACTGGGCCCAGGTCTGGGTCGGCTTCAAGAAGGTGGTCCTCAACGCCATCAACTTCCTCGCGCAGCTTCTTCTCGGCTTTGTCGAGAGCGTGCTTTCGATCGTCGACTCAATCGCCGGCATCTTCGGAGCGGACCTCGGCGCGGCGGACGCGATCAAGAGTCTGCGAGCCGACATCGAGAAGGGGCTCACGGGCGGCATCGAGGACGTGACGGCCGGCGTGCAGATCAGCTCCGCCGCGAGCACCGTCAACGCATCACCAGCGATGTCCGCTGCGGCGTCCTCGCCCGGGGTCACGGCGTCGGGCGCCGAGCTCGCCGCGCTGAACCAGATGAGCATGGCGCCGCCTTCGCGGATCGAGGCGCCGCCCGTGACCACCAACGTGAACCTGACGGTCGACGGCGAGGTCCTCGCCCGTGCGACGGCGCGCGCCGAGCGGAGCGCCGCCGCACGATCTTTCTCACCGCTCCCGGCGCCGGGGTGATGCATGGGGCTCGAGGTCGCCAGCCAGCGTCCCACGCGCATGTCGATCGCGAACACCGCGACGGGCAACGTCGTCGAGGCGCAGTTCAACCCGGGGGAGTTCGAGGAGGCGCTCGAGGTGAATTGGGCGAGGCAGACAGTCCCCGGTCTGTCGCACCAGCCGCTGCAGTTCGTGAACACCGGCAACGTGAAGTTCACGCTCGAGCTCAACTTCGACGCGCTCGACCCGACCGCCGACGTCGATCAGATCCGCTTTTCCCGGCGTTTCCTGCAGAGCCTCTGCTACCCGCGCCGGGGCGCCGAAGATGTCATCGGCGGGGGACCTCCGCGCGCGCTCTTCGTGTGGCCGAACGTCGTGAGTCTCACCTGCGTCGTGACCGGTCTGTCGTTCAAGTACGGCCGCTTCAACCTCGAAGGTGCCCCGATTCAGTTCACGGCCAAGGTGACGCTCGAGGAGATCCGCGACGTGCGCCTCCTCTCCGAGGATGTGCTCGCGGATGGCTCACAACGGAGCGGCGCGGCTCCGGAGGGAGGGTAGCCATGCCGCCTCGGCGCTTCTCCCGCTACACGTTCAGCGCCGCCGTGCTCGACGACGGCGAGCGGCTGCTCCTCACCGATCGCGAGCCGTTTCGCTTCCGGGCGCTGCCCGACAACCGCCAGCACGTGGTCAAGGAGGGCGACACGCTCTTCTCGCTCGCCGGCCGATACTTCGCGCCGCTCCCACGGCCCGCCGGGCTCTGGTGGGTCATCGCCGACTTCCAGCCCGATCCGATTCACGATCCGACGCTCTCGCTCGAGGTGGGGCGAGTCCTCGTTGTGCCCTCTCTCCGGACGATTTCGGAGGAGGTCTTCTCCGAGAAGCGGCGACAGGAGGCGTCGGCATGACGGTCCGCCCGCGCACCGAGCCCGTGTTCTACGTGAAGGTCGCGCCGGAGGGCGCCGGCGCCGAGCGCGTCGACCTCTCCGAGCGCGTGCTCTCCTTCGTCTTCGAGGACTCCGAGAAGAAGGCCGACAAGCTCCAGCTCACCGTCGACAACTGGGACCTCAAGAACTTCGACGATCCCGTCTGGAAGAAGGGCAACATCCTCGAGGTCTCCTGGGGGTACCCCGGCGACATGGCGCCCGCGCGCGAGTGCGTCATCCAGAAGGTCACCGGATTTCAGACGCTGAGCATCGAGGCGCTCGCCAAGTCGATCCTCATGCACAAGGTCGCGCGCTGCCGCGTCTTCGAGAACAAGAAGCGCTCGGACGTCGTGCGCGAGATCGCTGAAGAGAACGGCTACGGCGCCGCGCTCCAGGACATCGAGGACTCGGGCGAGGCGCTGCCCATTATCACGCAGGCGCGTCAGACGGACGCGCAGTTCCTGAAGCGCCTCGCTGACAAGGAGGGCTTCGAGTTCTACGTCGACTTCGACGGTCTGCACTTCCACCAGCGGCGCCTGGGCCAGCGGCCCGTGCGCGTCCTGCGCTGGTACACCGCGCCCGAGGTCGGCGAGATCATCACGATGAACATCGAGAACGACGTGACCGCGAAGGCGGGCGCCGTCTCGGTCCGAAGCCGCGACCCGCTGACCCGCCAGGACATCGACGCGCGAGGCTCGAACGCGACCACGACGCGCGACAGCCTCGCGCCGGTCATCGAGCTCGTCGATCCGGAGACCGGTGCGACGCGGCTCGAGCAACGCAACGTCTCGGAGGACGTTCGACCGTCACCGCAGGCCACCGCCGGCACTGCACATCGCGAGGCGGATGCCCGCTTCCGGCGCGCACAGCAGACCGCCGTCGAGCTCACGGCGACGGTCCTCGGAGATCCGAGCCTGCTCGCGAAGACCGTCGTCGAGATCCAAGGCATCGGGCAGCGCCTCTCCGGCAAGTACTACGTGAAGGAGGCCAAGCACAAAATCGACAGCTCCGGCTTCACCGTGGAGCTCAAGGCCGCGAGCGACGGGCACAGCCAGACCGGCGGCGCGCCGAGCCAGGGGCGGCCGAACCGCGGCACCGCGGCGGACAACGATCCGAACGCGTTGCGGCCCATCGAAGTCGTCGACCCGGAGTCAGGGGCGACGCGCATCGAGTACCGCGACACCCGCGGCCGCGCCGCCGGCGTCGAAGATCCCGCGACCGGAACGTCGCGGCCGGGGAACTGACCATGGCTGGAGAGTTCGACACAGACGACCCGCGCTACGCCGCCCTCTACATCGGTGAGGTCGTCGACCGCGACGATCCCGAGGGTCTCGGGCGCGTCCGGGTGCGGATCCCGGGGCTCGTCGATCCGGCGAGTCCGTGGGCGTTCCCGCTCGGCACGGTGGGAGGCGGGAGCGACCGCCGCGGCTTCTTCTCGGTGCCCGAGAAAGGAGCAGAGGTCGGCGTTCTCTTCCACCAGGGCGACGTCGACCATCCCTTCTACCTCTGCGGGCATTGGGGGAAGCCGAACGGCCAAGCCGAGGTACCGGAGCCCGCGCGCGGGCTGCCGAAGGAGGAGACGCCGCAGGTCCGCGCCTTCGAGACGAAACGCTTCCTGCTCGCGTTCGACGATCGCGAGGGGAAGGAGGCGTTCCTCATCAAGGACAAGGTCTCCGGCGACCAGATCGAGTTCGACGGCGTCGGCATGGGCATCACCGTCAAGGCGACGACCGCCCTCATGCTCAAGGCGGACGGGATGGTCAACATCGAGGGCGCTTCCGTCCAGATCAACGGTCGACTCGTTCTACCGGGCCCGAAGCCCATCTGAGGTGATGCATGCCGCTTCCCGAGAACCTCCACGAGACGTGCGTCGAACTGGACGTGAGCATCCAGGGCCTCAGCATCACCTTCCCGGGCGGCGCCGAGCTGAGCGTCCAGCTCCCGACTGTCAGCATCCCCGACCCCACCGAGCTCTCGAAGCAGCTCATGGCGCAGGCGAACGCAGCGCTCATGCCGCTCGTCCCGATCTTCAACATCATGGACGTCGTCCTGGCGCTCTTCGAGTGCGTGAAGGCGATCCCGGACAGCCTCGGACCACCTCCGGATCCGAGCAAGCTCGTCGGGTGCATCCCCGACCTCGCCGCCAAGGCGAACAAGCTCCTGAAGCTCATTCCGCAGCTCTCGATCCCGCTCATGATCGTCGGACTCATCGACGTCCTCATCACGTTCCTCGAGGGCATCCGCGGCCAGCTCAAGGCCATCATCGACGCGCAGGTGCGCATCGCGCAGGCGGCCGTGCGCGCCGCCGAGCTCGGGAATGCGAAGCTCCAGCTCGTCGTGGACTGCGCCAACGCGAACATCGACGCGCAGATGAGGAGCATCGGTGAGGGGGCCGCGCCCGTGAACCGGCTCATCGGCGTCATCAACCTGTTCATGGGTCTCGCCGGGCTGGAGCCGCTACCGGATCTCGCGAACCTGGGCACCGACGCACAGGCCGCGCTCGAGCCCATCGACCTCATCATCGACCAGCTCAAGACGGCGCGTTCGGCGATCCCGGCCTAGCAGCGGGGCGCCGGTGCTTGTGCGCAGTATGGAAACTCCATATACTTGAGGTGAGGCGCCATGGCTGGGCAGATTCGTGGCAAGATCGAGTGCTTTCTGAACGAGGGCAACGGGAACAACAACGCCCAAGCCCTGTTCAAGGCGCTCTACGACTTCTTCACGACACACCCGAAGGCGACGCTCGTCGCGCGCCAGGCGGGCTCCGGCCGCGCCGCGGGCGACGTGGGCTACTACGACGCGCCAACCCCCTTCGGCGACAACGCGTGGTTCGTCGTGAAGCTCGCGCGCACCGACACGGACATCCCGGCCGGGCCGCGTGCTTTCGACTACTACGTGCTCTTCCAGTACGCGTCGAACGCCGTGGGCTTCAATACGGCGCCCGGCAACCCGGGGCTCTTCCTCGGCTCGACGTCGACGTTCTCGACCGGCAAGGTCGGCATCGCGGTCGCGATCGGCGTCGGTGGCGACGGCAACCCGTGGAACGGCGCGGGCGGAACGCTCGGCGCCAACACCAAGGGATCGCCCGTCTGGAAGGTCCCGACCGGCGGCACGCAGGTTCACGTTCTTCCGCGCTCGAACAACTCGGGCGGGTCGCAGGCGACGAACCGCGAGAATACGGCTGTCATCTTGAGTCAGTCGTTCGGCAGTAGCCCGAGGGCGCGGGCCCACGTGGTTGCGGACGATGACTCGTTCCTCATCGCGGTCGACAACGACGACGACAACACGTACCAGGCGACCTACGTCGGAGTGCTCACCCCTCGGCAGGGGCTCGTGCTGCCGCACCCGTTCGTCATGATCTCCGACAACGGCATCCTACCGTGGTCGATGAACTCGACCTACGGCGACACGCTTGGGAGCTCGGGCCAGCAGGGAGGCGGCATCCATCGGGACAACGCGATCGGCGTCCGCCAGCTCTTCCTCGAGCGCCTGAACATCATGGTGAATACGTCGGTGCTGCAGCCGAACCGCCTCTTCTCCACCCCCGAGTTCGACGAGTTCCCCATCGCGTGCGCGGTCAACGAGACGCCGCACCACGGCTTCCTCGGCCAGGTGGAGTTCATCCGCGAGGTCGGAAACATTGCGACGCACGACGCGTCCAGCGACAAGAAGCGCTGTGTGATCGGGACGTCCACCGTGCCGACCGTGAAGCTTTCGATCCCCTGGGACGGGACGACTACGCCCAAGAGCGGCATCACCCGGCAAGGCATCGACTTCGTTCGAGCGGGGCCTTAGCCCATGGCGACGCAGCCGATCGGCCAGAGCGGCGCGGTCTACTCGCGAAGCGGTTACCCAGCCTTCCCAGCCGTCCGTCCAATCAGCGTCGGCGGCGCTTTCCCCATCTCGGGAAGGACGTTTTCTTCTGCGACTCGGCCGCTTTCGCCGTCGGGTGTTCGCGCAGACGCGGCCGGCTTCGCCCGGGTGGAAGCCGATCGGCCGATGTCGCAGGCACTCTCGAAGTACGTCGCAGGCGGCATCGTCTCGTTCCTCAACCTTCGGGTCCTCTCCCAGGCGCTCGGAGCCTACGCACCCGGCAGCATCGTGCGCGCGGGCGCGGTACGAGCCGTCTCTCCCGGCTACCTGCTCTTCATCCCGCCACCGCCAGCTCCGCCCATCGACGCCACCGCCCCCGCCGTGGGGAACTTCAACCCGGCGCCAGGGACCCCGATCGCTCGTACCGGACACGTTGCGTTCGACGTCACCGATGAGTCCGGCGACTTCCGGCGCATCTTCGTCGTCGCGTTCTTTCCGGCGACCGGCGTCACCGAGGTCGTGCATGACGGAGACGGGTTCCGAGGCTTCTACGCGGCGAGCTCGTCGCGGACGATGATCGCCGCCGGGTTTCGGTACACCGTCCTGCGCTCGGGTGGCTGGCCGGCGGCGCCGACGATCCAGACGTTCGCGATCGATCGCGCGGGGAACGAGGCCAACTGATGCCGGTCTCCGCGTCCTTTCCGCTTCTGCCCGAGCCGACCACGGCACCCCCGTCTGCGACAGCCACGGTCGAGGTCGAAGGACCGGCGCGCGGGACGGGCAACGAGTTCCTCGGCTTCGGACTGCTGCGGCCGTTCCGGCATGACCTCAAGGCCGACTTCGCCGCCGATGGTGGCGAGCGCCTGATCCGCAGCGCGGTCGGTCAGATCCTGGGCACGATGGCTGGGAGCGACTTCACGCAAGGGGAGCTGCCGTGGAGGACCGAGTTCGGCTCGCTCCTGCACCTGCTTCGTCACCAGAAGAACGACGCCGTCTTTCAGGAGCTGGCGCGGGTCTACGTCGTCGACGCCCTCAAGCGCTGGGAGCCGCGGGTCGTCGTGACCTCGGTGAAGGCGACGCGCGAGCGGCAGGACGGCGAGAACGTGCTCGCCCTTCGCCTCCGCTACAACGTCATCTCAACGAACGTCCCGGGAAACAACGTGCTCCTCGAGGGCGTCGAGCAGACGATCCGCTCTTGAGGGAGGCGCTCAGTCCGCCTCGGTGAGGATGACCACGCGGCCGTCGGGGTCGCGTAGCTCGGCGTACGGGCCGTGGGCGCCCGCGATCGGGCCGCGGTGCGCGTACACATCATGCGCCGCGAGACCGGCGAGCGTCTCAGCCAGCGAGGTCACCTTGAAGCCGATGACGGGGTCCGTGCTACCCGACCGATGAACGTCGCCGTCGGCGAGATCGACGCAGAGGCGGAGCATGCCGGCATCGACGATAAAGTGGTGGCCGGCCTCCTCCTCTGTCACCGCGAACTCGAGCTGGTCGACCCAGAACCGGCGCGCCCGCTCGAGGTCGGTCGTGGTCACCGCCACGAACGCGTACCGTTCGACGACCATAGGCCGAAGTCTACTCCGGCACGGTCTTGACCGCTATATGGACGTTCCATATACTGGAAGGGTCGGCGAGGTAGCCGGCAACACGGGTCGTCGAGTCGTTCGAGCCCCGGTTCGGAGGAGCCCCTCCGGCCGGGGCTCTTCGCGTTTGAAGGGGTCCATGGCGAAGCTGGCACAGGCAACGGACTACACGGACAAGGACTTCGACAGCCTGCGCCTGCGGCTGCAGAACCTCGTGCGGTCCGTGTTCCCCGATTGGACCGACTTCAACGTCGCCAACTTCGGGAACATCCTCCTCGAGCTGTTCGCGTTCGTGGGCGACCTCCTCGCCTTCTATCAAGACAACCAGGCTCGCGAGAGCCGCATCGCGACCGCGACCCAGCGCAAGAACCTCATCGCCCTGACGAAGCTCCTCGGCTTCACGCCCGCCGGTGCGCGCGCGGCTACGGTCGATGCAGTCTTCGCGCTCGCCGCGGTGCCAGCGGCGCCGGTCACGTTCAAGGCCGGGACGCGCGTGCGGACCGCCTCGGTGACGGATCCGATCGCCTTCCAGCTGCTCGAGGACCTGACGATCCCGGCCGGTGCAACGCCACCGACCGCGACCGGGTCGGTCGAGCACTCAGAGGTTCAGGAGGAGCTCTTCGCCTCAACGGGTCTCCCGAACCAGGAGGTCGTGCTGCCCGCGACCCCGTTTCTGGATGGCTCCGCAAACGTCTCCGCGGGCAACGGCGCGTACACCGAGGTGGAGAGCTTCCTCGGCTCGGGCGCCGCGGACCGCCACTTCACGGTCGTCGTCGACCAGAACGACCGCGCGATCATCCGCTTCGGCAACGGCGTCAACGGCGTCGTCCCGTCCGGCACGATCACCGCCCGCTACAAGACGGGCGGCGGCGCGAAGGGGAACGTCAACGCCGGCACGCTCACCAAGCTCGACGGCTCGTTCACCGACGACAACGGGGGCCCCGTCAGCGTCTCCGTCACGAACCCGCAGCCCGCCTCGGGTGGCAACGACCGTCAGACGGTCGCCCAGATCAAGGTGCTCGCCCCCGAGTCGATCCGCGTGCTCAACCGCACCGTCTCGCGCGAGGACTTCGAGATCAACGCCCGCCGCCTCTCGGAGGTCGCGCGAGCGCTCATGCTCACGTCGAACGAGGACCCCGGCATTCCAGAGAACACCGGCATCCTCTACGTCATCCCGCGCGGCGGAGGAGCGCCGAGCCAAGCGCTCAAGGACGCGGTTCGCGACCAGGTCACGGTCGTCTTCCCGAGCACGCTCACGTTCCAGGTCTCGGTCCAGGACCCGAACTACCTGGCGATCGACGTCTCGGCCATGGTGTTCCTGCGCCAGGGGGCGAACGCCACCACGGTTCGGAACGCGATTCAGAAGGCACTCGCCGACTTCTTCGCGGTCTCCCTGGCAGATGGCACGCCGAACCCGAACGTGGACTTCGGCTTCAACTTCAAGGACGCGGCGGGCGACCCAGCCGGCGAGATCGCACTCTCCGACGTCTTCAACGTCATCCGGGACGTGGCCGGTGTCCGCAAGATCGGCGATGGGCCGGACGACTTCCTGCTGAACGGCGCGCGCGAGGACGTGCCGATCGACGTGCGCGAGTTCCCAGCGCTCGGCGAAGTCACCCTCCTCAACGGCGACACGGGTCTGCCGCTGTGAGGAGCTGATGCCGGCGCCCACGTTTCAGAATCTCGGCTTCGAGAGCGCCGGCGCGACCCCCGGCGTGGCGCTCGGCTGGCTCCTCGCGCTCCAGGCGAGCGCGGAGGAGATCGCGAGCTACGCCCCGTCGCCGGACCGACCGCAGGAGGACTTCGAACGCGCGTGGCTTGGCAACGACGACTTCCTCTTCGCGTTCGCGCCGACATCGACCGAGCCCGCGCTCTACGACCCGGCACCAGAATCGATCGAGGACTTTGAGGAGGACTGGTCTCAGAACGAGTCCTTCCTGTTCGAGCTCGGGAGCATCGCCGCGGCCGACTACGACCCCGGCGCACCGACGAAGCTCGTCGAGGATTTCAACGGGCTCTGGGCCGCGAACGAGTCGTTCCTCTTCGCGTTTGCTCCGGCCGATCTCTCGGGTGCACCCACCGAGGCCTTCGAGTCCGGCTGGCATACGAACCAGTCGTTCCTGTTCGCGTTCGTGCCCGCGAACCTCAACGCCGCCTCCTACGACGCCGCCGGCACGCCGGAGCCGGTCGAGGACTTCGAGGAGCTCTGGCCCAACGTGCGGATGACCACCGTGTGAGGAGATGCCGTGGCGGAGACCGACTGGACCTTCCTGAATGATGGGCTCGACGCAGCGACGGTCGACCGTGGCGTCACCACGGGCGTCGCTCGACCGCCCGGCGGCGGGAGCTTCGTCTTCGGCTTCAACTCGCTCGCGACCGCGCAGGGTGCCGTCGGCCTCTTCACCAATCAGGTGAACTTCGCGCCGATGGCGAAGGGCGGGAGCGTGCGCGGCGTCTTGCAGCGCGGCCCTTCGGGTGGCCCCCTCAACTTCGCGCCGTTCCTGTTCGTCGGGCTCCAGGGCCCGTCGGTGAACGACAACGGCTATCTCCTCGGGCTCGCGGACGGCGATCCGCACCACATCGTGCTGCGCAAGGGCGCGCTCTCGGGCGGGCTGGCCGACATCCCGCCGGGCACGCAGGGCGTTCTGCGCCGGAGCACGGCGACGTTCATGCCGGGCACGTGGCTGCACCTGCGCCTCGACATGGTGGTGAACCTCAACGGCGATGTGCTGCTCCAGGTCTTCCAGAACGACCTCGTCGCGCATCCGCTCGGCACCGCGCCCACCTGGTCCGCCGTGCCCGGGCTCAGCGAGTTCGTCGACGACGCGCTCGGCATCAACGCCGGCTCGCAGCCCTTCACCTCGGGTCGCGGCGGCTTCGGCTTCTTCACCAAGGACGTGACGCGGCGAGGCTTCGTCGATCACGTCGAGGTCTTCAGGCAGCTGTGAGGAGGATGGCGTGGCGCTGACGGCATGGAACCGCGAGCTCGGGACGACGCAAGGACGGATCGCGCCGTCCGCGTTCACGCCGCCCGAAGGCGTGTTCGCGTTCGTGCTCGGCCGCGACCTGCCAGGCCTCACCCAGAAGCTCAACGTCGGCGACTTCGTTGAAGTGAAGCAGACGGCGGACTTCGGCGACACGAAGGTCGTTCGCTTTCGCGCACGCATGCGGCCGCCGGAGAGCATCCCACCAGGCGTCGCGTGGCAAGCGTCGCTTCGCATCGATGGAAGTGACCGGGCGAGCACCCTTCTCGTGCCGGGTCGTACGCGCGATCGCGTCGACCTCGCCGCCAACGTCTCGAAGCTCTCGGGCAATCACGAGCTCGCCTTCCGACTCGCGGTGGTGGCGGTATGACGCACGAGCTGGAGATCCCGGCAGTCTACGTCGACGCGGTCCTCCTGGACCCGACGCCGACGACCCCGATCGTCATCAACCGCGATCCAGAACCCGCCGAGGCGCAGGTTCCGATCGATACGGTGATCGCCTTCGACCTGACGGACCTCGGCGTCGCCGGCATCGACACGGCGGCGACGCAGGTCTTCATCGCAGACGTCCTGGCGTTCTCTGGCGGCGCGTTCCAGCCCGGCTTCACGGGAGCAGAGTCGAGCGCCACGAACCCGCAGCCCGACACGCTTCGCCTCGTCATCGATCCGCTCGCACCGTTCGAGAGCCTGCAGGAGGTCACGATCCGAGTCGTCTCGCAGACCGTCGGTGGGGCCTCGCAGCTGGACACGACCTGGTCGTTCTTCTGCGAGGACCTGACCGCTCCGCATGTCGTCGGCGCGCAGGCGCGCGAGCTCAAGCGCGTTCGCGTGAGCTTCGACGAGAACGTGCAGCAGTTGAGCGCCTTCGCGTCCGACGACGCGCTCAACCCGTCGCTGTACGCGATCGAGCGGGTGAGCGCGCCGGCCGTCGACGTCTCGGTCGTCGGCGTCAAGCCGGTCACGAACGCAACCGTGGATCTCCTCA
>Ga0187893_10013194_pt1 | contig 11563 bp, 9 predicted proteins | sample MA1701074metaG_FD_139574 | JGI IMG/M metagenome (GOLD analysis project Ga0187893, IMG submission 139574) | White microbial mat communities from a basaltic lava cave in the Kipuka Kanohina Cave System on the Island of Hawaii, USA - MA170107-4 metaG ...
ATCGTCATGTCCTGAATGTTCGTCCGCGCGCCGATGCGTATGTAATTCACGTCGCCGCGCACCACCGACCCAAACCACACGCTCGCATCCTCACCGATCTCGACATCGCCGATAACGACGGCACTTTCAGCTATGAAGGCGGTCGGGTGAATTACGGGCAGCTTGTCATCGAGTGATTTGAACATTTTTGTTAAGTATCGCGGGGGCAAGCCCGCCTTCCCGACTGCGTGGTGTCAAACGGCTTGGTAAAATTGACCCGCTCAACTTAATCGGACTCAGTCAGGAAGGCGGGCTTGCCCCCGCTAACCTGCGAGAAATCATTCTAAAAATCTGTTCTAACTCGCCAATCCTTAATAATTTCGCCGTTATCAAAAAAGTGATTCCGGCCAGACCGATGGGAACGAAGGCCTCGATCATGCGAACCCAAAATGTTTTGTCGGCAAAATAATTCGTCAGTGCAGCATAACTGAAATACGCGACCAACGACATCACAGCCGAGGCGACCGCAACTTTGGCAAATGAAGCAAAAATCTCACGACCATTCAGGCGTTTTATCCGGCGGCGCATCAGCAGTGTTAGAGCGAAGAAATTGACCAGTGCGACGGTCGATGTAGCGAGTGCGACGCCGACGTGGCCGAAGCCGTTGGGGCGTTCGGGCGTGACGCCGACGGTCGAGAGCAGCATCATCATTCCGAAGCTCATCGGCGCATGAACGGCTATCGAGCCGACGCTGACCCACATCGGCGTTTTGGCATCGTCAAGCGCGTAGAACGACGGCGACAGAATTTTGATTGCGGCATATCCGGCGAGCCCGATCGAGTAGGCGCCGAGCGCCCACGCGGTCATGTTCGTGTCGAAGGCGGTGAAGCGTCCGCCTTGATAGATCAGCGCGATTATCGGCTCGCCGAGCACGACAAGACCGCACGCCGCCGGGATGGTCAGAAGGAAAACGAGCTTCAGCGCGCCCGAAAGCGTATTGCGAAATTTGACAATGCTTTCTTCCGAAGCAAGGCGGGAAAGCGTCGGGATCGCTGCCGTTCCAATGGCGACGCCGAATACGCCTATCGGGAATTGCATTAGCCGAAATGCAAAGCTGAGCCACGACTGGCCCCCGTCGATGCCGGAAACGACGAGCACATCGACCAGCACCTTTATCTGCACGGCCGACGTGCCGATGATTGCCGGGCCCATCAGTTTCATGATCCGCTTGAGGCCCGGATCTGTAAAATTGAGTATCGGCGTAAAACGGAAACCGACCTTTAACAGCGATGGAACCTGAATCAAGAGCTGCGCCGCTCCGCCGATGAGCGTTCCTATCGCCATGCCGATCATCGCATACTGCGCCGACGGGCTCGGCATCAAATTCTTATCTGGTGACAATTCCCAACCGCCGCCGCTCAGCCAGTACGCGAAGCCGAGACCGAAGACGACGGAGCAGATGTTGAATGCCGTCGATGCCGAAGCGGGAATCGCAAAACGGCCCTTTGTGTTCAGCACGCCCATCGCCAGTGCCGCCAGCGCAACGAGCAAGATGAACGGAAACATTATCTGCGTCAGCATGACGGCGAACGCGGCTTTTTCCGGCGGGAAGCCGCGGGCGAGCAACGGCACGACGTAAGGCGCGATCAGTATGCCGATCACCGTGATCACGCTCATCACGACCGCGAGCACGTTAAAAATCAGGCTCGCCAATCGCCACGCCTCGATCTCGTTTTTTCTTATTTGGTAATCGGTAAAAACTTTGACGAATGCCGCCGAGAGCGCGCCCTCGGCAAACAGGTCGCGAAGAATGTTCGGTATTTTAAAGGCGACGACGAACGCGTCGTAGAGAAAACCGGCGCCGAAAAAACGCGCAAAAACCGTTTCGCGCACAAGGCCGAGAACGCGCGAGAACATCACGGCCACCGACACGATACCGGCGGAACGCGCGACACTTGGCGTGCCGGCTTCTACCGCCTCGCGCTCGTCGATCGGGTCGGCTAACTGTTCGGGCTGTTCGGCTTCGACGGGTTCTTTTTCGATTTCGCTCATTCAAGGAATTTCGCGCTTTCTCCAAACGTAAAATTCTGCATTATCGGCGGTTGCGGAACAACCCGAAAAAGAAAAAAGAGACGAAAATTCCGTCTCTAGTTCAATCGAATTCCAAATAATATCAATTTCCGCTTGCCTGTACGCTGGGATAGGAAATGCGTGTTTTTGCGAGACGGGCGTCAAGGTGGATCGGCAAATAGCCGAGCGAAACCGGCCCGCCAAATTCGCCCTGGATAAGCGAAATGTAGTTATTTTGAAAGCTGCGAAACTTATTTACGCCGCCGCGCTGATTGAAAATGACAAAAAGAAACCGGCCGTCACGCGTGTTTATCTCGCCGGCGAGCGCGCTCACGCCTCCGTCTGTTCGTCCGAGCGTGCCGGTTTTGCCTACGACGCTGCCGCGTGAATAATCGCTGGCGAAGCGGCCTTCGAGCGTGCCGTCGTCGAGGCCGGCGACAGGCATTATGTCCATAAAGGTCATTCGATTGCGTGCAAGCTCGTTACGAAACACGCGGAGCAGCTTCATCATCGCCGCCGGAGTTACACGGTTATGGCCAAGACCGCTCGCGGTTTGAATGTAAAATTCTGTCGGCTGAACGCCGGTATCCTGCTGGACGAAGCGGGCGATCGCGTAGGGGCCGCCGATCATGTCGCCCAATCGGTCGGATAAAAAATTATTTGAAAAGCACATCATCGCCTTGACGATGTCTTTCATCGAGGCTGATTCGTGCGTGAAGAGCAGATTCAGCGTGCTCGGCATCGGCTGAACGTAATCGCCGCCCGTGAACACGACGCTCGGAACGGCGTTGTAATAACCGGCGCGGCCGGAATTACCGACGAACGCCGTCCAGTTGCGCACAGCCGCGGTCGAACGCGTCGAATTGTCAAGCGTTTTTAGAAGCGTCTCAGCCGACCGCGACACGGACGTCGAATAGTTCATCGTGAAATTGTCCGTCACGATCAGATCGCCCTGAACGGTGCGAACGCCCATGCGGTTCAGCTCATGAGCGATGGCGATGGCGTGCTCGTATCCGAAAACCGGATCGCGGCCCGAAACGTAAACATTGCCGATAAGCATTCCGGTCGAAGCGTCGAGGCTGCCGTCCGTCCAGACATTGGTTGGGAACCGGTAGCCGGGGCCGAACGATTTCAGCACGGCGTACGAAGTGGCAATTTTTACATTTGAAGCAGGATTGAACGCCGAGCCCGAAAGGCTCTCCACCACGACATTGCCCTCAAGCGATTCGACCAGAACGCCCGAATAACCCGGAATCGGCATCTCCGCCAACGCCGGTATCGACGTCTTTATTGTCGTCGCCGCCGCGGGAAGACCGGTGCCATTGGTGCTTCCGGGCAGAAAGCTCCCGGTTTTTTTGACGAGCGGTACGGGCGTGGGCTCCGTATGCACCTTTATATCCTGCAGCAGCGGCGGCACCTGCGCCGAAACGGCCGCGCCCGACAGCAAAAGCGCCGTCGCGAAAACGAATAATGCACCAAATTTTGGTCCGGAAGATCTCATCTAAATACTTTTTCATGCGAAGGAGAAACGGCGTGAAATGCTTGACCCCAAGAAAGGCCTGAACAGTATAACATATCACTCACCGCCATTTTCAATCCCGATTTTCCCCGAAAGCTGCTCACAAAAGGGTGACGTATAAATAGATGCCGCTTTTGCACGCTCCGATGCAAATATTCGTAAGCCTTAGTTATGATTATTATTAACAAACATTATACCGCAAACTCAAACGATGTGAGTATTCGGCTAGTTCCGGAAATTTCGTTGACAGTCGATTTGGGGGGGCATAAGATTGAGTTTGGAAAGCATGTGAAGAGAGCGAAGGAGCCGGTAACAGTTGAAAAAATAAAGACCGAGCATCGGCGGCGGCGGAGGGAGATTTCGCAGCGGCTGGGCGAGTTTGCGGATGTTTGGGCGTCGGCGGGCGACGAGCGGATTTGGGAAGAGATGGTTTACTGTTTCTTCACCGGCGGCTGCTCGGCGAAGATGGGGCTCAAGGCGGTCGAGGCTGTGCGGCCGCTTTTAAAATCGGGAACGCAGCCCGAAATGGCGGCGGCATTGACGGGCGTGCACCGTTACCCGAACGCTCGCTCACGTTACGTCGAGCACAGCCGCGGATTTTTGAAGGACAATTACGATTTCCGCATCAAAATGCGGCTCCAATCGTTCGAATGCCGGCACGAGCGGCGCGATTGGCTGGTCCGCGAGAAAGGAATCAAAGGTCTCGGTTACAAGGAAGCCAGCCATTTTCTTCGCAACATCGGTCTGCGGGGTTACGCTATCCTGGATAAACACGTTCTAAACTGCCTTGCCGAATTGAAAATAATTGACGACCCAAAGCCACCTTCCACCCGGTCTCGGTATCTAACCATCGAAGACAATCTTCGACATTTCGCCCTTGAGACCGGAATAGACTTCGATGAAATGGATCTGGTTCTGTGGTCGATGAAAACCGGTGAAGTTCTCAAATGAGCGAATTTTTGGCTTCCTAGGCCGATTTCGCGAGATGACAACTACCTTCCCCGCAATTTTCCGCAAAACACAGCGCAGTCTGCGGCTCGCTATCGGTCTGCTTGTTATCTTTTTCGTCCTCGCCGGCAGCGGCTTTGCTTCGCAAAGCGATCCGGGCCAATCCAGGATCGACGTCAAACAGACGCTTCGCACCGCGGATAAAATGATTTTGCGCGGTGAGTACGAAGAATCAGAGAAATTGCTGAAAGCCGCATTGGTCGAGCATCCGCAGGAAGCCAGCTTGAAACTCAAACTTGCGTTCACGCTTCTGAAGCTGAAGGCATTTCTTGACGCCTATAATCTCAGCTATGCCGTCGCCAAAGATGATCCGAAAAATGCCCACGCTTTTGCGGTTCTCGGTTCGGTGCTTCTCGCGGGCGGGCGGTTCAATGATGCGCGAACGATTCTGACACGCGGGCTGCAGTTGGACGAAGACGACGGCCTGGCCTTGGCTAGTTTCGGGCTGCTCGAGTTTTATGAAAACCGTCTGATGTCGAGTTTGGATTACCTTTACGCGGCGGTATTCAACCAGCCGGAAAATCCCGACTATATATTCTCCTTCGCTCAGGTTGCCGCTCGTGCGGAAAGATATAAAGAAGCGGCTGAACACTACCGCAAGTTTCTCATTTTTTCGAAAAACACCGATGACGACCGCAGGGAGCGGATTCGCGGGTTGATAAAGTTTCTCGAGTATCTTGGTTACCGATCATCGCTTTACGCCGTAAACGGGGCGAACAGTTCGGTAGTCAATTTCGAACTGAGAGGAAACCGTCCGATTATTCTCCTAAAGATAAACGGTCGTCCGAATCTGCTTCGGTTCGTGCTCGATACGGGCTCGGGAATTTCCGTCATCTCGCACGAGACAGCGAAACGCTTAAAGTTGAAACCGATCGCTCGCGGCGGACATGCGAAGGGAATCGGCGGCGACGGCAGGTTTGAGATCGTTTACGGGTTTTTGCGACAGGTTCAGATCGGCGATATCAAGATCAGGAGCGTTCCGGTTTATATCCGACAGTTTCACCACAACATACACAATATCGATGGTTACATCGGTATTTCGCTGATCTCGAAATTCTTGACGACCGTCGATTATCCCGCACAGACCTTTACGCTTAGCCGACTTAATTCCGAAAGGATTGCCGGGCCGGCCAAGCAGGGCATATCCCTTCCGCTGCGCCTGACCTCGAGCGGTTTTCTGAGCGGCGAGGTGCAGATGGAAGGCGTTGAGACGCCGATGAATTTCATAGTCGATACGGGAGCGAGCGTTTCCGTGGTGGCGGATTCACTCGCAAAACGCGAGCCGTTTCTTTCGCTGCCGCGGCGCGATCCGCTCCGCGTGGTCGGATCGGCCGGCATCACGGAAAATGTAGAATCGTTTACCCTTCCGCGCATAAGTTTCGGCGAGCACACGCGCGAAAGCATTACGGCCATTGCGTTGAATCTCGACATCATCAATGATGCGTCGGGCTTCGAACAATCCGGCATTTTAGGCGGTAATTTTTTCCTTGATTACCGCTTAACATTCGACTTCAGAAACTCCCTCGTGCTTTTCGCGCCAGCCAAACCGCAGCCTTCGTCCGTGCCTACCGAGCAAAATGAAATTAAGTCTCTACCTTGAAACCTCAGTCATCGGCGCCTACCTGGACAACGGCGATACATTAAGACGCGACCTCACGATCCGATGGTTCGAGCACGAACTGAATGAGTATCGAGTATTCTCCTCGCTTCTGGTTCAACGCGAGCTTGAACAGATCGACGAGCCGCACCGAACCGGATACCTGAATCTAAACAATCAGTTTCCGATGCTCGAACTTTCCGACGAAGCCGTGATGCTCGCCGACGGCTACATCGCACGCGGCATTTTCCACCGTAAGTATATGGCCGACGCGCTGCACGTCGCCCTCGCGGCATTCAACAAGATCGACTATTTCGTCACCTGGAATTTCGGCCACATCGCCAACGTCCGCAAGCAGGCTCGCCTCCGCATCTTCAACACCGCCGCCGGCTTCTTCTCGCCGACGATAGTCACGCCCGAGTTTTTGGTGCATAGTTGAATAATGTATCAGCGCCCACGATTTCTTGAGATCCTCATCCAGATTCGAGAGGAAATGGCGCGTGAGGCGGATTTTGACCTCGATCTTTTTGTCGAGAATGTCCGTTCCGGCCGTCAGGTCGAAAGAAGATTAAAGCACTCGATGGCTGACAACGAGTCAAAGAATCAACGGCGGTCGACGCAGCCTGCAAAACGAACGAAGAAGAAGTAAAATCTGTCCGGAGATCGAAAGCCAACATGCCCCGATATCTTGTTTCATGCCTGTTCATTCTCTTGTTCATCCTGGCGGCGGGATATTATTTTTCCACGGATTATTGGGAGCATCGTTTTGACGAGATCATCACACGCCAGGCCCGCGTTTTCAGCATCGACGAAAGATTGGTTTGGAGTTTGATCTACGAGGAGACGTATTTTCGGACCATGGCGATCGGTGACGACGGCGAGATAGGGTTGATGCAGGTGACGCCGCTGGTGGCACGCGAATGGGCGAAGGAAACAGGCCTGAGCGCGTTTGAGCGGCAAGCGGTCGATAGCGTAGAGACTCTTTTGCAAAACCCCGAGCGAAACATTCAGATCGGCAGCTGGTATCTTGAAAAGCTGCGCGGCTCGCATCGCGGCCGGCCGGCCGAGACGGCCATGACGCTTGCCGCATACAACGCAGGTCCAAGCCGCGTGACGGAGTGGACACAGGGCGCCGATCTGGCAGCGATGTCGGAAAACGAATTTATCTTCCGCATCGGGATTGATTCTACGCGAAACTACGTCGCCTCGATCCTCGAACGCTACCGCACGACGGCCGAGCTAAAAACGCAGTGAAAATCCTCGCCGCAACATACGTACTTCCGATCTCGGCCAGACCGATCACGGACGGAGCCGTCGCGATAGATGACGACAAGATCGTGTCGGTCGGGCCGCGGACTTCCGCCGCCGCAGAATTTCCAAATGCCGAGATAGATGATTTCGGCGAGGCCGCAATACTGCCCGGTCTAGTAAATTGCCATTCGCATCTGGAGCTTACGGCGATGCGCGGCGCGCTCGATCATCTCGAACACGATTTTTCCGCGTGGCTGCTGAGGATAAACGAGCTTCGAGCAGCGATGACCGAGGCCGACATCGAAGCGAGCGCCGCCGCCGGTGCCCGCGAAGGCGCGGCGGCCGGCGTGACATGCTTTGGCGACATCGGGCGAATGGGTTTTGCGGGTCTCAAAGCGCTGAAAGAGACGGGCCTGCGGGGCATCGTTTTTCAGGAAACGGAATTCTCACCTGAAAATCGCACAGCCGAAGCCGACTTTGAAAAGCTGATCGCAAAATTCGAAGCTCTGCGAACCGAAGAAACCGACCTGGTTCGCGTCGGCCTCTCGCCCCATTCGCCATACACGGTCAGCTCGCGTTTGTTCGAGATGCTTGCCGAAGTTTCGATCCCGAAAAAAATTCCGCTTACAATTCACGTTGCCGAATCAGACGACGAGAACGAGCTTTTGACCTGCGGCAGCGGATTTTTTACCAGCGTTTATGAAAAATACGGCGTCGAGTGGCACAGTCCGATGTGCACGCCGGTCGAATATCTGGAGCGCCTCGGAGTGCTCGCGGCGCGGCCGCTGCTTGCTCATTGCGTAAAAGTTTCGAAGAGCGATATCGAACGCATCGCCGCTGCGGGAGCGAAGATCGCGCACTGCCCGAAGTCGAACGCCAAATTCGGCCACGGCTATGCACCCTTTGAAAAATTTCTTGACGCAGGAATTTCCGTCGGGCTGGGAAGCGATTCGGTCGCCAGCAACAACGTCTGCGACCTGCTCGAAGAATCGCGTTTCGCCGTCCTCTCCGCTCGAAACCGCACCGAATGCAGAAGCCCGCACGAAGCAAGGGCGAACAGTCCGCAAAAGTTTTTGTCCGCCAAACAAGCCCTCGAAGCCGCAACCCTCGGCGGTGCAAAAGCCCTCGGACTCGACCATCTCATCGGAACCCTCGAACCCGGCAAGCAAGCCGACATCGCCGTCATCTCACTGTCGAACTTGGCAATTCAACCAATCTCAAATGTTGAAGCCGCCCTGGTTTTTTCCTCGAATGCTCGCGACGTTAAGATTACAATGGTTGCGGGAAAGGTTGTTACTTTAGGCCTCTATTAGTGGGCGCTAATTTCAAGATCTACGTAAACAAGGACAATAAGCTCTATAACAAGTTTGCTGATTCTGAAACTATTTTTTGGAGCGACGGCGGTTTGGCCGATGAGCCGATTCTTGAGACGATCCACAACAAAAACGTTGCTGAGATCTTAGGGTATAAATGCGATGAATTGATCCTAAAAAGTAAAAGCAAAACAGAGAAATATTATTTCAATTCGAAACTCGGCGTAGATGTGAAGTTGTACGCCAGACACCTCTTCGGGAACTGGTACGAGTACCTTCAGATCGCAAAAGCATTGCCACTAAAAATGGTTATTGATGATCCGGAATTTACAATGACGAGCGTCGCGATGGAGGTAGAGACGATGAAACTCGATGACAGAGAGTTTCAACTTCCGTTAAACGCGAAGATTGAAAAGAGCCCTCAGTAGTATGGCTCAAGCTCGATTGCGATGAAATATTCGTCATCGACCCACGATTCTAATCGACTCGCTGTTTCCAATATTTCGGTTCACGGCTTTGGTGGGCGACGGCCACAATCAAGGCGAATTCGTCTTCGATCGTGAAAAGAATCAGGTAGGGAAACCTTTTGATGACATACTTTCGAACGCCGTGGCCGACTGACGGCCAACCGTAAGGCATTGCGCCGATCAAAGCCGCCGAGCGCTCTATTGCCACCTCGAACCGGGCGCCGAGACCCGGACTTTGGGCCTCGTAGAAATCAATTGCACCGTCAAATTCATCCCAAGCTTCGGGATGGAATTTAACGATCATCGTCTTAACCTCGCACGCGCCTCAGCGAATACGACATCGGAATCAATAGGAACAACAAGCCCCGATCTTACCTCCTCAGCGCGTCGGACAGCCTCACTAAGCCACGCTTCATCGATCTCCTTTTCTTCCGGCGATCTTAAACTGTCGTGAAGCCTATCGAGCAAAAGCGCCCGATCCTTAAAGCAAAGGTTCATGGCCAGTTCCGAAATCCGCTCAACTGAATCACTGTTTTCCGTTGTTACGCTCATAGGGAAATTTTACTTTCGGTTAAGAAAAAGAACAAGGTATTTGCTCTCGTTATCTTGAAATCGCCTCATACTCCGGCTTTGGCATTCCCATCAGCCATTTGTCGAACCAGCCGACGATGTGTTGCAGGCGTTCGATGCGGTGCCAGGGATTGCCGGAACGCGAAAGATCGTGATTCGCGTTTGGAAAACGGATCATTACGGTCGGGACCTTGCGGTATTTGAGCGCTCGGAAAAGCTCTTCGCCGCCGGCGGCGGGCGGCGTGCGGTGGTCGGCTTCGCCGAGGATGAACATCATCGGCGTTTTGATCTTAGCGACGTGCGTGATCGCCGAGCGTTGGCGAAAGCCTTCGACGTCCTCGAAAGGCGCGCCTTTGAACCATGACGGTTGGAATTGAGCAAAATCGGCCGTAAACCACCAGTTCGCCCAGTCTGAAATGTCACGCTGCGAGACGGCGGCCGCAAATCGGTCGGTTTGCGTCACGGCGTGATTGGTCAAAACGCCGCCGCCCGAGCCGCCGGTTATGCCGAGCTTCTTTTCGTCGATGTAGCCGCGCTTGATGACCTCATCGACGGCAAGCATCAGGTCTTTGTGATCGTCGCCGGGATACGCGTGCTGGATGACGTTGCCGAATTCCTGCCCGTAACTCGTGCTCCCTCGCGGATTCGGATAAACGACCACATAGCCCTTCGCCGCCATCCACTGAAATTCGTGATCGAAGATGTAGCCGTATGCCGCGTGCGGTCCGCCGTGGATGTTCAGGATCAGCGGGTATTTCTTTTTCGGATCGAAATCGGGCGGCTTCTGAACCCACGTCTGCACCCGCTTTCCGTCGAAACTCGTGTACCAGACGTCGTCCGGTTCGGTTAGGTTGAGCTTCGATATGAGGGCTTCGTTGATCCAGGTCAGTTGTCGGCGAGATGTTCCGTTATTGTCGTCGATGAACAATTCACCGATCCGGGTCGGGGTCGAGCTTAGATAGACAAGCACGCGGGCATCATTCGTTCCACGATAGGACAAAATGCCCTGATCGCCCTTTGTGATCTCGGTGAATTTACCGTTCGACGCGTCGAATTTGCCGATATTGGTTCGGCCCTCTTTCGCGTATGTAACAAAGATCTCGCGGCTGTCTCGATCCCAAAGAGGGATGTTGCCGCCGCCCGCTCGAGGCGGAGCCTGGTCGCCCGTCAATCCGCCGCCGATGTCATAGTCGAAACTCGCCGTAAGGTTTTTCGGCTGTGCGTTCGGCGTTAACTCAAGCGTCCACAGGTCAGGCTGCGTGTATGATTTGACCGGCGTGTGAACGACCGACGCGTTAAAAGCAAACCGCGTTCCGTCGGGACTTAGGCTGAGGGCACCGACGCCCATTTCGATCTTTGTCAGCAGGTCAGGCTCGCCGCCTGCGGGTGAAACGGAATAAATTTGCGTTTTCGGAGTTTCGTAATACGGCTCGGCGGTTCGGTTGGTTGTGAAATATATTCGCGAGCCGTCTTTCGCCCACACGAAACTGCCTTCTGCGAATGGTCCATTGGTCAACTGTTTCGGCGTCGGTTTTTCGCCGGGACTTTTTGGGGCGGCGATCACCCAAAGGTGGTTTGGCCGTGTCGGGTCGGTGTAGCCGCCGCCGTCGCTGCGATAAACCGCGCGCGTTATGACGCGAACGTCCGATTCGCGTTCGGCCGGCGTCGGCTGAGATTTGCCTTGCTTTGCAATGTCGTCCTCGTTAGCACTGCTTCCGAACGCGATCCACTTGCTGTCGCGCGACCAGACGGGCCCGCCCGCGCCTCGCGCGACGTTCGTCAATTGAAA
>Ga0187893_10013195_pt1 | contig 11562 bp, 9 predicted proteins | sample MA1701074metaG_FD_139574 | JGI IMG/M metagenome (GOLD analysis project Ga0187893, IMG submission 139574) | White microbial mat communities from a basaltic lava cave in the Kipuka Kanohina Cave System on the Island of Hawaii, USA - MA170107-4 metaG ...
ATCGAGTATTGCCACTTTTACACGAGAGGATTGAACTACAACCAGAAAGCAGTGGAAGCTGCCCACAAGCTCAAGAAGCCATTAGTGGGGACTTCCGACATTCACTTTCTGTCCCAGGTGGGGAAGACGACTTCCATCGTCGATGTAAGCGAAAAGACTTTCTCCGCTGTCTCCGCGGCCATCAAGGCCGGCCAATTGGAGTTGCAGACAGCTCCACTCAACAGGAGTGAACTGGTTCGTCAGGTGCTCCAGATGCTTGATATGAACCGCAAGAGCTTCTTGCGTCGCCTAGGACTGCTGGACAGGAGAACTGTGGTTGACTAGAAATCAACAGCAGGTGACCGAACAAGCGATGGCATGGACTGCAAGAATGAACACTTTGGTTTCCGAGGAGGGGTGATGTTTAAGCGATTGACTTTGGTCGCCACGACAACTGGCCTGATCGTCTTTGGACTGATAGCCGGGTCGACACGCAGTGCTACACCGACCCAGCCGAAGTTGTTGCTCGTGCTGTCCATCGATCAGATGAGATTTGACTACTTGACCCGCTTCGCCAGTCTCTACAAGGGGGGCCTACGCCAACTGCTGCAACGCGGGGCGGTGTTCTCAAACGCCAAGTATCGCCATGCAAACACCGAGACCGGGCCAGGCCATTCCGTCATGCTTTCTGGCCGGCACGCGTCAAGCTCGGGGATTGTGGCAAATACCTGGTACGACCCTCTCCTTAAGAAGAGCATCAACGTTGTCGACGATCCGGTGCAGTTGCCAATCGGAGGAAAGGGACGCGCCGCATCGCCGGCCAATTTCATCGGCTTTACCGTGGGAGACATACTAAAGCGCGATTCACCACAATCCGAGGTTGTCGGCATTTCAATGAAAGACCGCTCGGCGATTCTGATGGGAGGACGAAGAGCCGATGCAGCTTACTGGTTTGAGAATGAAGGCGGAAACTTCATCACCAGCACTTACTACATGGCGGTGACTCCAGAGTGGCTGAAACGGTGGAACGCCCGGAAATTTGCAGATCAGTATTCCGGAACGCTTTGGCACAGACTGTTGCCTGACGCAAAGGTCTATGAAAGGTTCGCAGGGAAAGACGCAATCGAAGGCGAATGGGATCGGAAAGACACTGTGTTCCCTCATCGGATTCGTGAAGCTCCGCCTTTGAGCGGATACTACGAAGACTTCAGACGGACGCCTTTTGCCGATGAAATGGTCTTGCAGGCCGCTCTGGAAGCAATGCGAGCGCACGCCTTGGGCGAAGACGCAGTTACGGACATCCTCGCGATTGGTTTTTCAGCGACGGACGTCATCGGTCACACCTATGGAGCCGATAGCCACGAAACAATGGATCAGCTGCTGCGCCTGGACCAGACGTTGCGGCATCTCTTCGAAGAGATTGGCCGCCGCGTCGGCATGCAGCAGACGTGGGTCGTCTTGACCGCCGATCATGGATCGATGCCCCTCGTGGAAGTGGCGCAGAAGGCAGGACTTCCCGCGAAACGATTCCGGGCTGATGCGGTCGAATCCGCCGTCAAGCAGGCGCTGCAAAAGAGCTTCCCGCGATCCTCGGGCTTGATTGCTGCCTATGATGTGCCTAACTTTTACCTGAGTGAAACAGCGATGGCTGCCGCCGGTTTGAAGCAACGTGCGGTTGAAGCTGTCGTCGTTAAGGCGCTGCAGCAAACGGGCTTGTTCGAGTCAGTTTACACGCACGCCGATATTTTGGATCCAGATAAGCAGGATGATCCGCACCTGCCGCTCATTCGTAATTCTTTCTTTGCGCCGCGGAGCCCGGACATCATTGCGACGCCAAAGTCCTACATCTACATCAGCGACAATGTAGGTGGCACCGGACATGGAACGCCGCACGACTACGACCGCCACGTTCCAATAGTTTTTCTAGGTGCCCCCGTCAAGCCTGGATCGTATCCCGCAAACTGCGGACCGGAGGACATCGCGCCGACACTGGCTAAGATGCTTGGCTTGAAAGGCTTGGAGAAGGAAGCCGATGCGAGAATACTTCAGGAAATGCTCCGGTAAAGCAAGCCTTTCCGTCCGTTGCGGACTGCCATGCGGTCCAGGCGCCACGGGCGGATTCTGTGGCGTTAGCTCGGAATTCGGTGGCCGCCACTACGCCGTCTCTGATGTCGGCGCCCATGCTGACGACTCCGGCCACACCCTCACTGAGTCAGTAGGACTCTCAATCGCGGTGGACTGCTCACCGGCCCGCTGCCGGGGCTGCCGGCAACATGTTGCGAATTGCACTGATACGCCAGCCCGCGTGGGTCTTCTTCACTACAAGTGTTGCCCACATGCTGCGGACTGCTCCGCCTGACAAGGCGGTAAGCTCGTAGCGCCCATCGGCTATCGCCACGTCGGGTGTCAAGAACCGCACCTGCTCCACTGTGATTGTTCGCTTCCCTCCCGTATTGCGCGAGCTGGCCATCGTGCCTCGAACCACGGCGTCCCGTCCCCTCCTCCATTCTCCCGAAGAAACCAGCTGATCGGCGTCGTCGGTAAACAGGGACGCGACAGCCTGCGGGTCGATTCGCTCTCGGGCCTCGACATACCTGCTTACGACCTCCCGAATCAGTCCTTCATCTTCTTTGCGTGCGCTGCTTTGTGCCAGAGACGTTTCGGCAATAATGAAGCAGCAGAGGAAGGCGACCTTGGAGCGCATGAAACCCTCCCTATTTTTCTATTGAAATGTAACTGAGATCGGTTTAAGCCCCGGCCCTTACGAGTAGGCTGGCGGGGTGGGCGGCTTCTTCGGAGCCGGAGGCATGCTCTCTGCACCTGTGCCCTGTTGGATGACATTCATCGCAAGCGCAATCATCGAGCCGACGTCGCTCAGCGTGGCCGGCAAGATCAGCGTGTTCCCTTGTTTGGCGAGATTGCCGAATTGGCCAATGTATTGTTCGGCTACTCTCAGCTGCACGGCCTGGTAGCCTCCCGGGGCCTGAATTGATTCGGCAACCTTCCGGATGCCTTCCGCGGTGGCGGTCGCGACGCTCAAGATCGCTGCGGCTTCGCCTTCTGCCTCATTGATCTGTTGCTGCTTGCTCGCTTCAGACGCTTTGATGATCTGCTGCTTTTCGCCTTCGGCCTCGTTAATGGCGGCATCGCGCACGCCCTCCGAGTTCAAGACTGTGGCACGCTTCTCGCGTTCGGCGCGCATCTGCTTCTCCATCGCGTGTAGAACATCCTTCGGGGGCGTGATGTTTTTGATCTCGTAACGCAGCACCTTGACTCCCCAAGGCTCCGAGGCCTTGTCCAGTTCGTGCACCAAAGAAATATTAATGTTGGTGCGCTCTTCGAAGGTACGGTCGAGTTCGATCTTGCCGATTTCGCTGCGCAGAGTGGTTTGTGCGAGCTGGGTAATGGCAAAAATAAAATCGCCAATTCCATAGGAAGCGCGTTGCGGGTTGAGCACCTTCATATACAGCACGCCGTCGACGGCCACCTGCACGTTGTCACGCGTGATGCAGACTTGTTCCGGGATGTCGATGGCCATTTCTTTCAGCGTGTGCCGGTACCGGATGACATCCATGAAGGGAACGAGAATGTGGAAACCGGCATCCAAGGTGCCACTGAACTTTCCGAGCCGCTCAACGATATAAGCACTCTGTTGCGGCACGACGACAGCGGTCTTGGCGATAATGATGATCACCAGAACTGCCAGAACCAAAACAACAATCAAACCACCGGTTAGCTCTCCCATGGAGGATGTCCTTTCTCATGTAGTAGGGATAACAACTGCAGCGGGAACAGTCGAGAAGTCTGCGGGCAACCAGATCCCAGGCCGGTCTTCACCGCGTGAGAACTTTGGCTGGAATGGCAGGCCCTTGATTCAGGATCGGACCCAGAGAATGAGTCCGTCGACTTTCTCGACCGTGCAACGTTGACCGCGCGCCAATGGATTTCGGCCTACGTTTCGGGCGGTCCACGAAGAGCCACGCAGTTCGGCTTTTCCAATCGCATCGACCGCAATGTCTTCCGTAACAAGCGCAGTTGCACCAATGAAGCTATCGACCTCAGGGTCCGTGGTTGTCGGATGCAGACGCTTCTGCAGCGGCCGCCGAAAGAGGGTCAAGGCGACGATGGAGAGAACGGAGAATAGAAGCCATTGCATCCACGGGGGACCGCTCAGGCTGACACCTCCCAAGACTCCGACAACGATGGCGGCGACTCCGAAAAAAAGCAGATACAGACCCCCAGGGGTCAGCAGTTCCGCGAGCAACAACAAGAATCCCAAAAGGATCCAGATCCACCAGAGCATGGTGCAACTCTCCGAAACATATTTATGTCAGGGGTGCCAAGCGTCACGAAGGGGCAAATCGAGGACTCATACTGCCGTTTTGTCGACTGGAATTCAATGGGATTGTTGCCTGCCATCCACAAACGCGATTTGTCGAACGGAAAAACGGCAATCAGTGTTGGCGTCTCATCGGGGCGGGTCTTCGTGCACAAGCGCCAGGCCGTTCCTCGATTGCAGGTCGCTGGCGAGGTTGGCTGGGAGCGCGAAGTGGACGTTTTCTTTCGTCGTCTCAAATTCCTCAACCGAGTCGGCGCCGCGCGACTTCAAGTGTTCCACCACTTGCTGTACCAGGATTTCAGGTGCTGAAGCTCCGGCGGTAACGCCGACGACGCGAACACCCTCAAGCCAGCTTTCCCGAATGTCTCGGTAGTCGTCGATGAGGTGTGCCCGCGCACCGGATTTTTTTGCTTCCTCGACCAGCCGGTTGGAGTTGGAGCTGTTGGCGGATCCGACGACGAGGATCAGGTCGGCATGCCGCGCCATGGCCTGGACCGACTCCTGGCGGTTCTGAGTGGCATAACAGATGTCTTCCGACGGTGGACCGACCACATTGGGAAAGCGGCTGCGCAACGCTGCGATGATGTCGCGCGTTTCGTCAAGACTCAGGGTTGTCTGGGTCAGGTAAGCGATGCGATCCGGGTCGGGCGGTTGTAGCTGAGCGACTTCATCGCGGGAGCTGATCAAAACCATGTTCTGTGGCGCCTCACCCATGGTGCCCACGACTTCTTCGTGGCCTTTGTGGCCGATCAACACGATCGTGTAACCTTCGCGCGCGTACTTGACGGCCTCGAGATGGACCTTGGTAACAAGGGGGCACGTGGCGTCAATGACCTTGAGGTTTTTGGCCTTGGCCTTTTCCCGCACTTCCGGTGAGACGCCATGGGCGCTGAAGACTACCGTTGCCCCTGAAGGAACCTCCATCAGGGTATCAACAAATACAGTACCCTTGGCGCGCAGCTCCTCGACAACATGCCGGTTATGAACAATCTCCTTGCGAACATAAAGGGGCTTTTCATAGACCTCAAGAGCAATCTTGACGATGTCGACGGCGCGCACGACGCCGGCACAAAAACCACGCGGCTTGGCGAGAAGCACTTTTTCTAGAGGCATCGGTCGAGTTTTCCTGTGAACGTAATTTCGAGTCAATGGCGTCCAGCTGCAAACCGGCACAGTTTAGCATAATTAAGGTGGGCGCGACCCCCGAGGGCCTCCGGCGTTGATCGTCAACTGGACCGTTAACAGCGACAACTGAAAACAGGGGAGCCGTGGGTGCGGCGTTGACAGCTCTTCTTGCGACCAATAAACTCGAGGACAAATGACGATGAGATCTGCCCAATCGCATAGAACTCCGCTTCGACGCTGCCTGCAGTTTGGCTGGTTTGTTCTTCTGTCGGTGTCGATTCAGGCCGCCGACCCAACCAGGGAGGAAATCGAATTCTTCGAAAAGGGAATCAGGCCGTTGCTCGTTGAGAAGTGCTACAGCTGCCGCAGCTCCCAGTCCCCGATGGCGATGGGCGGCTTGCGGCTCGACACTGCCGAAGCTGTCTTAAGGGGTGGCGACAGCGGCCCCGCCGTCGTGCCGGGCGCGCCAGAGAAGAGTTTATTGATCAAAGCAGTAACCTACAGGGACCTGCAGCTTAAGATGCCGCCGATGGGCCGGCTGAAGGACGAGGAGATCCAACGGCTGAAGACGTGGATCGAGATGGGCGCGCCCGATCCGCGGAAGGAGGCTGCATCTCACATTGAACCGGCTACTGGCATCGACTTTGAGAAGGCCAGAGGCTTCTGGGCATTTCGTGAAATTCAAAAGCCCACGTTGCCTGGTGTCCAGCTAAGCCGTTGGGTCCGTTCGCCCATCGATCTTTTTGTACTGGCACAACTCGAGAACAAGGGATTGAAACCTGCGCCGCCGGCCGGCAAGTATGCCTGGTTGCGCCGTGTTACTTTTGACCTGACTGGGTTGCCGCCCCAGCCTCAGGAGATCGACGCCTATCTCGCAGACACCTCCGCTGCGGCCCAGCAGCGCGTCGTGGACCGGCTTTTGGCTTCTCCACACTATGGAGAGCGCTGGGCACGCCATTGGCTGGATTTGGTGCGCTTTGCTGAAACCAACGGTCACGAGTTCGATAATGACAAGTTGGACGCCTGGAGATACCGTGACTTCGTCATCCGATCTTTTAACCAGGATATTGCCTACGATCAGTTTGTCAAAGAGCACATCGCGGGGGACCTGTTGCCCCAGAAACGCCTCAGCGCGGATGGCTCGCACTGGGAATCACCTTTGGCGACAGGGTTTTACTGGTTTGGCGAGGTACTGAACAGCGCCACCGACTCCGTAAAGTCGCGTGCGGACGAAGTGGACAATCAGATTGACGTTCTTACTAAAGCATTTCTGGGGCTGACGGGTGCCTGCTCGCGCTGCCACGATCACAAGTTTGATCCCATCCCCACCAGCGACTATTACGCGCTTGCGGGTTTTCTGCACAGCACCACGATGACGGAAACGGTGGTCGACTCGCCCTCAACCGTGAAAGAGATTCTGGCTGGGCGCGCCAGGATTGCGGACATCAACGGGCGGATCGATGTTTTGCTCAGACCTGCGCTGGTAGACCATGTGCAGTCACTGAAGTCCTATTTGCTGGGTGCGGCCGAAGTGCTTTCAGAGAACGCGGCTGCACGGGGGAGGGCGGCTCAAACGATTGCCCAAAAGCGGCGACTATTCCACAAGCTGTTGTCTGCGTGGGTTGAAAGGATTGAGTCTGCGGAAAAAGAACCGGAAAGCCTCTTCTTTCCTTATGCAACTGTGTTGGCACGACTTCGTGGAGAGGAAAAAAGTTCCTTCGAGACGGCGTGGGCTCAGGTGAGGCAAGCGATGCACTCCTCCGCACGCGCCACGGCTGTTCCGTCTCGTCAAGAAAGGGGTGACCTCCTTTTTGAAGCGTTCGAGGCTGCGGAGTTTGCAGATTGGACCATTGCCGGACAGGCCTTCGGGAATGCACCGGTACATCGATTAGCGCCGAATCAGCCATTGCGAGACTTTCGAGGACAAGGGCTAGCCAGCTCGTTTGGCGTCTCCAATCAGATGGTTGGAAGTTTGACCTCAAGAAAATTCAAGATACCGAAATTGTTTGTGCACGTTCTGATGGGGGGCAGTCGCGAGGAATCCAAGGGTGAGAAGGCCAGGTTGAGATTCACCGTGGTGGCGGATGGCCACAAAAGTCTGCATCTGCTGCCCAAAGGAGAGGCGGGTTTACAGTGGATGACTCTGCGCTTGACGAAAGAAATTGGCCGTCAGGGCTATTTTGAGATCGTCGACCGAAGCACGAGCGGTCACATTGTGGTTGATCAGATTCTGTTGTCGGATTCACGGGAACCGCCGAGGCAATCTCATCCTCCTAGTTCTGAAATGCTGTCTCTGGCCGCACAAGGAGAGCTTCAATCGTTGGAAGGTTTGGCGGAAACTTACCGCGGACTGTTCCTCCGAGCGCTGCCCCCACACTCGGACAGCCTGGGTGTTCTTGCGCTGCTGAGCCCAACCGGTCGGTTGGAGGATCTGGCCCCCAACCAATCAACCCTCCGGAACCAGGCTTCTTCCCAGCCAGTAGCTCAATGGACTGGAGCGGCCCTTGTAGGAGCATCCAGATATTCGCCTGATACAGCTGCAGCCAGAACCAACAACACGTTGCTCGGGAGGACGGCGACTCGGCTTTCTGAATTGGAGCTCCGGAAGCTCCAGGCTGAACGGAAACAGTGGGAGCTTCAGATTCCGGAGTCTGTGTTTGGCATGATTGGAACCGATGAGGAGGCGCATGATGTGCGGGTGCACATTCGTGGCAACCATAAGAATCTGGGCGAAGTAGCTCCGCGGCGATTTCTGCAGATCATTGCAGGCGAGAAGCAGACCCCAGTACGCGAAGGCAGCGGCCGGTTGCAGCTCGCCGAAAGGATGGTGCACCCGCAAAACCCGCTGACAGCGAGGGTGATGGTGAATCGGCTCTGGAAGCATCACTTTGGGAAGGGAATCGTGAGGTCCGTCGACAACTTCGGAGAAACCGGAGAGCGACCCACGCATCCTGAACTGCTCGATTTCCTGGCTCAGCGTTTGATTGAAAGCGGCTGGTCGATAAAAGCTATGCACCGCCTGATGGTGCTCAGCAGCACTTATGCCATGGCGAGCCAGTCTCAGCCTGAGGTGGAGAAGCTTGATCCAGAAAATAAGTGGTTGCACCGAATGCCGGTGCAGCGACTGGAAGCGGAGTCCATTCGTGATGCGATTCTCGCTGTTGCCGGAAATTTAGACCCGAAGACTCTGGGTCCGAGCGTTCCTCCGCACATCAGTGCCTACCAGGATGGACGTGGCAAACCGGAGTCAGGCCCTTTGGACGGGAACGGCCGGAGAAGTATCTACATTCAAGTAAGGCGCAATTTCCTGACACCGATGTTCATGGCGTTCGATTACCCGCTGCCAATCTCTGCCATCGGGCGCCGAAGCGTATCCACTGTGCCTTCACAGGCGCTGCTGCTGATGAACAACGAGTTTGTCGCGCGACAGGCTGATAGCTGGGCGCAGCGCTTGCTCCGGCATGAAAGCGCTCCCGAGAATCTTGTTCGTAAAATGTTTCTTGCCGCATTCGGGCGGCCTGCCAGTCCGAAGGAGATTGCAGAAACGCTGGGCTTTGCCAGAGAACAAAGGGAGAGGCATGCAGTTTTGACTGCAGCTGCATCTGAAGCGCAGATTGGACAGAGGGTTTGGGCGGATGTGGCGCACGTGCTGTTCAATTCGGCAGAGTTTATTTATGTGCCATAGGAGGAGATAGAGGATAGAGATGCACCGAGTGAATTATGCACTTCCTGAAATCAGTCGCCGCGAAATGCTCTGCCGCTGTGCGAATGGCTTTGGCGGTTTAGCCTTGGCAGCGTTGTTGACCGGGAAGTTGGGTGCGGCGGAAAGGAACCCTTTGGCTCCTCGCCCACCCCACTTCGCACCGAAGGCGAAGTCAGCAATTTTTCTTTTTATGGATGGCGGGCCCTCGCAGATGGATACCTTCGATCCCAAGCCCAGGCTGGCAAAAGAAGCGGGGCAACCGATTCCTCTGGAGACCCCGACGACCGTCTTCAACATTAGTAACAAGATTTTCCCATCGCCGTTTCAGTTTCAAAAGCATGGGCAGTGCGGTGCCGAAGTCAGCGAGCTGTTTCCGCATGTCGCGACTTGCGTTGACGATCTGGCAATCATCCGCTCGATGGTTGCCGATCACTCACAGCACACGGCGGCGAATTACTTCATGCACTCGGGATCTGGTTTTCAGGGCAGGCCGAGCATGGGAGCCTGGCTCACCTATGGACTGGGCAGCGAATGCGACAATCTGCCGGGTTTCGTTGTGCTGGAAAGCGGGTTGATCCCGCCGGGAGGTTTGGATCTCTTTGGCAGCGGTTTTCTGCCGGCTTCCTATCAGGGAACTTTGTTCAGGAAGGGCAAGGCACCCATTGCGGATTTGGAACCTCGGGAGAAGAGCAGCGAACTGCAGACCGCGAAGCTGGGTTTGCTGAGGCGATTGAACCAAGGAGCCCTGGAGCACTTCGGCTCCAGCAGCGAGCTGGAAGCGACGATTTCAAACTATGAGCTCGCATTTCGCATGCAGGCCGAAGTGCCGGGATTGCTTGATCTACAGGGAGAATCTGCGGCGACGCGAAAGCTCTACGGTCTGGACGAAACTGACACCCAGGAGTTTGGCCTGCAGTGTCTTCTGGCACGGCGGCTGATACAGCGGGGTGTGCGTTTCATAGAGCTGCTTCCGCCGGCACGCCAGGGGATTGACCGGTGGGACCAGCATGGCGAGTTGGAGAACGGTCATCGCATTAACGCCAAAGCGACTGACAAACCGATCGCGGCGTTGCTAAAGGACCTGGGAGCTCACGGCCTGCTGGATTCGACGCTGGTCATCTGGGGAGGAGAGTTTGGCAGGACCCCAACGGCGCAGTTTCCGGATGGTGGCTACGTAAAAGAAATCGGCCGAGATCATGATCCGTTCGGGTTTACGATGTGGTTGTGCGGCGGCGGGGTGAAGCCGGGAACGGTTTTCGGAGCCACCGATGAATACGGCTACTTTGCCATCGAAAACAAAGTGCATGTCCACGATCTGCACGCGACGATTCTGCACCTTCTGGGGGTCGACCATACGAAACTCACCTATCCTTTCAGCGGCCGCAATATGCGCCTGACCGACGTTCATGGACGCGTCGTTAAGGAGATACTGGCATAGAACGGAACGAGTAGGGCGGCCAACCTGCAAGAGACCAAGAATTCCAGCTCAGCCATCGGCAATTCCTGATCCACCACGCCATTCATGATTGTTTCTATAGTAAAAGGACAGGCGACCGTGACGGGGAGGTTGAGCTCTTGTGAGTTGAGCGCGTTCCTTGTTGTGAATCAGAAAACTTTGTTCTGGCCTACGTCCTTGGCTGAGACTGTGGTCCACTCTCCCATCGCTAGCAACGGGCATGCATTTGCTTTGCTTCTGCCCTGCTTTTCCTCTAAACTCCGCCTTCAACATCAACACTTTCCTTCGCTATGAATTTCTCTTCGAAAGCGGATCTGGCAGCGGTGAGCGCTGTTTATCCCACGACGTCTATTCGCTACCGCGTTCTGTGGATGACGGTATTGCTGTATGCGATCACCTATATGGATCGGGTTTGTATTTATGCCGCAATGCCTGTTATCGCCAAGGAGTTTTCCTTTGACAAGTTGACGCAGGGACTCATCTTTAGCGCATTTGCCTGGGGCTACAGCGCTCTGCAGGTTCCCAGCGGTTGGTTGGTCGATCGTGTTGGACCGCGTCGTATGCTTTCGGGGATCGTGCTGTGGTGGTCCGCATTCACCATATTCACGGTATCCGCCTGGAATGCCGCCTCATTCCTGGTCATCCGTTTCCTGTTCGGAGCCGGCGAGGCCGGAGCCTTTCCCAGCGCCACAAGAGCGTTCTCGCGCTGGCTGGCTACCTCCGAGCGCGGATTTGCGCAGGGCGTCACGCATTCAGGGTCGCGATTGGCGGGCGCTCTAACTCACGGTGTGGTTGCGGCAATGATCGTTGTGTGGGGCTGGCGTCTCCCGTTTATCTTGTTTGGGCTGATCGGAATCATTTGGGCTGCGGTCTGGTTTATCTGGTATCGCGATCGTCCGGAAGATCATGCCGGCGTTTCAGCCAGCGAGCTGAACTGGATTAATGAAGACAGGGCCGCTA
>Ga0187893_10013196_pt1 | contig 11562 bp, 9 predicted proteins | sample MA1701074metaG_FD_139574 | JGI IMG/M metagenome (GOLD analysis project Ga0187893, IMG submission 139574) | White microbial mat communities from a basaltic lava cave in the Kipuka Kanohina Cave System on the Island of Hawaii, USA - MA170107-4 metaG ...
GCGCTTGCGTCGATCGGTTCGTGCACTTCGGCTCGAAGCTGGAATTTCCTGACCAGGGTCGGAAAAAGCGAAACGACGTCCGAGTTTTCGATCAACGAGTGTTTCCCCGATATCGCCATGGAGCCCCCGGCGAATGGTACTGCTAGACGGCTAGGTCAGTGATTCAGCGCTCTTCGGCGTCTCGCATGTCTTGTTCCAACAACGCTCCGCGTCCTCGATTTGTAATTGCAAAACCGCCGAGACCATCCGGCGTTACCAAAACGAACGTACGAAGCTTACGCGCGATTTCCATTGGAATTGGTGGCGAATTCCGTTTCGCATCAGTCGCCGACTGGATCTTGCGCAGCCAGTCGAAATCCTCTGGAGTCAGGTTCGCATTCGTGGCTCTCATCCTTTTCCAACCGCTGAAAGATGGAAAATCCAATTTAAAACGAGCCAGTTTGAAGGGCTCGGGTCGCCCCATGCCAATAGCTTACCGGGCGAGGAGTTTCGCAATGCTCAGTTCGTGGCCGTCCGGGTCGGCGATGTGGAAATAGCGCTCGCCCCATTCCGCGTCGCGCGGGGCAAACTGGGGTTGCAGGCCCTGCGCCACGGCGTGCCGGTACATGCCGTCCACGTCCGATGCGTAAAAGATCACGCGCCCCCAACACGACCAGCGCTGATCCTTGAGCGCAGCAATGAGGTTGAGATAGCCCCTGCCTGCGTGAAAACTGGTGAACGCAGCCGACGCCCCGTCGTATCGAACGGAATAACCTAGTGCCGACCAAAACCGCACCACCCGCGCCATGTCATGGGTCGCAAGGCTTACTGCGCTAATCGATTCGATCTGCGCTGCAGCAGGGGCTGTGGTCTCGCCGGTACTCATGCTGTGTCTTCGCCCAGAACCCGCCGCGCGGTCTCCACGACCAGTCTAAGCTTTCGTTCCTGGTATGCCTGGCTGATGGTGTTTCCAATCACCGACTCGGAAAAACCGCATTGCGGGCTTCACTCATGTACGGTCACCGCGGTTCTGGCGCAATCAGTCGGCAGGAGTAAATGTGGGCACCACGGCAGCGGCGCGCTCCAGCAATTCTTTGTCCGAGGTCCCGAGCGGCGTACCAAGCTGCCGCGCAAGGGCGGCATACACCGCATCTGCCCCGCGCAACAAATATTGTGCTGCAATTGCCATCGTACCCATATATATGGGTTTTCGTTTGGCGTTGGTTTTGACGATCGCTCACTCATAATCCTTTCCCATGACAGTCCTGAACCTGATGGTCTACCGCCACTCCGCGTTTTATAGTCCGGTTTTGTGCGCGATCGCGGGCGGGTTCCTGAAGCAGGAGGGCTTCGAATCGACGTATGCCGTCATGCCGCCGCAGCGAAGCGTCGGCGAAATAATTGCCTCCGGCGAAGTCCATGTATCGCAAACGGCCGTCTCGGGCAGTTGGGCCTACCTCGAGAAAGGGGAGTCGCCGCCGTTTGCGCACTTTGCCCAGATCAACCAACGCGACGGATTTCTGATCGCCGCGCGCAGGCGCGACACGGATTTTCACTGGGATAAACTCGCGTCCGCGATCTGCATGTTCGTTCACGGCGGACAGCCGCAGGCGATGCTCGCTTACGCGCTGCACAAGAAGGGCTTGAATATCGCCGCGCTCAAAGGGCTCGATGCCGGGAGCACCGCGCAGATGTTGGCGGCATTCCGCGCCGGCAAAGGCGATTACTTCCACGAACAGGCGCCCTACCCTCAGCAACTGGAGCACGAAGGCGTTGCGCATGTCGTTGCATCGGTCGGCCAGGTGATCGGACCGGTGGCGTTCAGCAGTCTGGCCGCTTCGCCGGCATGGCTCGCCGGACCGGACGCACAACGCTTCATGCGCGCCTACCGCAAGTCGCGCGCGTGGGTAAACAGCGCGCCGCCCGACGAAGTCGCCGCTAGCGAGCAATCCTTTTTCCCCGAAATCAGTCGCGAAGCGCTCACAGCCGCAATCGACTTCTATCAGGGCCTCGGATGCTGGGCCGGGGAGGCGGAAATCGACCGCGCGCATTATGAAACAGCGCTCGATGTGTTCGCCCATTCACGGTTGATCAGCAGGCGGCATCCTTACGACCAGGTCGTCGTGCCGCCGCCGGCGTGAGCATCAGCTATCGGGCCGTACGATGAACCCGGTTTCGCGCGATACTCGTGGAAACCTGCCGTATTCCCGTTGCTGCGCGCTCAAGGCTTCCAAACGGCGGGGCTGCAGCGCACGTAATTGGGCGCGTATGCGGCCTCGGCGCCGAGTTCTCTCGCCGCGTGCCACGCCCAGCGCGGGTCGTCCATGATCGCGCGGGCAATCGCGACGAGGTCTGCTTTTCCGCCCGCGACGATGTCCTCGGCTTGCCGCGGCCGCGAGATCATTCCCACCGACATCACCGCGATGCCGGTTTCTCGTTTCACTTTCTCCGCAAAAGGCACGTTGTAACCCGGCGCCATCGGGATCTGCTGGCGGGGATCGAGCTGTCCCGAAGTAACGTCGATGAAATCGCAACCGCGCGCTTTCAGTTCGCGCGCGAGCAATACCGTGTCCTCCGGCGTCCAGCCACCATCGATCCAATCGGTCGCCGATATCCGGATACCCAGCGGACGGTCTTCAGGCCAAACGGCGCGTACCGCGTCGAATACCTCCAGCGGGAAGCGCATGCGCTTTTGCGTCGACCCGCCATACTCGTCCTCGCGGCGATTGGAGATCGGCGACAGGAACTGGTGCAGAAGGTAGCCGTGGCCTCCATGCAGCTCAGCCACGTCGAAGCCAATGCGCGCCGCCCGGCGCGCGGCATCCGCGAACTGTTCCCTGACCTCCAGCAATCCCGCTTTCGTCAGCGCCGCCGGGACATGCCAGCCGGGACCGAAAGGCAGCGCCGAAGGCGCCACAGTGGTCCACGGATTCTCATCCGGGGCCAGCGACTTGCCGCCTTCAAAGGGCGTATGCGCCGAACCCTTGCGCCCTGCGTGCGCCAGCTGCACGCCGAACTTCACCACGCCGTGTTTCCTGCAGAAATCGACTACGCGTTTGATCGTCGTTTCGTTCTCGTCGCAGTACAGCCCAAGGCAGCGATGAGAGATGCGCCCGACTGCGGACACGTGCGTGGCCTCCGTCATGAGCAGACCGCCGGCACCCATCGCGAACTGTCCGAGGTGCATCAGATGCCAATCGTTCGCCGACCCGTTCACGGACATGTACTGGCACATCGGCGACACGACGATGCGGTTGGGAAGGCGCAAGCCGCGAAGTTCAATCGGGGAAAACAGAACGCTCGCCATCGGTCCGGTTGCCGTGCATGGTTGAAAGGCGCGCATTCTAGCAGGCCAGCGGATGCCGGCCGCTAGACCCCGAATTGCAGCGCGGCCAGACGCGCGTACAGCGGATTCCCGGCCAACAGTTCATCGTGCGAACCTACACCGACCAGGCGGCCCTGATCCATCACCGCGATGCGGCTCACGCTCTTCACCGTGGAGAGCCGGTGCGCGATGATCAACGTGGTACGCGCCCGCATCAGCCGCTCCATCGCCAGCTGCACCATGCGTTCGCTCTCGGAGTCGAGCGCGCTGGTGGCCTCGTCCAGCAGCAGGATCGGGCGCCCGGAAAGGATTGCGCGGGCGATCGCCAGCCGCTGCCGCTGACCACCGGACAAACGCACGCCGCGTTCGCCCAGCCAGGAATCGAATCGCTCCGGCAGCTTCTCGACGAACTCCGTCGCAAATGCGGCGTCGCAGGCGCGACGGACTTCCTCATCGGTGGCGTCGGGCCGGCCGTAACGCACATTCTCGGCGACGCTGGCGGCGAAAATGGCCGGCTCCTGCGCTACCAGCGCAATGCGCCTGCGCAGGGCCTGGGGATCGGCGCGCCTCACGTCCACGCCGTCGATCCGTACAGTGCCACGCTGGGGATCGTAAAAGCGCAGCAGCAGCTGGAACACCGTGGATTTGCCCGCGCCCGAGGGGCCGACCAGCGCCAGACTTTCGCCGGGCCGGACATCGAGCGAGAAATCCTGGAGAGCGGGCTGGTTGGGGCGCGACGGGTAATGGAAAGTCACTGTCTGCAACTGCACCCCTCCGAGCGCCGGCTCAGGCATCGAAACCGGCTGCGCCGGCGCGGTAATTTCGACATGCGTGTCGAGGATTTCGATCAGCCGCTCGGCGGCGCCTGCGCCGCGCTGCAAGTCGCCGACCACCTCGCTCAACGCACCCGCCGCGCTCGCCACCATGGCGGCGTAAAACACGAATGCCGACAGCTCACCAGGTGTGACTCTGCCCGCCAGCACGTCATGCCCGCCAATCCAGAGAATGACGCCGACTCCCGTGAACACCAGCACGATCACCGCGGAGATCAGCGAAGCGCGCACCCGGATGCGCTGGCGCGCCGTATCGAATGCTGCTTCGACCCGCTTCCCGAACAGGCGCCGGTCCTCGTTCTCGTGCCCATAGGCCTGCACCGTGCGCACTTCATGCAGCGCCTCGTCCACGTAACTGCCGAGATCCGCCACGCGGTCCTGGCTGGCGCGGGCAAGCGTGCGCACGCGCCGACCGAAGACCACGATCGGCCCGATGACCACCGGCACCATCAGCAGCACCAGCACGGTGAGCTTCCAACTGGTCAGCATCAGCATTGCCAGCGAGCCCAAGCCCAGAAGTCCGTTGCGCAGTGCCATCGACACGCTGGTGCCGACCACCTGTTCCAGCAGCGCGGTATCGGTGGTCAGCCGTGAGATGACCTCGCCGGTTCGCGCCTGCTCGAACCAGCCCGGGGATAAACTAAGCAGGCGCGAGAAAACCTCGCGACGGATGTCGGCAATCACCCGCTCGCCCAGCCACGAGATCAGGTAGAAGCGCACCCAGGTCGCAAGCGCCATCACCACGATCACGCCCAGCAGGAAAAACAGCGCCTGATTGAGCGCCCGCGGATCGCCGCCGGCAAAACCGCGGTCAATGACCTGCTTCAGGCCCTGCCCGATCACCAGGAAACAGGCTGCCGCGACCAGCAATGCCAGCGCGAAAAGCAGCATGCGCGCGCGATACGGCGCAGCGAAGCGCAGCAACACCGTCAGCGCGCGCAGGCGCGCGAGCGCGGCCGGCTTCGCCACGGTGGCTTGTTCCGGCGTCCCAAGTTTCACGAGTTCGGTAATCCAGGCACCTGTCCGGGCGTTCTGACCCTGCGCATGATAAACCTCGTGGCAGGGGCAATTCGCGGCCCGCCGCATCAGATCCACCCATCCGGCCGCAACCCGCAGTATCTTATCGCCTGCAGCCATCCGAAAAAGACGGTTTCGCCGCCTGTTCGTACTGCGAACCGGCAACGACACCCAGAGGAGAAAAGAATGTCCCTGGAGCTTGAGTCAGCAGCAATCGAATACCACGAGCAGCCAACCCCCGGAAAAATCTCCGTAGTTCCCACCAAGAGCCTCACCAACCAACGCGACCTCGCGCTCGCCTACTCGCCCGGAGTGGCGTTTGCCTGCAAGGCGATAGAGGCGGATCCTTCGCGCGCAGCACAATTGACTTCGCGTGCGAATCTTGTCGGCGTCGTGACGAACGGCACTGCGGTGCTCGGACTGGGCAACATCGGCCCGCTGGCAGGCAAACCGGTCATGGAAGGCAAGGCGTGCCTGTTCAAGAAGTTCGCCGGCATCGACGTATTCGACATCGAGCTGGCCGAGAACGACCCTGACAAGCTGGTCGATATGATCGCCGCGCTGGAACCGACTTTGGGCGGGATCAATCTCGAAGACATCAAGGCGCCCGAGTGCTTCTACATCGAAGCCAAATTGCGCGAGCGCATGAAGATCCCGGTCTTCCACGACGACCAGCACGGTACTGCGATCATCGTCGGCGCGGCGGTGACCAACGGGCTCAAGGTCGTGGGCAAGGACTTTTCGAGGGTCAGGCTGGTCTGCTCCGGTGCAGGCGCTTCGGCGATAGCCTGTCTCGACTTGCTGGTGAAACTGGGGCTGAAACCGGAGAACATCATCGTCTGCGATTCAAAAGGCGTCATATACGAAGGTCGCGACACGACCATGGAGCAGAACAAGGCGCGTTACGCGCGCAAGACCGACGCGCGCAAGCTTGCCGAGGCGATGCCTGGTGCGGATATCTTTCTTGGACTCTCGGGCCCGGGCGCGATGAAAAAGGAATGGATCAAGTCCATGGCGGAGAAGCCATTGGTGCTGGCGCTCGCCAACCCGACGCCCGAAATCCTGCCCGAGGAAGTGAAGGCGGTGCGGCCGGACGCCGTGATCGCCACCGGTCGTTCCGACTATCCGAACCAGGTCAACAACGTGCTTTGCTTTCCTTTCATCTTCCGGGGCGCGCTCGACGTCGGCGCAACCAAGATCACCGAAGAAATGAAGCTCGCCTGCGTGAAGGCGATCGCAGAACTCACCCAGGCGGAGCAGTCGGACGTGGTAGCGATGGCCTACGAAGGCCTGGAACTTTCCTTCGGGCCGGAGTACATCATCCCCAAGCCTTTCGATCCACGGCTCATCACCCGGATCGCGCCGGCGGTGGCAAGAGCGGCGATGGATAGTGGGGTGGCAACGCGCCCGATCACGGATTTCGACGCCTATCGGCTGCAGCTCAACAACTTCGTTTATCACTCCGGGTTTGTGATGAAGCCGGTGTTCGCGGCGGCGAAAGCCGCACCCCGGCGGGTGATCTACGCGGAAGGCGAGGACGAGCGCGTGCTGCGCGCCGTACAAGTGGTAGTGGACGAGCGTCTTGCCCACCCGATCCTGATTGGACGGCCGGAAGTGGTGGAGATGAGGCTGAAACGCTTCGGGCTGCGCATCAAGCCGGGGAACGATTTTGAATTGGTGAACCCCGAGAGTGACGCGCGTTACCGGGACGTATGGACCGAGTATTACAAGGTGATGAACCGCAAAGGCGTCTCACCCGACGACGCCAGGGTGCATGTGCGACAGTCCACGACGCTGATCGGCGCCATGCTTCTGCGCAGGGGAGACGGTGACGCCATGCTGTGCGGCACGTTCGGTCGCCACAAGGATCACCTGCGCCATATCGCCAACGTGATCGGCCTGAAATCCGGCTCGACCATATTCGCCGCAATGAATGTGTTGCTTCTGGCCAAGCGTACGCTTTTTATCTCGGACACCTATGTCAATGAGGATCCGGGCGTCGAGCATCTGGCCGAAATCGCGATCATGGCGGCCGACGAAGTGAAGCGCTTCGGGGTGGTGCCCAGGATCGCCCTGCTTTCGCACTCGAATTTCGGCAGCGACGACTCGCCCGCCGCGTTGAAGATGAGCCGCGCCCGCGACCTGATCGAGAAGCTCGCCCCGGAACTTGAGGTCGAAGGGGAAATGCACGGCGACGCCGCGCTGTCCGAATCCATTCGCAACCACGTTCATCCCGAATCCCGGGTGAAGGGCGAAGCAAACCTGCTGATCATGCCCAATCTCGATGCCGCGAATATTTCCTTCAACCTGCTGAAAATGACCGGCGGAGAAGGCGTGACCGTGGGGCCGATCCTGTTAGGTGCCGCCAAGCCGGCACACATCCTGACGCCGACCGCGACGGTACGGAGGCTGGTAAATATGACCGCCCTTTGCGTGGTGGACGCCAACGCCCAGGAGCGCTCGCTGTTCTGAAAGCCGATGCTTCGCGCGGGAAACTCGTCCTTCGTCGCCACCAGGAGACGCTTCTTGCACGTCATCGATTGCGCGTTGCCGGAACTTGCGCGACCTAAGCGCGTCGAAGCGCTGTGTATACAACACAGGGAAGAATGATGAAAACAGCACGCATCCGGATTTTCGATTCAGTCTTATCGCTCAATGCGCGATCGGCGACAGTCACGGCGGCGCTGCTGGTCGGCGCGCTCATCGCCTGCTTTTCCACGCAGATCCAGGCAGCCGAACCTTTCGGCCGCGGCAACACCACCGGCTCGATCTTTGTCGGCGCCGGCCGTGCTCTTGACCGCGAATACACGACCCTGGGTGGCACGCTGGGTTACATGGTCTCCGAGGGATTGATGCTCGGCGTCAGCGCCGAGATATGGCTTGGCAACGAGCCCGACATCTACAAGTTCACCCCGGAAGTGCGATATACCTTCACCCAAGTCGCTCCGGTGAAGCCTTACGTCGGCGCGTTCGTCTCGCGCACGATTTATGACGGCCTTCCGGACCGGAACACCTACGGTGCGCGCGGGGGAATCTACATGCCGGTCGGCAGTAATGCCGCATTCAACGTCGGACTCGTTTACGAAAAAATATCGGGGTGCAACTCTTCCACGTACAACGATTGTTCTCAGCTCTACCCCGAGGCCGGCGTCCTTTTCTCCTTCTGAACGGCATCCAAGAAGACGATGGGCACCGCAAGGCGCCCATTGTTACCGATCCGAACCGCCCTTCATTTCAGCACGAACTCGACCAGCTCGATTTCCGCGGTCCCCGTATTGGTGAAGATCGCGGTCATGGTCTGCGGCTGAAACACGAACTGCGCCGGCGCGAGACGCGTTGCGGTTTTCGTATCCTCGCTTTCGTACACCAACTTTCCCTCGCCCATCGCCACGCGGATACTCGGGCCCGGAATCGTCAGTGGGCCGATCGATGCTCCGGGCGCAAGCCTGATGCGGTAAGCGGCGACGCGCTCATTGTCCAGTGCGATCTCGGCACCGGTTAACGCCGCCAGCATCGCGTTCCGGGTCGGAGGAACCAGCATCGGCTTGAGCAGTTCGATGCCGATGGCGCGGAAGGTGCCCGGCCCGCGATTGATGAAGCGGTGCGTGTAGGCACCTTTCGAAGCGGCATCGTAGTAACCGACGAAGCCCGCCTGCATCTTCACGTCCCTCGGTTCCTGTCCGTGGATCTGGTTATACAGCGTGACGCTGCTCACCAGGACGTATGGATAATCGAGCGAATGCGTGTGATACAGCGTCTGTTCGCCTTCCGGAATTTCGACGTCGATGATGCGCACCCAGTCGTTCTCGAGCTTCACGACGTGGCGCGGCTCCAGGTTTGCCGGGACCACCGGCTCGTCGTCGGCTGCCGCCGCCACGCCGCCAGCCAGCACCGCGGCAGTCAGCATGCCAAGCAAAACCCTGACCCGCCTCACCGATTTTCTCCAACCTGTTCGATCGCGCTTCGTGACACGCTTTCAGGCCAAAACGTAGCTGGTCTTCACCGTGGTGAAGAATTCCACCGCATAGCGGCCCTGCTCGCGCGGACCATAGCTCGAGCCTTTGCGTCCGCCGAAGGGCACGTGGTAGTCCACCCCCGCGGTCGGCAAGTTCACCATCACCATCCCGGCCTGCGCATTCTTGCGGTAATGCGTCGCGTGTTTGAGTGACGTCGTCACGATGCCTGAAGAGAGTCCGAAAGGCGTGTCATTGGCAACTGCGAGCGCCTCGTCGTAGTCCTTGACCATCACCACCGATGCAACCGGACCAAACACTTCGTCGCGATTGATGCGCATGCTGTTCACCGTACCCGTGAACAGCGCGGGCTCGAGATAAAAGCCCTCGGTGTCGCGCTTGAGCAAACTGCCGCCGAAGGCGAGCCGGGCGCCTTCCTTCTTTGCCTCCTCGATATAGTGGAGATCCTGGTTGAGTTGGCTCTTGTCCACCACCGGTCCCATCTCGGTGCCCTGCTTGAGCGCATTATCGACCTTCAGATTCTTCAGACGCTCGACCACCGCAGCGACGAACTTGTCGTGGATGCCCTTGGTGACGATGAATCGCGAACTCGCGGTGCAGCGCTGCCCGGTGGAGAAGAAGGCGCCGTTTACCGCGCACTCGACCGCGGTTTTCAGATCGGCGTCGTCGAGCACCACCAGTGGGTTCTTGCCACCCATCTCAAGCTGGAACTTGGCCATTCGCGCCACCGCCTTGCCAGCGACTTGTTTGCCCGTCTCAACGGAGCCGGTGAAGGTAATCGCATCGACACGACGGTCATTGACGAGCGTCTCGCCGACCACGCTCCCGCGCCCCATCACGAAATTGAAGACCCCCGCAGGCACACCCGCGTCCACGATGACCTTGGCGATCGCGTGCGCCATGCCGGGCACGAGGTCGGCGGGCTTGAACACGACGGTGTTGCCATAGGCAAGCGCCGGAGCGATCTTCCACGCCGGAATCGCGGCCGGGAAATTCCACGGCGAGATGATGCCGACCACGCCAATCGGCTCGCGGGTGAGTTCGACGTCAATGCCAGGCCGTACCGACGGCAGAAGTTCCCCGGAGCGGCGCAGCACTTCACCGGCAAAAAACTTGAACACGTTGGCCGCGCGTACCACTTCACCGATTCCCTCCGGCAGAGTCTTTCCCTCCTCGCGCGATAACAGCTTGCCGAGCTCGTCCTTGCGGGCGAGGATCGCATTGCCGACCCTGTCCAGCAGGTCGGCGCGCGCCTGGACGTTGTACGTGGCCCACGCCGGGAAGGCCGCGCGCGCCGCCTCTATGGCGCGTTCGGTCTGCGCCTTGTCCGCCTGTGCGTATTCGGCGATGACGTCGCTGGTATCGGATGGATTGACATCCTTAGAAGTGGTGGCGCCCGCGACCCATTCGCCGGCGATGAAATTCTGCAGTTGTAGTGCGCTCATAGGTCCTCCTGAGGGGCGCGATGCTAGCACAGCGCGCGGGAACCGGTCATCTCACGCCGGCACTGCCCTTGCGCTTGCGCCGCAAGGCGTGGAACGCGTCCAGTTCCCACGGCCGCAGCGCTAACACGATGCTCACCGGCCGGCGTGCCCCCAGCGGCAGATTCATGTCGTCGTTGTGCAGTTCGGCGAACTCGGCGGCGAGCCTCCGCAATCTGGCGATCACCTGGCTGGCGGATACGGACGATAGCATGCCGTTGATCACCATCATGAACTCGCCTGGCGCGTCGAAGCGAGAGCGGAAATACTCGGACGCTGCGCGCGTCTTGAAATACTGCAGGATCGGTCCGTTCGGCAACCAGGAAAACGTGCGTGTTACCAGCAGCTTGATGCGATTCCTGGGCAGCAGTTCAAGAAACTTGATGTGGTCCAGCCTGAGCAGCAGCTGGATGCATTCCGACTTGGGAATTTCGTAGATCTCGGTGATCTGCTCGAGCGTCATGTGATTCAGCGCACATACCGCTGCCAGGAACAGCTTGGCGTTGCCGACGATCTCCCGCTCCTGCTCCAGAGTGAGTGTGGAAATGTAATTCCGTTCACTGTCCACCTCGCGCGCCAGGTCTGTTAGCCCGATTCCGGCCAACTGACAGACCTGCTCGAAGCGGCTCAGGGTGAAATGATTGGTGGCGAACATCCGCTTCACGCTCGCCTCGGAGAGCTTCAGCGTGCTGGCCACTTCGGCGTACGTGAGTTTGCGGGCCTTGAGCGCCCGCTTCAACGCATCCACGACCGCCGCTGTCTGGGACATGGCGCACTCCGAGAAAGCCGGAAAGTCTAATTATGCGATACCGAACGAATACCAGGTAGCAACATCTCTTTCGGCGCTTTCCCTTCGTCGGCCACGTCGCCACGATGCTGCCGTTTGGAGTCGCAGCCGATCAACCGACGCAGGCTAGGGAGAAAATGATGAACACCCGGAATCTGGCTACCGC
>Ga0187893_10013197_pt1 | contig 11561 bp, 11 predicted proteins | sample MA1701074metaG_FD_139574 | JGI IMG/M metagenome (GOLD analysis project Ga0187893, IMG submission 139574) | White microbial mat communities from a basaltic lava cave in the Kipuka Kanohina Cave System on the Island of Hawaii, USA - MA170107-4 metaG ...
CTGACACCTTGGGCGGGGCCGCGTCGTTCCGGCTCGCTTCGCTCGCCTCCACTCCGCGGCCCCGCCCAAGGTGTCAGCGATGTGTTGAGCACGTTTGTCAGCGATGTCTTGAGAACGTGCAACTGCCCGCCCTACCGCGTAGTATCGAGCTTGTTCAACGTCAGCCAGAGCTGGCTGCGGAGGGGTTTGCCGTCGGGCGTGTTGAGGCTGTATTTCACTTCCATCTGCATCACGGGCTGGAGCGAGGGAATTTCGAGGAAGACTGTTTTGCCATCTTGAAGAAGGCGCGCGGACTTCACTTCGACTTCGTCGTGGCCCTGCTTTTCAGGATTCGCCACCGACCAATCCTTCGAGCCGTATTGTTTGGCGTAGCGGTAATTCCATTGCGAGACGCCGAAGCTCCCGGCGTCGTTGGCCGCGGCGGGATCGAGCGGCGTGCTGAACGTGATCGTCAGACCGTTGCTGTGCGCGTGCCAGGCGATGGGGAGTTGCACCGGCTTGCCCGTGAAGCGGACCCGTTGCAGTGCGCCGTCCTTCGCAGCGCTCGTCTGCCAGCCAGTGCTGCCGGCGATGTAAAGCGCGCCATCGCGCGGATGGAACGTGCCGCGGTTCGGGCCGGCGAGCAGCTTGCCGGGCAACGGCAACACAGCGCCTTGCGGCACACCGTCCACGACATCGCGGAGCACGAACATCAGCCCGCACCGACCCCAGAGCAGGTGCAACATGTGACCGCCAAGCGGCCCCCACTTGCCCGGCGGCACCCAGACCTGGCTGCCGCTGGAGTTATCGACAGTGTGCGGAATCCAGCAGAGGGGCGGATCGTAGCCGAGCGGGCGGTCGGCGTTCGTTTTTGGCCCGCCGTACCCGTAATAGCCGCCGGGCTTCGCTTCAGCGATCTGCGACGAGGGCGTCCATTCACCCTGCTGCGGAGCGACTGTGACGATACGGCCATCGGCGCTGACGCCCATGCCGTTGGGATTGCGCCAGCCGGTGGCGATGGTGTCGATGCGACTTCCGTCTCTCGCGACGCGATGCACGCCCTTCGGATCGACGTAGTAGAAATTCCCGGCAGTGTCAGTCTCCAGGCAGGTCACGTAGTCGTGCGTGCCGGTCGAAGTCTTGATGAGGTTGCAAAAGTTCTCGTAGAAGTCCGCTTCGCCGTCGCCATTCAAGTCGTGTAGTCGCGTGATTTGATCGCGGCCGAGCACGAAGATTTGTCCGTCGCGCACCTTGAGACCGAGCGGCTGGTGCAGGCCGGTGGCGAAGCGTTTCCAGCGCAACTCGCGCAGTTGTTCGTCGATGCCGGTCACGCGCCACACGTCGCCGTGGATGCTGCACGCGTAAGCCGCGCCATCGGGCGTGAAGTCCACGCCGGCGAGAAACATCAGGGCCTTCCACGGATTGTCGTAAGGCACGGTCAGCGTATCGACGGCGAGGAAGTCCGTGTCGAAACCGCGCTGGCCGGTGGTCTTGAGTTCGGGAAGCCAGCGGGCGTGGCCGGGTTCGGATAATTCCGGCAGCGCCACAAGACGCCGTTGTCCCCAATGAAACGGCAGAGAAGATTCAGTGAAAACAAACCCTATGGTTTGTGGCGTCGCGGCGGCAGGGATCATTGCGACGAGTCGGCCGCTTTCATTGGTCAGCTTCACGCCAGGACCAATCGCGGTGATCTTCAATTCGTTCGCGTCCTCACCCAGCCGGGCGTGATTGTTGGTCAGGGTGACGCCCGCTTTCGGAACGGAGGCAACGACGAGGCGCAATGGATTCCTCGTGGGTCCGATCTCAAGGCTGCGAGTGAACACCGTTGTCCCTCCGGCTTGTTCCAGCCACGGCGAATCCAGCACCCGCACTCCATCCACCGTGTATTCCAGCACCACGCGCTTGCCGCTCAGGTGAAGCCCCACGTAATGGTTGCTCGTCCCCGGCCATCCCGCTCCGCCGCGCGTGCTGAACATAACTTTTCCGTCGATCTTCGGCATCCGGATCAACCCATAGCGCGCGGCATCGAACTTCAGGAACCCGCCCGTCCACGCCGCACGCCATGAAAGATTCTCCGTGTCGAAGCACACCGTCCCTTCGTCATGGTCGCCGACCTTGATGGAAAGCCCTTTCGCCACGATTCCGCCCGGCGTATCGACGAGCGAGGCGAGGAACTGGCCGACTTCCGTCCGGCTCCAGCGGTTGTCCACCCAGTCCTTCTCGGTCTGGCGGTCAACATCGACCGCGCCGAAGGCAGGGCTGTGCCAGAGCGCGAGACCCAGGCAGAGGAAAAGGTGTCGGGCAAGCATGCGAGTGAGTAACGGGCGGATTGAAAGGGCGCCGGCATCACGGGTCAAGATTCGCGTCTTTGGATTCGACACCGTTCAGACGCCGAAATAGAGCTTGCCAGAAGCCTTTCCGCTGCTAGTTTCGCCGCTCCTTAACCGAAAAAGGCTGAAATATGGCGAGAGTTTGTGAACTGACCGGCAAACGCCCGATGAAGGGCAGCATCATCTGGCGCAGCGGCAAGGCCAAGAAACAAGGCGGCATCGGCACGCACGTCACGGCCATCACCAAGCGCCGTTTCCTGCCCAATCTCCAGCGCGTGAAGGCGCTCCTGCCCAATGGCGAAGTCCGTTATGTGCGCGTGGCGGCGAGCGCGCTCAAGAAGGGTTTGATCGTCAAGGCACCCCGGCGCCGGTGGAAGAAGGAAGAAGCGAAGGCGCAATAGAGCCGGCTACGGCTGGAAGCGCACGCGCCAGAAGCCGTTCGCCACGGGATTGAGCGGCTCGGAGTACGGGAGGGAAACGTTGGCGGCTGTGTTCGTTCTCACGGGAAGGAAATTCGCGCCCGGGCCGGCAGTAGAGGCAGCTTCCAAGACATATTTGCAACCCACCACCGTCGGCGCAGCGCTGAACGCCACCGCTTGCGTGCCCCCCGCCGCGACCAGTTGCGCGCCGGTGATCACAATCGAAGGATGCTGCACCGCGACGGTTACGGGCGCGGAAGTGCCGGTCGCGCCTCGGCTGTCGAACGCGACGGCGGTGAGCGTTGCGGGACCCGGCGGGAGCACTGCGCTGAGATTGAACGGCCCTGTTGCTTCCCCCAGAAAATCGGGGCCGCGAAAGTAGCGGACTTTGGAGATGGCGTCACCGTTGGGATCGGAGAGTGAGACGTTCAACGCCGTGGCCGGACCATAAGCGAACTCCGATCCGTTGGTGGGCGCGGTGAGGCTCACCTGCGGCGGCTGGTTGGTGCGCACGATGACGATGCCGTTCATCCCGGAGGACTTGTGTTCATTGCAGTAATAGCCGTACGTGCCGGGCGTATTGAAGACGCGGGTGCAGGAAGGGCCGGGTTGGAACCGGCCGCAGAACGGCTCGACCACGAGATTCGAGCCGGTGACGGTGTGATTGCCCGACAGTCCGGTCCAAGTCACCGTGTCGCCTGCGTCCACCGCCAGCGTCCGGGGGTTGAATCGTTCTCCGGACACGCTCACGGTGAACGTCGCGGCATTGAGGGAAAGGATGGACAACGCCAGGCTCAGAATCGAAGCAATGCGCCAGTCGCGCGGGAGAATTTTCATGCTTCTATAATATCGGCAACTGACGCGGGCAAGCGCAGGGGCGCATCTGTTTGACCACGGATGACACGGTTTTCACAGATGGGGAACGGAGCGCTTCTTATCCGTGCCATCCGTGAAATCCGTGGTTATTCTTCCGCCGCGGTTCAACGCCTCACGCGCCGCCTCAACATCTCCAGCGCCTGCTGTGACGTGACGTATTTGAACGTCTCTCGATCCACCGGGTTCATCTGCTTCACGGCTTGAGTGCCTTGCGGAGTTGCCAGGGCGATCCACACAGTGCCAACGGGCTTGTCCGGCGTGCCGCCGCTGGGTCCAGCGATCCCGGTGACCGCCAGCGCGTAATCGGCGCCGACGCGCGCGCCGGCGCCTTCGGCCATTTCGCGAACGGTCGCTTCGCTGACGGCGCCGTGGGCGGCGAGCGTTTCGGCGCGCACGCCGAGGAATCTCTGCTTCGCTTCGTCTGAGTAAGTCACGAGTCCGCCGAGGAAGACAAGCGACGCGCCCGGCACGTTCGTGATGCGGTTCGCGATGAAGCCGCCGGTGCAGGACTCGGCGAGGGCGAGCGTTTCCTTGCGCTCCGTGAGCAGGCGAACGACGACGGCTTCCAGTGAATCTTCGCCCACCCCGAAGATGAGTTCGCCCAGACGCTCGCGGGCGAGGCGTTCGGCGTCGGCGACGAGTTCGCGCGCCTTGCCGCCGCGCGCCGTGAAGCGAACATCGACTTCGCCGACGCGCGCGCAGTAACCGATCTCCAGTCCACTGCTGAGAAGCGAAGCCAGCGACGCTGCTATCCGCTCCTCGACCAGTGATTCACCCAGGCCCGTTGTCTTCAAAGTGCGACAGACGAATTCGCCTTCGACAGGGAAACGCTTTTCGACGATCGGCAGAACCTGTTCCACGAACATCGGCCGCAGTTCCCGGGGCGGACCCGGCAGCATCACGAGCAGCCGGCCTTCCGGCGCCTCGATCACGAGGCCCGGCGCCGTGCCATGCGCGTTCATCAGCACCGCCGCGCCTTCCGGCACCAGTGCCTGCGCGCGCGTCGTGGGCGGCATTCGCCGACCGCGGGCGACGAAGAACTTCTCGATGTGCGCGACGATGGCCGTGTCTTCATTCAGCTTGCGGCCCAGCAATTCCGCCACGAGATCGCGCGTGCGGTCGTCGCTCGTCGGCCCCAGTCCCCCGGTGACGAAGACGAGTTCCGCCGCGGCCAGCGCCTCGCGCACGGCTTGCTGGATGGACGGCCCCGAGTCGGCCACGACCACCTGGCGGGTGACGATGTGGCCGCGGTCGGCAAGCTGGCGGCAAATCCACTGCTGGTGCGTGTTCAGGACGCGACCGAGCAGCAACTCGCTGCCGGTGTTGATGAGGTGAATCTGCATCGCGTGAGGAGTGTGGGCCGGGGCGGTCGAAACTGCAAACGCCGCGCGAGCAGCGGCGCTTCGCGCCATGAGTTCGACGATGAAGTATCGCGTGCGTCCCGCCAACGGGTACTCGGCGAGGAACATTCTCAAACCCGTCCCGTTCACTTGCCACGCGCCTTGGGCAAAGGCGGTCTTCATCATGGGCGACTTCAACGACTGGCAGCCGGCAACGCGCCCGATGAAGCGCATGGCCGACGGCGCTTGGCGCATCGAAGTGCCGCTGAACCACGGTCATCATCGCTACCTGTTCGTCATCGACGGCGAGCCGGCGCTCGATCCGCAGGCGCAGGGCGTGGCGCGCGATGAACGGGACGGGAAAGTTTCGCTCGTGGCGGTGAGTTGAGGAAGTTCAAAGCTCAAAGTTCGAAGCTCAAGGGAAGCCTAAAAAACAAAGCTTTAAGACGACCGCGCTGAACTGGGGCAAAAGGGCTTTGAGCTTTGAGCTTGAGGGTTTCCTTTTACTGCTTACTGCCCGAATCCTTAGCCAAGGTCGGACGCGGCGCGGTGAGGACACCGCGCCCTACCTCACACCGCAAGGGTAGGGCGCGGTGTCCTCACCGCGCCGCAGGCTCACCCACCAGTCCAGATGCCGAATAGATCGGTAATGATTCGGGTAGACTTTAGACTTTGAACTTTAAGCTTTGAACTTTCCTTCCGCTCCGCATCATCGCGGCCATGACGCACGAACCGATTCTCTCCCTCACCCTGCCCGGCCTCAACAAACTCAAGAGCGGCAAAGTCCGCGAAATCTTCGACCTCGGCGACGCCTTCCTGCTCGTGGCGACGGACCGCATCAGCGCGTTCGACTGCGTGATGCCCAACGGCATTCCGCGCAAGGGCGAAGTGCTTACGCAGCTCTCGCACTTCTGGTTCGAGCGCAGCGCCGCGTGGATGCCGAATCACCTTCTTGCCCGCGCGAGCGATCCGTTGCCGGCGAAGCTTCAGCCCTTCGCCGCGCAGGTCGCGCGTCGGAGCATGATCGTCAAGAAGGCCAAGCCCCTCGCCATCGAATGCGTCGTGCGCGGCTACCTCGCGGGCAGCGGATGGAAGGAATATCAGAAGTCGCAGACCGTGTGCGGCATCAAGCTGCCGGGCGGATTGAAGGAATCTTCCGAGTTGCCCGAACCGATCTTCACGCCCGCCACGAAGGCCGAGACCGGCCACGACGAAAACATTTCCTTCGCCGAAGCCGAGAAGATCGTCGGCGCCGACATCGCACGGCAGGCGAGGGACTTCAGCCTGCGCCTTTACTCCGACGCGCGCGCCTACGCCCGCGAGCGCGGCATCATCATCGCGGACACGAAATTCGAGTTCGGCCTCTTCGACGGGAAGCTCATCCTCATCGACGAAGTGCTCACGCCCGATTCGTCGCGCTTCTGGCCCGCCGGCGAATACCAGCCCGGACGCGGCCAGCCCAGCTTCGACAAGCAATTCGTCCGCGATTACCTCGAAACGCTGACGTGGGACAAGAACCCGCCCGCACCGGCGCTCCCCGCCGACGTGGTCGCGAAGACATCCGCGAAATACGTCGAGGCGTATGAGCGGATCACGGGACGGAGGCTGGACGCCTGACAAAGAAGCTCAAAGTTCAAAGTTCAAAGCTCAAGGGAAGTTCAAATGCCAAGCTTAAAGCCCCAATCGCGCGCTCGGCCTTGGCGCTTTGGCCTTTGAGCTTTGAGCTTTGAACTTTAAGCTTTGAGCTTCCCATGTCCCCCACGTTGTTCTTCGCCTCGCCGCGGCCCGCGGTCGTCGAACTGCCGCATCTTATCACGGCGATGGATGCGGAGCTGATCGCCAAGGTCGTCCACATCACCAAAAGCAGGCCCGGCCTCTGGCACCTGCCCGCGCCGTACGACGACAACGACGTGTTCGATCCGTGGCGCGATCAGGAGACGCCCTTCTCCCTCTGGAACCTCCCAGCGAACCAGGCCGAACTCCTCGCTCCCGGCCGTTATGCCGCCGAAGCGCTCTTCGGCACCAAGGCCATCCTCCTCGATTCAGCCATCGACGAAGCTGCCGTGCTGGCAGTCGCCTCCGTTCGCGGGGAGCGCAAGGACAACGGCGGCTTCTACGTCGATGCGCTGCACGATTTGCCCGCGCTGCCGAAGTTGATCGAACTCACCCGCTGGTCGCTCATGCCCGTGGCGCCGGACCGCAGCTACGGCCTGTTCGTCACCGCTCCTGGGCAGGCGTCGTGGATCGAGCAACTCCGCGAATGGTGCGAGCGCACCGGCCGCAGCCATTGCCGGCTGGTGACACAGGACGGCAACCCCGCGCTCGTCAACACCCAGGCGCCGGGTGAAGCCCGCGAACGCGCCGCCGCCTCCCACATCGATCAATTCCTCGCGAAGATGGACCGCTATTTCCGTCTCGGCGACGAATCGCTCCTTCCGCGTCTGCAGGAGCGCCTCGACGCCGCGCGCCGCATGCGCAGCGACGTGGCGGAAGCCAGACGCGACAACCGCGACAACAGCGAAGTTGAACCACGAATGGACACGAATGAACACTAATGGTTCTCCCGCGGAAAAGCGCCAGAGGACTGGCGCAGTCCAGGACGCTCCGCGTGGAATGGGGGCCAGTCGGCGCGCCAGCGTCTTGGACTGCGCCAGTCCTCTGGCGCTTTCGGCTGCGAACGCACGCGAGAGCGCCGCAATAGCCCGATGCTTCCCGCCCACTCGCCCCGCCATCTCCCTCCCTCAGTTATTCGTGTCCATTCGTGTCCATTCGTGGTTTCTTCCCTCCGCGGCCTGAAAGACGTCGTGCAGGCCCTCGTCGAAGACTTCATCCAGCATCTCCGCAACGAACGCGGCCAGTCCGAGAACACCCAGCAAACCTACTTCGCCCTCCTCAACCACTTCACCACCTGGGCTGGCGCGCGCGGACTCGCCGATTGGCGCGCCGTCCAGCTCCCCCACCTCCTCGACTTCCTCCAGCACGAACGCACTCGCCGTCTCGCCCACCAGCCCGAACAAAGCGCGCGCCGCCTCAGCGGACAAAGCCTCTACCTCGCCGTCGCCGCCTTGCGCGCCTTCTACAAATTCACCGAAAACGAAAAACTCCTTCCCGCCAACGTCGCCGAACACCTTTCCCTCCCGCGCCGCTGGAAACGCCTCCCCAAAGACCTCACCCACGAAGAAATCTCCCGCCTCCTCACGCCCCTCCAGCCCGCCACACCCGCGAGCCTTTGCGACGACGCGCTGCTCGAACTCGCCTACAGTTCCGGCCTGCGCATCTCCGAACTGCGCCACCTCCGCCTCGAACAACTCCACCTCGACGCCGGCTTCATCCGCATCATCGGCAAGGGCAACAAGGAACGCGTCGCCCCCGTCGGCCGCAAGGCCATCGACTCGCTGAACCGCTACCTCGACGCCGGACGCCCGAAACTCGTCACCCCGCGCACGCCCGCAAATGTCTTCCTTACCCGGCGCGGCACCCCCTTCTCCCGCGTCACCCTCTGGCTGCGCATCAAGAAACGCGCGCGACTCGCCGGCATCGCGCGCAACGTCACCCCCCACATGCTCCGGCACAGCTTCGCCACGCACATGCTCGAACACGGCGCCGACCTGCGGGTCATCCAGGAACTTCTCGGCCACGCCAGCATCAGCACCACCGAAGCCTACACCCACGTCGCCGGCACGCGCCTGCGCGACGTCCATCGGAAGTTTCATCCGAGGAAGTGAAAGCTGCGAAGGAGTTGAAACCACGGATGGCACGGATGGCACGGATAAGAATTCCATCCGTGAAATCCGTGTCATCCGTGGTCAAACCCCGGCTTTCGCCACCTTGCTGTCGCGTCGGTGCCAGTAACGGGCGATCAGCACGCTGATTTCGTAGAGAATCCAGAGCGGAATCGCCATGAGGAACATCGTGATCGGATCGCCCGACGGCGTGATGAACGCCGCGATGATGAGCGAGATGACGATCCAGTAGGGGCGGAACTTGCGCAGCTTCACGTAATCGAGCAGCCCGATCTTCACGATGGTGAGAATGATCACGGGCAGCTCGAAGCTCAGCCCCATCGCGAGCATGAATTTGCACATGAAGCTGATGTATTCCTCGGCGCGCCACTGATCGGCGCCGAAGCCGAGCCATTGGGAGAATTGCACCGCCGCCTTCAGCGCGATGGCGGTGACGAGGAAGTAGCAGAACGCCACGCCCATGAAGAAGAGGACCGTCCCGAAGGAGACAATCTTGTAGAGCAGTTGCTTCTCATGCAGGCGCAACGCCGGCAGCACGAATTGGCCGATGAAGAAAATCAGGAAGGGCGCGGCGAGGACCAACCCGCCAAAGAGCGCCAGCTTCATGGCGACCATGATGCCGCCGAGCGGGCCGAGCGTTATGATCGTCACAATGCCGTGGCTCTCGGGCTTGGCTGGCGCAGGGTCGGGCTGGAGGGCAATCAGGAAATTCGTTCCCACCTGCACGGGCGCAAGCCGGAGGGCGTGCGGCGGGTTGGTGCCCCAGTAGTCGCCGACGAAGGTCCCGATATCGACGCGGCCGATATCGTTGGTACCAAGGCGAACCGGCACGCTGCGATCCTTGGACAGCGTGAGCTTCTGCGCCTGGACGAGCGGCCACATGAGGAGTTTCATGAGGAAGCTGCCGCCAATCAGGCAGACGAGCATCGACACGAGGATCGCGGCGACGCACTTGATGAGCATCCACCGGAGGTCCTCCAGGTGCTCGAGGAAGGTTTTGACGGGGCCGCCACCCTCTTCTTCCGGAGGGTCGGGACGGGATTCTGGATCAGGAGGGAGAGCCTCCTGCTCGGATTCCATGGCAGGGACGTTTCGGTGGAACCGGTGAAAACGTCGTCAGGCTTTGGAAACCGGGGCTTCCTCGGACGCGGGCTTGCGCGGGGCGGGCGGCGGCGGTTCTTCTTCGATGGCGCGCTGCACTTCGTCCTGCACTTCGCGGGTGGCTTTCTTGAATTCCTTGATGCCGTGTCCCATGCCGCGCATGAGTTCGGGCACTTTCTTCGCCCCAAACAGCACGAGGACGATGACAAGGATCATCACGATTTCAGGCCAGCCCAGCATGGCCAACAATGTCGTATTCATATTCAGCAAGGTTTCAGAGACTACGCTAACGGCATAACGCTAGGCGTTTCGAGCGGGATAGTAAAGCCCCATTCCGGCCATCCGTCGGCCGAGCCGGACCACTCTCGGCACGCCACCGCCGGGGCCGGCGCAGTAGCCGTGCGAGTCGGGCCCCCGCTCCGTTATTTCGTGCGCGAGCTTGATTTCAGTTCACTTGCGACCGACGGCTGAGTAGTCTCGCAAGGCGAACGTGGCGAAGAACAACTTCCATCAAATCCCCATCGGCTTGAGACGCAGCACGGTCGTAGCTGCGGCGCCCCGTCGCAGAAGGTGGCTTCGGCGCCTCGCCGCAGTGGAATGACGACCACCGGACAGTGCGAGGTATTTCGCCGCGACGAGGCGTCGCGCCCACCTTCTGCGACGAGGGCGTCGCAGCCACGAGCGAACTGACATGGACTGGCACTTCCTCTTCTTCAGCGCCATCAAGATTGCCGTCGTGTTCGGCGCCGTGATGACGATGGTCGCCTACGCCGTGCTGGTGGAGCGCAAGGTGTGCGCGCTCATCCAGGATCGCGTGGGACCGAACCGCGCCGCGCCGCCATTCATCGGATCCATCCCGTTCATCGGGCCGTTCCTCGTGCGGCTCGGCATCTTTCATCCGCTGGCGGACGGGCTGAAGCTGTTCCTCAAGGAAGACTTCACGCCCGCGCATGTGCGGAAGATTTATTTCTGGCTCGCGCCGGCCATCACGATGATTCCCGCGCTGCTCACGGTGGCGATCATTCCGTTTGGCTCGCAGCTCGGCGGGCAGAAAATGGTCATCGCCGACCTGAACGTCGGTGTGCTCTACACATTCGGCATCGTGTCGCTCGGCGTATACGGCATCGTGCTGGCCGGTTACGCGAGCAATTCGAAATTCCCTTTCCTCGGCGGCATCCGCGCCAGCGCGCAGATGATTTCATACGAATTGGCGATGGGCATGAGCGTCATCCCGATTTTCCTGCTGGTCGGTGATTTGAACCTCAGCGAAGTCATCCGGCACCAAGCCGGCGGCGGCTGGATGGTCTTCAAACAACCGCTCGCCTTCGCCATCTTCATCGTGGCGGCGCTGGCGGAGACGAACCGCATGCCGTTCGATTTCCCCGAGGCCGAGCAGGAACTGGCCGGCGGCTACAACGTCGAATACAGCTCGATGAAGTTCGGCATGTTCTTCATGGGCGAATACGCCAATATGGTCATGTCCTCGGCGCTGGTGGCGACGCTGTTTCTCGGCGGCTGGACGCTGCCCTTCGCCGGGCTGGATCAGCCCGCGGGCACGCTTGCAACCGGCCTGCTGCACATCGCGATCTTCCTGGCGAAGCTCGGCGCGGTACTGCTGTTCATGATTTGGGTGCGCTGGATGTTGCCGCGCTTCCGCTACGACCAGTTGATGGACCTGGGCTGGCGGCGTTTCATCCCGCTGGCGCTGGCAAACATCGTCGTGACCGCCGTGTGGCTGTGGATGAAGGCATAAAATGATCGTCAAACGCGACA
>Ga0187893_10013198_pt1 | contig 11560 bp, 11 predicted proteins | sample MA1701074metaG_FD_139574 | JGI IMG/M metagenome (GOLD analysis project Ga0187893, IMG submission 139574) | White microbial mat communities from a basaltic lava cave in the Kipuka Kanohina Cave System on the Island of Hawaii, USA - MA170107-4 metaG ...
ACCGCGCGCAGAGAAATTCAGGTCGCAGCGCGTGCGAAAATCAGGCTGCAAGAATCGAACGCGCAACTCGCTGACGTGATGAGAGTTGGAGAGAACGGAAGCATCCGGTTTCTTTTGGCTGGGAGGCAGGGATTCGAACCCCGATACCGTGGTCCAGAGCCACGTGTCCTACCGTTGAACGACCTCCCACCGGGGGCTCTGGAGGCCCGCAAGCACCTAGAAATGCTGACGGGGCCTCCCAAGAACCTCCAATTATAGACCGTGTGTCTCCGATCCGAAGCCTCTTACCAGAGCCGTAGAAAGCCAGCCGCTGGTCGGCTACTCCCCCTCGAACACGACGAGTCCGATCACCATCCACCGAATCCGAATCCAAGGCATGGCCGACCTCCTGAGCACGGTGACGGAAGCGTGTCGACGCGTTCAGGATGAAGGCCAAGGTTCTCCGGGGAAGTCCCGGAGAGCGTCAACAGATGAGGCCGTGCAGCGCTTTCAGCACGGCAACACCAGTCTCGTGATGGTTGTTGGGGCGTCGCTCGACGAAGGCGGTGGCAGCCCCCAGCGCGACGATCAGGCCGGCGATGGCCAGACGGCGTTTCCAGTCTTTCGGGCGCGCGTTGGTCGAGAACAGGACATCGCCCCGGAGCCGGTACCCGCGTTTCGGAACGGTGAGGATGAGGCGCGGGTCCCGCGCGCGGTCCCCAAGCGCCGCGCGAATCTGCCCTATGCAGTAGTGCACGCCGTCCTGGAAGTCGACGTGGGTGTCGTCACCCCAGACTACTCGCCTGATCGTCGTGGGTGACGAGCTCGCCGGCGCGTCGGGCAAGCAGGGCCAGCACCATCGCCGGCTGTGGCTCGAGGCGCGTGATCGCGAGCCCGCGCCGCACCTCGCCGCTGAGTTCGTCGAACTCGGTCTCCCCGCCGAACCGATAGGTCCTCACGTCGACCTTCGACGTCGGCCGCCCGTCCGGCGGGGGCCTCGGCTGTCACCCGTGGAACCGCAGGAGCCAGACTCTCGTCAAGACTTGAAGCCAGCCTGTCACGTCCAATCGAGGCGGTGTAAGAATCCGATGAGCCAGCAGTTCGGCCGCCGCGGCCCCAAAGGGCTGCGCTACGCCTCTCTTGTGCTCTGCCTCCCGGCCATCCTCCTGGCGCAAAGCCCGTCCGACTCCGGCCCGGCGAAGGCTCCACGAAACGACCTCGACGCCCTGATGGAGCGGGCGCTCGCCCGCCGCGAGGCGAGCTGGAAGCTGCTCCGGCAGTACGTACTTGATGAGCGTGAGCAGTTCGATTTCCGCGACCCGAGCGGGAACCCGATCTTCGGGGAGCGCCGCGAGTACACCTGGTACATCCGCGACGGCTTCTTCGTGCGCAGCCCGACGCGCGCCAACGGCGTCGCGATCGGCGAGGAGGAGCGCCGCAAGTACGAGCACGAATGGATCTCGCGCGAGAAGCGCCGCGAGTATCGCCGCGCCGCAAAGGACGGCCCGCCCGTGCCCGCGGCCGAGGCGCCGCCGCTCAATCCCGAGGGGGTCGGCGACTTCCTCCGGCAGACTATCGAACCGAGGTTCATCTCCGCCGCGTACTTCATGGACTTCAAGTTCGAGCCGGGCAACTACGCGCTCGTCGGCCGCGAGTCGATCGAGGGGCGTGAAGTCCTCCGGATCGAGTACTACCCGAGAAACCTGTTCACGGACGATGACGACGACGAGCACCGGGAGCACGCAGACCAACCGACCGAACGCGAGAAAGACAAGGACACACGCGAGAAGGGCAAGAAAGAGAAGAAAGAAGAGGACGAGGACGAAGCCATCGAGCGCCGGATGAACAAGGTGGCGTTGATCACGCTGTGGGTCGATCCGACGTCGGCGCAGATCATCCGCTACACGTTCGACAACGTCGGCCTCGACTTCCTGCCCGGCCGCTGGCTCGTGCGCATTGACGAGCTCAAGGCCAGCATGGAGATGGGCCTCCCCTTCCCGAACGTCTGGCTGCCCCGCCGGATCCAGTTCCGCGCCGCTGTCACGCTCGCGACCGGCACCTACCCGGCCACGTTCGACGTCGAGTACCGCGACTATCGCCTGGCGGACGTGACGACGAAGATCAAGAAGGTTGGCCGATGATCGGAGTGGCGCTCGCGCTGGCGATCGCCACGACTCAGGCCGCCGGGGTCGAGGGCCGGTCGCAGACGGAAGGACCCAGGGTCGCCGCTGTCCGCATCCACGGCAACCACACGACGCCCGATGCCGACGTGACGTCGCTGATTGGGATCGCCGCCGGCGATCCGGCGCCGCCGGGCCTCGAGGAATCGGTCCGCGCTCGGCTGGAGAGGAGCGGGCGCTTCTCGGACGTCGAGGTCCGCCGCCGGTACGCGTCGCTCGACACGAACGGCGACATTCTCCTGGTCATCGTCGTCACGGAACGTCCGGGGATTGTCGATGACCCGACGCTGCCGGGCGGCGTGAGGCAGATGAACCGCCTGACCCGCGGCGGCATGTTCATGCCCGTGCTCGACTACGAGGACGGCTACGGCTTCACGTACGGCGCGCTGATGACGCTCACGGATGTCGCGGGCGATCGCAGCCGTCTCGCGTTTCCCGCGACGTGGGGCGGTACACGGCAAATCACCGCGAAGGTCGACAAGCAGTTCGCGCGCGGACCGTTCACCCGCGTGGAAGCCGTCGGCTCGTACTCGCGCCGTGAGAATCCCTTCTACGAGATCGGCGACCTCCGCGGCTCGGTGCGCGGACGCGGCGAGCGCATCATCGCCGGACCGCTCCGAGCCGGTATCTCGGGTGGGTGGTCGGACGTGGAGTTCGATCCGTTGCACGAGCACTTCTCGACGCTCGGGGCCGATCTGGCGTTCGACACGCGCCACGATCCCGGCCTCCCGCGCGGCGCGGTTTTCCTGCGCGGCGCGTACGAGCGCGCCTGGTTCGAGACCGGACGGCCGGTGAACCGCTTCCGCGCGGATGCGCGGGGCTTCGTACCACTCATCAAGCAGTCCGTGCTCGCGCTGCGCGGGTACAGCGAAACCGCCGACGCCACGCTCCCGCCATACGAGCGGTCGCTCCTCGGCGGTGCGACCGACCAGCGCGGGACGCTCCGCGGATTCCGAGCGGGATTCACCTCGACCGACAACCTCTTCGCTACCTCAGCCGAGATACGCATCCCGATTTCGTCGCCGATGAGCGTCGGCCGGCTCGGCGTGAACGTCTTCTACGACGCGGGCGCCGCGTTCAATCGCGGCGAGAAGCTGAAGGACGCAAAGTTCTACCGCGGTGTCGGCGCAGGCGTCTGGTTCAGCGTCGCCATCATCACGCTGAACCTCGACGTCGCGCGGGGGTTAGCCGAAGGGACGAGGGCGCATCTGTCGACGGGGTTTACGTTCTGAATCTGGAGGTCGCGGAGGGAGCAGAGCTCTCAGAGAAGACCATTAACGCAGAGAACGCAAAGGACGCGGAGACGCGCTGAGTTGTCAATGATCCTTCCCGTTTCTCTGCGTCTCCGCGTTAAGGTTTTCTCTGCGATCTCCGCTCCCTCTGCGCGCTCCCGCCCGCCGTCGGCGTCGGCGCCGCCTTCCTCTCCTGCTCCCAATAGAACGGCTTCCGCTTCTTCGGATGATTCCCGATCTCGTCCATGGTCGCCGCGTCGTAGAGGCGGCCGTTCAGCATCACCATGTTCACGGAGTCCGTGTTACGGACGTTCTCCAGCGGGTTCCGGTCGAGAACGACGAGATCCGCGAGCTTCCCTTTCTCGAGCGATCCAACCTCAGCGTCGAGCCCGAGGTACCTGGCGCCGTTGATCGTCGCCGCCCGAAGCGTGTCCATCGGCGTCAGCCCGCCCTGCGCGAGCATCCAGGTCTCCCAGTGCGCGCCGAGGCCCTGAAGCTGACCGTGCGCCCCCATCTGGATCGAGCCGCCGGCATCCGCGACCTGCTTCGCGCCCTTCGCGATGAGGATGTGGTTGAAGTCGTCCTCGTCCGCCATCGTCCTCCGGCGCGACCGGGGGACGACCACGTCGGCCGGCGTGAAGGTCAGCAGCCGCTGGTTCTTCCAGACGTCGCTGTGCTGGTACCAGTAGTACTCCCCTGACAGCCCGCCGTAGCCGACGATCAGCGTGGGGGTGTAGCCGGACTTGCTCTTCGCGAAGAGCGTGACGACATCCTTGTATATGCGGGGGACCGGGAGCGAGTGCTCGACGCCGGTGTGGCCGTCGAGGACGTGCGTGATGTTCATGTAGAGCAGCGAGCCCCCTTCGGGCACGACCATCATCTGCAGCTCGCGCGCCGCCTTGATGATCATCTGGCGCGCGTCGCGCCGCTGCTGGTTGTAGCTCTTCACGCTGAACGCGCCGACCGCCTTCAGGCGCCGCAGGTGTGACAGCGCATCGTCGTACGTATCGACGACCGCCTTGAACGGCGTCTCGGCGCCGTAGAGGATGGTGCCGGTCGAGTACAGCCGGGGCCCGAGTTTTCTCCCGGCCTTGATGAGCTCGGAATTCGTGAAGACGGTTTCCGTGTCGTTCGATGGATCGTGCGACGTGGTAACGCCGTACGCGAGGTTGGCGACGAGCGGCCAGGAGGCCTCCGCCAGCAGGCCGTCGTTTTCTCCTCCCAGGTGCGCGTGGACGTCCACGAGCCCCGGCATGACGGTCTTGCCGCGCGCATCTATCCGTTTGGCCCCCGCCGGAACGCTCACGGAACCTGACGGTCCGACCGCGACGATCCTGTTGCCTTCGACGACGATCGTGCCGTTCTCGATGAGGCCGGATTTCTGGCCGCCATTGGCCGACATCGTGATGATTCGCGCCCCGACGATCGCGAGAGATCCCGACGGGACGTCACTCTTCGCGGTGAAGCCGATCGGGACGCCCTTCGCTTCCAGCTCGGCCGGCTTTTCGGCGCCCGCCAGGAACCCGAACGTCCGGGACAGGTCGCGCGTGAAGTACTCGGGCCCGAGCGACCAGTGGACCTGGCGGCCGTCGCCGGACCAGTGAATCGAAAAGCCGGCATCACGCGAGATCTGCGCGACGGGGAAGCTGGTCCCTTTCGGCGCCAGATCGATCGCGCGGCCCGAGCGCGGGAACGACGCGATGTAGGCAAGCCACCGCTCGGCGAACGCGACGTACTTCCCGTCAGGGGAGGGCTCGATCTGCGTCGCGTTGTCCGACTGGAGGTGGACCACCTCGTCGCTGCCGTCCACCTCGAGGCTCGCGAGGACGAACTTCTCGCCGCGCCGCTCCCGGAAATAGATTCGCTTCCCCGTGTGGTCGAACTGCGGCCTGGATCCGCCTTCGCGGACGAGCGAGGGCTGCCCCGTCCCGTCGGCGTTGACGACGTAGATGCCGGGATCGCCGCCGTGCGTGATGCCGCGGATGCCGTCCGGCGTGCTCTTGCGATAGACGACCTGTTTCCCGTCGGGCGAGAACGATGGCTCGACGTAATGGCCGGGCTGCGAGACGACGTCGCGCGCGCCGGATCCGTCCGTCCGCGCCACGCGGATGCGGCCGAGCTCGGCGTCGTTCCAGGCCGCGAAAACGATGGATTGGCCGTCGGGAGAGACCCTCGGGTCCGACTCCATCCACGTTCCTGGGGTTCCAGTAAGGAGACGCGGCTCGGCGGCAGGCATCGGCTTCACGTAGATCCGGCCGAGCGCGCTGTAGGCGACGAGCTTGCCGTCGGGCGAGGTCGTCACGTCGCGCAGCATGCGGACGGGGACCTCGTCCGAGTGCACCTTCTGCGGAAAGCGCACCGCGTCGGCGACCGCCTGTTCGACCCTGGCGGTAAAGGGGATCTGGACGCCCGGCTGGATTGTGGAGGAGATGTTGACTCTCCAGATCTTCCCCTCACCCCAAATCACGATCGCGCTGCTGTCGGGCGTCCACGCGTACTGCGCATACACACCGTGGATCGCCCACGCTTCCTGGAGATCCTTGTCGAGGTGGTCGAAGACCGGCCATTCGCGGCCGGTCGCGAGATCGCGCAGAAAGAGGAGGCTCCTGGTGTCCACGCGGCGGACGAAGGCAAGGAGCTTCCCGTCGGGAGACGGCCGCGGAGCGATCGATCCGCCGGGCCTGTTCACCAACGATCGCTCTTTGCCCGTCGTCAGGTCGCGCCGCATGATCGCGTAGATGACGCCGTACGGGTCCTTGTTGTATTCGAAGTTCTGCCCCGGCGTGACGTCCTTGCTGTAATAGAGGTACCGGCCGTCCCCCGAGATCGCGGGCTCGCCGGCGTCCTTCTGAAAGCTCGCCTTCTCGGTGACCTGCACGCCGTCCGACCCGCTGGAGTGGTACATCCAAATCTCGCCCGCGCCGAGCGATCGCTCGCGCACGAAGTGGCGCCGCGCGAAGATGTACTGGCCGTCCGGCGACCAGGCCGGGCTGTTGACGAACCACTTGGTGTCCTTCGAGATCTGCTTCGGGTCCTTGCCGCTCGCGTCGGTCGTCCACACGTTCCAGAGGCCGCCGCGATCGCTCGAAAAGGCGATCCGCTTGCCGTCAGGGCTGAACCGGGGCTGCATGTCGTACGCGGGACCGCTCGTCAGCCGCGTCGCAGGCCCGGTGCCACTGCCGGCAATCGGCATCACGTAGAGGTCGCCCAGCAGATCGAAAACGATCTGCTTCCCGTCGGGGCTGACGTCCACGTTCATCCACGTCCCCTCCGACGACTCGAACTCAATCTTCGTCGTCGGACCGAAGGGTTCTGCGACGTCCCACTTCTTGTCGTCCTTCTTGTCCGGGCCGGTCTGAAGACCGGCCCGTCCCATGACCGGAGCTGTGAAGACGACCAACCCCCAGGCCCCAAGCCCCAGACCCCAGGCCCTATAGCGGTTCATTCTCGAGACTCCTCCACAAATACCAGCACGCGACTGAGCGATAGGGACGCCACGCCTCGCCGATCTTGAGCATGCGCTCGGGCGTCGGCGGTTTCCGCAGCCCGTAGCACCTCTGCATCGCCTTGACGATCCCGAGGTCGCCCACGGGGAGAACGTCCGGCCGGTTCAGCCGAAACATGAGAAACATTTCCGCAGACCAGCGCCCGAGGCCTTTGACCTGCGTGATCGCCTGAATGACCTCGTCGTCCGGCAAGACCTCGATGTCGGAGAGACGCAGCGTTCCGTCACCGACTTTCACGCAGAGGTCCCGCAAGTACGCCGTCTTCTGGCGGCTCAGGCCCGCGGCGCGCAGCTGCTGATCGGTGACCGCAGCGAATCCAAGCGGTGTCGGCAGATTGTCCGGGAAGCAGGCGGCGACGCGGTTGAAGATCGTCTGAGCCGCCTTGGTCGACAGCTGCTGGCCGGCGATGACGCGCACGAGAGCCGTGAAATGCTCGATGCGCTTCGGGTAGTCCGGCGTGCTTTTGCAGCGCTTGATGACGGCGCCCAAACGGGGATCGCGGCGCGCGAGCAGACGGCGAACTCGAGCGTGATCGTCGAACATCGATGAATGGGAGCCATTATCTCATCTGTACGGCCCACGGCCGGCGAGCTGAGCCTTTTTAACGACACCCGACGCAAGATTGCGTTGCGGCGACCGAAAGATCGTGTCGCCCGCAACGCGGATTACCTGGGTAATGACGACAGTGGCTGGACTTCTGTCACTCGGGGACGGACGGCGGGAACGCAGGTCTTAGAAGTGGCAGCGCACGTTCACGAGTTGGTTTCCCGCGGTTCTTCCTCGATCACGCTGACATCCGCCCCGCTCGAGTCGTCCGGCTGGGTCATCCGCTCACGACGACGCTGGTGGCTCGCGATGCCGCCTTTGCGTCCAGCTTCGCGGGCTTCCTCGCTCGTCCACTCGTGCGCGGTGCCTTTCTGGTGTGCGGCCTTGCCGCCCTTGCTCGCTATCTCTTTCTGCTTCGATCGATCCATCGACGCGAAGCCACGATCTTCTTTCGCCACGGCGCGCCTCCTGCCTCTGCAGGCTGCAACGCATGTGCCACAGAAATTGTCGGTAACTCAGCCGTTGCGAGGGGAAGGGCGAGCGTCACGTACACGACGCTCGGCGGCCGCGAGGCGTTCGAGCACGCGATCGCGGCCTGCAAGCGCGAGTACGTCGAACACTCCAGGGCTGACCGATTGTCCGGTCACCGCCACGCGGGACGCGTGAATGAGCGACGCGGCTTTGATGCCCTGGGCGGCGGCGACCTCGCGCAGCGCCGCCTCGATCGAGACCGGCTCGAACGGATCCACCCGCGCGAGCCTGTCCCGCAGCGCCGCGAGCGGGCCGGCGAGCTCCGGCGCAGCGAGGTATTTCGCCGCGGCGGCCGGATCGGGCTCGACGACGTCCGCGAGAAACGGGCGCGCCGCTTCGACGAAGTCGGAGAGCTTCCTGAGCCGCGGCTTCACGAGATCGATCACGGCACACAGCCACGGCCGTCGAGCGGAGGCGAAATCGTCGTTCCACAACGCTGCCGCTCTGAGGTCCGGCTCGACCCGCCCGACGATCTCGTCGGCCGTCATCCGCGCGATGTGCTGACTGTCGAACCAGTCCAGCTTCTCGGCGTTGAAGACGGCGTTGCCGCCGCTGATCCCTTCGATGGCGAACGCGGCGATCAGCTCGTCGCGCGTCATCATTTCACGGTCGCCGCCGGGCGACCATCCGAGCAGCGCGAGGAAGTTGACCATGGCCTCCGACAGATAGCCGGCGCGCTCGTACTCGCCGACCGCGGTCGCGCCATGCCGCTTGCTCAGCCGCTTCTTGTCGGGACCGAGGATGAGCGGCACGTGCGCAAACGCAGGCACGGCGCGTCCGAATGCGTTGTAGAGCAGCACCTGTTTCGGCGTGTTCGAGATGTGATCGTCGCCGCGGATGACGTGTGAGATCTCCATGTCGATGTCGTCGACGACGACCGACAGATGGTAGGTCGGATGGCCGTCCGAGCGGAGGATGACGAACTTCTCGATGTGGTCGTTGTCGAAGTCGATCGGCCCGTGTACGAGATCGGTGAACGACGTCCGTCCCGCGGGGACGTTGAACCGGATCGCCCCATCATCTATATATGCGTGGCCGGAGGCGACGAGGCCCTCGGCCGCGGCCCGATATTTGTCGAGCCGTTGCGACTGGAAGTAGGGCGCGTGCGGACCGCCGACGTCGGGCCCTTCGTCCCAGTCGAGCCCCAGCCATCGCAGGCCCTCCACGATGCCGGAGACCATGTCCCACGATGACCGTTCGGCGTCGGTATCCTCGATGCGAAGGATGAACGCGCCGCCGTGGCGGCGGGCGTACAGCCAGTTGAAGAGCGCGGTGCGTGCGCCCCCGACGTGCAGGTATCCGGTTGGTGACGGCGCGAAGCGGACGCGGACCATTCGTTCTTAGAATACCTTGCGGTTGAGCGGAGAATGCCTTTGACGCGTTCGCGGTGAGTGCTTATAGTGGGCGGTCCACGCCGGTGCAACCGGCAGGAGGCCCCATGACACGCAGAATGCTTTTCGTCACGCTCTCGCTCGTCTTTGTGCTTACGGCCGCGGGCAGAATCCACAGCGCCAGTGGCAGCGATGACGGCTTCGATCTGAGCGATCTCAACAAGATCCGGATTGGCTACCGGATCAACCCGGTGCCGCTGAACCTCCACGGGAAGAACCGGTTCCTGGTCGGCCTCGGCAGCTACATCGTGAACGCACAGGCCGACTGTGCAGGCTGCCACAGCACGCCGCAATACGAAGAGGGCGGCGACCCGCATCTCGGTCAGGAGGAAAGGATCAGCACGTCAACGTTCCTCTCGGGTGGAGGCGACCTGTTCGGGCCTTTCGTGCCGCGCAACCTCACTCCGAACAGCCAGGGACGGCCAGGAAACCTGACGCTCCAGCAGTTCCTTGAAGTGTTCAGGCGCGGCACGGACTTCGAAACGGGCAATCCAGGAAACGTTCCCGTGCCGTCGCCGGACAACGATCTCCTTCAGGTCATGCCGTGGCCGGTGTTTTCCAAGATGACGATCCTGGAAAAGCGGGCCATTTACGAGTACCTCCGTGCGATACCCTGCATCGGATCGCCGGCTCGGTGCGGCACCGCTCCCTAGAAGATTTCGCCGAACATCGACCAGAACTTCTCGCGCGCTTTCACGAGCACCGACCGCCGACGCCCTCGTCGAGATTCAACCGGGTGGCGCGGCGGATGTCCGACTCGAAGTCGCTCGTGAACCGGGCCGCCAGCGGGGCATCGGCGACGGCGGCGTTCAGCTCGTCGTTCAGCTCGAGCGAGCGGTTGTCGAAGTTCGCCGACCTGAACACGCTCCAGACGCCGTCCACCACCATCACCTTGGCGTGCATCATCGTCGGGCGATACTCGTAGATCTCGACCCCTCTCGACATCAGGCGTTCGTACGCGGCACGTCCGGCATCCCCGTTGACGAGGACCTGAAAGCCGTTGCCTGTCGTCAGCGCGGTTCCGATGAGAGCGGCGACGTAGGCGGGAAACTCCGGATCGGCCGCGGCGCGCACGCTCTCAATCTGGAGAACCTCCTGGTCCTGCGCGATCCCGAGCACGATCGCCAGGATCAGGGCGACGACGATGAGCGCACGGAGCCAGAACTTCCACACCCGGCCGAGCTGTGCAGTTCGCACGCCCGGCCCGGTGTGTCGCAGCGACTGTCGAGCTTGTGTCGGCGCCGCCTGTCTCCGGTTCGAACGGTCGACACCGAGGAGTGCAACCGGAACACTCAGCGTAAGGCCTGCTAGGCAGGACCGCGGCGCTCGATCTCGCGATTTCTCTCGACCCTTCGTTCGGCGACTTCCAACTGAGCGGTGACCGCGATCTTGTCGGAGGCTTTCACGCGCGGGGTACACCCTCGAGCGAGCTGGCCGGCACGAAGGCCCGCCACGACTGCGAACTCGAATGCGCTCAATTCAACCGGACGCGTGACCACACGAACCTGCCTTTCCGCAGAACGTGCCCGACGAGCTAGGCTTTGGTGAGGGCTGGGCCGGAATGGCCTAGGGCTCAGAAAAGCGGGAACCCCAAGTATACGCCGGATTCGCTCAACGACGGCGGCGCTGGCGCCTGACCGATAGCGCACGTGCGCCGCTGACCGGGTCGTCGAGCCGCTCGAACGTGACCGTGTCGCCGACGTCGAGGTCGTTGATTGACGTGCCTTCCTGCAGATCGGCCCGATGGAAGAAGATTTCTCGATCGTTCGCGAGGCGGATGAATCCGTGGCCCTGACCCACGAACAGCTTCACGATGCGGCCGGTGTCCGGCACGCCGCGGCGTTCCGCCGGTCGCGACAACTTGCCCGCACGCTTGGCCGAAGCCTTCCGCGTCCGGCCGTAGACGTACTCGCTGCTCATGATGTATGGGAATCCTCGCGTCGCGACGACGACTGCTCAGGGCATCTCCATCGAGGGGACTCGAGCCATGAGCGAGTCGAATGGCGGTGAGGCAGGGATTCGAACCCTGGATACAGTTTTTGGGCCGTATAACGGTTTAGCAAACCGCCGCCTTCAGCCTCTCGGCCACCTCACCGCAGACTGTAAGTATACGGCAGGCAGGCACTTGCCAGATCGCGTCTTTCTTGAATTGCCTACGAAGGTCTTTCAGACCGCCGTCATCGCGCGAATTCGGC
>Ga0187893_10013200_pt1 | contig 11557 bp, 9 predicted proteins | sample MA1701074metaG_FD_139574 | JGI IMG/M metagenome (GOLD analysis project Ga0187893, IMG submission 139574) | White microbial mat communities from a basaltic lava cave in the Kipuka Kanohina Cave System on the Island of Hawaii, USA - MA170107-4 metaG ...
ATGGCGATTCTGAAACGACGCTTTGTTGTCCTTTCCATAGAGGAATTTGCTGATCGGATGAACCGCAAGGTTTCGTTTGACGATGCGTCGTGTTTGATCACATTCGATGACGGCTGGAGAGACAATTTCACTCACGCGCTGCCGATCCTCCAGCGGCATAGTCTGCCGGCTGTTGTGTTTCTTCCTGTTAACTTCATAGGTGGACGAAGGCTCTTTTGGCAGGAACAACTTACACGTCTTGTGTTCCATGCCGTGATGCAGACGAGAAAAGAGGCCTGGCGGCGTGAGCGATTTCTCGAGTTGCTTGCTACTGTTCACCTTGCGTCGATGCTCGACCTGCCGGATGATGACCCACGACCTGCGATCATGGAAGCCGTGGGCCAACAAAAGGGATTGGACACGTCCAAGATTAATACGACGCTGGCGACCTTGGCTGAGGAGCTGAGTATTCAGGTGGAGGAGATTGAATACACGGATGGCTTCCTGGATTGGGGGCAAGTGGAAAGTATGTCACGGCAGGGAATTGCGTTTGGAGGACACGGTGCGGAGCATCGTTTACTTACACTTGTACCGATCAACGAAGCACGGGACGAGATTCGTGCAGCCAAAGATGTGATCAACGGCCGTCTTAAGGAAAAGGTTCTGACCTTCAGCTACCCGAATGGGAATTGGTCTCCAGATGTGGTCAATCTCCTCAAGGAATCAGGATACCGGATTGCCTTCACCACACAGCCAGGATTCGTTAAATGTGAGAATGACCCTTTCACGGTCCGGCGGATCAATGTTCACGAGAGTATGACGAGTAGCACGCCGATGTTCCTGGCCAGGATCGTAGGATTATTTTGAAGATGCGCCCCCTAAAAGTTTTGGTTACCGACGGTGGTAATCGCGCTGCCCTGGCGATTACACGCTCGCTGGGAAGAAAGGGACACTCGATTGTAGTTGGCGAAAAGACGCAGCCGTCGTTGGCACAGACCTCGCGTTACTGTACCGAGAGTTTCACGTATCCCGATCCGGTGCATGACAGAGCGGGGTTTATTGACACGCTCCTTCAGACGGTTAAGGAACGGCAGGTCGATGTGGTACTGCCGGTTGCCGAGGTTGCCACCGCACTAGTGACTGAGCATAAGGCGGCATTGGAGCGGTACAGTAGGGTCCCATTTCCGGACATTGCAACATTCAATCAGGCGGCTAATAAGGTTGAAATGTTAGCGCTTGCGGAGAAGCTGTCGATCCCTATTCCGACCGGTGTAGTCTTGACGCGGCCCGGTGACCGCCCGTCGTGGCCCAATGGGTTATGTTTCCCAGTTGTCGTCAAGCCGCACCGGTCCCGCATTCTGGTCAACCGCATGTGGCGGTCGACGTCAGTAACTTACGCCGAGAATGAGGCAGCACTTGGTGCGATTCTAGCCGCAAAAGATCCTTATGAGTATCCGCTTCTTCTTCAGGAGCGGATCGTCGGCCCAGGCGTTGGGGTGTTTATGTGTTATCAACGTGGCAAGCTGGTGGCTCAGTTTAGCCATAGACGACTCCGTGAAAAGCCTCCGTCTGGTGGAGTGAGCGTGCTCCGTGAGAGCGTGCCAGTTTCCCCTGAAGCCCAGCGCTACGCCCAAGCGTTACTCGATGAGCTTCGATGGGAAGGAGTGGCTATGGTGGAATTCAAGATGGATCAAGCGAGTCAGACGTTGAAGCTCATGGAAATTAACGGTCGTTTTTGGGGATCGCTGCAGCTGGCAATTGATGCCGGCGTAGATTTTCCGTTTCTCTTGCTTCAGATGATGACGGATGAACCGGTGAAACCACTCTGTACGTATCGAAATGGGGTGAAAAGTCGGTGGTTTCTGGGAGATCTCGATGCGTTGTTGATGAGGCTCTTCAAACATCGCGATGAGCTCCATCTTTGTCCTGGGCATGACGGGAAACTTCGCTCAATCGTCCGTTTTATGAAACTGTGGCAAAAGGATACGTACAACGAGATCTTCCGGTTCTCGGACATAAAGCCGGGATTTCACGAAGCCAGGCTATGGTTTTCGGGTCATGATTGACGGGGTGCTTCATTGTTAGCTGTGGAAATGCTGTTTTGGTTATCCGTGTTCGGGGTTGTGTATCCCTACCTCGGCTATCCGGCCGTCTTGTGGGTGTTGGGCCATTTTTTGGGACGGCAGAAGCACAAAGAGAACGAGGACAACCCTTTTTATCCCTCAGTGTCGATGATTATCCCTGTGTGTAATGAAGAAGCAAGGATAGAGCGCAAGATTGCCAATACGGACGCTCTTCGCTACCCTGCTGATCGGCTCCAAGTCTTGTTTGTCTCGGATGGATCCATCGATCGAACCGCGGAGTTGATCAGGGTGCGAGCACCTAAGACGATGACTCTGATCGAGCTTCCCGTGCGACAGGGCAAGGGAGCCGCATTGAATGCAGGCCTCGATCATGCGAAACATGACATCCTCGTCTTTTCGGATGCCGCAATTGAATTAGACCCGGATGCATTGCGACACATCGTTCAGGGATTCCGTGACCCCAACATCGGCTGTATTTCCGGGGAGGATAAGATTGCCGAGTCGGGTGGAGAGGCGTGGTATGGGCGGTATGAACTGCTTGTCCGCCGCCTTGAGTCGAAGGTGCATTCCATTGTGGGCGCGAGCGGATCGTTCTACGCACAACGGCGTGAACTCTGCGGGCCGTTCTTGGAAGGCATGGCGCCGGATTTCCTTTCCGTGCTCAGGACTGTGGAGCGAGGATTTCTTGCAGTCAGCGAACCTGAGGCGGTGGGCGCTATGACCAGCGTGAAGGACTCCAAACAGGAGTTCGAACGTAAGGTTCGCACGTTAATTCGAGGGATGACGACCCTCTTCTCGCATGCTCAGGTGCTGAACCCAGTTCGTTTCGGGATTTTTGCCGTTGAGGTGCTGTCGCACAAAGTACTGCGGTGGTCGGTCCCGTTTTTTCTGGTTGTGGCGTTACTCAGCTCTATAACTTTGCTGGGCTCACCATGGTTTGACCTATTTGTCATCGTTCAAGCGGCATTCTATATCGCCGCGTTATTAGCGTTTTCAGGATGGGGGTTCATTCGGCATTCGTTTTTTGGCAAGGTGGCGCTATATTTTTCAATGGTCAATGCGGCGACTTTCGTTGCCTGGATCAAATATGGGGCAGGAGTACGGCAAGAACTGTGGACACCCTCCCAGAGATAAGGACACCAGTGAACGAGACTCCGATATTTTTTGAGAATGGGTCTTATCGGCTCTTCGGCATCCTGCATGAGCCTGCCGCAGTTCCGTCTGGATGGGGGTGGGTGTTTTGCCATCCGTTTGCCGAAGAGAAGTTATGGGCGCAACGGGTATACGTTTCATTCGCCAGGATGCTGGCTGCCCGTGGCGCGTGGGTGCTTCGCTTCGACGCGATGGGTAACGGGGACAGCGAGGGGCAATTTTCAGAGTCATCGGTGGAGACGATGCTCTCCGACATCGGGTGCGCCATCAATATGCTGGAACGGTCGAGCGGGAAGGTTCTTCAGGGTGTCGGATTGTTGGGGCTACGGTTCGGCGCGACCCTGGCCGCACTTGCTGCAGGACGCTATCCCAATGTCCGCAAGCTGGTCTTATGGGAACCAATTGTCGATGGCGGAAAGTATATGCAGGAATTACTTCGCGTAAATCTGACCACTCAAACGGCGATATATAAGGAGATCCGTCACAAACGTGAGGATCTGGTCCGGATGATGCGGGAGGGAAGCACGGTAAATGTCGATGGCTATGAGATCGCCTATCCATGTTACGAGCAAGCCTCAGCACTGAAACTCAACGAAGGAGTAATACAGTTTGCAGGCCCCTGCTTGATCGTCCAGGTTGGAAGGGCCGGTCAAACAATTCGCCCTGAACTGAAGGCCTTGCAGGAGGCGTTTCCATCTGTCGATATTCGAGCAGCCGTGGAGGAGCCGTTTTGGAAGGAAATCAAGCAGTGGTATAGGACAGCGCCGAATCTTTTCGAGACGACACTTGCTTGGACGAGGGGACAATGAGAAGCGAAGTTATTCCGGTGACGTTTTCTAATAAAGAGGGTGTTCGCCTTTTTGGGATGCTTCATCGGCCGACGAATCCAAGCAAATCCTGCATCGCAGTTATTCTATTATCGCCGGGAGTGAAGATGCGGGTCGCTCCACATCGGTTGTATCTTAAGATGACCGAGCGATTCGTATCGCTCGGATATCCGGTCCTACGATTTGACTTCTACGGGTTGGGCGACTCGGAAGGGGAAGTGCAAGAGGAGTACTTGGCTGATCTCTACGGGTCGATCCAGGTCGGCCGCTACGTTGACGATACCCTCGCTGCAATGGACTGGATGCAGCAGACCTATGGAACATCACAGTTTATCGTTTCAGGGTTGTGCGGCGGTGCGATTACGGGGCTCCTAGCCGGCGCGCGAGACCAAAGGGTCACGTGCTTGCTAGGGTTGGCGATTCCGGTCATCCTCGACGGGTCCCGCATTGATTTCACAAAATATATGACTGACGTCCAGTCGAAGGGAATGCGTGACGGGTACATCCAAAAACTGTGGGACCTGGGAGCATGGCGTTCATGGGTCCGTTTTCTGACTTTCCAAAGTGACTACAGGTTGATTGCCCGCTTGTTGCTCAAGCCGCTTCTGTCGCGGGTCCGACCCACAATGTCGGCTTCTCCGGTGCCCGGCCAAAGCGAGGTCGTGGACAATACGAACCCCTATTTTGCTCCGGCCTTTCGCCGTATGATCTCTACCTCGCGGTACGTCTATCTGATTTTCGCCGAAGTGGACCGTCTGTACTATGAGTTCGAGAAGAAATTTGTGGAGCGAAATCGAGCCGAGTTGGAATCGTATGGCCACTGGTACGAGGTCCACGTGACAAAAGATGCCAACCACATCTTCTCATTCCGTGAGTGGGAAGAAGACATGTTGGACCAGTGCAGCAGATGGCTTGGTCGTCTCGGCGGCAACCGAAGAGAGGTCGCCAATCGCCCTAAGTTGGAAGGCTTCGATGAGATCAGCCGCACGACTGCTTAAAAGAGGGTTGACCGATATCTATTGGACGTTGCGAGGTCCGAGTATCGGCCTGCCTGAGATCCCTCACAATCCCAGGTCTTTCCTGTTTGTTTGCAAGGGAAATATCTGTCGAAGCCCTTTTGCCGAACACCTTGCGGCGAAGCTGTGGGATGAGAGACACGTGACGAGAAGTGTGTTTGGCTCAGCGGGACTACATGTCTCCAAACCATTGCCTTCTCCGGAAGATGCGATTCGAGTTGCGAAACAGTACGGCGTTCACCTTGATAGCCATCGCTCTCAAGCGATTTCACAGGAACTCGTGGAGTCGTACGATATGATCATTGCCATGGAGGCATGGCAATATGCAGAGCTCCAATACTCCTATAAACACCATGTAGGGAAGCTGTTTCTCTTGCCGCTCTTGGATTCGAACGAGGAGGGCAAGCAGCAGGGGTTTGCTGCATTCAACATTCAGGATCCCTATGGCGGCCCACCGAGCGCATTCGAAGAATGCTTCGAGAGAGTCGGTAAGTGTCTCGCCAGATTAGTTGCGTTGATCGAGCGCCAATAACACGGTCCATAACGGGCGGCAATCGTTTACGCCGATCACGCACTCTCGATCACACAGACTGTCGTCCGAAAACGTTTAGATGCCAACCGATATGTATCGCAGATCATATCGAAGACTGTTCGAGTCGATTGGCGAATGAGCGCCGGCCTGTTCGCTTGGTGACGGAGGAAAGGCAACAGCTTTCGTGAGCTTGCTCAAGAGATTAATTCAGTTCCTTGATCGTTCGGACGGATCCCTCCAAACTAAGGCGATTCGATCCGGCATATGGGTCAGCATGTCCAGTGTCTTAGGGGCTGGACTCTCCTTTCTGAAGTCCATAGTACTGGCTCGGCTCTTGATGCCGGAAGTTTTCGGACTCATGGCAATTTGTTCGATGGTGATTCGAGGAATCGAGATCTTCACCGAAACGGGATTCGGTGCCGCGTTGATTCATCGGCAGCAGCGCTTCGAGGATGCCAGGGATACGGCATTTACACTATGGGTGTTGCGTGGCGTCGGACTGGCGCTGGTTGCGTTTCTCGCCGCACCTTGGATCGCTGCCTTCTACAACGAAGAGATATTGACATGGGTTATCGCCGTCGTCGGAATAAGTTTTGTCCTGACAGGATTCAATAATATCAACACAATTGCTCTGCAAAAGGAGCTGGATTTTAAGCGTCTGACATATTTGGAACAGACGGGAGCGATCATGAGCACGATCGTGGCGGTTGGATTAGCCTATTTATTGAGGGATGTTTGGGCGCTCGTCTATGCTCAATTGGCTGCTTCCGTCATTTCGGTCGGCCTCTCCTATTTATTGGTGCCCGGCAGACCGCGCTTCCGCTTCCATCCTGCAATCGCCAGAGAACTGTTTTCATATGGGAAATTTATGACGGGACTTGCGATCGTGGTCTTTATGACCAACCAGCTTGATAGCGCAATGATCGGAAAGCTGTTAGGTATGGAATCACTGGGATATTACACAGTGGCCTATACTCTCGCAAATGTCGCGTCGACAGATGTGTCGAAAATCATCGCCAGAGTCTTTTTCCCGCTGTTCAGTAAACTGCAATCCGATCTGGTGCAGTTGCGAGTGGAATATGCCAGAGGGGTCCGCTTGGTAGCCACCGTCGTGGTGCCGATCACAGTCATAATTCTGGTGCTGGCCCATGAAATAGTGGCAATGCTGTACGGAGCGAAATGGGCTACTGCTGCGGTGCCGTTGCAGATTCTATCGGTCTTCGGGTGCTTCCATGCGTTATGGATGATGAACGGATATCTCTGCAACGCTATAGGCAAGCCACATATCGATTTTTATATGAACGGCGTGCGCTTTGTCATGGTGGCAGGCCTGATGTATCCGCTGACGGTCTCCTATGGACTTTCCGGTGCAAGTGTAGCAGTGGCGGTTCCGATGGCGGTCCAGTTTTTCATAGGAATCTTCTTGGCTCGGAAAGTGATTGGGGCCTCCATTGTCGCTACATTCCGTTCGGTGGGTGTCGCCCTGGCACAGGGCGCGGTGTTGGCGACTCTGCTCATTGGTGCGAAGTCGTTGGTGGATAGTGATTCTGTCGGGGGGTTGGTGCTGTTGATTCTACTTGGAGCCTTTGTGTGCCTGATTTTCAATCTGCGAATGATCAAGATGTTGTTGGCTGGACACCGTGTATCAACTCCGACCGGCGCGTGAGGCGTAATGAGCTCTGAAGATCGTCCCGTCAAAATCTTATACTGTGAGAGCTGCATGGATGGAACAGTCGGGGGCTCTCACCACTGTCTCTTGCACCTGGTCGAGCATCTTGATCGTTCCTTGTACGAGCCTGTTGTTCTTTTCTACGAGAGTCATGCGATTCTGCCGAGATTTCAAGCTGTCGCTGAGACGTTGATCTGGTCCCGGAGTTTGCTCAGGCCGGTACAGTGGGGAGTGGGGCGAAGTTTGTGGTTTTTGCCGCTGGCGTTCGCGAGGCGCGTGGCTAATTTCTTGAAATTTCTTTGCAGAGTCGCCGATTACATTTTCTTCTTGAAGCGTAACTGTATAGCCCTTGTCCATCTGAATAATTCTATTACTCGCCATCATGAATGGATGTATGCAGCGTTCCTGTCCGGAGTACCCTGCGTGGTAAGCGAAAGGGGTCTCAACTCCAGATATGACCCCTGGGATCGTGCTTGTGCTGCTACGTTAGCGCTTATTATCCCAATGTCGCGATGGATCATGGAGCACATGGTTCAGCGAGGTGTGTCCCCAGACAATATACGTGTCATGTATGACGGAGTTGATCCACATTCCATCACCGTCACACAACCCGCTGAAGCTCTCCGGAAGATTTACGATATCAGGTCTGAGCAGGCCGTAGTGGGCATCGTCGGCAACATCAGAGAATGGAAGGGGCAAGAAACAGTTGTCCGCGCCCTGACAGAAGTTGTGAAAAAGCATCCAAGCGTCGTCTGCTTTTTCGTTGGTGCCGCCACAATGGAGGACAGGGGGTACGCAGACCGCTTGCATGCCATGATTCGGGACGCAGGGATCGAGAGGAATGTGCGTTTTACTGGATACCAGAAAAACCCAGCAGATTTTGTAAGTGCGATGAGCATAGTCATTCATGCGTCAGTACTTCCGGAGCCTTTTGGGATGGTGGTTCTTGAAGCGATGGCCCAGCGGAAAGCCGTCATCGGGTCGCGCGCGGGAGGGGTGATTGAGATGGTGGTGGAAGGTGTAACGGGATACACCTTTATTCCTGGCAATGCCGCTATGCTAGCGGCGCACATGAGTGAGCTTCTAGATAATCCGGAGTTGGCGGCACAAATGGGCGAGGCTGGCTATAGACGCCTGTTCAGTTCATTTACACTTCATCGATACATGGAAGAGATCCACGCTTCCTATAAGGCAATTCTGAGGAGACGGCCGGTGCCGGCTGAGATCGGGGTTGCTTATCACGGTGTGGCAGAATGAACAACGGTTGCACGGCTGGCCGTCCACTTCAAGTCCTTCATCTTCGAGACACATACGAGATTGGCGGGCCGGGGAAAACGATCATTGAAACCTACAAGGCCATCAATACAGAGCGCTTTCAAATGCAATTGGGTGTGTTCTCTACGAAAAGCGAGAATGCCGATACCCCCTTTGTCACAGCGGCTCGTGAGTGCGGTATGCCGGTTCACGTATTGCGCGGATATAATCAGTACGATCCTCGTCTTATCACGGGATTAGTTACCCTTACCGAAGCCCTCTCCATCGATCTCGTTCATGCTCATGAGGTGAAATCAGACGTGATCACCTACTTGGCGGCACGGCTTCATCGTCTGCCCATCGTCACGACTCTTCATGGATGGATCGGGAACGGAGTTAAACAAAGAGCCCTGATTGCATTGGATAAGCGCGTCGTGCGCAGGTTTGATCGAGTCATTGCTGTGTCAGTCCAAATCGAGCGCGAACTGCGGGCCGCACGTGTTCCGCCCAGTCGCATCCGCCTATTGCACAATGCCATTGTGGTTGAACGATATCGTAGGACTGGTCAACGCGGGGCCCTTGCTGAAAAGGTGGGGAGGCCTGTTCCCGGCCCAGTCATTGCCAGTATTGGTCGGTTGAGCCCAGAAAAAGGCCATGCCGATCTCGTGGATGCCATTGGGATCGTGCACGGCCTCGGACACAAGTTGTCCTTGGTTTTGATCGGGGATGGGCCGGAGCGTCCCAAACTGATTCAACGGGTTCGTGCTCTCGGGGTCGAAAACTTTGTTCACATGCCGGGATATATCCATGAGCCGCAGCGGATGTTCGAAGAGATAGATCTCATGGTCCTTCCTTCTCATACGGAAGGTCTTCCAAACGCGGCTTTGGAGGCGCTCTTGATGGAGGTTCCGGTCCTGGCAACTCGGGTAGGCGGCACACCTGAGGTTATTACGGACGGGGAAACTGGACGCCTGGTTTCGGCTCGATCTCCAGAGAAATTGGCCGCAGCAATTCTTGAATTTCTTGCCTGCCCCGATGATTGGAAAGGTATGGCAATAAGAGGGAAAGAGGTCGTGAAGGCCAACTTCAATTTTCATTCGAGAACACGGAAACTGGAAAAGATATACGGTGAATTAGCCGGGGTGGCTTAAGTCACATGGTCTATTACGCGATACTGTTATTTTTTGTCTTGGAGTATGTAAGACCCGGGAGTTACTTCCCTGCTCTCAATGCGTTCCATCTAAATTCGATTGTTCCGGCTGCCGTTTTGATAGGGGCTTTAGTGAGGAACGGTCCAAACGTCAGAATAAGTGAGATCCTCAGCAGTCGGAACGCTCGGTGGCTTTCGTTTCTTCTTCTGCTGCTGGTCATCTCCGGTGTGACGTGTGATGTAAAGATGTTCGCTTTCGACATGTTTGTGAAGGTTCTGGGTTATGTCTTCATGTATGTATTTTTGAGAAAGGAGATTTATGATCTCCCTAGACTCAAAGGGGTGTTCACGGTATTGCTGTTTGTTCATATGCTTGTCGGTGCTCTGACTCCGGAGATGTTTTCAGGAGATGGGAAGAGACACTACATTGCTTCAGGCGGGTTTCTTGGTGATGGTAACGATTTCGCGTTGTCTGTGAACATGGCAATCCCGTTCTGCCTGTTCTTATTCTTTGAATCACAGAGGTTTTGGGGCAAGTTATTATATGGTGGGATACTGGCTGTTCTGGTGTTTTGCGTAGTTGCAACCCAATCCCGAGGCGGAATCATCGCGATGGCTGCGGTGGGTCTGTATATTTGGATGAAGAGTGACGGAAAGGTTCTTGGTGTTATAGGGATTGCTTCTGTTATTGGATTTATCGTGCTGGTTGCCCCACCAGCATTCTTTGAGCGAATGGAAACAATGACACAGACGGGCGAGAGCATGGAAGGTTCTGCACAAGGAAGGATCGAAGCTTGGAAAGCTGGGGTAAGAATGGCAACAGATCATCCCTTGCTGGGTGTCGGAGCAGGACATTTTCCAGTTAAATATGGAACTGAGTATCGACCGGAGGGTATTAGTCGAACGGACATTCCCTGGCAAACGGCCCATTCCAACTACTTTGTCATTCTTGGAGAACTAGGGTTCCCCGGACTATTCTTTTTTGTGGGGATGATTATTGCCAATTTTATTACTACAGAACAGAAATGCAGACAGGTAAAGTTGTATAAGACGGGGCATGAAGTCACGAACCGGAGGCTGCTGATCTCACTCAATGCGAGCTTAATAGCTTATGCTGTCGGAGGGGCGTTTCTTACCGCAATTGCCGGTCCTCATCTCTTTTTGCTGGCTGCGCTCTTGGAATGTGGCCAGGCGATATGCAACACGTCGCTTAAGGCAACGCCCTCAGACAAAAATATCAAGAAGGACTGGCTTTCACCCATGGTGGGACACCGGTCTGAGGTCCAAAATTCCCCGGTTTCATGATAGTGAATCGTGCAGTCCTCAGAAAAAATGGATCCGCTTGAATTCCAGCCGCAGGGACGTGAGTTCCCTCGCAAACCAAATCTGCTGATTGTCGCCTCATCTCTTTGGCTTGGCGGCGCCGAATCAGTAATACAACATCTTGCAGAGTCTATAGACCGAAAGCGGTTTAACGTTACGGTGTGTTACCTCAAACAGCGCGGGCATATCGGAGATGCGCTCGCTCGATCAGGAGTAGACATTGTCGGGATTACTGATTCTTCCGAGCCGGGCGTCGACTATCTTACCTTTCGCAAACTTTTGAGAGTCATTCAATCCAAGCGAGTCGACATAGTCCATACCCACACGACTCATGGTTTGGTGGACGCGAGTCTCTGCTCGTTTCTTGTGCCGTCCCTAAAGATCGTTCATACGTTTCATTTCGGAAACTACCCACATACAGCCCCTCGGATCCTATGGATGGAGCGGATATTCTCGCGATTTGCAGACCGGCTATTCGCTGTGGGGGAAGTCCAGCGGAAGCAGATACAGGCCGTCTATCACTTTCCGGATCGGCGAATCGGGACAATTTCTAACGGGGTAGAGATTTTGA
>Ga0187893_10013201_pt1 | contig 11556 bp, 9 predicted proteins | sample MA1701074metaG_FD_139574 | JGI IMG/M metagenome (GOLD analysis project Ga0187893, IMG submission 139574) | White microbial mat communities from a basaltic lava cave in the Kipuka Kanohina Cave System on the Island of Hawaii, USA - MA170107-4 metaG ...
CACATCTCCACAGCCCCCGCAACAGCAGGCTTTGATCGCATAATGGATTCAGGAGAACGGAACGGCCGGGCTTCCAACTAACAAACCAGTCCCAGTGGTCCTACCGATGGGGTCCAGTTCACCACATTGGCCTCGCGAACTCGACAAAAGATCGCGAACAAAGGAGTACGTCAAAGCTTAGAGGATTGGGCCTCGGCGAAGACTGAAACCAACGGATTTCGCCTCCTTGTTGCGGCTGGTCTTGCGGACCTGACGGGCGAGTACCTCGTAGTCAAATACTCGAAACAGTTCCCCAAAAAGGTCGTTACTAATGCGCGGCGACGCCTCGCTGAGGTCGGCATTAATACTTCAGCTTAAGAAAGCGAATTGAATTGTCAATTGAGAGGCAAGACTTCGATGAGATAAATGAGGCGGACCTACAGTCCCTTGTCGCTGCAAGCACACCCGAAAGCCTAACACTTGAGTTCAAACGCGACCCTTATGGAAATGCCGACTCAGATAAGAGGGAGTTTCTTAAAGATGTAAGCGCATTTGCCAACAGTGCGGGCGGTCATCTAGTTATAGGCATGGCGGAAGTAGACGGCATTGCAAGCGCGCTAGTTGGCATCGAAAGAGCACAGATAGATGCACTAACAAATCGCCTTGAATCACTCGCACGAGATGGCATCGGACCAAGACTGCCGAGCTTACGCACCAAGCGCGTAGATCTATCGAACGGCAAAAGCGCAGTAATTATCCGAGTTTCGAAGAGTTGGTATCCACCGCATATCGTTAACTCGGGAAATCATCGCCGTTTCTATGTTCGCAATTCTGGTGGCGTACATGAAGCAAGCATTGAAGAACTTCGAACACTATTCACCCTCAGCTCAAGCATGATCCAAAAGATAGTCGAGTTTCGAACCAGCAGAGTTGCTGCGATTGTTGCGGGAAGCACCCCGATTCCCACTGTTGCAGGCGGAAGGCTTATTCTCCAGATTGCGCCGCTCTCTGCCTTTAGTTTACTGGCATTGTTAGATGTTGAACGAATCCATCAGCTGCACGATAAATTTCGTCCAATTTCATCGATGGGCATGACGTCGACCTTCAATCTCGATGGTTTTGCGAATGTGCGTGGTGGCGACCATTGTTTTGGCTACACTCAAGTTTTCCGGAACGGAATAGTCGAAGCCACGAAATCGAGCATATTGCAAGAATGGCGTGGCATGAACATAGTGCATGCTGGGTCGGTTCTTGGAGGCGTTGTCGAAGTTCTACCCCTGTATTTGAGTGGTTTGCGAGAGCTTGGTGTTCCAGCACCAATCGTTGTAATGATGAGCCTTCAAGGTGTAGCTGGCGCAAGACTTGCGCTGCCTGGATTCGAGAACAGACTTCAAGGCGTCGTGCAATTTCCGCCTAATGAACCTCTGCAGCTTCCAGAAATTGTTATTGATGCGTATGGAACTCCGGAGGCATATTTTTCGGCGCTGCGCCCTGCATTGGATGTTTTGTGGAATGCGGCGGGATTCTCACGTTGCACTTTCTACAATGATGAAGGGCAACTAGTTGTACCGCAGTAATGTCTAAGTGTAGCCCCTACCCCCTCTTCGCCACCGCTGCTCGTAGATCCTCCGGCCTGAACGCGCCGATCAGGATGCCGACCGCGGCGTAGATCGCCATGCCGCCGAAGACGAGTGCCGCGAGTGCGGCGAGCTGGAGCGAAAGCGGGCCGGCGAACCAGTCGAGCTTCGCCTGCCATATGCCGTAGAGCGCGGCGCCCATCGCGATACTCGCGATCGCCATGCGCGGCAGGCGCTTGCGCAATCGTTCGTCGAGCGCGAGATGGCCCTCGCGCCGCAGCTTCCAGGCCAGCAGGCCCGCGTTCATGATCGCCGCCACCGAGGTCGCGATTGCGATGCCGACGAAGCCCATCGCCCAGGCGAGCAATATGCCGAGCGCGGTGTTCACGATCATGGTCGCGACCGCGTAGCGGAACGGCGTCTTCGTGTCCTCGCGCGCGTAGAAGCCGGGCGAGAGCGTCTTCACCAGCACATAGGCCGGCAGGCCCGCGGCATAGGCAGCGAGCGCGAGCGATGTCGCCCGCGTCGCCTCGGGCCCGAAGGCGCCGCGTTCATAAAGCACCTGCACGATCGGCACCGGCACGACGAGCAGCGCCACGGTCGCGGGGAGCGTGAGCATCATCGCGACCTCGACCGCGCGGTTGAAGCTCCACATAGCACCCCCTTCGTCGCCGCCGCGCAGACGCCGCGTCAGCTCCGGCAGCAGCACCACGCCGATCGCGACGCCGACCACGCCGAGCGGGAGCTGGTAGATGCGGTCGGCGTAATAGAGAAAGGAGACGGCGCCCGCGAACATCGAGGCGATGATGGTGCCGACCGCAAGATTGATCTGCATCGCGCCGGCGCCGATCATGCCGGGGATCATCAGTTTCCAGAGCCGCTTCACCGCCGGCGAGACGACCGGGCGCGGCATCCGGAAGACGATGCCGGCGCGCGCGCAGGCCAGCACCAGCCAGAGAAACTGCAACAGGCCGGCGAACGCCACCGCCCAGGCCAGCACCTCGCCCGGAAGCTGCGTCACCGGCAGCGCGAGCACGAGCGCCGCAATCATCACCACGTTGAGCAGGATCGGGGCGGCCGCCGCATGCGCGAAGCGGCCGATCGAGTTGAGCACGCCGCCGAGGAACGCGGTCAGCGACATGAAGAGCAGATAGGGAAAGGTGATCTGCGTGAGTTTCACCGCGAGATCGAACTTCGCCGGGTCTTCGGCGAAACCAGGCGCGAGCGCGTACATCAGCCAGGGCATCGCGAACTGGGCTGCGACCGTGAGCACCAGCAGGAGCACGACCAGCACGGAGAGCACCTGCTCGGCGAAATCGCGCGCCGACATCGGCCCTTCCTCGGTCAGGCTTCGCGCATAGAGCGGCACGAAGGCGGCGTTGAAGGCGCCCTCGGCGAACAGGCGGCGGAACAGGTTCGGAAAGCGGAGCGCGACGAAGAACGCATCGGCGATCGGCCCGGCGCCGAGATAGCGCGCGATCAGCAGGTCGCGCGCGACGCCGAGGAAGCGGCTGGCCAGCGTGAAGCCGCCGACGGTCGCGATGCTGCGGATGAACGCCATGCTTGGTTTTTCTTCAGCCGGCCTTGCGCTGGTTGGCGTTGGCGGGCAGCTTCTGCGCCTGCGCGGGATCTTCCAATGCCGCCATCAGCGCGGCGCGAATCCGCTCGATGCGCTTCTCGTTCTCGATCTTCAGCCCGTACTGGTCCTTGACATAGAACACGTCGATCGCGCGCGCGCCGAAGGTCGAGATCTTGGCGCTGGCGATCTGGAGCTTGAGTTCGCTGAGCGTGCGCGTGAGCGCGTAGAGGAAGCCGCGCCGGTCGCGGCCGTTGACCTCGATCACCGTGTAGGCGGCGCTCGCGGCATTGTCGATCAGCACGCGCGGCGGCACGCGGAAGAGCCGGAACCGGTCGGCGATCGGCGAGGGCGGGAATTCGAGCAGCGGCACCGGGCCCTCTTCCGCCAGCATGCGGCCGATCATGCGCTCGATGCGGGCGAGCCGGTCGGGCTCCTCGATCGCGCGGCCGGCGCCATCCTGGCCGCCGCCTTCCTGCAGCGAGAACGCATCGAGCGCGAGCCCGTCGCTGAACGTGTTGATGCGCGCCTCGACGATCGAGGCGCCGGCGAGCGCGAAGGCGCCCGCCAGTCTTGCAAAGAGCCCGGTGCGGTCGCGCGTCACGACGGTCGCCTCGGTCACCGCGCGCCAGCGGTCGATGCGGAACTCGACGGCGAAAGGCAGGTCCCTGTCCTCGACCTTGCGCACCAAGGCGGCATGGCGTTCGAGCGTGGCGGCATCGAAGCCGAGCCAGTAGGCGGCGCTCGCGCGCGTCAGATGCCGTTCGAGCGTCTCGTGCGGCCAGTGGCCGAGCGTGGCCTCGAGCTTTTTCTGGGCGGCGACGGCGCGCGCGCTGGTCGCATCGCCGGTCAGCCCGCCCGAGAGATATTCCTCGGTGCGGTAATAGAGATCGCGCAGGAGCTGCGCCTTCCAGCCGTTCCAGATGCGCGGGCCGACGGCGCGGATGTCGGCGACCGTCAGCACCAGCAACAGCCGGAGCCGTTCGAGCGACTGCACCTCGGCGGCGAAGTCGGCGATGGTCTGCGGATCGTCGATGTCGCGCTTGAAGGCGTTGTTGCTCATCAACAGGTGGAAGCGCACCAGCCAGGCGACGGTCTCGGTCTCCCAATCCTCGAAGCCGAGACGCGGACAAAGCTGGTGCGCAATGTCGGCACCGAGCTCGGAATGATCGCCGCCGCGGCCCTTGGCGATGTCGTGCAGGAACAGCGCCACATAGAGCACGCGGCGCGACAGCACCTTGTGCACCACGTCCGATGCGATCGGCACCTCGTCCCTGAGCGCGCCCTGCTCGATGCGGTGCAGGATCCCGATCGCCATCAGCGTGTGCTCGTCGACCGTGAAGGAGTGGTACATGTCGTACTGCATCTGGGCGACGACGCGGCCGAAATCGGGAATGAATCGGCCGAGCACGCCCGCCTCGCCCAGCCGGCGCAACGAAGCCTCCGGCGCCTTCGGCGAGGTCAGGATCGCAAGGAAGAGCCGGTTCGCCTCCGGATCGTCGCGCAGGCCCTGGTCGACCAGGCGCAAATTGCGCGTGACCAGCCTTAACGTCGCCGGATGAATGTCGAGCTCGTGGCGCTGCGCCACCTCGAAGAGCCGGAGCAGCGCGACCGGATCGCGGCGGAACAGTTCCGGATCGGCAACCGACAGCCGGTCGCCCTCGACGCGAAAGCCTTCGACGTCCTTGCGGAAGAACGGCATGCCGGAGAGCCGCGCCGAGAGACGCTTGCTGTGCTGCGCCTCGAGCGCGGCGCAGAAGATGCGCGTCAGATCGCCGACGCCCTTGGCATAGAGGAAGTAATGTTTCATCAGCCGCTCGACGCCGCGCGCGCCGGCATGATCGGTATAGCCGAACTGCTCGGCGAGACGCGGCTGCACGTCGAAGGTGAGCCGCTCCTCGGGACGGTTGCCGAGATAATGCAGCGCGAAGCGCAGGCTCCAGAAATACTGCTCGGCCTTGCCGAAGATCGTCGCCTCGGCGTCCGTCAGCACCTTGCGGCCGACCAGCGCATCGACGTTGCGCACCCGGTAGAGAAATTTCGCGATCCAGAAGAGCGTGTGCAGGTCGCGCAGGCCGCCTTTGCCTTCCTTCATGTTGGGCTCGAGCGCGTAACGCGAATCGCCGAGCCGCTTGTGGCGCGCGTTGCGCTCGGCGAGCTTCGCCTCGACGAATTTCTCGCCGCCGCCCGGCGCCTCCTGGATCTCCTTGCGGAAGCGGCGGCGCAGCTCGAGATAGAGCGACTGTTCGCCGGCGACATAGCGCGCTTCCAGAAGACCGGTCATCACGGTGAAATCGGCGCGCGCCTGGCGCAGACATTCGTCGACCGAGCGCGTCGCATGCCCGACCTTGAGACCGAGATCCCAGAGGAAATAGAGCATGCACTCGACGAGCTGCTCGATATGCGGCGTGCGCTTGTACGGAATCAGGAACAAGAGGTCGATGTCGGAGAAGGGCGCGAGCTCGCCGCGGCCGTAGCCACCGGTCGCGACCATCGCGAGTTTCTCGGCCGTGCTCGGGTTGGCCTGCGGATAGGCGCGCGTCACTGCGAATTCGTGCAGCGAGCGCAAAAGCTGGTCGACGAGATAGCAAAGCTCCTGCGAGGCCGCGACGCCGTCGCGCGAGGTCTCGAAGCGGCGGCGCACCTCGGCGCGGCCGGTTTCGAGCGCGTCGCGGAAGATCGCGAGCGCTGCGAGGCGATCGGGCACACCACCATCGGCATTCGGCAATGCGGCGAGCCGGATCGCGATCGCCTTGCGGTTGACGATGGCGCGGCGATCGGCGGGCGGTGCGCCGGCGGCGCGCGGCAGCGCCGTTCCGTCGGCAGGTCCGGCGGATTCCGGCCTTTCGTCGGCCGCGTGGTCGTCGTTCACGGTCATGGGCGCGGAGTATCGCATTTCGGGCTGCGGCGAGACAGGCGGACGGGCCGGAGCTCTCCCGCCGTCCCCTGCCGCACGGCGCTGATTTCGGCCGGTTCCGGCAGGGTTTCCGGCCGGTTTGGTGCCGCTTCGGGCGCGGGTCTAGACTTGCCGGATGCTGCGCCGATCCGCCGAAGCGACCGTCCTTGCCGCGTTCTTCGCCGGAACGCTGCTCGCGGGCTGCAGTTCGAGTTCGGACCCGGCGGTCGCGCACGCCGATTTCGATCTCGACTGGGACGACGGCGAGATCATCGTGATCGCGCTCGACGATGTGCGCAGCTTCGACGCGGCGGCGCTCGTCGCGCCCGACGGCAGCGAGATCGCGGCGTTCCAGATCGACCGCGACCGCGAGATCAGCCGCGATGCCGTGCAACCGAGCGTCGGGACCGGCGTCAGCGGCGGCTCGGGCGGATTCGGCGTCGGCGTCGGCCTGAGCTTCCCGCTCGGCAACGACGATCCTGACGAGATCGGTTACCGGAGCGTAGCGAAGATTCGTGTGCCCGACATGCCGGCCTACCGCGCGGGCTGGCAGGACTGGGTGCTGCGCATCCATCAGCCGGCCGAAGATATCTGGAACGAGCGCACGCTCGAACTGCCGGCGCCGGAACCGCCGGGCTGACGCGATCCCATGAACCGCCATCGCCCCTTCCTTGCCGCCGTCGCCGCCCTGTTGATTGCCAGCGGGCCGGCCGCCGCAGTCACCGAGGAAGATTTCGAATTCGACTGGGACGATGGCGAGATCATCGTGATCGAACTCGACGATGCGCGCACCTTCGACGAAGCCGTTCTGATCGCGCCCGACGGCCGCGAGATTGCCGCTTACGAGATCGACCGCGACCGCGAGACCAGCTCCGGCAGCAGCGGTACGAGCTGGGGCATGGGTACCGGGATCGGCGTCGGCACCGGCGGTTCGAGCGGCGTCGGCGTGGGCGTCGGCATCGGTTTTCCGGTTGCCGGCAGCAGCGACGGGACGACAACCCGCTACGAGACCGAGGCACGGATCCGCGTGCCCGACATGGCAGCCTATCGTGCCGGCTGGCAGGGCTGGGTGCTGCGCGTGCACCTGCCGGCGGAAGGCCCGGCGACCGAGCGCACGATCGACTTCCCGGCACCCGAACCGCCCGAATAGTTGCGTCGGGGCGGCGACCGGCATGGCGCGCAACCGCGCCGGAAATCGCCGGAATCCGCCGCAATCCTGCCGCCGGGCCCATAAATGGCCACAGCAACGTCATCGGGCGGCGGTTGCTCACGGTAACGGACAGGCCCATCTTTCCAGCATGTGGAGAAACCATCCCGGCCGGTGCGTTGCGGCTTCGCTGGTTTTCCTTCTGGCGGGCTGCGCCTCATCCGGCGACAAACAAACGCTTGAAACGACCGAAACCACGGTCGTGACCGCCGACAATGGCGTCGCCGGCGACGAGGGCTGGTTCTCGACGAGTTGGCTCGCTGGCAACTGGGGCGGCGACTGGTTCGGCGAGGATGAGCCGGCGATCGGCACCGCGGTCGTGCCGCCGCCCGATGCCGAAACATTCGCGGCGCCGCCGCTGGAGCCCGCGCCCGATCCGGCCAGCCTGGGCGCGATCGACACCACGACCGGCACCGACCCGGTGACGGAAGCGCAGGAGCCGACGCTCGGCGAAGCGGACACGGCGATCCTGCCCGATGCGCCGCCGCCGGAGGCGGTCGCGGCGGCGACACCGCAGACGCCGCAGATTCCCGACGCGCTGCAGACCGACGATCCGTCGGTGCTGGCGGTGCGCTATTCGAGCGACCTCACGCCCGATGTCGTGCAGCTCCTGGCGCCCGACGGCACCGTGATCGAACCGATCGCGATCGGACAGGTGACGCACTGGACCGAGGAGGACGAGAGCCGCGCCAAGTTCCGCTTCGGCGTCTCGGGCGGCAGCGCTTCCGGCCTCAAGCCGAAATTCGCGATCGGCTTCCCGCTGTTCAGCGACCAGATCGAGGCGCCCGGACCGCCGACGCAGAACCAGGCGAACTTCAGGCTGCCCGACGTCGCGGACTACCAGGAGAACTGGCAGCTCTATCGCGTCGTGATGCTGTTCGAGCCCGGCACCGCCGAGCAGGAACGGCTCGAGATGCTGCCGCCGCATCCGGACGCGATGCTGCGCTAGATTCGCGGCGCGCACGTAAGATGCGCGCCCCCTCCGTTCAGCAATTGTCGGCCGGGATGCGCTCGACGATGGCCGGCTGCGTCAGGATCCGCACGTAGCCGAACTCGTAGATCCAGCGGCCGGGCACACCGCTTTCGCAGAGCTCCACGACCCAGTGCGTCGGTCGGGACGCGATGCCACGATCGATCCGCGCGGCCCGGTTTTCGGGCAATCCTGCCTGGTTGCGACACCCTAGATTGACTCGGCCGCCGGGCCGGGCGCAGGGTTGCGACCATGGTCCGACCCGCAGCGATTGTCGGGTTCTTGGCGGCCGCCTTTCTCCCGATTGCCGCCGGGCCGGCTGCGGCCCAGGACGAACAGCAGCTTCCAAACATTTTTTACGACCCGAACCTGATCCTGCTGCCGGGAACGACGGATCCGAACGCCGAGATCGATCCGAACACGAAGGTCGACCCGAACGCCAAGATCGACCCCAACGTCAAGATCGATCCGAACGCGCCAGCCGCCAGCAACTATCAACCCTGGGTCAAGACCGATCCGAACGCGCCGGCGAACGCGACCGACCCGAACGCGCCGGTAAGCGATCCGAACGCGCCCGCCGAGCCGGGCGCCTTCGGCGTTGCGACACCGACGCCGTCGGAAGCGCCGGCGTCGCCCGCCGCCACGGCCGGCGGGCCCATCGTGACGGCCACGGTTGCGTTCAAGGGCACCGGATCGCTCACCGAAAGCGCGGTTGCGCGGGTGTCGATCGCGGTTGCAACGGCGCCCGTGCGGTTCATCGGCACGGGCGAGTCGCTCGAGACACCGGTGGCATCCGGATCCGAATTCGTGCCGGTCGTCATCGAGACCGGCACCGTGCGGCTGATCGGAACCGGCACGTTCTGAAGCAGGTCCACACGGGCCGCGGGAGGTCGACGATGCATGCGGATCGATTGCTGTCCGGACTGGCCGGCACCCTGCTCTCGCTTGTCGCGGTTCCGACCTTCGCCGGCGATTTCAACTTCTCGGTGCCGGTCGATGTGCAAAACCTGCCACCGGAGATTACGCGCGCCTTCGTCTGCTGCGATGTGTTGACGGCGGAACGCGGCGGCACCGCTCTCGGCAACGGCTGCAGCGCCCCGCTGCCGATTTCGGGCGGGGCGATCTACGGCACGTTCCCGGTATCCGTCGACGTGGCACCCGGCGTCGATCCGGCGACCGGCCGCTATTATATGTGCTCGGCGTCGTTCTTCGGGGTAATTCGCGGCATCGAGACCTTCTTCACGCCGATGAACTGGCGCTACAGTGCATCGGCGCCGCGTATTCCTTTTGTCGAGGACGGCGCGATCGTCAGAGGACCGATTCCGTAGCGCCGGTTCCGATTACTCGCCCTTCAACAGCGCACGCAGTTTGTAGAGCGCATCGAGCGCGTCTTTCGGCGAAAGCTCGTCGGGATTGACGCCCGCGATCGCCTGCTCGAGCGGAGTCGGCCCATCGGGGCCGGCGGCGGTACCGGATTTCGGCCGCGCGACCGCGGCGGAGAAGAGCGGCAGGTCGTCGGCGAGACGCTTGAGCGCGCCCGCCTGCTCGCCGGCCTCCAGCATGCGCAAGACTTCCTCGGCGCGCGCGACCGCGGCCTCGGGCAGGCCCGCGAGCTTCGCGACATGGATGCCGTAGGAACGATCCGCCGCACCCGGGGCGACCTCGTGCAGGAACACGACCTCGCCCTTCCATTCCTTGACGCGCATCGTAAAGGCCGCGAGCCGCTCGAGCCGCGCGGTCAGCGCCGTCAGCTCGTGATAATGCGTCGCAAACAGGGCGCGGCTTTTGTTGGCGTCGTGCAGATGCTCGACCGTCGCCCAGGCGATCGAGAGACCGTCGAAGGTCGCGGTGCCGCGGCCGATCTCGTCGAGGATGACGAGCGAGCGCTCCGTCGCCTGGTTGAGGATCGCCGCCGTCTCGACCATCTCGACCATAAAAGTGGAACGGCCGCGCGCGAGATCGTCTGCAGCGCCGACGCGACTGAAGAGCCGATCGACCGCCCCGATATGCGCCGACTTCGCCGGCACGTAACTGCCGGTCTGCGCGAGGATCGCGATCAGCGCGTTCTGGCGCAGGAAGGTCGACTTGCCGGCCATGTTGGGACCGGTGACGAGCCAGAGACGCTGCGCCGGCCCGAGATCGCAATCGTTCGGCACGAAGCTGGCGTCCTGCGATTTCGCCAGCGCCGGTTCGACCACCGGATGGCGGCCGCCTTCGATGCGGAACTCGAAACCGTCGTCGACGGTCGGCCGGCACCAGCCGCTATCGCGCGCGAGCTGCGCCAGGCCGGCGGCCATGTCGAGCACGGCGAGCGAGCGGCCGGTTTCGGCGACCGCGTCGGCGCGTGCGACGATCTCGCCGGCAAGATCGTTGAACAGGCCGAGTTCGATCGCCAGCGCCTTGTCGGCGGCGCCGGCGATCTTCTGTTCCAGCTCGCCGAGTTCGACGGTGGTGAAGCGCGCAGCCGAGGCGAGACCCTGGCGATGGATGAAGCGCGTGGCTTCGGCGCCGGTCTTGAGCTTGTCGGCCTGGGCCGGCGTGACCTCGACATAATAGCCCAGCACGTTATTGTGCCGGATCTTCAGCGACGATATGCCGGTTTCGGTCCGATAGCGCTGCTCGAGGCCGGCGATCAGTTTGCGGCTCTCGTCGCGCAGGTCGCGCGTCTCGTCCAGCCCGGCATGGTAGCCGCGCGCGATGAAGCCGCCATCGTTGGCATTGAGCGGCAGGTCGGGGCCGAGCGCGCGGCCGAGCCGCTCGATGAGGCCGGCATGATCGCCGAGCCCGCGCGCGGCCGCCGCGATGCCGCCGGGCTGCGCGGCGCGCGACGGGTCCGCGAGCAGCGCGCGAACTTCGCCGGACGATGCCAGCGCATCGCGCACGGCGCCGAGATCGCGCGGGCTGCCGCGTCCGAGCGAGAGTCGCGACAGCGCGCGTTCGAGATCGGGCGTGCGACGCAGCACGCCCCGCAGATCGTCGCGCAGCCGGTCGTCGGAAATCAGAAAACCGATCATGTCGAGCCGGGCGCCGATCCGTTCGGCATCGGTGAGCGGCGCCGCCAAAGCCGAGGCCAGCATGCGCGCGCCGGCGCCGGTGACCGTGCGGTCGATCGCGGCCAGCAGCGAGCCCTCGCGCTCGCCCGAAAGATTGCGCACGAGTTCGAGATTGCGCCGTGTCGCGGCATCGATCTCCATCACCGCTCCGGCCGAAAGACGGCGGGGTGCTGCAATGCGCGGCAGCCTGCCCTGCTGCGTCAGCGAGACGTAATCGAGCAGCGCGCCGGCGGCGGCGATCTCGGCGCGCTCGAAACTGCCGAACGCATCGAGCGCCCTGACGCCGAAGATGGTTTCG
>Ga0187893_10013202_pt1 | contig 11556 bp, 6 predicted proteins | sample MA1701074metaG_FD_139574 | JGI IMG/M metagenome (GOLD analysis project Ga0187893, IMG submission 139574) | White microbial mat communities from a basaltic lava cave in the Kipuka Kanohina Cave System on the Island of Hawaii, USA - MA170107-4 metaG ...
ACAAGAGGGTAGGTTGGCACTACACGCCATTCTCCAAACGCCACCCCGAAAACCCAACCACTTACGCGCCCCACCGCGCTATCTTTCGAGAAAAATAGGTGCGAGCTGCGGAAGTTGGGTTAGCTCTGACTCTTCAGGTTCCCCTGGAAACGAGATTTCCTCTAGGTGGCAATTTCTTTCCTTTTGTGTCGTTCGGCCTGACCGCGTCGATGGCCGACCCGACGACACGCTCGAGTGCATCGAGTATCTCCGATTCCCAAAACCGAAGTACCGTCCAACCATCCTTCTTCAGTCGGAGGTTGATCTCGCGGTCCCGCTCCATGTTGCGCTCAATCTTTGCAAGCCAATAGGTGGGGTTTGTTCCGCGCAATAGCTTCTTTCTGCGTTTACCCCAATTCTTCCCGTGCCAGAAGTCGCCATCACAAAAAACGACAACGCGCGCTCCTTTGAAGACGACATCGGGATTTCCTGGCAGGTCAGCAACGTACTTCCGGTATCGCAGACCGGCGCGCCACAGAGCTTTTCGAAGTAGTACTTCCGGTTTCGTGTCAGTCTTCCGACTGGAACCACGGGCGGCAGAGCTCGCGCCAGCTGATGCCGGGGTAAAGCTGTCGTATCGAGGAACCGATATTCGTCTCAATTCGAGCCTCGTAAGATGGCCTGGCCCAACATGAGATCATCATGCGCTTCCGGCTTACTGATCATCCTCGGACCCCAATTCGGAATCCTTGTGCGCTTCAGATTTCTCCAAAACTTCAAACCTCGAGGCTAGCTCGGGGAGGAGCCACCAGCCGAGCATGGGTTCCGGGACCATGCCGTAGGTTACCGCCTCAACGACATGCACCTGGAGCTCGTGACGCAATTGCTCAACGAGCTCCTCCAGCAACTTATCATCGATGCCAAGGTTTACCTTGCGCCCCTTCCATTGCTTGAGAAGTGCTCGACCGGCAGCCCAGCGGAGCGAGCGGAGACATCTGCAGGCTTCCGACACCTGATCGGCCGTTCGCCCTGAGTCGTTACCGACCAGCTGCCACATCGCCAAGAGCTCATCCGGGATGTGTCGAGGCCCTATTGGGGCCGCTTGATCAGCGCGTAGCCACCCCTCCAGGGTCTGCAGCTCTCGATGCACCCCAGCATCCGCTAGATGCTGCCGTAGTTCCTCCGTTGTCCAATTTTGAGAAGCTTGGAGCCTGCTGAGCGCTCGGCGCCATTCGCGCGCGTCACGCACGAGCTCAGGATGTGAGGCGTCTACAGCCCGCACGACCGCCTCGGTAAACTCATCCGCGGGCGACCATTGAGTTGATCCTGGGCCGAGAATCACTCGGTCGTCGGGCAAAATGCGGTGTGCGGGCTTCTCGCGAGCCTGCTCGCCGACTTCTACAAGGACACGGTTGTCGCGCGCCAACACCTTACCCTCGGGCTCGTCAGCCAACCAGACGAAGACGGAAGGGACGCGCCGCTCGCCGTCATCGTCAGGCGTTTGCTCTTGCCCGCCATCCCATGATGGCTCGTCCTCGAGCTGAGACGGAGGTGACGGCGCTGGCCCCTGTATCGACGGTGTCGGCTGATAACCTACGGCCACAAGCAGTGATTGCCCACTCCCAGCGTCACGATGAGCCTCCATGCGTTCCCACTTCTGCGACTCGCGTTCGTCAACGAGCGCTACAAGCCGTCGCGGCGTATGAGCCTGAAGCCTGCGAGCGAACGACATGCTCCGCCAGCCGATAACGACGCACGACAAACAAACGCCGAGGTCGCCAAGCACAACCGGATGCAGCTTCAAAGTCTCTCGACGCGCGAAACGACCCATGAGCTTTACTTGCTCGGGACGCTCGCAGACCGCGTGCCAATCACCGTACTGCTCTTTTCGGCAAAACGCGATCAACGCGACCGCCTTCGAGTTTTTTTCAGCGACGACGCTTGAGACAGCCGAGCAGACCCTCCGGTGGGTTTCAGCAACAGGAGCGAGGCGCGCAGCGGCACGGGAGCGAAGCTGCCCCCACTGTTCCTGAAAGGTTACATCCCATCTATTTGCAAGCTCTTGGATATCCCCCCAGTAGCCGGCTGTAGCAGACACCAATGTACGAAGCGTGGTAGCCGAAGAGAACAAGTGGTACTTCCAGTAGTCCGGCAGCTCCTCGCACGTCCGGATGGTTCGTAGGAATTCCTCGATAGCTGCGAGAATTGAATCTTCTTCAGCCGGCGCCGGCGCGTGAACTTTCTCGATGCCAGCGGCTGTGGCCGCCTCCCACAACGATTCTCGACTCGGCGTCATTGCAGCGCCCAGATCACCATCTAGCTCCAGAATAAGCGAAAGGTCGTCAGCAGCGACCTCAAGCCGCCGATGCTGTGGCAGCCAACTCGGTAGCTCTTCGGGGTAGTAACCAGTGGCCGACCAAACGATAACCGGAGGGGGCGACGAACGCGCGAGTAGAAACTGCAGGTCGTGGCGTCCGCGGTATAAGCGCTCATAGCCATCGACGAGCACGGCATGAGCCTTCACTCCCTGCTCCACAAGCGCTCGGGCGGTCCGCAGGGTCGGAACGCCAAGGACCAACGCCCTTCGCACCACGTCTGGGCTTGGGGTGAAGCCAGCGAACCGCACGAGCCCATCATCGAGCAGTGACACGCCATTCGAACTCACTCCCTCGAGCAGGTCTAATAGGCGTTGGCGTGAAGTCACCAGCAGTACTCTTGACGCGACGGAAGCGGCTCCAATCGCCTCGTTCCAGTCGAAGAAACGCTGTATTGGCTCGGCATCGTCCGTGCCAAGATGAGCAAGGAGTGACTTTGCAGACGACAGTCGACTGTCCGTAACCGCCACCATCCGATCCGCTAGCGTCGGCGGGCGGTATAGGGTGCCGTCGCTAAAAATCAGACGAAGCCATCCGGGCGCCGGTGGTCCAGCGAGCACGCCATCGTACTCAGCGCGAAACTTGCTGTCTATCTCGTAAGTGTGTCCTTTGCGGAGCGATTTGATCAGATCATGTGAAGACGTCAGCGCATCGAGCACCAGCAGGCCTATCAGTGACACGATAGTGTGCAAAGGCGAGCAAGCGACCGAAGGTTGAACCAATACAAGCGGCGCATTATTTCCACGTAGTGCATGCGTATACGAAACATAAGAGTTAATGCGATCAAGCCACGTTGTCGCGACCGGCCCTTGCCCGTCTCGCAACCGAACTCCTTGCAGGAAAGGGAGGTCCTCCCAGAGGGCAGAGATCTGCTCAGCCCAATGGAGCTTGTCGTCCTCGGCATACTCATCGAGCTCGTCGAGAACAACTCGAAGAGCGAAGTCATCGTCCAGGAGCCCAATGGGACCCAATGTATCGGGGATGGCGTCGAGAATTTCGTTTAGATACAGAATGGCAGATGCTGCGCGGCCTCGCTGTGCGGCCGACCGGTCCTTCGCGACGGCAATCGCGGCCACAAGCTCGAGCCGGTGGCGAAGCCCCGAACCAAGCACGCCGGCTGGTGACTTGCGCAGGCGTTCCCGAAGCGCGGGAAGCAAGTCAATGGCTTGCTGGACTGCAACATCATCGCCTGGCGTTTCATATTTCTTCAGTCGCGACAGAACATCCTCACGAATCGCGGGCGCGATAGCGGGTAGAACGGAGCCGACCTTCGTCGAGGTAGCCTTAGCGACAGCTGCGCCTGCGCGTTTCAAAGCATCATCGACAGACTTCACTGCACCCTCGCGTAAGTACGCGCCAATGGCCTCCACGGTGAGCTTTTCCGCCTCGCCAGAAGGCACGCCCAGCAGGTACTGCGCGAGGCCATGCACGCGCCATCGTGTAAGCAAGAGGTGATCCGTAGGGGCACCGTCCATCGCCAACCGTTCAGCGACGCTTGCGACCAAAGCCTCGTGCGGGGATTTCACTGACTACCCTCACGTGCGAAATCTTCAATGACGCCGCTGTCGATCAGACGTTGGAAGTGCTCAGAAATGGATTTCGCGGGTGCGCCTATGACCCGCACGCCCATCTCCATGTTCCGATCCATCGCGTAGAAGGTCAGGTTCGCAGATGTTACGAGCGCGTCCTCCCTGTCTGCAACGAGGACCTTTGCATGTAGCTTCAGATGGCGGTCGTCAGGTGGCAGTCGCCATGTCAAAATTCGCGGAAGCGCAACTCCCGACGGCCAGGCGTCCACGAGAGCCCGTCGGTTGTCACGGCCGTCGGCGCGCTGCCGCTCGTCAACGATGACAGTTACGCGGACACCTCGATGCGCGGCGACGCCGAGCATATTGATAACCTCCTCGATTATGCCCTCGCCCTCATCGCGTGCTGCGATCCAGTACCCGATGACGAGGATCTCCTGCCGCGCGGCACGCAGAAGCTCGCGGACGACCTCTCGCGTCGAACGGAGGTAGGAGCCCTCAACTTTGGGACCAGTCCAGACGACCTGGGTTGCCGGAAGCTGGCTCCGGCGTTCGACGGCGGTGGCCACACTTGAGCGTAGAGCGAGTGCGAGAGCGGCGCCAGCAATTCCAGGCTCCGTGCGCCAGAGATTCTGAAGAGCGCATATCCGAATTTCGACAGTGGGATTGCCGCCAGCAACGGCAGCGCGCGTAGGGCCTGTTGACTGAAGGCCAAGCCGCCCGCTTTCCAAGGCCGCGCACACGTCCTCTAGGTCTCCAGAGTCAGCCAGGTGCAGAGCGATTTGGGCCAAACGGGCGGGCATTCCCTGACCCATAATTGCCGTTTCTCGCTCCTATGCGCTCGATGAATGAAAGAACGCGATGGAATCCTCGGCCATCGTTGGTGCAAGTACGTTACGGTCAAGAAAACGATTGAACGTCTCGCAAGAGGTCTCAGATGCCAGAATGCAAGCGTGGCAGGCCGCGCCGTTGATTGTCGCGTGGACGTCCGGCTTATGGTCAGCACAGAGAGGATCGGACGAGCATCGCGTGGCGGATCGGAGCGCGGCACGGAAGAGGTCGGCGAACCTCTTCGGGCTGCCGAGATCGACCAAGCCCCCGAGACTCCCCTCCGAGTCCGGGCTGGCCGTGTACAGAAGGACGCCCGCCATCCGCCTCTTGGCGTCAGTGCTGCTGTAGATTCGCTCTCGAACAGAGCTCGCCGAGTAACCACAATCGAGTGACAGCTGACGAATCAGCGCGTGCGCAAGCGAATGCAAAAGCACGTAGCGTGCGCCCGGAAACGGAGATGGGTCGGAATTCCGGTCCGCTTCCCACTGCGCGAACTTCTCGGCCATAGCTTGCGCCCGTTTCTGCACGGCTGGCTTTGCCTCCCAGGAGGATACAGCTGATTCATTGAGCTCTATGAAAATGCCTTCACCACGGACCTCAACGGCGGGTAACCAATCGCATCTACTACGATAGATAGGAGCGATAGCTGCCCCTGGCCCGTCGTCTGTACTTGCACCGACGGGGTCGATGCGCGTGAAACCTAACAAAGCGCGAACCTCAAGGAGCTTTCGCGCGAGGACCACGCCCGCGATTTGCTCCTCGTAGCCCTCGGGAATTTTGGCGAGCTCGAGGAAGAACTCCAGCTTGTCGCTGGAGGCGGATCCGGGGTCTCGGAAGGCCAACCACTCTGGCCACCGAAGATCTATATCATCCGTCTCGATTTGGCCACGCTGCTTCAGGATTGCGCTCCAGACATCCGGAATTGGGAAGGCCTCCAGCGAAGGGAACATACCCATCGCAACGAGCGTCTTGAGTCTGTCCTCGGAGTCGACCTTCTCGATCTGCTTGGGGTTGCACGCGTTTAGGGCAATTCCTATAGGCGTCGCTGCTTCCTTGACTGCTAACGCACTCCGCATGACAGGGAACCAGCCGTTCGTTGCACCGCGCTGCATGGCGCGTACTTCGGCAGCATGGGCGCACATTGCGCTATCGCGATTGGCTATCCCGAGCCATGGACGGTGCCGGCTACATTGGCCGAGAGCCTCGGATCTACGCTCGCCGAACGCGTCGCTGGCGGATCTCGTCTTCTCACATTCGCACTTCACCATGATGTCGGCCACCGACCCCGTTTTCGCGACAGAGAACAGCTTCATGCGCTTGCGGCATGAGGTTGGGCCTCGGTGAAGGTACTCGCGCCACGGGAAATCATCGATGTGACCTGACGGGCAAGCAACGACGAAAGGTGCGGGGAGTGTTGCAGCACGAAACTTTCCGCGGCCCTTGCAGCCGGGAGCCTTGCATACCATCTCCTGCCATTTGGAGTCATAGTCAACGTAGCCCTCCCCAAGGACCGAGAGCGTTCTGCAGACGGGACAAAGCTGATACCGAGGGAAGATATATGCGGGGACGGTGCCGCGCCTGCTAAGGAAGCTCCCTTCACTCGGCTTGGCTGGGAAGAACCGCTTCACTCGGAGAGCCCGCTCAAGTCGGGGCTCGTGAATGACCAGCTCCTCGTCAGTCGGCCAGCGGTCGATTCCGGCGACGATCACCGACATTGTCTGGAGATCAACGATCGCACCAGGGCCAAACGTGGTGATGACTTGGCTGGGGCGGACGTCTCCGACTGCACGCTTTGACATCCGTTAGCTCTCCTCCTCCTCTAGGAAGAATGCCGCTGTTGGTTCTACCTCTCGAAGTGATCCAGGTGCCATCCACTCCCCTTCATTCTGCGTGCCTGCGGTACGAAGCAGCACGCGGGTGTTGTTGGGAGGACGACGCGTATCATCGAGCCATGAGTATCGCAGGGGGTCTTCGGCAAGATGTGCCCACTCATCGCGGTGGGAAAGCAGGCGGTCCCGAACCAGCTCGGCGTTGTCCTTTCCGACGAGCATCACCGCGCGCTGGTAGATGTCCTCGACTAAGTCTTCAGTGGACGATGCCGCTGGGTCGAAGTTCTCTGCGTCCGGTTCCGTCGACATCCGCGGGCCCAGGAGACGATTCATGGCCGCGAACACCCCGCGGAGTCCACGGTCTAGAGCCCGTGAAGAAAACGGGGTGACACTGATCGCCTCTACCTGCCTGTAAAGCGACGAGTGGTACGACTCAAATCGCTCGTAGTGGGACAAGTCACGGGCTCCCATCCAGTTGTACATCGTCACAACTAGACCTGGGTGCTTTCGGCCTACGCGACTCGTCGCCTGGATATATTCTGCGGTTGTTTTTGGCTGTCCAGTCACCACCATGAGTCCCAGCCGATCGATGTCGACTCCTACCGAGATCATGTTCGTCGCCAGCAGGACGTCCACTGGCCAGTCAGCCTTGCCGCGGGGGAATGAATGGTCGAGCTTCTTCAAGAGCCCGGGGATTCGCCAGGAATCTAGGCGACTTGTCAGCTCTTCCGGATCCGTGATGTGTCTGAAGGGCAGGCCCCGCTGCTGAGCCAAATATTTGAGGCGGACCAAGCGAATGTCATCTTCCACGAGGCGCTTGGCTCCCCCGAGCGCTCGCAAGCTATTGAAGTACCCGACCAGTGTCCCATAAGGGTCACCAGATTCCGAGTCGCCTTGGATCTCGGCCTCGGCCATAGCGAGCAGGATCGAATAGACGCGAACAAGGAGGGTCTTGGTGCTTGAGCCGGGTGCGTTCACTCCGACGAAGAGTCGACCAGCAGCGCTGTCCGAGTTAGGGTCAACCCGTAGCTCGCGCGCAAAATATGAGTCGCGCGCGGTAATCCCGGAAGGAGGAAAGAGTTCGAGCTTTCTCGCGTAGAGCTGCCGCGTCTGTTGCGCGGCGCGCCGAATCGTGGCGGTCGACGCGATTACTTTGGCTGGTACCCGCGAATCACCCTCGACCATTACGCTCGTGGCATAATCGACGGCGGCTTCATAGAGACCAACCATCGTGCCCAGTGGGCCCGAGATGAGATGGAGTTCGTCCTGAATTATCAGCTCAGGAGGCAGAAGCCTAGTAGCAGCGGTTGCGTCGCGGAGCTTTCGGCCCCCAACAGAATCTCCATGAGCCGGCGAGATGTGCCCATACGTTGGGCTGAAGCGATCCCGCAACCCGAAGAGAGCCCGAGTCTCTCCCTTGAAGGGCAGCCGCGCGAACTTATCGACTGTTGCCACCACCAGCGTTGGGCAGGCTCTGTAGATCTCATCGTCGACGACAACCACAGGAAGTCCAAACCCGCCTGAAGCCTGTGCCGAGAACTCGCAGTCCTTGTTGGGGCACCAGATAAACGTGCGCTGCTTGGAGGGGTCGGGGACGTAAGTGCTCTTCTCCGGTATTCCTCTTTCATTTACTAGGCTGGTCCCGCATCGAGGGCAGGCGACGAGCTGAACCGGGCTGCCCTCCTTAGGTTTCCTGCCGTCCGCAAGATCCTCCAGCGCCTTCTGAGAGTCAGCAAATGTATTGGGCGTTGTTCCACGTCCCACCCAGACTCCGATCCGAAAGGGCTCTGTACCCCAAGTTGTCGAATTTGCACGTCGCACGACCTCACACGCACAGATGAGAGCGGCGGCACGTTGAAACTGCTGCACGGTGAGAAGCCGAAGCGTGTAGCGCATGATGATGCTGACACCCGCGCCACCGTGCATTTCGTGCCGATCGCCGCGGAGGCGGCGGAGGCTGAGCGCGAATGCGGAGAGCGCGAGGTATGCCTCAGTTTTTCCACCACCCGTGGGGAACCAGAGAAGGTCCACAATGCGCCGATCGTCGCTTTCCTCTTGAGCGATGCCGCAGAGGTTCAGCAAGATGAAACCGATCTGGAAAGGGCGCCAGGTGCGGTTTTCAGGCTTATCGAAATCCATCGCAGATCCGGCGATTTGCCCGCGCTTCCGATTCGCTGCAGCCCAGAGCGAGTGGATTCGCTGGTCCCACATGGCCGCGTTTGCGAAACGGAACGCAGAAAACACGCGACCGTCCTTCTGCAATAGGATCAAGCCAGCGCGAATACGTGCGGCGCAGACCTCGCACCGTCTTAGGTTCTCTTTCGCTGCATCTCGTAGCTGCGGATCGCTCTGAATATCATTGGCGAGGCTTGCCTCCTTGGTCGCACCGATCCAAGCATCGTAGGCCTTGGACATCGGCTCAAGAACGGCCACCAAATCCGCAGGAGCTGTGGCCTCCGCCAGAGCCTTCATGTCGAGCGTGGCTCCACCGGTTTGCTCGGTCGGTGCAATAAGCACTGGGACCTCGTGAGTGGGGATGAACTCAGTGAAAAGCGCCGCCGTCCGTTGGCCATTCTGTATCGGCATCTTCCACCCGACCGCGACGCCATGGCCAGTAGCGAACTCACGAGCATGTTGGTAGAGAAGGGCGTACGCTGCTGCTTCACCATCATCGTCGACAGGAAGCGGATCAGTCTTGAAGTCCTTGGCAACGAACACTGGCGCAGAATCAACGGACGTCACAGTCAGCTTTGGCTGATAGATCCAGCGTTCGTCCTTGCTGCGATCTCCGAGCTTACCTTTGGTCCGTCGGTTCACCAGGAAGAGGCTCACGGCTCGGTACCCGGCGAAATCGTGGACAACCCCTTCGAGAGCGATCTCTGAGTCGTCGATACCGGAAACAGCAACGCCTCCGGGGTTCGAGGCGGACGTTGCAAGACGGATGCGAGAGATTTTCCCGGAGGAGGCGATGGGCACTCCGTCCACGACGGCTTCGCGTGGATAACGTCGCCAGACGGTGACCCCATCCACGTCCTTCTCTCGGCTATAGTCGCCCCACGTAACATAGACTCGGAGTGCAACCACAGAATCGTCAACGAGGAAAGACAAACCCATCGAGGATGGATTGAATGCAATGATGAGCGGCGGCGACGCGCCTTCGTCTCCGTCCTCGTCTTCCCCGGTGCCAACCCCAAGCGAATCGTTCTCGGTCGGATCAATGGCGCTGTCCATATCATCGGCAGGGGCAAGCCGGCCCGCAATGTACCGGGTTGTTGGGTACTCCTTGATGACCTCATCGGGCTCAGATGGCCCCATTAGCTCGCGGCGAAGCGCAAGGACTAGACGATCTCTCACAAGACGTGCGGCGTTCGCAGATGGCATTCTCCCTCCCTTAGGCGGTCCTCTGGGCACGTTCGCGCGCTCTCGCCGCCGGTCCTTTCCCCGTACCCGGATGGTCTTTGTGTTTCGCCCGGAACGCCAGATAGGACTCGGGGACCTTGCCCCGTCGCTCGCGAGCGGGACAATCGTTCCGCTGTGCAGGAATGAGGTGTAAGCAGTGGCGAACCCGCTCTCGAAAGAGCTGCCGACGAATCTCGAGCCCTAATAGCTCACCTAGGGCGCAGGGGACTGCATTCCCGACTTGGCGATGCCCCGAGCGTCGACCGCCCTCAATCCTGTAACCAGAGGGAAAGGTTTGAAGACGCGCCATTTCCTCGATGGACAGAAGTCGGCTCGTCCAGTGAAACGGTCCCGTTGCTGGGCCGGGATCAGCCTGGATAGTCCAGGATGGCTGGTCTTTGGCGAGCTTAAGGAGGAACGACCAATACCGAGTCCGCCATCCAAACAGTGGTTCCCCCGGACCGCGGGGGGTATGCCACAAGTAATTCTGGCCTTCTGGGATGCTCCTCAATAGCCCGGCCCATTTCCCGGTAGGATTCAGCTCCTCAGGCCAGTCGGCAACGTCCAAGTCACCAATCGCATCCCAGCACGTACGGAAGCGCTCTAGCCCGTTGGCATCGCCATGAGTTGCTGGCGGAAGACTAATCGTTTGTCCGTCGATGCTTGCAAGAAGGAAGACTCGCTCGCGTATTTGCGGAACACCGTAGTCCGCAGCATTCAAAATGATGGCCTGAAGGCTGTAGCTCGTCTTATGTCGTCGATTGATCCTCCGAAGCTCGTTTTGAAACAGTCTGAGGGCTTCATCCGTCCCGTTGGACGCCAGGGCTTTGACGTTTTCTAGTAGAAGAACTTGAGGCAACGCGACCTCGACAAAGTCGAGAAACGCGTGCAATGTCTTCGACCTGGGATCTTTGAGACCACGAGAACCACCATTGGACCAATATGCGGACTTTGAGAAGGGCTGACAGGGAGGGCCGCCGGCAAGAAGAGCGACTTCGCCTCGTGCAAGCCCTGCCTGCGACGTGAAGGTCTCGGGGTCTGCGCGATGGATGTCGCCCGGCTCAGCTAACTTCCATCCCGGACGGTTCTTCCGTAAGGTTTCGCGCGCGTCTGCATCGTTCTCAACGCACAGTCGGATAGCATAACCCGCTGCCTCCAGGCCGAGGTCGAGACCGCCCGCGCCCGAAAAAAGAGAAACGACAGCGGGCTTCTTCGCTGATCGTTCCGAAGTTTGATTACGTTTTGCCATTCAGGCGACTTCGAATCGCTTACTTAGAGAGAGCTTCTTGGCCAACGGCGGTAACACGTCCCTGGAGTTTGCGATGAAGACCGTAAACGTCATGGCGCAACGTAACAAGCAGGAGATCTACATGATCCGATGAGGTGCTTAACGCGGAACGTGACGTTGGCGACTTAATAGTGCGATGGATCCGTCAGTTCTATCGAGTGCAACTAACGTATCGCGACCAGAGGATTGACGGAGGACGTCCAGCGCAGGCCGATTTCGAAACAACAATTGGGCATGAACCTTCGCGTTAGGTACATTCCACGCTCCGAGCCCCGACAAGAAACTCGTCTCATTTTGCATATTGACGGGTCGATAAACGCCAAGGGCTA
>Ga0187893_10013203_pt1 | contig 11555 bp, 5 predicted proteins | sample MA1701074metaG_FD_139574 | JGI IMG/M metagenome (GOLD analysis project Ga0187893, IMG submission 139574) | White microbial mat communities from a basaltic lava cave in the Kipuka Kanohina Cave System on the Island of Hawaii, USA - MA170107-4 metaG ...
CAGCCGGCAGCTGCCGCACCGTGAGTTCGGGGGCAAACGGGAGTCGCTGTGGGGGCTGAGCGTCGCCGGGCTGCAGCTCTGGAACAGCATCCGGAGCGTGGATTTCCTGCAGTCGCTCCCCGAAGTGGACGACGACCGGATCGGCGCGACCGGCGCCTCGGGAGGCGGCACGCAGACGTTCCTGCTGGCCGCCGTGGACGACCGCATCAAGGCGGCGGCCCCGGTCAACATGATCTCGCTCCACATGCAGGGCGGCTGCCTGTGCGAGAACCCGCCGGGGCTGCGCCTCGACACCAACAACGTGGAGCTGGCGGCGACGATCGCGCCGCGCCCGCTGCTCATGGTGTCGGCTACCGGCGACTGGACCAAAGAGACGATGCAGCTCGAGTTCCCCGAGATGCAGAAGTTCTACGCGTTGTTCGACGCCCGCGATCGCGTCCATGCCGTCCAGGAGCAGGCGGACCACAACTACAACCGGCAGAGCCGTGAGCACGTCTACGCGTGGATGGCGCGCTGGCTGCGGCACGCCCCGGCCGATACGAAGATCGCCGAGCAGTCGTTCCAGGCCGACGCGCCGGCCGACGTGCTCGTCTTTCACGGCCGGCCGCTGCCGGGCGAAGCCGTGACCGCCGAGCAGCTCACCGAGGACTGGATCGCCGCGGCGAAGAATCAGCTGGGCGAGTCGAATCGTCCGTCCCTGCGCGCGGGACTCCTCCATGCGCTGGGCGTCCCGGCGCGCGAGCCGCTGGTGCCTCCGCTGGGGGCCGAGCGGACGGTTGTGCTCGCGACGACCGATCCCGCTCTCTCGCGCGAGCTCGCCCGGCTGCGTTTCAAGGTCCAGCCGGTCAGCTTCACGCCGTTCGACGAAGCCGCGGCGTCCAAGGTCAACCACTTCGACACCTATAACCGGACGGCCGCCGCACAGCGCGTCGCCGACATCGTTCGCGCGCTCACCGAGGTGCCTGGCGCCATCCTGATCGCCGACGGCGCCGCCGCGCTTCCCGCGCTCCTGGCCGGCGCCATCGTCCCCGTCTCGCGCAGCGTGCTCGACGTCGGCGAGTTCGATACGTCCAGCGATGCCGCCTTCGTCGAGCGGCTGTATATCCCCGGCCTGCGGCGCGCCGGTGACATTCAGACCGCGATGACGATGAACGGCGGCCGCGTCGTCATTCACAACGCCGGGACGCGATTCACGCTGCCGCGCGCTGAAATCGAATCCCGCAAGCTGACCGTCAAGGAAATCGTATTTAGACTCACCAAGTAGGGGAAACGCCGGCGCGCCCGGACAAATAGCTGGCCACGGGTGCCATCGCTGCTGTATAAGGGCGCACATCTTCTCAGGCGAACCGCGGATTGTGCGCCCTCTGGGCGCGAGGAGGAACCGTATGCAGCGCCTGCCAGCCATCGCCCTTAGCGTCGCGATCTCGCTCGTTCTCGCCACCGCCGCGTGGACCCAGACGCAGCCATCCCCTGGGTTCACCCAGATCGTCACCACGACGGTCAAAGGCTCGGCCGTCGCCGATTACGAGGATTACCTCAAGAAACTCGCCGCGGCGCGCGACAAGATCGGCCTGCGCGCGCCCGCACGATCGACCGTCTATACCTATCGGATGGGCGGCCCGTCGTTCACGTATCTGGTCGTGTCTCCGTTCGCCAATTGGGCCGAGATCGACTCCTGGACACCGCCTGCCGAGGTCCTCACCAAGGCGTACGGCGAGCTCGAAGGAGGGAAGATCCTCAAGATGATGCGCTCCGCCGTCGAATCGCAGACGATCGAGGTGTTTCGCGTGTCCCCCGAGCTGAGCCGGAACCTTGCCGCCGCGCCGCCCCCCTACGCGTTTGCGGTGATGAATCGCATCGAGCTCCAGCCTGGAACGGGTCAGGCCTACAACATGGCGCTCACGAAGATCAAGGCGGCGACGGAAAAGGCCGGGAATTTCCCGCCGCAGCTCGTCGCGACGGTCATCCACGGCGCGACGCCGACCTACATCCAGGTAACGCCCTTCACCAAGTGGGCCGACCGCGATGCTACGCAGAACGCCGCTGAAGCGCTTGACAAGATGTACGGCGAGAACGAGCGGCGGGCGATCATGGAGACGCCCGGCAAGCTCACCAAGAGCCGCCAGAGCTTCGTGATCATGCAGCGCGCGGATCTGAGCTGGACACGGAAGTCGCCGACGACCGACTAGCGGCGTTTCCCGGGATCGAGGATTGCCGATCGATCGGCAATCCCCGATCGTCATCCCCGAACCTGTCGGATACCGCATGAAGCGTCGGGAGTTCCTGCAGTCCGCGCCGCTCATCGCGCTTCCGCTCGTGCTGCGGCAGCGTTCGTCCAGCCAGCGGTGGACGGCACGCTGGATCGCAGTCCCGGGCACATCAGCCTTCGACTACGGCGTCTATCATTTCCGGCGCGCAATCGATCTGGCGGACAAGCCCTCGTCCTTCGTCGTGCACGTGACGGCGGACAACCGCTATCAGCTTTTCGTGAACGGGGAGCGGGTCGTCTGGGGCCCGGCGCGGAGCGACCTGAACCACTGGCGGTACGAGACCGTGGACCTTGCGCCGCGGCTGAAGGCCGGCCGGAACGTGCTCGCGGCGCTCGTCTGGAACTTCGGCGAGTACGCGCCCGAAGCGCAGGTCACGCATCGAACGGCTTTTCTGGTGCAGGGCGACACCGCGCGCGAGCGTGTCGTGGGCACGAATGCGCAGTGGAAGTGCGCCGCCAATCGAGCCTACACGCCGCTCCACTACTCGCACGCGCAGTTGCGCGGATACTTCGTCGCCGGTCCCTGCGACAGCGTCGACGGCGCGAGCTATCCCTGGGGCTGGGAACTGCCGGACTTCGACGACGCCGCGTGGGCGCCGGGTTGGAGCGATCCGCGCTGGGGCGCCGCGCCGCGCGAGTCTATCGACGCTCCAAACCGCTGGTTGCTCGTCCCTCGAGACATCCCGCTGATGGAAGAGCGGCCCGAGCGGCTGGCGGCGGTGCGCCGGTCGAGCGGCGTCACCGTCCCGTCGGCGTTTCCGCAGCAGCCGGCGCCGTTCACGGTGCCCGCGAACAGCCGGGCGAGTCTTCTGCTCGATCAGGGGCGCCTCACGACCGCGTATCCGGAGCTCGTCGTGAGCGGCGGCGCGGGCGCCGTCGTTCGAATCGGGTACGCCGAGGCCCTCTTCGTCGACCCCGCCACAGGGCTCGAGAAGGGGAACCGCAACGACATCGAGGGCAAGACCTTCGTCGGGTACTACGACAGCTTCACGACCGGCGGCGGCAGGAACCATGTGTATCGTCCGCTCTGGTGGCGCACGTACCGCTACGTCGACGTCGCAATCGAAACCAGAGCCGAGCCGCTCACGATCGAAGATCTCCGAGGCGTCTACACAGGCTATCCCTTCGAGCGGAAAGCGAGATTCGACGCCGGGCCCGAGCGAATCGCGAAGATGCTCGACGTCGGCTGGCGGACCGCGCGGCTGTGCGCGCACGAGACCTACATGGACTGCCCGTACTACGAGCAGCTGCAGTATGCGGGCGACACGCGCATCCAGGCGCTCGTCTCGTACTACAACGCCGGCGACCCGCGGCTCGCGAAGAACGCGATCGCCCAGCTGGACGACTCACGCATCGCCGAGGGCGCGACGATGAGCCGCGCGCCGACGCGGCAGCAGCAGTACATCCCGCCGTTCTCGCTCTGGTGGATCGGCATGGTCCACGACTACTGGCGCTACGTGGACGACCTGGGCTTCGTCCGCGACATGCTGCCGGGCGTCCGCGCGGTCCTGGGCTTTTTCGCGCGCTACCAGAAGCCGAACGGCGGTCTCGGCCGCCTCCCGTGGTGGAACTTCGTCGACTGGGCGTGGACGAACCGCGGCATCCCGCCGGTGGCGGCGGATGGATCGTCCGCGTGCTTCGATCTCCAGCTCCTCCTGGCGTTCGACTGGGCCGCGGAGCTCGAGGACGCGCTCGGCTCGAAGGCGCGCGCCGCGGAGCTTCGCGAGTCGGCCGGGAGGCTGCGCGCGACGGTGAAAGATCTCTACTGGGACGCCTCACGGTTGCTCTTTGCTGACACGCCGATGGCCAGGCTGAAGCCTGGCGCCACCAAGACAGAGGGCCCCACAAAGAGGGAGTTCTCCCAACATGCCAACGCGCTCGCGGTTCTCGCGCGGGTCGTGGAGGGTGAGGAGGCGCGTGCGCTGGTGAACCGGACGCTCGTCGACTCGTCGCTCACGCCGTGCACGCTGTACTTCCGGCACTACCTCCACTCGGCGGTGAACCAGGTAGGCGAGGGCGACCGGTATCTCGACCTGCTCGGCGAGTGGGACAAGATGCTCGAGCGCGGGCTCACGACGTGGGCCGAGAAGCCGGAGCCGACGCGCTCCGATTGCCACGCCTGGAGCGCGAGCCCGAACTACGAGATCTTCCGGACGGTCCTGGGGATCGACTCCGCGGCGGCGGGATTCAGGCGGGTCGTGATTCGTCCGTTCCTCGGGACGCTTACGCGCGCATCGGGCGCGATACCACACCCGGCGGGGGAGATCTCGGTCAGCCTGACGCGGCAGTCGGACGCCAAGCTGTCCGCGGAGGTGACGCTACCGGGTGGGGTGACTGGGGAATTCGAATGGCGCGGATGGCGCCGACCGCTCCCATCGGGCAGGTCGGCGTTCTCCGCGCCAATCGTCAATCGCCAATAGTCGTCGATCGTCAATCAACAATCATCAATGAATCGGCAACCTCCAATCCACAATCCACAATGCGCCACTAGAAGAGGAACCGCAGGCTCAGCTGAATATCGCGCCGATCGTCGGTCTTCGTCGTCACCCTGCCGAAGTTCGCGTTCGTCGGATCCGCGAAGCCCGCACCGCCGCCGGTGATCGTCCCGGTCTGAGCGTTCCCCCAGTTCGGGTGGTTGATGAAGTTGAAGATCTCCGCGCGGAACTGCAGCCTGCGGCTGCCGCCCACCATGAAGTTCTTGAAGAACGCGATGTCCCACTGCTGCTGACCCGGGTTGTAGAGCAGGTTGCGGGGCGCGTTCCCGAAGGTGCCGGCCGCCGGCGCCGAGAACGCCGCCGGATTGAACCAGAAGTTCTGGTCGCCGCTCGCCGCCCCTTCTGAGAACTGCCCGTTGGCGCCGGACTTGACGTCGCCCGAGACGTTGTACGGCTGGCCGAAGCCGCCGTCGCCGACGCCCGCGATGTCGTTCGTCCGAACGACCGAGAACGGCGTGCCCGTCCGCATGAACGTGGCGCCGGAGATCTGCCACCCGCCGAGCAGGTTCTTCATCAGCGTGTCCTGGCTGCTCCAGAACGGCACGTCGTAGATGTAGTAGACGGTGAAGTTGTGCCGGCGGTCAAAGGCCGACGCGCCCCAATAGCTCTGGTCGTCGTAGGTGTTGAAGACGACGTCGCGTTTGTTGCTGCCGTTGTCCTCCGATTTGCCGAGCGTGTAGGCGGCTCCCACCTTCAAGCCGTTGCTGTAGCGGCGATCGGCGCTGATCTGCAGGCTGTTGTAGATCGAGCGGCCGGAGTTCTCCGAGATGCGGATTGCGCCGTAGCCCTTGTAGGGACGCAGCGCCGCGATGTTCACGCCGGGATTGCGCTGGAGCGTTCCCGCCGTCAACTGATTGATGTTGCGCTCGCGCTGTAAGTACAGGCCCCTGCGGCCGACGTAGGTGACGTCCAGCACGAACCCGTACGGGATTTCGCGCCCGACGCCGACGGCCCACATGTAGGAGGTCGGGTGCTTGAACACCTCGTCCTGGCCCTGGATGCCGAACGGAAGATCGGTGGCGCCGCCGCCGATGCCGGCTGGGTTGTCGGCGATCCCGTTTGCGACAGTGACCATCGGCTGGAACGGCGGGTTGCCGCCAAGCAGCGTCGAGTCGTTCAGTGTGACGCGGTTATGGAAGACGCCGGCGCTCGCCCGAACGGTCGTCTTGTCGTTGAGCGAATACGCGGCGCCGACCCGCGGCTCGATCACGTTGTAGTGCATCTGGGAGAAGCCGCGGGGCTCGCCGCGGAAGAGCGCCCGGACGCGCGGATCCTGGGCAACGACGAGGTCGTTCCCCTCCCCCTCGAAACCGTCACCCGGGAGAACGATGCCGTTGTAGCGGTCCCCGCCGACGAGCCGGCCGGTGGACGGGTTGATGATTGCCGCCCTCGCTGGATCGTAGAACCGCGGGTCGAAGTTCGCGATGTTGTTGGTCGTGGAGTACCAGGGCGGCCAGAAGACCCACCGGATGCCTCCTTCGATCGTGAAATTGCCGGTCGGCTTCCACGAATCCTGCAGGAAGATATCGGTCGCAAGCGACCGCCACTTGGTGAAGGCGCGCTGGCCGAGCTCCGCGTAGTTGCTGAACAGTCCCAGCGCGACATTGGCGACCGCGAGCCCGGTGCCTCCGGCCCGATTGTCGAGAAACTCGAACGCCCCGTTCTGATTGTTCGTCCCGCCCGGAATGGACGCGACGTTGATCTGATCGAAGTCATCCTCGCCGGAGTACTCGAGAACCACCCCCGCCTTGAACGTGTGCCGGCCCTTGACCATTGTCGTGGTGTTCGCAAACGTGTGGATCGGCCCCTGCGAGGACGCGGGATACGGCCCGCCGTCGATCGTGCTGAATCCATTGATCGCAACGGTCGGGATCTTGTCGTCGATCTCCTTGCCCGGGAAGATATACGGGTAATTGATGCCCGACCGGCTGCGCTGGTAGAGCCCGGACTCGGTGAACACGTTGATGAACACTTCATCCAGCGAGTGCGAGTAGCTGAGCTCGTTCAGGAGGTTGCTGCTCAACGTGCTCGTCCAGCTCACGATCTGCGTCGCGTTCGGCCGATCCCAGTCCGTCCTCGCGAACGGGAACGTGCCGCGGAACGCGTCGACGGCCACCCAGCTCGAACCGGAGTAGCGATACGTGAGCTGGTGGTTGTCGTTCAGCCGGAAGTCGAGGCGAAGCGTGTCCTTCCGCTGATCACGAGGGTTGTCGCTGTTCTGGATGAGGTTCGCGGTTCCTTGACGGAATCCGGGTGTCGGCAACGGATACGTGTTCAGGATGGCACGTCCGTTGGGCGACAGCCGGTCGAGTGGAATGATATTGCCCGGGAATGGCTGCCCGGTCCGCGGGTCGGTGATGAACCGCGCGCCGCTGAAGAATCCGTTGTTCGGGTTCAGCAGTTCGCTGAAGTCTCCGCGGCGCATCGCCTCGGTTGGGACCGTCGCGGTGTTGGTCTGCACGGCGAAGAAGTCCACCCATTCCTGCGCGCCGAAGAAGAAGAACTTGTCCCTGAACATCTCTCCCGGTACTGGGCCGCCCACGGCATAGCCGTATTGCTTGTAGTCGAACGGCGCAGGGCCCGAATTCTCGGCCGCGTTGGTGCTGCGGTTGCGCGACCAGGTGTTGGCCTGGAGCGACTCGTCGCGGATGAACAACGAGGCACTGCCGCTGTATCGATTGCTGCCGCTCTTGGTCACGAAGCGGATCTGGCCGCCGCTGGCGCGGCCGAACTCCGGCATGTAGTTGGCGGTGAGGACCTGCACTTCCTGGACGGCGTCCACGTTCTGGACGCCGATGATCGTCCCCGTCGAACGCGTGCGCACGCCGACCGCCCCGTCGATGTAGATCGTGTTCTCGTCCGGGCGGCTCCCGTTGATGTTGAAGCCGCCGTTCCCGAGATCGTCGAAGCCGCGGCTGTTGAACGCGCCGCCCATGACGCCCGCCTTCAGGCCCACGACGCCGATCGGGTTGCGACCGGAGAACGCCAGCAGCTCGATGTCCTTCGCCTCGATTGTCTTTCGAATCGTGACGTCGGTCTGGAGCGGCGTCGCCTCGGCGGTCACGGTGATCGCCTCGCTGATCGCCCCCGTCTCCAGCGTGATGTCTACGGTAATGCCCGCGCCGGCATCCAGTCTTACGCCGGTCTGAATCCCCTTCTTGAATCCTTCGAGCTCGACCTCGACGTCATATCCGCCGGGGGCGAGCGCCGGGAACACGAAGTAGCCGGTCGTGTCGCTGACGGCCGTGCGCTTGAGACGCGTTTCCACGTTGACTGCCGTAACCGTCGCGCCCGGCACGACCGCGCCCGACTGGTCCCTTACGAAGCCCGCGATCCGGCCGCGGTCGAGCTGCGCCGATGCCGGCGCAGCGAGCACAATGAGCAGTAGACAGACAACCCCGGCGGTCAAACCCCGCATTTGCCACCTCCCTCGAGATGCACCTGGGCGGCCAGGTGCACCCGCTCCACGCGGATGCTAGTGCGTTCCTTCTATTCCTGCAAGGACGACCGCACGAACCGCACCCCTGAAGCGGTGCGCCACCTTGGAAGCGGGCTAGAATGCGGCGCGTGCAGGTCATTCGCAGCCGGAAAACCTGGGACGTCGTGATCGTCGGGTCGGGGGCGGGCGGCGGGATGGCGGCCAAGGTCCTCACCGAGGCAGGGGCCGAAGTGCTGATGCTCGAGGCCGGCCCCAAGTTCGACACCGCCCGGGACTCGAAGATGTTCGCGTGGCCCTACGATTCACCCCGACGCGGGATGGCGGTCCCAGCCCGGCAATTCGGGGAGTTCGACGCGGGATGGGGAGGCTGGACGCTCGAGGGGGAGCCATACACCAGCGCGCCCGGCAGCCAGTTCGACTGGTTCCGAACCCGGATGCTCGGCGGGCGCACCAACCACTGGGGCCGGATTTCTCTCAGGTTTGGCCCGGACGACTTCCGCCGGAAGAGCCTCGACGGACTCGGAGACGACTGGCCCACTACCTACGACGATCTCAAGCCGTACTACGACGAGGTGGACAAGCTCGTCGGAGTCTTCGGATCCGTCGAGAACCTGCCGAACGAGCCGGACGGCATCTACCAGCCGCCGCCGCGTCCGCGCTGCTACGAGCTGCTCGTCAAGCAGGCGGCAGACCGGCTGAAGATCACCTGCATTCCCAATCGCCTGTCGATCCTCACGCGGCCGCTGAACGGGCGGCCGGCGTGCCACTACTGCGGGCAGTGTGGCCGGGGCTGCGCCACCCACTCGAACTTCTCGTCGCCGTCCGTGCTCCTGCCGCCGGCACTCAAGACCGGCCGTCTGACGATCGTCACCGACGCGATGGCGCGCGAGATCACAACCGACGCAACGGGCCTGGCCACCGGCGTCAGCTACGTGGACAAGAAAACCGGACGCGACACGCACGTACAGGCCCGGGTCGTCGTGCTGGCGGCCAGCGCGTGCGAGTCGGCGCGGATCCTCCTGAACTCGAAGTCCTCGACGTTTCCGCGAGGGCTGGCCAACGGAAGCGGCACGGTCGGCAAGTACCTGACCGACACGACCGGCACCGCCGTCGTCGGCTTCATCCCGAGGCTGATGTCGGGTGTCGCGCACAACGAGGACGGCGCGGGCGGCGCCCACCTCTACATGCCGTGGTGGCTCGACAACCGCAAGCTCGATTTCCCGCGCGGGTATCACATCGAGTTCTACGGCGGGCGGGGGATGCCCCGCTTCGGCTTCCTGGGCAATATCGAGCAGCTCACCGGCATCGAAGGATCCGGCCGGCCGCCGGGGGCGGCAGGATACGGCAAGCAGCTGAAAGACGACTATCGCCGCTACTACGGCGCCACGATCGGCTTCTCCGGCCGCGGCGAGATGGTCCCGAACGCAGACACGTTCTGCGAGATCGATCCGAGCGTCGTCGATCGCTGGGGAATCCCGGTCCTGCGGTTCCACTTCAAGTGGACCGACTGCGAATACAAACAGGTCAAGCACATGCAGGAGACCTTCCGCGGCCTCATCCAGGAGCTGGGGGGCACGCCGCTCAGCCCGATGCCGCCGAAGGAGCACGGCTACGGCATCGAGGCGGGCGGACGGATCATCCACGAGTTGGGCGTGACGCGGATGGGCAACGATCCCGGCTCTTCGGTCTTGAACAAGAACTGTCAGGCGCACGAGGTCAAGAACCTGTTCGTCGCCGACGGCGGCCCGTTCGTCTCGCAGGCGGACAAGAACCCGACGTGGACGATCCTGGCGCTGTCGATGCGGACGGCGCAGTACATCGCGGAGCAAAGAAAGACAGGGACGGTGTAGGCCCGGCCTTCAGGCCGGGCGTGGCGAATCATCCGAACGCATGAAAATGAAAGAGCTCGATCGTCGTGAAATGCTCGGTTTGCTCGTCTCCGCCCCCGTTGCCGCCGGATTCGTCTGGACGGAAGCGGAAGCTCGGGAGGCGCATCACCAGGCGCAGGCGGCGCGGCAGGCGGCGAAGAAGGCCGGGACGACGTTCAAGCCGAAGTTCTTCACCGCGCACGAATACGCGACCGTCGCGATCCTCGTCGATGTGATCATCCCGAAGGACGAGCGGTCGGGAAGCGCTACTGATGCGGGCGTCCCGGAGTTCATGGATTTCATCGTCGGGGATCAGGCGCCGCGTCAGACCGCGATGCGAGGCGGCCTCGCGTGGCTCGATCGTGAGTGCGAGCGCCGCTTCGATCGGCGCTTCGTCGCGTGTGACGACGCCGAGCGGCGCGACGTGCTCGACGACATTTCCGGCCCACAACCTCCCGCGGCGACGCTGACGCAGGGCGTGGCGTTCTTCCGGATGTTCAGGGACCTGACCGCCAGCGGCTTCTGGACGAGCAAGATGGGGATCGCCGACTTGCAGTACATGGGTAACACGTTGGTCGCCGAGTGGAAAGGATGTCCGGACGAGCAGCTTCGGAAACTCGGCATTGCATGATTGGCGAATCGTCGATGGCCGGACTGATTGCCAATTGTCGATGGTCGATTGACGATTCAATCGACGATTTGCCAATAATCTACGATTGGCAGTCCGCAATCGACAATCAATCTTGACAATCCACAATCCTCAATCCGGAAATGCGCTTCAGGCCTTCCTGGCCTCTTTCCTCGTCCTGTTCCTGGAAGTTGCCCTGATCCGCTGGATGCCGGCCTACATCCGGCTGCTCGCGTTCTTCTCCAACTTCATCCTGCTCGCGAGCTTCCTCGGCATCGGCGTCGGGTGCCTGCTCGCGCCGGCGCGCCGGAACCTGTTCGTGTGGTTCCCGGTGATCCAGGCGATTGTCGTCGCCTCGGTCTATTTCTTCCGGCTCGAGGTCGCGGTGCCGACCTCCGGCAGCATCTATTTCTCGAGCGGAACCGCCGAAGAGGTCGTCGCGGTCGAAACGACGCTCCTGCTGCCGCTGCTCTTCGTCATCGTCGCCGCGCTGTTCATCGCGCTTGCGCAGCGGATGGCCCGCGAGATGTCGGCGCTGCCGCCGCTCCGCGGCTACATGGTCAACCTGCTCGGGAGCCTCGCAGGAGTGGCGGCGTTCGGGATCTGCTCGTGGGCCGAGCTCTCGCCGACCTTGTGGTTCGGGATCGCCTTCGCCGCGGCGGTGCCGCTCATGTTGTGGTACGACGCTTTAGCGTCGTCCTCCCAGACGAGCCTGAAGGCTCGTACCACAACGACCCTAAAGGGTCGTACCACAACGGTTGCCACAACCGTCGCGAATCTCGCGCTGCTCTCGATATCGCTTGCGCTCGTTCACGTGATGGCGCACGAAGCGATCTGGTCGCCGTACTACAAGATC
>Ga0187893_10013204_pt1 | contig 11555 bp, 15 predicted proteins | sample MA1701074metaG_FD_139574 | JGI IMG/M metagenome (GOLD analysis project Ga0187893, IMG submission 139574) | White microbial mat communities from a basaltic lava cave in the Kipuka Kanohina Cave System on the Island of Hawaii, USA - MA170107-4 metaG ...
AGGAGTACGTGCGGACCGCGCGGGCCAAGGGCGCAGGTGAGCGCCGCGTCGTCTATCGGCACGCGCTGGCCAACGCGCTGATCCCCGTCATCGCAGCGGCCGGCATCCAGTTTGTGGCGCTCTTCGGCGGTGCGGTGATCATCGAAGAAGTGTTCGCGCTCCCGGGGGTCGGCCGGCTCGTGGTCAATGCGATCTTCCAGCGCGACTACACCCTGATTCAGGGCGCGGTCCTGTTCCTGACCATCAACGCGGTGCTGGTCAACCTGGCCGTCGATGTGTTCTACCATGTAGTCGATCCGCGCATCGTGTATGGCTAGGGCGAAAAAGAGATGGCACCCCGTGATCCACACCACCGTCCGCAGATCGTCGGTCTGGCGGCGCCTTCGGCGCAACTGGTCGGCGGTGGCGGGAGGGAGCATCGTGGGTGCCTTGATCGCCATCGCGGCACTCGCGCCCTTACTCGCGCCGCGCGGCCCGACCGAGCTGCATTCCGGGTTCGAGATCAGGCCTCCCTCGCCGGACTTCCCGTTCGGTACGGACGAGCTGGGGCGCGACATCTTGAGCCGCGTGATCCACGGCGCGCGCATCTCGTTGGGTGCCGCGCTGGGATCGGTCTTGCTCGCATCTCTGGTGGGGGTGCCGTTGGGGACGGCGATCGGCTTCGTGGGCGGGACCATCGACCTGCTGGCGATGCGGCTGTTCGACATCCTCTTCGCGTTCCCGGCGATCCTGCTCGCCATTGCGCTCGTCGCGGCGTTGGGCCCGAGTCTTTCCAACTTGATCCTGACGATCGCACTGTTGACGATGCCGCAGTTCGCGGTCATCGCGCGCGGGGCGACGCTGGCCGCGGCGCCGCTCGAATACGTGCTGGCCGCCATTGCGCTGGGCGCGTCACGCCAGCGGATCATCTTCGCCCACATCCTGCCCAACGTGGCTCCGCCGCTGATCGTTGCGGTGACGCTCAACCTGTCGATCGTCATCCTCGTGGAGGCCGGCCTCTCATTTCTCGGCCTTGGCACGCAGCCACCCGCGCCCTCTTGGGGAGGGATGATCAGCCGCGGCCGCCAGTACATGACCATCGCCCCTTGGCTCGTGGTCTTCCCCGGTCTTGCGATTATGCTCGCGGTGCTCGGCTTCAATCTGCTGGGCGACGGGCTGCGCGAGGTCCTCGACCCCAAACTGTCGCGCGGAGGTGGCTAGGGTGAAGGTCAAGATCGCCGCGATTCAGGCCCGTCCGGTTTCGATCGAGTTCGAGGACATGTGGAGCGGTGCGGACGTTGCCCACGCATGCGAACTGCTCGAGGTCGCCGCGCGCGAGGGCGCCGGCTGCGCCTGCTTCCCCGAGCTGTATCCGCGCGTGGGGGAAGACGAGCTGCGGCGGGCCGCGCGCCGTCTGGGCATCCACGTTGTCGCCGGTCTGATCGAAGGGACCCGCGACCGTTGGCACAACACCGGGACGATCATCGGTCCCGACGGAGCCGTGATCGGCCGGCAGCGCAAGAACTTTCCGACGCAGGGCGAGATCGACGGCGGCGTCGTGCCCGGACGGGGAACGCAGGTCTTCGACACCGCCATCGGCCGCCTGGGGATCGTGATTTGCTCCGACTTCGCGTTCTTCACCGACGGCGTTCGCGCACTCGCCGACGGCGGTGTCGACATTATCTTCAACCCGTCGTGGTGGTTTGCGCTGGGCGCCGCGTATCCGGCGACGGTCATCGGCCGGCACATGGAGTACGGCCGGCCGGTCATCGGCGTAGACATCGCCGCGTGCTCGCTGCTGCTGCGCAAGGACGGCCGCGTCGTCGAGCGTTTCCCCCGGGCGGGCGGCTACTCCACGGTCTGCGTGCCGCCGCCGATCGGTGATCTCTCGGGGCTTGCGGAATGGTTTCGCACCAAGCCCGGCGGCATCAACACGGCTGATGGTTTCATCCAGACACTCGGGGAAGACGAAGGCATTCTCTACGCCGAGATCGACCTCGAAGCCGCACGGGCGTTTCCAGGATACTTCTACCGCGCGGCGCACCCCGCGCCGCACCGGACCGCGGTATGACCATCAGCCCCGATTGGGAGGGCGCGGGTTGGGCGAGTCTCCGCGCCTACCGAACCCAGCGGCTTACACACGCCATGCGTCAGCACGGGCTCGAGGCGGTGCTCTATACCAAACTCGACACGCTTCGATACGTCACGAGCTTCCGGCCCATCTACAGCATGTGGTTCCACGGGACCCGCTACGCCGTGTTGCTGACTGCCGGAGGGCATGTGACGTTCTTCGTGGCCAGCGGAGACGCGGCACGTGTGAGCCGAACAATGCCGTGGATCAGCGGCGCCGTGCCGTTCCCGTTTGTCTTCGCCGACGGCGTGCCGCTGATCGCGGATGCCGTCCGGCGGCTCGGGGTGCGTGGACAAATCGGCGTAGATCTGCTTCCGGTCGGCGCGCTGCGGGCGCTGGAGAAGGCGCTGCCAGAGGTGGCCTTCGTGGACGGGCAGGACGCCATCGAGGAGGCGCGGCGGATCAAGCACCCGGATGAGGTCAGGATGCTCCGCGCGGCGGCTGAGGTCGTTGATGCCGGCATGGAGGCCGCGATCGCCGCCGTGCGTCCGGGCGCAACCGAGATCGAGGTTTCCACGGCCGCCGCGTCCGCGATGATGCTGGCCGGTTCCGAAGACATTCCGTATTACCCGCTCGTGGCCTCAGGCGACCACGCCGTCTACGGGTATCGCTTTCCGACCGCCAAGCCCATCGTGGCCGGGGAGATGGTCCGCATTGATTGCGGCGCCGCGATCATCAACGGTTACAACGGCGACATCGCCCGCATTGCTTTCGCGGGATCGCCGACCGACGCTCAGGTCCGCGTCTACCGCGCCGTCTATGAGATGCTGCAAACGGGCCTGGATCGGCTCCGCCCCGGCGTGCTGACCACCGACGTCGTGGGTGCCGTAGCGGAGGTCTCGCGCCGGTGGGGGTTTGCCGAGCACACGTACTTCGGCATCCTAGGGCATGGTCTTGGGACTGATCTTCACGAGGCACCGACGATCGGGGAGAAGGTGGCCGGAGGCCGGGCGCCTGAACGCCTCGAGCCTGGCATGGTCGTCGGCCTCGAACCCGGCGTGCTGTTGCCTGGCGTGGGAGGGGGCCACCTGGAGGATGTCGCGCTAATTACCGAGGCGGCGCCGGAGATCCTGACGAAGACGCCGTTTCTCACGCAGTACCTGTAGGGGGATGTCATGGAAGCGCGAGTCTGGGAAGCCGCGAAGGTGGTGGAAACGATTGATCAAAGTCCGCAGCAGTTTCACCGGCTGATGAGCAGGCCGGACCTCAGCATCGGTGTCCTGCGTGTACACCCCGGCGGACTCGACATGCAGGGCACCCATAGTCAGGATGAAGTGTACGCGGTCGTGGCCGGGCGGGGCCTGCTACGCCTGGGTGATGTTGACCACGCTGTCGGCCCCGGGTCGATCATCTATGTCCCCGCCGGACTGCCTCACCGATTCCACGGCAACAAGGAACTGCTCACACTGGCCTACGTCATGGTCCCCGCGGGGTCGCAGGCTGGCAGAGACCCCGCGGCCTAGCGGTGGACCGTTTGTAACCCGGCGCCGATCGTCCAGACGTCAAGCGGCTCGCGGCGACTGCGGACGGTGTCTTCCGTGCGCGATTAATGCGGTCAGGATCCGGCAGAAGCGGCCAGCGCCGAGGGGTGCGCGCACACCTCGGTGAAGAACCGCGCTTCGAGCTCGGCCGCTTGGGGGGGCGTGTAGCCAAACCGAATGTGCGCAACCAACGCCGGATGCACTGCGCGGACGGCCTCATACAGCAGCAGGGCCACGCGGCGATAGGAGAAGTGGCCTGACTCGCGGGCGCGGAGCGGAACCAGGCTGTACAGCTCGCGGAGATTCATCGTCGCCAGGAACCGCCGGTTGTGCGCGTTCGTGACCAGGTAGGCGGCCTCATGCGGCAAGTCCCTCGCCATGAGCCGATACGCATCGCTGGCCCGGTCGATCGCCTCACGATAGCGAGCCGTGAGGCCGGCCTCTTCGATTGCACGCGGGACCGCGTACCCGAGCTCAACCGTCGGAGGCTGCGGGCTCTGCGTCATCATCCGATGGCGCTTGAGGTCGAAATAGGCGCCCTGATCGCAGACGATGTCGAAGGTGTACGATGTGTGTTCAATCTCACGGATCGGCGCGTCGTACCGCTTCAGTCGTCGGAGCGCCTCGTCGATCATTGCCATTCGCTCGGCTGGCGTTAACTCGGTCGACTGCGCCCAGGCTTCCTCGTACGAAGTCCGGCCGTAGCGGTACAGGCAGGCCGCGACGACCCGCCGCTCCGCGTCGCGATCGAAGTGGACGAGCCTGACGCCGGCCGCGTCAGTGCAGGCATCGACGGGGTCACGTGCCGGCTCCGCGGCCTGGGGGGCCAGGCTCGTCCGGGCGACGGCCTCGAGGGCGGCGGTCGTCTCTATCAGGTACGCGTTCGGATCAGCGTACTTGACAAGCGTCGGCACCTCGGCCGTGGCCACCCGTTTGACCTCGGCGCCGATCGCACGCACCTCCTCCAGCGGGTGAGACAGCATCTTCGTGATGGCATGCTCGAGGGCCCTGGCATTGGCGGTCATGCCGACGTTCGCGAGCGTGGCGCACGGTAGCAAGAAGCGGCAGACGTCGACGTACTTGGATCGGACCCGCGCCGCGTATGCCCGGTCGGTTTCCTCGTCCCTGCGGGGATACCAGGTTTCGATGACGCGCCGGACAGGCTCCAGGCTGGCCTGGTAGGTCTCGAAGAGCAGCCGGCAGGCGGCGACGTAGATGTCGGCATGCCTGCTGGCGGCAATGCCCGTGGGGACGTAGAAGGTGTCAAAGATCTGGTAACGCGTTGACTTTTCGGTGTACGAACAGAGGCGGTTGCTCTCGAGACTTTCGATGGCCAGTCGCGAGAGGTTCTCCAGCGCCAGATGCAGCACGGCATGTTCGGCCACCGAGGCATGCCCATACCCGAGGACCCACTTCTCGTGGAACTCGCTCGACTTTTCCTGTGTGAGCTCCTCGGCGATCTCGCGGAATGGCCTGGGGCTCCGCGACGTCTTGGCGAAGGCCACGGCAATGACCTCGGGGGGAAGGAGCCTGGGGCTGAGGAGGTAGATGTCGCGAAGTCGCGGTGATGGAGATCCGTCGATTGCGGCGAATTGAGGATACATGACCTTCCCCCCGGGGGTCTTCACCGTATTCCTCCTCGAACCGACAAATCCTGCCTCCGGCCCCACATATTGTGGAAAACCTGAGGATAGGACGCAATATGTCGCTGGTGCCCTCGGCGCACCCCGGGAAGTCTGATCTCGGAGGACGATCGCTGGCACGTGATCAGCTTCATCCGCACGTTTGCGATCCCCTCCGAGCGGTGAAACAGACCGGTGCAGGGCGCGGTGCGTGCCGGCCTCGAAGTACCGCAACGTGGATCTGCTGACGGTCCTGCGTGAGCGTCTCCGCGCGAATCCTGGGCGCAACCTCCCGCCGCACTCCTACAAGCGCGCGGCGGTCCTGGTGCCGGTCTTCGTTCGGGACGACGTGCCGCACCTGCTGCTCACCAAGCGGACCGAGGCCGTCGAGCACCACAAGGGGCAAATCTCGTTTCCCGGGGGTGGGGAAGAGCCCGGCGATGAGGATCTTCTGGCTACGGCGCTCCGCGAGACCTACGAAGAACTGGGTCTAGAGCCTGCCGGCGTTGAGGTGTGGGGTCGCCTGGACGAGATCGAGACAGTCGTCTCTGGGTTCGCCATCACGCCGTATGTCGGCTTCATCCCCCAGTTGGGGGCGTTGCGCCCCAACCCCAACGAGATCGACGAGGTGGTGGCCGTGGCGCTCCCGGTGTTCCTGGATCCTTCCAGGGTTCGCGCCGAACGCGTGATGCACGACGGCCGTCCGCGCGAGCTGCTCTATTACGACTGCGGGTCCAACGTCGTGTGGGGTGCGACCGCGCGGATCATTCACGGGATGGTTCAGCTGCTGGCGGCGGAGCGTCCGGAATCCAGCCGGGATCTCGCCGGGCGATGAGGGTCGCGATCTTTTCGGACATTCACGGCAACGCGGTCGCCCTGGAGGCTGTGCTGGCTGATGTTCGGGCCCTCGCCCCGCAGGTGATCGTGTGTGGTGGTGACCTGGCGTTTGGCGGCCCTGAGCCGGAGGCCTGTGTTGACCGTATCAAGGAGGTCGGCATCCCGTGTGTGCGCGGCAACACGGACCAGTGGCTGGGTGGAAGCGGCCGCGAGCCGGGGAACGCGGTGGGGGAGTGGAGCCGCGGTTTGGTTGTGAACGCCGGCAGCGTCGGGGCGCCCTACGATGGGGACCCGCGCGCGAGCTACGCGGTGCTCGAGCGCGGAGCATCAACATGGTCGGCCGATCTGCGCCGCGTCCCATACGACATCGACCGCGCGGTGCGCACCTTTCCGGCGGACCATCCGGCGCGCGCGCAGTGGGCGGATGCGATACGGTCGGCACGGCGGCCCTTCTAGTGCATGCGCCCGACCCCGCACCGCGCAGCGGGAAAGAGGACCGTGGCGTTCGGCTTGTCATCCTGGATCTCGACCTCACGTTGTGGGACCACCGGAATGTCTCGGGTCTTGCGCTCCCCTTCCGCCGGGTGAGCGCCGATGCGGTCGAGGATCAGCACGGCGTCCGCGTGACCCTCTTCCCAGGAGTGCACAGCCTGCTCAACGGTCTCCGCGAACGGAATCTGATCGTCGCCTGCGCCTCGTGGAACGATCCTGAGCCCGTCGATGAGATCTTCGATCTGCTGGCGCTTGGCGAATTCTTCGATCACCGCAAGGTCGAGCCGCATCCGCACAAAGAGCGCCTGGTCGCAGCGCTGCTCCAAAGCTTGCGCGCGGCGGGGCAGGATCTCGCGCCGTCGGAGATTCTCTACGTCGACGACCGCCGCATCCATCTCGATGGCATCTATGCTGCCGTCGGACAGATCCGCTTCCTGCAGTTCGGTGTAGACATTCGGCGGCCGGATGAGGTGCTGGCGTTTCTGGACCGGCCTCGCGACGCGGCTCACGCCCCGCGTCAGTAGTCGGTACAGCATACAGAGGAGACCATGATGGCGAGGTGGGCGACCTTTCCCGATAGAGAACCGCTGCGGGAGGCGCGCGCGCTCGCCGAGCAGGTCGAAAACGACGGCGGGCATGTCCTGGCGCTTTATCAGGAGCCGCTCGGGGATCACTGGCACCTCTTCTGCCTGCTGCCGATGGATCTGGTGGAGCCGACGCCCTTCCAGCGCGACTTATCGCCGGCCCACGTCAAGCGTTTGCAGGAGGTCCTTCGGAAGCTCGATCGGTTCGTAGATCCGATCGTCGTGACGTCGCCCCGCCGCGGACTCTACTGGACGCCCAACGGAAACCACCGCCGCGCGGCATTGGAGAAGCTCAAAGGGAAACACATTCCGGCCGTTGTTGTGCCGGACCCCGACCTGGCCTTCCAGATTCTGGCGTTGAACACCGAGAAAGCGCACAATCTGAAGGAGAAATCCCTCGAGGTCATCCGCATGTACCGGGAGCTGGCCAAGGACGCCCCGCGAAGCACCGAGGATGACTACGCGTTCCAGTTCGAGTCGCCGCACTTCATTACCCTGGGGCTCCTATACGAAGAGAACCGGCGCTTTGCGGGCGGCGCCTACAATCCAATCCTTCGCCGCGTGGACAAGTTCCTCAAGGTCACACTTTCCAAAGGGCTGGAGGAGCGTGAGGAGCGCGCGGGCATGGTCCGCAATGTCGACGAGAAGCTCTCGAGTGTCGTGGCCAAGTTGAGGAAAAGGGGAATCCGACATCCCTACGTAAAGAACTTCGTGCTCGCGCGAACGACGCCATTGACGCGCGCCCGGAAGACGTTGCCATCGTTTGAGGTGACTTTCAGGAAACTCGCCGAGAACCTGGAAGCCTTCGATACAGGGGCGATTCGCTACGAAGACGTTGCGCGTTCCGCCATCATGTCGGCGCCCGCAGGCGGGTGATCGCGCTCCCTCTGCCTCGCCCCGAGGGGTAACATGCGAATGTTCCTCGGCCACTACGGGGTCGCGCTCGGATCCAAGAAGGCGGCTCCCAGTGTGTCGCTGGGCACCTTGAATCGACCGCCATCGCACGAGTCGGACGTAGCCAGCCTGCCGTGTGCGCGGCCTGCGTAGGGCGCGGCGGGGGCTCAGCGCCCGACGGTCTGTCCCGGGGCTGGGACCGCTCCGATCTGCATCATCATCTGCAGTAGTTCCTCGACGTGCCAGGCTTCGACCAACTTGCCGCTCCTGACAGTCCAAATATCGATCGCCGCAATCTCGATGGGCTTGCCCGTCGGCGGGATGCCCATGAACGGAGCCGTATTCGTCCCCCGGGCAGTGGACCGGACCACGACTTTGTCACCGGCCACGAGGACGTCGTCGTTGGTGACCTTGATGTCCGGAAAGCCGCTGCGGAACACGTTGAGGCTGTATTTCAATCCCTCAAGCCCGGGTGGCTGTCCCGGGAAGGGGTTGTGGTCGACGAAATTGGCAGGAACGAACTCGTCAAGCTTGTCCAGGTCTCCGCGATTGAACACCTCATAGAAACGGCGCGCGAGCGCGCGCGGATCTTCCGTAGACATAGCGCAGACCTCCTACACGGTTGGTGAGGGACTGGAGGTGGTTTCGAGACGCTTCGGAGCGTCCCTGCCCGCATCCCCTGCGGGCCCGACCGGCGGGTGCGGTGACACACTGATATACTGAAGGTGCTGTGCAGCCACGGGGCAGGTCTGTCTACCTCGACTACGCTGCGACCACACCGGTCGATCCGGGGGTCCGTCTGGCGATGCAGCCGTATCTCGCCGACCGATTCGGCAACCCCGGCAGCGTGCACCAGTTCGGTCAGGCCGCCCGAGGCGCCGTGGACGAGGCGCGCAAAGCGGTGGCGCGCCTCGTAGGGGCGGAGAGTAAAGAGATCATCTTCACGGCCGGGGCGACCGAGTCGAACAACGCGGCGATTTTCGGTGCCGTCTACACCCACGAGGTGCCCGATCGGCACGTCATCACTGGCGCGACCGAGCATCACGCCGTGCTCGAGCCGTGCCGGTGGCTGGAGAAGCGTGGCGTCCACCTCACGGTGCTGCCGGTCGATGAGCATGGGCGCGTCGATCCCGACGCGGTCAGGCGCGCGATCACGCCGCAGACGGTTCTCATCTCCATCATGCACGGCAACAACGAGATCGGTACGTTGGGTCCTGTCGCAGAGATCGGCGCGATCGCGCGCGAGCGTGGCGTCCTCTTCCACTGCGACGCGACGCAGAGCGCGGGGATCGTGCCGGTCGACGTGCGGGCGTGGGGCGTGGACTTGCTCTCACTATCCGCTCATAAGCGCTATGGGCCCAAGGGGATCGGCGCACTCTACGTGCGAAGCGGCGTTCACATTGAGCCGTTCTTGCACGGCGGCAGCCAGGAGCGCGGCCGCCGCGGCGGCACGGAAAACGTTCCCGCGATCGCAGGCTTCGGCGCCGCGGCACGCATCGCGCTCGAGATACTGCCGGAGGAAGCGCGTCGGGTGGGTGCCCTCCGCGACCGGCTCGTGGGTGGGCTCGCGGCGATCGATGGCGCGCGCCTCAACGGCCACCCGCGCGACCGGCTCCCCGGCATCGTGAACGTTTCGTTTGCCGATGCCGACAGCGAGTCGCTGCTACTGGCGCTGGACCTGGAAGGTATTGCGGCATCCAGTGGCTCGGCGTGCACGTCTGGGAGCCTGGAGCCCTCGCATGTGATCGCGGCGTTAGGCCTCCCTGAAGCGTACGCCTCGGGCACGCTCCGATTCTCACTCGGTCGGTGGACGACGGTCCACGAAATCGATGCCGTCCTCGATGTCCTCCCAAAGGTCCTGCTGCCGATCCGGCGGGCCGCGGCGCGCCAACGTTGACACCCCTGGGGACCTTTTGCGAAGATCAGGTCGCGTCCGTGGGCGATGACTCCGCCACCGACGATGACGGCCGTGGTTGAGTACCTTCCGATTTTCGTGCACTTCACGCTCGTCGTCGGTCTCACCGCCGCGCTCCTGTTCGCGCACGCCGCCCTTGGGGGCAGCAGGCCGACCCCACCGAAACTTGAGCCGTACGAATCGGGTATGTGGGCGATCGGGTCGGCGCGGGAGCGCGTCCCGATCCGGTATTACCTGATCGCGATGCTGTTCATCCTGTTCGATATCGAGATCATCTTTTTGTTCCCCTGGGCGGTCGTGTCCCGCCGGCTCGGGACCTTCGGTCTGATTGAGTTGCTCGTCTTTATCGGTGTGCTGGGCTTGGGACTCGTGTACGCGTGGAAGCGGGGCGCCCTCGAGTGGCAATAGCCGCGCCCTCGCGCGAAACGCCAGAGCTCGAAAAGCGCGTCCTGCTGACCACGGTCGAGAAGATGGTGCAGTGGGCGCGAAAGGGCAGCATCTGGCCGGCGCAGTTCGGCCTGGCGTGCTGCGCCATCGAGATGATGGGGTCTGCCGCCGCGCGCTTCGACCTGGCGCGTTTCGGCAGCGAGCTGTTCAGGGCCTCGCCCCGGCAGGCCGACCTCCTCATCGTCTCCGGGCGCGTGTCGCAGAAGATGGCCCCGGTGCTCCGGCACATTTACGACCAGATGCTGGAGCCCAAATGGGTCATCGCCATGGGCGACTGCGCCTCCTGCGGCGGGGTCTTCAACAACTACGCGCTCGTCCAGGGCGTCGACAAGATCGTCCCCGTGGATGTGTACGTCGCCGGTTGCCCGCCACGCCCCGAAGCGCTGCTCTACGGGTTCTTGAAACTGCAGGAGAAGATCGCGGTTACCAGAGGCCGGCGGTGACTGCTCCGGAACTCATTGCTCACATTCGCGCGCGCCTCGGAGATGTGTCGCTCGAGACGATGGAGTTTCGGGGCGAGCTGACGATGTACACGGCCCCGGAGCGGATCCTCGAGGTGCTCGATACCGCCCGCGGCGCGACCGAGACTCCGCTGATGCTCATGGATTTGACAGCGGTGGACCGCCACCCGGTCGAGCCGCGGTTCGAGGTCGTCTACCTGCTGACGGTCCTTGACCCGCCGGCCCGGTTGCGTATCAAGACACGGGTGCCGGGCGATCGGCCTGTCCTTCCCAGCGCCACCAGGCTATGGGCGGCCGCGAACTGGCTCGAGCGTGAGGTCTACGACCTGTTCGGCATATCCTTCTCGGGCCATCCCGATCTCGCGCGCATCCTCATGCCCGACGACTGGGAGGGCCATCCGCTCCGCAAGGATTTCTCCCTGACCGAGGAGCCCGTCGAGTTCGTCGACCACGTTCCAAAGGTTCCCAGCACGATCATTCCGAGATCACGGCCGCGCGCGTAAGATGACCCGGCCCGATGCCGGCCCACCCCCGGGCGCGATGCGGGGTCTCGGAGACCCCGTGAGCCCGGAGGCCCCGCCAAGGGCTCACGCCCCGCGGGGCGAGGGCCGAGAGGTCGAGGTGCACGATCTCCGCGATCAGGCCGCCACCATGCCCGAGGCGCACACCGAGACCCTGACCATCAACATGGGTCCGCAGCATCCGGCGACCC
>Ga0187893_10013205_pt1 | contig 11555 bp, 6 predicted proteins | sample MA1701074metaG_FD_139574 | JGI IMG/M metagenome (GOLD analysis project Ga0187893, IMG submission 139574) | White microbial mat communities from a basaltic lava cave in the Kipuka Kanohina Cave System on the Island of Hawaii, USA - MA170107-4 metaG ...
CTACGTGGAGGCCTTTGTCAATCAAGCCTCCGCCTGGATGGACGCCAACCCGCCGAAGCGCGGCATCAACTGGGCCAGCAGTCTGGAATTGGCGTTCCGCATCATTTCCTGGTTATGGGCCTGGCGCCTGTGCGCGGATTCGCCTCGGCTCACCACGACGTTCACCGCGCGTCTGCTGAAGTATCTGGTCGCGCAGGGGCGCCACATCGAATCGTACCTGTCGCATTACTCCAGCCCGAACACGCACCTGACGGGCGAGGCGCTCGGGTTGTTCTATCTCGGCGCGGCTTTGCCTGAGCTGCGGCGCGCGCGTCATTGGCGCGACCTGGGTTTGCGACTTTTGCTGGATCAACTGCCGGTTCACGTGCGGCGCGACGGAGTCTATTTCGAGCAGGCGTCTTACTACCATCGTTACACGGCGGACTTCTACACGCACTTGCTGTTGCTGGCGCGCGCGTGCGGATTGGACTTGCGTGGCGAGATCGAGGAGTGGCTCACGTTGCTCTACGATCACCTGATGTGGATTACCAGGCCGGATGGCAGTTCGACCTTATTCGGCGATGACGATGGCGGACGGCTGATCAAGCTGGGCGACCGCCCGCTCGATGATTTCCGCGATACGCTCAGCATCGGCGCGGCGCTGTTTGGTCGAGGCGACTGGAAATTCGTGGCCGGCGACGCGCCGGTTGAATTGCTCTGGCTGCTTGGCCCACAAGGGCTGGCCGACTACGACCGGCTGAAGCCTGAGCCGCCGGGGGAGAGCGCGCGCGCATTCGACGAGAGCGGCTACTTCATTATGCGGGACGGCTGGACGAGAGAATCGAGCTACGCGCTGGTTGATTGCGGCCCGCACGGCGCGCCGTTCGGCGGTTGCCACGCGCACGCCGACGCCCTGGCGATCGAGTTTGCCGCTGGCGGCGTGACGTGGCTGCTTGATCCGGGCACTTTTATTTACCTGGGCGACACCCAGGCGCGCGACGAGTTCCGCTCGACCGCCGCGCACAACACCGTCACTGTGGATGGCGAATGGCAATCAATTCCGGGAAAGCCATTCTCGTGGGGCCGCGTCGCGAACTGCGCCCACCGGGCCTTCATCGCCGAAACGGGCTTCACTTACTTCGAAGGCTCGCACGACGGCTACCAGCGACTGAGCGATCCGGTGACGCACACGCGCGCAGTCTTCTTCGTCAAGGCGGATGAAGAATCCGATCTGCCAACCTACCTGGTGGTTCGTGACCGCTTCGACGCCCGCGAGCGTCATCGCTATGCGATCCACTACCACTTACCAACAGGTTGCGATGTGGAAGTCGAGAAGGAAGGAGTTCGAGCGACTGATCCGAGTGGCGCCGGACTGGTTGTTCGCGTGTTCGGAAACATTGGCTTGCGGGCGCAGGTGAGAGCGGGCTGGGTGTCGCGCGGCTTCGGCCATCGCGCTCTGGCGCCGGTCGCCGTCATCGAGGCCGAAGGCGCGGGGCCACAGGAATTCGTGAGCGTCATCGCTCCCGACAAGCAGGGGCAAGCGGTCAGGATTGAACCTCAGATCGTTTCGGCGCGGGTGTCCGGTTTCACCCTCTCTGCCGGCGTGACGCGCGACGTCGTGTCGCTCGGACGCGAGGCCGCCCCCCTTTCCTGTCCGCCGGTTGAAGCAGCGGGCGCTCTGGCTTACGGAAGATTTGTGAATGACCGGCTCACGCGGGCCGGACTCATTCGCGGAAACTATTTCGACGCTGGCGGAGTGTCATTCAAGTCTCCGGAAACAGCGGAGCTTGAACGATGATGGCCGGATTTATGAAAGAGGCGATCAAAACAGGCAAGCCGTTACGTGTGTGCCACGTGGTGTCGTCGCTCGACCTGATTGGCGGGCACAGCGTTGCCGCCACTCGCGTGATCGAGGCCTTCGCCGAGGAGCCGGAAGCCGGAATCGAGGGCGAGATTCTCCCCATCAATCCGCGCTTGAGCTGGCCCTTCTGCCTGTTGCTGAAGATCAAGTACGTGCGGACAGTCGTCAACACCATCGCCTACCTGTTGACTCTGTTCATCAAATTGCCGCGCTACGACGTGGTGCAGGCCTATTCCGCCTCGTATTTCTCGTTCGTCATTGCGCCGGCGCCGGCGGTTCTGGTCGCCAAGTTATACGGCAAGCCGGTGATCCTGCATTACCACAGCGGCGAAGCCGAAGATCACCTGCGCCGCTGGCCGTTGACCACACGGCCGATCCTGCGGCTGGCGGATGAGATTGTGGTTCCGTCCGGCTATCTGGTCGACGTCTTCGCGCGCTTCGGATTTCGCGCGCGCGCGATTTTCAACCTGGTTGACTTTTCGCGCTACCGTTTTCGTGAGCGGCGCCCCTTGTGCCCGGTCTTTCTGACGAACCGCTTGCACGAGCCGCTTTACAACGTCGGTTGCGTCCTTCGCGCGTTCGCTCTGATTCAGAAACGCTATCCAGAAGCGCAGTTGACGGTCGCCGGAGACGGCTCGATGCGCCCCCAACTGGAGGAACTCGCGCGCTCGCTGGCGTTGCGCAACACAGTATTTACCGGGCGTGTCCCGTATGAAGAGATGCCTGCCGTCTACGATAAGCATGACATCTATTTGAACGGAACCAATATTGACAACATGCCAAGCTCGATCACCGAGAGTTACGCCTCAGGAGTAGCCGTGGTGACGACGGACGCTGGCGGCATCCCATACATCCTGAGCCACGAAGAGACCGGGTTGATGGTCGAACGGAACGATCACGAAGCGATGGCCGCTGGCGCAATCAGATTAGTGGAAGACCAGGAGCTGGCCTCGCGTGTGATACGTAATGCCCGGGAAAAGTGCCTCAATTACGCGTGGCCTCGGGTCGGCGCCGATTGGATCGAGCTTTATCGCAAACTGGCAAAGTCGCCAGGCTCCCCCAAATTGGAATCTGAAAGCAGGGCGCCCGCATGTTGATTGAGGTCTATGAATTCTACGATCTCAAGCTAGTTGAACAAACGATGGTAACAACCAGGTAGCATTCGGCAATCTGGCAAGGAGCAGAAAATGGTGCAGCGGCCCTCGGCTACGGTGAATGAACGCCAGAACGAGCATCAGGAAATTCTACCTGGCGCCCCGGTTGGTAAAAGTGACTTTGCAGCCAACCTGCAAAGGAAGCTGGCTCTTTCACATATTCCGACTCTGGATGGCTTGCGGGCGATGGCCGTATTTCTGGTCATCTTCTACCACTGCGGATTCTCGTGGGCCCCGGCCAGCCTTGGTTTGATGATGTTTTTCGTGTTGAGCGGATTTCTCATCACCTGGCTGCTTCTGCGGGAAAGCGAAGAGCAAGGGAATGTTTCTCTCTACGGTTTCTATCGAAGGCGAATGCTCCGCATCTTCCCCGCGTTTTACGCCTACTGGATCGGCATAGTGCTGCTGTTGCTGGTGGCTGGGAAAGACGTTTCATGGCCGCATGCATTTAGCGCCCTCTTCTATGCGGTCAACTACTACAACGCCGTGCACGGCGATCCGGGTACGGCTTTTAGCCACACCTGGTCGTTGGCAGTCGAAGAGCAGTTCTATCTTTTATGGCCCCTTGCTTTCATCAGGCTGAGAAATAACTTGAGCAAGCTGACGATCTTCATTGGCGGCGTGATTTTGGCGGTGTGGTTGCATCGTTTTGCTCTCTGTTATGTCTTCAATATCGATCAGGCTTATTTCTATAGCGCGTTCGATGCGCGGTTGGATCAAATAATGGTGGGGTGCTTGTTAGCGGTGTTACTCAAGCGGAGAGTAATCATGTCTTTTTGGAAGGCCGTCTGCTCCAGTTTGTTTCTGCCAGTGATGGTCTTGATCCTTCTCTTCGCCTCGATTTATTTCGGCGACCTGCTGGCTTCGAGATACAGAGACGTGCTTGGGTTCGGGTTGGAGCCTATTTTGATTGCTATATTGATGGTTCAGGCGATCAGCTTCTCTTCCACGCTGCAGATGAAATGGATCGAATGGCCCGTCGTCCGCTACCTGGGACGGATTTCATACTCACTCTATCTTTATCAACAGATAACCGTGACTTTCGTTCAGAAACAACTGGAGGCTCATCCTGAGGTGTTGCAATTGATAGTTGCCGTGGCTTTCACCATCACCATGGCGGCTGCCTCTTATCACATCATTGAGCGTCCTTTTCTCAGGCTTAAAAACCCTAAACTGGCGACAAGCAGTTAACGCCGCCCCGAGTCAACAATTTTAAAGAGGCAACCAGAATGCAAGAACAAAATGTCGAGATCAAAGAGTGGGAACAGGCGGAGATCGAGCGCAGCGCCGTCGAAGCAACACTTATGGAGGGAAACGACTTGCACGCAGACGAACACAATGTGGCGCGCTATCTCGATCCCCCGGCCGACACCTGTTTTGCGCTCGAATATGCCTTTCATTTGCTCGGCGATGTGCGGGGCAAGGTCCTGGTGGATTTGGGCTGCGGTTCGGGCGAGAACACGATTCTGCTCACCGCGCGCGGCGCACAGGTTTTGGCGATTGACATCTCTGCTTCGCTGGTCGCCCTGGCCAAGCGGCGGATGGAGATTAATGGCGTCACGGAAGGTGTGAGCTTCTTCGTCGGCTCGGCCTACGATCTTCCGTTCGCGGATGAATCGGTGGACGTGGTCTTCGGCGCGGCGATCCTGCATCACCTGGATTTGCAGTTGACGACGCGTGAAGTGCAGCGTGTGCTTCGCCCCGGTGGGCGAGCGATCTTTCTCGAGCCGGTGCGCAACTCGAAGGTGGTCAGGTTTATTCGCCGCTTGATCCCTTACCAGGCGCCGGACATCTCGCCCTTCGAACGCCCGCTGACCAAACACGAGATGGATGGGTTCGCCGACGGTTTCCGCGAGTACCACAGTAAAGCTTTTACGTTGCCTTATCTGTGCCTGGGGGATTTGATCCCGAAAGTGCGGGATCATCTCAACACGCTGCGCCGATGGGATCACGCCCTCCTCAAATATATTCCGACGTTGAGCTATTTCGCTTCGACGCTGGTAGTTGACCTGCTCAAGTAATTGGAGAATCAACTGCGGAACATGAACATCAGTCACTTCGGACAGGTAGGTAAAAGATGTGCGGAATTTGCGGCATAGCCGCTCCAACCGGATTGCAGCGCCGAATCGGCGAAGCGGAGTTGATCCGCATGCGCGATACGCTCACGCATCGCGGGCCTGATGACGCCGGTGTCTTCATTGACGGCGGAGTCGGACTCGGACATCGCCGTCTTTCGATTGTTGATCTGGGCGGGGGGCGCCAGCCCATGGCCAACGAGGACGACACGATCAAGATTGTTTTCAACGGCGAAATCTACAACCACCGGGAGCTTCGTCCGGGACTTGAGGAGCGCGGCCACATCTACCGCAGCTCGTCGGATACCGAGACGATCATCCATCTCTACGAAGAGTATGGTCCGCACGGAGTTCAGAAACTGCGCGGGATGTTCGCCTACGCCATCTGGGATTCGGGGCGGCGGCAACTCGTGCTGGCGCGCGACCGCGTCGGCATCAAGCCGCTCTACTACACCTTGTCCGGCGACGGCACGCTCCATTTTGCTTCCGAGATCAAGGCCTTGATCGAAGCGCGCGCGGTTGCGCCGGAACTCAACTACGACTCGCTGGCCGATTACGCCGCGAACCGCTTCACCTCCGGCGAGGACACGCTCTTCCGAGGCGTGAAGCGGCTGCTGCCGGGCCACGTGCTGGTCTGGCGCGAAGGCCAGGTCAAGATCGAGCGTTACTGGAACCTGAGCTTTGCGAAGGGAGACGAGCGGCTCAGCGATGACCAGTACGTCGAGCGATTCGATGAGTTGTTCCGCGAATGCGTCTCCTCGCACCTGATGTCGGACGTGCCGCTCGGAATGTTCCTGTCGGGCGGGATTGATTCGAGCGCGATTGCCGCGGTGATGAGCCAGATGGTCAACGAGCCGATCAAGACCTTCTCGGTGGCCTTCGCCGAGCACGGATTCAGCGAGCTCGACTATGCCCGTTCGGTCGCCCGCGCCTTCAAGACCGACCACCACGAGATCGTCGTCAGCCCCGAACAGTTCTTCGACGCGCTGCCCAGGATGATCTATCAGGAAGACGAGCCGCTCGCCCACGGCTCCAGCGTGCCGCTCTACTTCGTCTCGAAGCTGGCGCAAGACCACGTCAAGGTCGTGCTCACCGGCGAAGGCAGCGACGAACTGCTGGCCGGTTATCCGAAGTACGGCGCCACGATGTACAACCTGAAACTGGCGCGCGCTTACCACAACGCGGCGCCGAAGAGCGTGCGGCGGATGGTTGAGCGGGCGATCGAAAGCCTGGGCGTCGGCTCGCGCCTGCGGCAGAAGCTGGTCCGGACCTTCCTCTGCATTCCACCCACGCTCGAGCGAATCTATTTCGATAACTTCGGCGTCTACCCGGTGGCGATGCAGCAGCGCCTCTTTTCGAAGGAGACGCGCGCCCGCATGGGCGACAGTGATCCTTACCGCGCCGAGATAAATTACATCGGCAAGTCCGACGCCGAATCGTTGCTCGACCAGTTGCTGGATGCGGACATCAAGACCTACTTGCACGAGCTGCTGATGAAACAGGACCAGATGAGCATGGCCGCTTCCATCGAAAGCCGGGTGCCGTTCCTCGACCACCATATGATCGAGTTCGCCGCGGCCTTGCCCGTGCGGATGAAGCTGCGCGGGTTGACCACGAAATACGCGCTGCGCCGCGCGATGAAGAATGTGCTGCCGCCGGAGATCCTGACGCGCAAGAAGATGGGCTTCCCGACCCCGCTCAACACCTGGTTCCGGGGACAGTTCCGGCGCGTCATTGACGAGTACGTGCTCAGCCCGCGCGCGCGCGCGCGCGGCGCCTTCGATCATCAGTACGTCAGCGAGATGGTCGCGCGGCACCAGGCCGGCGAAAACCACGGCGAGCGGTTGTGGATGCTGGTCAATCTGGAAATCTGGCATCGTCGCTTTATTGACGGCGAAGACACAAGCAAACAAACGGAGCAAATGCCCGCAGCGGTTAGCGCCGCCAGCGCCGCGGATTAAAGGTGTACATTCAATGAACTCGATCAGGCCACTGGAAAAGAAAGATATCCCGGACATCGTGGAGAAGCTTCAACACATCTTTCTGAGAAATGCCCCGTCACGACGTAATCTCTCGCCCGACAAATTGACCGGGCATTTCGAGGATATTTTATTCAATAACCCGTGGTACGACCCCGAGATCACTTCGTTGGTTTCCAGGGGAAAGGATGGAAAGATAAATGGCTTTTTAGGAGTTGTGCCGCGACCGATGAGGTTATCCGGGCAACCTCTTCGCGCCGCAGTCATTTTTTACCATGCCGATTCGGAGAGTAGCGTGTCTCTGGCAGGCGCTCAGTTGTTGAAAACGTTCTTTTCAGGACCGCAAGACCTGTCCCTGACTGATGCGGCTAGTGATATAGGGCGGCGGATTTGGGGCGCAGTCGGTGGAACGCAATTGCCGTTATACAGCCTCCAATGGGAACGCATCTTTCGGCCCGCACGAGTTGCGGTTGAGGCCCTCAGCCGTCGTCGGATGTTAGCGCCTTTTGAGGGCGCCTTGTCCCCGGTGGCAAATCTGGCCGACTCGGTTACAAATCGTCTCTTTTCCAGCCATTCCCCGCCGACCGGCAATTCATATATCGAGGAAGACCTCGATATTAAGATTTTGATCGAGTCGCTGCCTCTCTTCTATCCGGCTGGGGCTCTTCAACCCGTTTATCACGAACATTCTCTTCAGTGGATCTTTGACCAGGCCGATCAATTCAGATCACACGGCGAGCTTAAAAAAGTGATGGTTCGAAATGCCAAACGGGAAGTGATCGGTTGGTATCTCTATTATGTCAAAACCGGGAGAAGATGCCCGGTGCTTCATATAGCCGCTAAAAAAGGCGCGATGGATATTATTTTAAATCACTTGTTCAGTCATGCCAGGCGCCACGGCGTCACCGCGCTCTATGGACGGGTTGACCCGAAATACATTCATGATGTCGCCAATCAACATTGTTTTTTCCGTCTCGGGTCGTGGACGGTGGTCCATTCACAGAATGAAGAACTGATTCGTCTTTTCCAGCTTGGGGAGGCGGCGGTGTCAAGATTGGATGGGGAGTGGATCTCGCAATTCTGAATTGAGATGCAAACGCACACACACGACATCCGCGCTCATCGTAATGATCACGCAAAGCCCGGCGTAATCAATATGAGAGGTAAGCATCAGGCGTAAATTGGCAAAGGAGGTATGCTATGAGGTTTTCAATGAAGAAGAAATTGGGGATAGCTATTGGGTTCTCGATATTTCTGTCCATCGTTTTGAGCTGTAGTGTCACGCAATCCAAAGGGACGGGCACTCTCAGCCGGGAGGAGCTTGATAACATGACTTTGCGCGCGACGGTCACTGGCCAGGTTGCCGGAAGCGAGCCGGAGCTGCCGCGCGTCTTCCTTAACACGACTTATGTTGCGCCGGCCCGCGCTCCGAAACCGGTCGCCGCCGGAGAAGACCTGCAAGCCGCCATCAACTCGGCTCAACCGGGCGATGTGCTCACTTTACAGGCCGGCGCGACCTTCACCGGGAACTTCACTCTCCCGGCCAAGTCGGGTTCGGACTGGATCATCATTCGCACTTCCGCTCCCGACAGCAGCCTGCCGCCGCCCGGTACGCGCATCACGCCCACTTACGTCAACGTGATGCCGAAGATCGTCGCTCCTAACGGCAGCCCGGCGCTGACCGCCCTCGATGGCGCGCATCACTTCCGTTTTATCGGGATCGAATTCTCCGTCGCGCCCTCGGTCACACAGGCTTTTAACGTCATCCTGCTCGGCGCCGATCAGACTTCATTGGCGCAGATGCCGCACAATCTGATCTTTGACCGGGTCTACATCCATGGCCATCCGGACCGGAACCTGAGGCGCGGGATTGCGCTCAACAGCGCCTCGAGCGCGGTCATTGACTCCCACATCTCAGATTGTCACGAAATTGGCGCTGACTCGCAGGCGATCATGGGTTGGAATGGCCCTGGCCCGTATAAGATCGTCAACAACTATCTCGAAGGTTCAGGCGAGAACATCCTCTTTGGCGGAGAGGACCCGAAAGTTACCAACCTGATCCCCTCCGACATAGAGATCAGGCGGAATTATCTCTTCAAGCCGCTGTCGTGGCGAGTGGGCGATCCGAGCTACGGCGGAAGAAATTGGTCGGTCAAAAACCTGTTTGAATTGAAGAATGCGCAACGAGTGCTGATTGACGGGAACGTCTTCGAGCATAACTGGGTTGCTTCTCAGAACGGCTTCGGCATCCTCTTCACCACCCGGAACCAGGACGATACGGCGCCCTGGTCGGTCGTGCAGGACGTGACCTTCACCAATAATATCCTGAGGCACTCGACCGGCGCCATCAACATTCTTGGCACCGATAACTTCAATCAGAGCGCGCAGGGCAAGCGACTCAAAATCGTCAACAACCTGTTTGAGGACATTGACGGCCCGAAATGGGGCAATGCAAATGGCGGAGTGTTCTGCCAAATCGGCGAGATGCATGATGTCCGCATCGAGCACAACACGGTCCTGCAAACCGGCAGTATCATCGCGGTTGACCGCAGTCCGAGCCTGGGGTTCATCTTTAACAACAACATTACCCCGCACAATGAGTACGGAATCAAAGGCGACAGCCGCGGAACCGGCAATAGCACAATTGTGTACTTCTTCCCGGATGGCATCTTCAAGAAGAACGTGATTGTGGGTGGGCAAAGCTCAAACTACCCGGCGGACAACTTCTTCCCGGCCACACTCGACTCAGTCAAGTTTGTGAACACCGCCGGCGGTAACTTCCGGCTGGAGGCGACCAGTCCGTACAAAAACGCCGGCACGGACGGAAAAGACCTGGGATGCGATATGGACCTGATCAACGCCGCGATCAACGGAATACCGACTGTGGCCAGCGTCTCGGCGGCGAGCTACGACGGGTCGTTGCTCGCCGCCGAATCAATCGCCGCCACTTTCGGCGGGGGATTGGCTACCTCAACCGTGGCTACCAACACTCTGCCGTTGCCGACAACGCTTGGCGGCGTCACGGTCAAGGTTCGGGATAGCGCCGGCGTAGAGCGATTCAGCCCATTATTCTTCGTCTCACCGACGCAGATTAATTATCAAGTCCCTGCTGGAACAGTTGCAGGCTTCGCTTTGATGACGGTTGTCAACGGCAATAACATCGTGGCCATCGGAACGCCGCAGATTTCAACCGTCGCGCCTGGCCTCTTCACGGCTGACGCCAGCGGGCAGGGATTGCCGACCGCCGTCGTTTTGCGTTTGAGAGCCAATGGCACTCAGGTATTCGAGCCGGTGGCGCGCTTCGATGCGGCGCAAAACAAGTTTGTTGCGGCGCCGATTGATCTCGGCCCAGAAACGGATCAAGTCTTCCTGATCTTCTTCGGCACGGGAATCCGTTTCCGCAGCCAGCTTTCGGCCGTCACGGCCTTGATCGGCGGCGTCAACGCGCAGGTCAATTTCGCCGGGGAGCAAGGCACATTCGTCGGCCTGGATCAGGTCAACGTGTATTTGCCGCGAACGCTGATTGGGCGCGGTAGCGTGGATATGTTAGTGACGGTTGATGGAAAGGCCGCAAACAAAGTGAGGGTCGAGATTCAGTGAGGATTAAGCGTTGAACGAACAAGCTTACGATTCGAGGCGGGTGGCGGCGATCTTTGAACCTGAATCTGGCGCCGGAATAGGAGCGGCGCGAACATTCCGATTCACGAGGTAAATTCAGTGCGCGAATTAATTGTTGAAGAGATAAACAAGCCTGATGCGCTCGAGATTATGCGTCCCGAGTGGCAGGCGTTACTCGACGCCGCGGGCGCGCCGCCATTCCTTTCCTGGGAATGGCTCTCGGCGTGGCAGGAGGTCTTCGGTTGCGACCGCCGCTTGCGCCTGCTCCGCGCGCTTGATGATGGCCGGCTGGTAGGTTTATTGCCGCTCAGCGTGGAGAACCATCGCCCTCAAGGACTTCCCGTACGAATGCGCCGGTTATCTCTACTTGGAGAGGAGGTTGGAGGCGCTGACTACCTCGACGCGCTCGCGCTGCCGGGATACGAGCTTGATGCAGCCAATGCGTTCCTCGCCTATCTTGAAAAGGACGATTCATTCGACCTATTGGAACTGGATGGCTTGCCCACGGACTCTGCCAGCCTCCCGTTGCTCACGCGATATTTCGCTGACAACCTCCGCTTCAGATTGCAGGTCCTGCCACGCGATCTTTGCCCGCAGATCAGAATAGATGATTGGGAAGACGTGCTCAGGCAGAGCCAGCGGGTGAGCTATTTCAATCGCAGCGCCAAAAGGTTGCGCAAACTGCCCGGGTACGAGTTCCGCGTCATCACCCAAGCCGAGCAGCTTTCGGACGCGTTCGAGCGGTTTCTGAAACTGCACGAGATGTCTTGGGCTTCGCGGGGCGGATCGGGCGCCACGGGAACTCCTGAACAGAAGGCTTTCCTGCGCCAGGTGATGAGGCGGATGACGCCTGCCGGCTGGCTGCGCTTCGAAGAAGTTTGGATCGAAG
>Ga0187893_10013207_pt1 | contig 11553 bp, 7 predicted proteins | sample MA1701074metaG_FD_139574 | JGI IMG/M metagenome (GOLD analysis project Ga0187893, IMG submission 139574) | White microbial mat communities from a basaltic lava cave in the Kipuka Kanohina Cave System on the Island of Hawaii, USA - MA170107-4 metaG ...
AGGGGTGAGGAATTGGGAGGAAAAAGGAGAACCTATGCTGCGCACAGGCATCGTCATCGACACGCGTTATCAGGACCACTACACCGGGCGCAATCATCCTGAGCGGCCTGGCCGGATTGGCGCCCTGCTGAGCCTAGTTGAAAACTATCAACGGCCTGGCACTAAACGTTTTGACCCACGACTGGCGACACCGGAGGAAATCGCTCTGATCCACGATCCTGCGCATATCGGTCGAGTTGCCGCGACTGCGGAGAAAGACTATTTCGCATTCGATGCTGATACGCCGGTCTCGAATCAGTCGTACGCGACTGCCCTTCTTGCCACTGGTGGTCTCCTGACCGTGCTAGAAGCGATCATGACTCGCGAGGTGGATAACGGCTTTGCTCTGGTACGGCCTCCTGGGCATCATGCTGAGCGTAATCGCGCTATGGGGTTCTGCCTGTTTAACAGCGCGGCAATCGGCGCGCAGTTTCTGCGAGAGCAGTTCGGTCTCAAGCGGATCCTCGTCATGGACTGGGACCTGCACCACGGGAACGGCACCCAGCACAGCTTCTACGACGACCCCGGTGTGCTTTACGTTTCCACCCACCAATATCCCTACTATCCGGGAACCGGTGCGGCTGAAGAGGTCGGGCGGGGTCAAGGCGAGGGTCAGACAGTGAACCTTCCCATTCCAGCAGGTTGGGGAGATACAGAGTATCAAGAACTCTTTCAGGGAGTGATCGAGCCCGTCTGCCGTCAGTTCAATCCAGAGTTCGTTCTCATTTCCGCGGGATTCGACGCCCATACGCGTGATCCTTTAGGTGGGCTGGAAGTCACTGAGGAAGGGTTCGGCATCATGGCTCGGATCCTCTTACGTGTCGCCCGCGACCATGCTCAAGGCCGTTGTGCGGCAATCCTCGAAGGTGGGTACGATCTCGACGGGCTACAAAAATCGGTCGTGCACGTGTTGGATGAGATGGGCGGAGAAACACTGACACAAGCATTGCCCCAAATTGAGCCTCGTGGCTTGCTCCCGCGCGTGAAAGCTGTCCAGCGGCAGTACTGGGAACTACCAAAGGAGTAGCTTTCAGCCGCCAGCAGTCAGCAAAAAAGGAAACGAGCTAGAGCGGTTTGCAGTTGCCTTTACCAAACCTGTTCACCCTTCGACAGGCTCAGGATGAACGGTTAGGGGCCACCTGCCGGGGAAAACCCGTTCGTGCTGAGCTTGTCGAAGCATGAACGGCCTTCAATCCTTGGTAAACACCATTGCAACTTGCTCTAAAAACTGCTGGCTGATAGCTGATTGCTTGAGATTAAAATCCGTCCTCTGCTGAGTGGACGACCGGAGCAGGGGAGGGAACCACACTGCCAGTATTCCCGGGGGTTGATTGGGCTGATTCTGACGCTGATTGAGGTGTAGCAGAGGAGGGAACCACACTACCAGTATTCTCAGCCCCATCATTTTTTTCTGCTGGAGGGGGTGCTACAGCCACTACCGTCACTGCCTGTGGCTCGGTGCCACGGCGAAAACTTTCCAGGATTGCTGCTCCGCCGGGAACAGCGCGCAAACCGGTCCGCGGGTTGATGTTCACAAAAGAGATGCCTTCAGGCAGAGCAAAGTCGGCGACCGGTCGGTCGCCCAATGCTTTCTCCATGAACTCTACCCAAATGGGTGCTGCAACCCGACCGCCAGTCTCCTTGTCGCCAAGCGAACGCTTTTCGTCGAAGCCCACCCATACGCCAGTCAGCATTTCTGGCGTGTAACCCAGAAACCAGGTGTCTTGAAAGTCGTTGCTCGTGCCGGTCTTGCCGGCAACCGGCCGCCCAAGGACTCGTGCGCTCTTTCCCGTCCCGCGCTCCACCGCGCTCTTCAGCATGCTGGTGATGAGGTACGCTGTCTCGGGCGGGATCACTTGGTTGCGCTTGAACGTGAAGGCGTCAAGCTCTACTCCCTGACCATCGGTGATTTTAGTGATGAACAACGGGTCAAACAGCGAGCCGCCAGTGGCGAAAACGCCATAGGCCCGGGCCAGCTCCAGTAATGTCACCTCAGACGTACCGAGTGCCAGGGACAAGTTCCGCACCAGACGGCTGCGAATGCCGAGTTGCGGGATGTAGGAAGTCAGATATTTAGTGCCGATTTTGGATGCGACTTTGACCGTCACGACGTTGCGCGAGAAAGTCAACGCCTCCCGCAGACGAGTCGGACCGAAATATCGGTTCTCGTAATTATGCGGAGTCCACCAACGGCCATTATCTCGGAAGGAGATAGGAGCATCCACTACGACAGAGGCAGGAGTGTATCCTTTATCAAGCGCCGCGGCATAAACGAGAGGTTTGAACGCCGATCCCGGCTGACGTTTCGCTTGCGTCGCTCGATTAAACTGACTGTGACGGAAGTCGTACCCTCCCACCATCGCTTTGACTTGGCCAGAAGTCAGGTCGATAGCAATCAACGCGCCCTCAGGCCGTGGCATATCGCTTTGCCCACAGTGTTCTCGCTCGCAGAGGGCATCAATGCCGCTGCGCAGTGCTTGTTCCGCCGCTCGCTGCAACTCCAGATTGACAGACGTGTGGATCTGGAGACCAAGTTGATAGGTTGCTGGCCCACCATAGCGTTTGGCTAAGAACTGGCGGACATGTTCGACGAAATATGGAGCGAGCGAGAAATAGGAAGACGGAAGTGGCGGAGAAAAGTTTAGTTGTGTCTGCCAGGCAGCCATTGCTTGGGCGTACGAAATGTACCGCTCATCGACCATACGCTCGAGGACATAACGCTGGCGGATCTTCGCCTGTTCTAGGTTCTTGAGAGGTGAGTATCGACTCGGGGCGGGCGGGAGACCAGCGAGGAGCGTCGCTTCAGCCAGCGAGAGCTCTCCTGCCTGTTTACTAAAGTACTCACGAGCCGCAGCTTCGACTCCATAGGCTCCGCTGCCGAGATAGATTTGGTTCAGGTAGAGTGTGAGGATGTCCGTTTTGTTGAGATGTCGCTCCAGACGCAGCGCCAAGATGATTTCCTGAATCTTCCGGCGGTAACTTTTCTCTCGGGTAAGGAGGAGATATTTCACTACTTGTTGGGTGATGGTACTGCCGCCCTGCACGGGACGTCCGGCATTCCAGTTGAACAGGAAAGCCCGCACGAGCGCTGCTGGATTCATCCCCCAATGGCGGTAGAACTCAGCGTCTTCGGCCGCCAGAAACGCTTGCTGAACGACGGGCGGGATACGGCTCAGAGGGAGCGGATAACGTTTTTCCAGATAGAATTCGCCGATCAGCGTGCCATCGTCCGCATAGATGCGGGTCGTCGCTGGAGCAACGTAATGAGCGAGCCGTTCCACCGAAGGCAATTCGATGGTGAGGTCGCGATAGAACACCCACGTCACCCCAGCAGTAGTAAGAACCGCCAGCACGCCGAAGATGCGAAACAGAAGCCGGAAAGGATGCCCCTCGCGTTTGCGATAACGGTAGGTTAGAGGATAGCGAGTTTTACTGGCCATGTTGGTAAACGTGGATATTCTACCCTTTCTCTATACTTCATCACAAGGGAGCCAGATACGAGCGCAAGGGAGTAACGCTGACCGCTTCTTCTCTTTTTGGTTACGCAAGAGGAGAAGCTTCTTACCGTACGTGCTCGCGCAAAAACTCACCAACGACCCGATTGAACTCGTTCGCTCGCTCGAAATAAACCGAATGACCGGCCTGCGGCACCTGGACAAAACGGGCCTGCGGGATTTGCGCCGCGACGCTGGCCATCGCCTGCGGTGGGGTGAGCACATCTTCCTCGCCAACAAGGAGCATAGTCGGAATCTTCTGCTCGACAATTGGCCTGACATCATGCTTCAGACCGAACAGGAGCGAAGCCAGATTCGGGGTGACTCGGGTGTTCAGCACGGAGATCTGCTGGTACAGGAAACAGAGAGTAGGATTCCGTTCAGGAAATTTGCTGGAGTAGGCATTCTGTAAAATCTGCACAAGACTGCCTCTGGAACGTTCCTGAATGCCTGCCTGTGCTTTGGTGACTTCAGGTGTCTCGACTCCGCCAGTAGTGTCACACAAAATCAGCGCATGGGTACGCTCAGGATGCGTTGCGGCGAAGCCACACACCGTCCACCCACCCATGGATTGTCCAGCAACTACTGCTTTCTGGACGCCGAGCTGATCAAGCAGCGCAGTGAGATCCTGAACGAATGCCTTGGGCCCGGGACCGTCAGGCAGATCGAGTGACTGCCCAAAACTGCGGTGGTCAAAGGTGATCACCTGGTAAGTTTTGGCAAACTCCGGTACCTGCTGCCACCAGCTCAGGTGGCTCCCTCCACCACCGTGTGCCAGTACCAGGGCCGGACCATTACCATGGACTTCATAGTACAGGTCGATGCCGTTGATCTTTGCAAAAGGCATAAGTCCCTCCTTATAACACAGTGCTGAGGACTGAGTGCTGAGGACTGGGTGAGGGGGCTGAGAATTCTTTTTTGTCTCAGTCCTCAGTCCTCACTGCTCAGTCCTTCTTTTTGCTAAAAGCTGATCGCTAGTCGCTGACCGCTTGTCTTTCAGCCATAATCTCCGCGTTCGACGCGACTACCTGCTCGGCTTTGAGTTGGCTGATGTATTCATCAGAGTACCCCAGCAGCCGTCGTAGCACGCTTTCCGTCTGTTCTCCTAGCAGCGGACCCGGTGCCGCGATATGCCCTGGCGTCGCAGAGAGTTTAATCGGCGGGCCGTCCAGGACGACCTCGTCCCCTTCAGGCGTCTTCACCTGCGCCCAATATCCACGCGCTCGCAGTTGAGAATCGCGGTCCATATCTTCCCCGTTCGTCACGACTCCGGCAGGAACATCTGCCTGCTGCAACAGCGTCATCACCTCTTCGGGGGTGTGCTGCCGGGTCCATTCTTCCACGCAGCGATCGAGCGCATCGTGATGTTCAAGACGACTCGCCAGTGTGGTAAAGCGGGGAGCTGTGGTCCAGTCTGGATTTCCCAGCACACGACAAAACGCATGCCATTCTTCTTCAGAAAAAACAGTGATTGCACACCAACGATCTATCCCTGCACAGCGGTAGACACCGTGCGGTGCCGCGGGCGCTTCCTGAGAATGGTTGCCAAACGGAGCAATCGAGGCGTTGTTGACCAAGACAGCGAGGAGCGCTGGGCCGACGACACTGGAGATCGTCTCAAATTGTGAGAGATCAACAAATTGTCCTTGACCAGTCCGTTTGCGGTGCCACAACGCCATGAGGACGGCCAACGCACCACCGTAACCGCCGGACATGTCCGCGTACGAATAGCCCCACCCTGCTGGTTCTTTCCCAGGATGGCGCATGAGCAACGTGTAACCAGACAGAGCTTGAAGCGTGGGGCCATAGCTAACGTAGTCTTTCTGCGGACCAGTGTGACCAAAGCCAGACATACTGACAGCAATGACGTCAGGCTTGATTTTCCTGATGCTCTCGTAATCCATACCCCAATTGCGCATGACCCGAGCGCTAAAGTTGTCGATCACTACGTCAGATACCGCGACCAGTTGGCGAGCAATCTCTCGGCCACGTGGGTCGGCCATATTGAGAACCGTGCTTTTTTTGCCGCGGAACAGATTCCCGGTGAACCCACCTCGACGGCTGCCCAAATCGAGCGAATCGCGTCGCTCGATCTTGATGACCTCTGCCCCCTGGTCAGCCAAAATGCGTGTAGCGACCGGTCCAGCCACAACCCAGGTGAAATCGAGAATGCGCACTCCTTCCAATGCTCGTCGCCCCTGTCTTTCCATCGGTTACTCCACCGCAATAGCCTGTCATTCTGAGGCCGCAGGGCGAAGAATCTCTTGCCCGTTTCTTAGCGTGATGAGCTTCTTCACTTCCGCGGAGTTTATCCCGAGCAAAGCCGAAGGGCTTCAGCTCAGAATGACACTCTTCTTCATTTGGCCCTTCCTTTATCCCTTCTCCCCTGTGAGCCGTGCCGCGATTTCCTGATAGCGAACCGAGGCTTGTGCAATAATCTCTGGCGGCAGATGCGGCGCTGGTGGCCGGCGATTCCATCCTAAAGAAATCAGATAGTTGCGAATGATCTGTTTGTCGTAACTTTCTTGCGGCGCGCCAGGTTGATAGACATCTGCCCGCCAAAAACGCGAGGAGTCCGGAGTGAAAGCTTCGTCGATCAGTAGGAGTTGGCCGTCTCGCAGGCCAAACTCAAATTTGGTATCAGCCAGGAGAAACCCTTTTTTCTCGGCATAGGCATGGGCAGCACGGTAGAGCGCTAGGCTGACAGTGCGGACCTGAGCGGCCAACTCGGAACCAATCAACCGTTCAACCTCGGAAAAGGGAATATTCTCGTCATGCTGTCCCTCAGGGGCTTTGGTCGAAGGCGTAAAAATTGGTTCGGGCAGTCGCTCACTTTCCCGTAACCCTGGAGGAAGGGCGATTCCGCAGACGCTTTTAGTCGCCCGATACTCTTGCCAGCCCGAGCCTGCCAGATACCCACGCACGATACATTCCATAGGGAGGGGCTTGGCCTTTTTCACCAACATGGCGCGGCCAGTGAGTATTTCGTAGTACGGCTGACAGGCAGAAGGAAAATCATCAACCTCAACCGAGAGGAGATGGTTAGGAACAAGGTGGGCGAGAGAGGTGAACCAAAAACGAGAGACTCGAGTGAGCACTCGTCCTTTGCCGGGAATGCCGTCAGGCAGCACGACATCAAAAGCCGAGACGCGATCTGTGGCAACAATCAATAAATGGTCCTCGGTCTCATAAATGTCGCGGACTTTCCCGCGTCGAGGCGGTGACAACCCTTCGATATTAGTAGACAAGACAATAGTAGCGCTCATTGGCATGGTCCCCTTGTTTCCATATCACCGATAAGCTCCTAGCGAACCTGAGAATTTTATATCTTCTCTCGTAGAAGGTGGCAATGAGCCTTCCCTGCAGAACATCCAAAGGTAGTAGGAGCAATTCATCTTTGGTCATGCGTTATGAGGTCTTCTGTGCCACAATCTCCTCAGCCTTCTCAGCTGCGGCCAGATGGCGGACAGTTTCTATCTCCTCTGACGCTCCCCAAAGATAAAGAACATCACCCGGTTGCACTTTGAAATCCGGTCCAGGATTAGCAATCTGCTCGGACCCACGCTGTACACTAACGACCAATACGCCGAGCTCTTTACGTAGGTTAAGGTCCGCTAGCGTGTACCCTACAAACGCAGAGGTTGCAGCAACAACGAGAGTCGCTAACTGCGGGAGACTTCCCAGCGCATCCGTTTTTTGAGCAGCCAGCTCGCTCAGAAACCGGATCGCTGCCTCAAGTTGGTCTTGTTCGCCAAGCAGGACGAGCACATCTCCTGGTAGCAAGACCGTATCTGCCTGCGGCACGAGGACCTGTTCTGGCTCACGATAAATGGCGATGATGCTGGCCCCAGTCAGCGAGCGCAAGTTCAAAACCTGAATGGGGCGATTGAGAGCTGTTGGTTGTAGGGGAATAACAAAATCTTCGGTCTGCGCAGAAAGGCCGTACCGATCGCTCAACAGCTGCGTGACTACTGTGCGCCCCTGTTGCTCGGGTGCGGAGGCTCCCACAGGTGCTGCAGGAGCGTTGCCGCCAATGGTACTGAGGACATCCTCGATCCGGGCGTGAAATCGAATTAATGACTCCCAGAACAGATAGGTCGTTACCAACAACCCTAAGCCGACAATCCCCAGGGGCACAAGTGGTGGAAGCACCGGAGATCCGACCGCCAACAGAAAGACCGCGGCGATCCAACTTAACAAGAAGTATAGGGTATTGCGTACCAGGCGAGTCTGACTCACCGCTTCGCCTTGCCTGCGCCGCCACAGGGTGGCTAGGGTATGTTGGATAAGAGTTTCGAGAGTGCGGCCGATGAGAAAAAGAAATGGGAGGACAACTATTGCGGCGCTTCCCCATTGCAGAATCTCATTTTGCCTGGGTAATACCTGCGGCAGCAGGCGCACCACAGGCCGCATCCCCCCCCAAGTGATCACAAAGAGAGTGACCATCACAGCAAGATAAAGGAGCAAACGGAGAAATAACGCCTGCACGACTGGTTTCTCTGAGGGGGGGCGAAAAGTCAACCGAGTAACCCACCCCGTATAGAATGTTGCAAACGTCTGAAGTGGGCGAGGACTAAAACGGGTGAGTGCTGTAGTCATGGCATGTGCGGAGCGCAACAAATACGGAGTCAGCAGTGTAGTCATCAGCGAAACCGCCACTGCTATGGGATAGAGCCCTCCACTCGTGACCCTGCTTGTACGGCCGAGGTTGGCAATAATGAACGAGAACTCTCCGATCTGGGCTAACCCGAGTCCCACCGGCACGGCAACGTGTCCGGGATAGCCGGCCAAAAATGTCCCAAAACTGCAGCTCACGATCTTTCCCACTACAGTCAGAATGGCAAGAAGGAGTATGGTGGGCCACAGTTCCACCATCATGGCAGGGTCGAGGAGCATGCCGGTAGCGACAAAGAAGACGGCTGTGAACATCTCCCGAATCGGCTCTATACGTTCGACGATGAGATGAACCTCTTTCGCCTCAGCGATGATTGCTCCCATGAGGAACGCCCCCAGGGCAATCGAAAATCCGAAGTGCGCTCCCAAGACTGCGAGGCTAAAGGCGAGGCCTAAAACGGTCACGGTGAGCATCTCCCCCCGCTGAAAATTTGTCACGAAAGCGAGCAATCGCGGAACGAAGAATATGCCCATGAAGAGGGCGGTCACCATGAACAGACAGACGCGCAGGAACGCCCACCCTACATTGAGAACAGAAATTGTCCCCGCGCTGGCGAGGCCCGAAAGAACGGTCAAGATTATAATCGCGGCGATATCTTCAACGATCAGAATTCCCAGAATAATCTGGGCGAAGAGTTCGCGGAGTTGTCCGGTCTCCTTGAGGACCTGAACGATAATTGTCGTCGAACTGATGGAGAGCAACGCTCCAAGAAACAGGCTATCCATCTGCCCCCAGCCCAGAAGTCGTCCGGCAGAGTACCCCAGCCACACCATGAAGAAGATTTCCAGGATCGCCGCCAATACGGCAACCGCTCCTACCCGCCGAAGCTTTTTCAGATCGAACTCTAAGCCAATAGAAAACAGCAAAAGAAGGATGCCGAGTTCAGCGAGCGTATGGATGCTGTGTAGGTCAGCTACCAATGAGAATGGTGGTGTGTGGGGACCGATGATCACTCCGGCGACTAAATAGCCGAGCACGACAGGTTGGCGTAGGAGATGAAAAAGAATGGTGGTCAGAGCGCTGACCGCCATCACCACCGCCAAGTCGCGTATGAAGGTCAATCCTTCCATGAAAGGAGAATAACAAACTCAGGGCAGCGACAGGAGAGTCTACGCCGTCGCTCGTCTGGGAGACCGATATGAAACGGAGGACACAGGAAGGCAGGAGACTAAATCAGCCAATCATGACGCAAGCATCGCCACCCATAATGAAATCATGGACTTGCGTCCTTATTTCTGAACAGACCACAGGAGATTCGTACCCTCATATCCCTGAGCCTTAAGATTGTTGACTTCTTTGCTCAGATTACTCCTGTACGTGCGAACTCATCGAATTGCTGTTCACTCATGCCAAGCTCTTGCCGATAGACCTCTTGGTTATGCTCACCTAACAATGGTGGACGACGGGACATACGCCAGGGAGTAGCAGTAAAGAAGAACGGCCCTCCGGGATAGCGAAAGGTTTGACTCAGTTCAGGGTGATCAATAGAAGAAAAAAAGCCGCGTGCGTTGAGCTGGGGATCATCAACCAAGGCCTCAGGCGGGCGAACCATCGCGTAGGGAATACGACGGAGCTGGGCACCTTCCATCAACTCGGCGACGCTGTAGTCCTTCGCCCAGTCATCTAAAACGTCGAAGAGGTGCTCAGCGTGCTCGCGACGGTAGAACTGATCTTCCCAGTGAGGTTCGCCGAGATCCTGCGCTTTCCCGTCCGCCTTGACCCATTCTACCAGTGAGGTCCAATCACCCAAGGTGCAGTGCATAACGTATCCGTCCCGGCACTGGGCCACACGAAAATAGCGGCTCCAGTGCAAGCTCCCCTGTCTCGTCTGGACTTCGAGCCCCTGGTGGTAAAACGGAGCGACATGCTCAACTGCAGCCGCACTTGCCTCTTGAATGCTCACGTCTACCCACTGACCTTCGCTCAGGGTGTCGCGGACCCATAACGCAGACATTGTGCCAATCGCAGCAAAGAAAGAAGCGCTATGATACGCCTGCAAACCCAGCGCTCGGAGCGGCGGCTCGTCGGCAGCGCCGTTTGTGTAGATCATACCGCCCAGCGCCTCAGCGACGGTGTCAGAGCTTTTGTAGTCCCGATATGGTCCAGTCTGACCAAAAGGCGAGATCGACGTAAGCACGAGCTTTGGATTCAAGCGTTTGAGATCTTCGTACCCTAAGCCGAGGTTTGCTAGTATACCAGGGGCAAAAGACTCGATCACGACGTCTGCTTTGGCGACGAGCTGCTTGAAGATTTTCTGGCCTGCCGGTTTGTGGAGGTCGAGCGTGATGGCGCGTTTACTGGTGTTGTAGAACCAAAAGACCAAGCTGCGGTCGCGGTGTGGGGTGCCCTCCAGAAACGGGCCGATGGTCCGCATTGAGTCCCCACCAGGGGGCTCAATCTTGATGACATCTGCACCCATGTCGCCCAATAGTTTGGCACAGAGCGCACCTTTGAGGTCTGTTAAATCAAGAACGCGCAGATCCGAGAGCGCTGACGGTAGTATCTCACGCATGTTGTATGGACTCCTCATTCAGCATTCAGCGTTCAGCATTCATCACTCTGCCTTTTTGAGCGGATGCGCCTGTTTCCACTCCGTTGCCGCCTGGCTCATGGTCTTAAACGTCACGCCTTCGTGGCCCTTCATGTACTCGATTAATCTCTCCAGCATAAGAACACGATGGCCGCGGCCGATCACTTGTGGATGCATGGTGAGCGTGAATACCCCTGTCCCTAGGCGCTGGTAGAGAAAGTCGAAGTCTGCTGCCCAGATGTTGTAGACATCATCTGGCGTGCGTAAGCCCACATGATGCGCAGGCCAGTGCAAGCCGAAGTAGGGCCAGTCGTCCAAACTCCAATCCACAGGCAACTCAACGAGCTCGACCTCCTTGCCAAAAATGTATGGTCCATCGGTGTGCATCTCGTCACCTAACCGGCAATAGTAGGGTGTGAAGTCATCAGCCATCAGGCTTGAATCGTAGAGAAAGCCGAACTCTAACAGGAGATTCAACGAGAAAGGGCTAAGATCCCAGGCTGGTGAGCGATAGCCCAGTGGTACCTTGCCAGTGATACGGCGGATACAGGAGATGCCCTGTTCCAGAATTCGCCGCTCCTCTTCCAGCGGTACGGCTGCTGGATTCTCATGGCAATAGCCGTGGTGGCCGATCTCGTGGCCCGAATCGGCGATTTTTTGCACCACTTGAGGATAGGTGTCGATGGTGTGGCCAGGGATAAACCACGACGCTAGCACCTGATGGCGCCTGAGGATGTCAAGCAGCCGCTCGGTGCCGACTTTGCCGAACTCGCCACGCGAGATTGCGCTGGGCGACTTCGCTCGCATTGGCCCGA
>Ga0187893_10013208_pt1 | contig 11553 bp, 10 predicted proteins | sample MA1701074metaG_FD_139574 | JGI IMG/M metagenome (GOLD analysis project Ga0187893, IMG submission 139574) | White microbial mat communities from a basaltic lava cave in the Kipuka Kanohina Cave System on the Island of Hawaii, USA - MA170107-4 metaG ...
CGCTTCAAGGAAGTGAACGACACGCTTGGTCACGACGTCGGCGACCACGTGCTGCGCGAGGTCTCACAGCGTTTCAAGGCAGCGGTCGGCGAGCGCGGCTACCTCGCGCGCATCGGCGGCGACGAGTTCAACGTGGTGCTCGAGACCTGCGACGACGCGGCCGCGGCCGCCTTTGCGGTGCGCCTCGGCGAAGCGCTGCGCACGCCCATCGACGCGCAGGGCGTGGCGCTCGACATCGGCGTCAGCATCGGCATCGCGCGTTACCCTGCGGATGCGCGCGATCCCAACACGCTGCTGCGCCGCGCCGACGTCGCCATGTACGTCGCGAAGCGGGGTCTCTCGCCGTTCGAGCTGTACGACGAGCAGCGCGACGCGCACAGCGTGCGCAAGCTCGCCATGCTGGCGCGGCTGCGCGCCGCCGTCGGCACGTCCGAGCTGCAACTCAAGTATCAGCCGCAAGTGGACCTGCGCACGGCCCGCGTGGAAAGCGTCGAAGCGCTGCTGCGGTGGGAGCACCCCACGCTCGGCGCCATCGGCCCTGCCGAGTTCATCCCGCTTGCCGAGTCCACCGATCTCGTGCGGCCGCTCACCGAGTGGACCATCCGCCTCGCGCTCGCACAGGCCGAAGAGTGGCGGCGCCAGGGCCTTGGGCTGCGCATCGCGGTCAACCTGTCGGCGCGCGTGCTACAGGATGCCGAATTCCCGCAGCGCCTCAAGGCCCTGCTTGCCGAGAACCACGTGCTTCCCGGCAGCCTCGAGCTCGAGATCACCGAGAGCGCGATGATGGTCGATCCCACCCGTGCGCTGCGCGCGATCAGCGAGATCTCGCGCCTCGGCATACCGATCACCGTCGACGACTACGGCACCGGGTTCTCCTCGCTCGGCTACCTTCGCGATCTGCCCGTGCACTCGCTGAAACTCGACAGGTCGTTCATCACCGACATGAAGCAGCGCGAAGACAACCGCGTCATCGTCACCTCCACCGTCCTGATGGCGCACGCGCTGCGCCTCGAGGTGATCGCCGAGGGTGTCGAGGACGAGTGGACGGCGCGCTACCTCGCGGATGCCGGCTGCGACCATGCCCAGGGCTTCGTCTACGCGCCGGCGTTGGGCGCCGCCGAATGTCTCGCGTGGGTGCGCCGCTTCAACGGCGCAGCGCCTAAGACGCAGCGCGCGGTGAACGACTGAAGTCTCTACACGGGTTTGAACGCCGTCTCCAACTCACGCCCGCGCCTGCGCAACAGCGCACGCCGGGCCGCTATGCTTGCGGCTCGATTCGCGGACCGAGCTATCGTGGCGCCTCTGCCTCCCGCAGCAACTTTCGAATACGCGACGCTTCCTGCCGTTGCATGCAACGATTGAAGGCGACGGGGGTAACGACCCCTCGAGGATGTGCCGTTCCGACTTTGAACGCGCAGAGCCGCGCCGCCCGGTCGTCGGCTGTCTCGGATGCCATCATCGTGACGGTGGCGCACGATGAAATCAGGAACACGAAGCCAACGGTGGCCGCGCAGACCGCTGCGCGGCAGTGAGCATGCCAGCACTTCATGAGACTCTCCCGGCCACGCACTCGCGAGGCCTGCTCGTGACAGGCGCTCGTCTCCAGAACGCCCTGGAGGACGAACTGAGATTCAGGTGAGCCGGTAAGTTACTTGGGTGGTTCGCCAGCGGGAGGGTCTGTCCAGGAGGGTCGCTCGAACGAGCGATATGCGTCGTTCTCAGTAGATTGATGTGGCGACGGACGACCTCTCGGATCATCCGCTGCTATGGCGAGGGCGCACCCGGTGACACAGATGTCACACGTCGATCTGCATTGCTCCGGATCGGCGCAGCAGGCCACGTGGAGAGCTCCCATGTCGCTAGGTACGCGAATATCTGGGCGCAGCTCGCTGAGGGAGTTCAGCAGCACACAAATGGCGACGAAGCTGATAAGCGACCGTGCCATACAGCCAGTCTAGGCGCGGTGCACCGGGCAGGCAACGACGCCATGACTCTGTGATCCCGTCTCCGACGCTTCTATTCATTCGCGCCGCGTTTCGCCGTTTCGAAGCCTGCAACCCGTAGCAGCGAGCCGCAGCCGGCCGTCGCGTATCCGCGACCGATCGCGGTTTGCCAGCAGGCGACCTCGCGAAAAGCTTCTCGGATGCGTGGCATGCGTCGTGCAATCGCCTTGCCATGAGGTCTCGTCTCTTCATCGCGCTCGGCGTTCTGGCGTCGCTGCCGGCAGTGAGCATCGGGCAGGTGCGGACCGGCGCGGAACGTTCCGAGCTCATCGTCGAAGCGTTCGTGAATGTAACGGCCGCCGCAGCGGATCAATCGGCTGAGCCAGCGCGCAGGATGGATGCATCGAGCGTCGCTACGGGATTCAGGGCGCTAGGACGCGTGACGCTCGGCGAAGGCGTCGACGTCGGCGCTCGCATCAACGTGTCCTCGCGGGATTCGGACGTTCGCCTTACGGAGGCGAGCGTGCTTCTCTTCGGTGCCGGTGGCCGGCTCGAGATCGGCGTACGAATGGGCCTGCCGGACGTTCTAACCGGTTACGCACCCAATAACTTCACGTTCACTGGCGCGGAGTTCGGCCCGGCATCGGGGCCGAGCCTCGACCCCGCAGGTGGCCTGCAGCTTGCCTTTCTGGACAGCGGCACGGCTGCACAGCTTGCGCCACTGACTGTGCTGGGATTTGCGGCCTTCCTGTTCGATGACATCTCTGGAAAAGTTCTGTACGTGACGCCAAAGGCGAGCGGATTTCTAGGCGGGATTTCCTACGCCCCGCAAGCCGACGATCCGCGCTTTGGCGAGCTCGTGCAGCTCGGCCTCACTCACGAGCGCTATTGGTCGCAGAACGTCCTGCGCTGGGGCGGCTCCTATACCTTTGCTCGTGGACAGCAGATCGACATGCAGGAACGCTACCGCGACCTGCATTCGGTGAACCTGGGTGTCACGGCGACGCTCGATGACTCGCTGATGCTTGGTGCGGCCGTCACGTTCAACGGCGATAGCGGCCTGCAGGCGATGAGCCCGGCGCAGACGACGTCGTCGGCATGGGGCGCGACGGCCAGTATCAACTACAACACCGGCCCCTGGACGTTCGGCGCGTACTACCAGGTGGCTCGTGCAGAAGGCAGTCTCGATGTGGCCGGCGATGATCGATTATCTGCGTTAGAAGCCGGGCTCTCATATCGCTTCCACACGCGGATGCGGCTTTACGGCGCTTGGTATTACTACGACTTCACGGACGAAGGCGGCGCCGGCAGCACCACAGGGGACGCAAACGTCGCACTGCTCGGCGTGCGCCTGACACTTTGACCTCAAAAGAATCGCATCCAGACCGAGGAGTCTCTCCATGAGTCGACCTGAAAAAGTACGTGTCGCGCTTCTCTCCGCAGCGATTGCAGCAGTGTTTGCCGCCGAATCCTCGGCACAGGCGCATCCGGAGAAGCCGACGTACAAATACGAGAAGTGCTACGGCGTCGCGAAGGCCGGCATGAACGACTGCTTCCATGCCGGAAACTCGTGCGCCGGGACGGCAAAGAGTGACGGCGAGCCCGGCGCATGGGTATATCTGCCGCAGGGAACCTGCAAGAAAATCATCGGCGGAAGCCTCGAGCCGCCCACAGCCAGATAGGCGCTCGGTTCAGGTGGCCCAGTCAGTCTCCCTTCACCGGATTGCTTCCTCCGGAATCACGTCGGAGCGGGTGTTTCACGACCGGAGACGTTATCGGCTCGCCCGGCGCTATGCGCGTAACCAGGTCGGATCCGCCGCGCGTCTCACCGGTGCCGCCTACGAGGTCCGACCGTGAAGTGGGTTCTCATGGACCGCGCCGACACGGTCACCGCACAGTACGCGTGCTAGCAGCCGGGCTGCGATATGCCGAACTTGGCCCTGCCTTCAGGGTCTATGGCAGGCGACCTTTGGAGCAGCCGAGAGTGTCTCTTCGACGCGTTGCGGTGCTGATGGCGGCGCTGGGGCTCATGGGAGCCGCGGATCGCGCATGGGCGTGCACCGTCGAGGCACCGGTCAGGGATTGCTGCCCTGCGGGCACCGAGCAGCCCTGCGATAGCGTGCCTTCCGATCCTGGGCGAGCGATCGATGGCGGCGTCTGTTGCGCCGAAGCGCCGAAACCGAATAAGAACTATGCCGCTGACAATACGAAAGCTCGGATTCTCGTAGACGATGCGTCGGACTCGCACGATGCCGCGCCGCCGCTGGCATTCTCGACCGTTGAGTTCGTCTCGAGCGACGTCGGTCGAGCTTGCCTCGTGCAGCCTTCGTCTTACCTGGCCGATGCTTCGCTGACCTGGCTGCGCACGGCCAGGCTGCGCCTTTGAGTTGACTCCTGCACAGCCCCCTTCGGGCTGGCCGCTTACTACCCACCAACTTACCCGGTATGCGCGCGTCCCCACGCGTTGCAACCGCGATGTTCAAGTTGCAACGGACGAGCCGATGCGACGCGTAAGTAACACGTGCAGGAGATCAGCATGATCCACATCAAGTACACATTGACAGGTATCGCCGCCGCGGCCCTTGCCGTCGCGACTCCAAACCTCATTCCCGTGGCATCTGCCGCCGCCGAGACGGAGATGACCGTGCCGCAGAGCGCCGCTGAGCATGCCGCCGAGGCGGAGAAGTACGAGCGGGAAGTGCGCGAGCTCGACGCAAAGGCCGAGCATCACGCGGAGATGGCAAAGCGTTACCGCGCAAGATACAGCGCAGGTACAAAGGGCGCGGATGGCTTTCGCAGCCTGATTCGTCACTGCGAGCGCCTCGCGAAGTCATACCGCGAGGCCGCGGAAGCCGCGCGCGCCATGGCAGCGACGCATCGACAGATGTCCCGGTCCGCCTGAGGTACATCCGACCAGTGGCCGCGGCGGAACGATCCGCCGCGGCCTTTGGAGCGCACTCATGATCCCGAACAGCTTCCTTACCGTCCTGCTGCTTTGGCCGCTCGCGGCACAGGCTGCGGATGTGCCTCTCACCCTTGACGAGGCGATCGCGCGAGGCGTCATTGAGGCGCCCCGAATCGCGGCGCAGGTTGCGAGCCTCGAGGCTTCGCAATCACTCGTGACGAGCGCGGGCAGGCTGCCCGATCCGCAGCTCATCCTCGGGCGTCGGATCCGTACTGCGCGGATGCGCCGTCGCGCAGAACCTCCACTTGCTTCAACGCGCTGGAGGGTATCGCCGAAAGATCGGGCCCAGAGCGCCGTCAGCGACGCCGTTCCCGAGCCGGTAAATGACGGCGGCGCGGTGCCGACGCTTGCCGTTCACGGGCACGAGCGGCTTGTAGCCGCCCCACGACAAGAGACGGATGGACGTGTGCACACCTGCTCACGCTTCGGCTCGAACCATGGTTGACGCGCGCCGAGGGTCATCATGCTCTGTCATGTGCCGCCATACCGCGTACGCCATCCGTACGAGGTCATGCCGCGGGGCTTGTAGATCGCCAGGGTCATAGCGACGAGGAACAGCAGCAAAGCAAGAGCGGCGTGAATCACGGGAGAGAGGTTTCGCACCATGCCGAGGTCCGTAACGCGATCCGCAGCGGCGATCGACATGATGCGGAACGTCCGCAGGTACACCAGGAGAATGACGGTGGCGAATACCGTGATGGACAGCTTGAAGACGATCCAGTAGTGCCTGAACAGGCCCCAGTCGGTCAGCAGCGCCTGGATGCATCCGGTTAGCAGCGAAGCGAAGGCCAGAGGGACCAGGGCCCACCTGGCAGCAGGCTCCATTACGAGATAGACACCGCGGACGGTGGCGGGATCGGAGCTCAACAAGGCGATGATCCCAAGCGTCAGAAACACGATCACCGCTCCGAGCCAGCCGACACTGCTCGCCAGGTGTGCAGTGAGCGCGAGCTTTCGCACTGCGGGGCGCATCAACTTTCGGACCCGTGATCGAGCTGCCCTGGGTCGTGCTCAGAACGAACCGGCAGTCCCCGCTCGCCGCCCGCGTCGCGGTGCTGCTGATGCGCGTCGCCGCTGTGGGGCCCGCGAGTGAACAGCATCACGAAGAACAGCAGCGTGACGACGCCGAAAACTGCGCCGAGCACCTTTGCCCAGCGCGGCGCGCCCGGATACCGCGGATCCCTGTGCGTCATGCCTTCGAGTTTATCGAGACAGAGTGTCTACATCAAATCCTGGTGTCTCCTGAAGTTCGACTCGTATACTGGTGTGGTGCCCAAGCTCTGGAAGGAATCCATCGAGGCGCATCGGCAGGACGTGCACGATGCAATTCTCGACGCTGCATGGGCATTGGTCGCCCAGCGCGGCCTGCCTGCCGTGGGCATGTCGCATATTGCTGAGAAGACGGGCGTTGGTCGTGCGACGCTCTACAAGTATTTCGGCGGTGACGAAGCGATTCTGATCGCCTGGCACAAACGCCAGATCGCCCGCCATCTGGAGCATCTCGCTGCGGTCCGGGATCAGGCCGACTCGCCCGTCGAGCGGCTGCTCGCCGTCCTCGAAGCCCATGCCTTCATTTCCCGAGACGTGAGGAAGCAGACGCGGGCGCAGCTCGGCGGCCATGGGTCCGAGCTCGCAGGACTCCTCCACCAGGGTGACGACGTCGCTCAGGTGCACAAGCAGCTCCAACGTTTCGTCCGGGAGCTGATCGCCGGCGCGGCGAAGGCCGGCGATATTCGGCGCGACGTGACGCCCGACGAGCTCGCGACGTATTGTCTGCACGCTCTCGCCGCCGCCGGAAGCTTGCCGACCAAGGCCGCGATACGAAGGCTCGTCGGCACCACGATGGCGGGCCTGCAGTCGCCTCGGCGACCTTCGTGAGGCGCGAATCGCTAGCGAACCTGAAACGTCAAAGTCGCCCAGTTCGACTCGTAGTCGACCTCGCCGTCATCGACGCGCTGCATGTTGATCAGCGTGACGTACCACTTGCCTGCCTGACTTACCTTGAATTTCGCCGTTCCATCCGGGGCCGTGCGCAGCTTCGCCGCATGGGAGTGCCCGCCACCATCGCCATCGCCGTGACCGTGATGACCGTCGTGGTTCACGTAGACGAGCTGATTGGCGAGCGGCTTGCCCTTGAACAGTACGGTGAATGCCAGCTCCTCGCCCGCCTTTACGTCGAGCGGATTGCGGGCGGGAATGATCTCGACGGGGTCGCCCAGAACCTGCTTGTAGTCGTCCGTGCGGCGGTCACCGAGCTGCACCAGCGTGCGCACATGCTTGGAGTAGCGCTCCTTGACCGGCGCCTTCGAGGTGCCCGCGCTCTGCCTGGCCTTCAAGGTGTCCTCGACGCCATCGTGCTGGAGATACGCGTCGAAATCCTTGGCCGAAAGCTCGATGATGCGCGGCCGCGTCGATACGCCGATCAGATGCGTGCCGGCGTCGGCGAGCGACAGCTTCAGATGCGAGGCCTTGTCGGCGTCGCTCCACTGGCGTGCGGCGGGATGGGTCACCTTGCCGTTCACGACGACGCTGACATCGGCCATACGATCGCGGTCGGTGACGTTTTCGCTCTTGGTGAAAGTACCGTTCACGAGCGTGACCGTCAGAGCCTGGCTTGGCGCCGCGAAATGTGCCTGCGGTTTCAGGAACATCTCGTGCGAGAGCGCGAGTGGCGGGAGGCATAGCACCACCGCAACTAACGGTATCCGCGTGATTGCGAGCTTCATGGTTCGAACTCCATAAGAATAAATCAGGGCGATGCACCGCTGCGTTGCTTGCGCCAGCGTGCCACGAGATTGAGCTCGCCAGGCCGAAAGCTGCGAAAGAGCAGCAGGCCACCGGAGATGCCGAGCCACAGCGCGCCGGTCGCCACGAGAATCACCAAGGGATTGTTGAAATTGTCGCGGCCCTGGTAATCCATCGTATGCAGCATCCAGAAGATGTCGAACAGGCGCCACGTATCGTTACGCGCCGCGACCAGCCGTCCATCGGCCGCGGAGAAGTACAGGCTCGTGGCATCGGCATCGTCGAAGGTCGCGCGCCACACGGGACCTTCCGCGTCGCGCGCCTCCAGCGTCTCGGTTTGCAGGTCGATGCGCCGCAGCCGACCCGCACCCGCGTAGAGGTCCTCGGCGAGGCGGCTTGCGAGCGTCGCATCAACCTTCATAGGCGAGCCGTCTTCGGCCCGGCGCAATTCGGTGCGGTCCGTGAGCCGAACACGATAGATCCAGTCGCCCGCGAGCGGTACGAGAGAAATGTCCCTGAGCGCCGCCCCCTCGTACGCGCCAAGCCAATCGTCGGGCTCGCGCAGTCGCGTCTCGGCGCCCAGTACCGGCTTCGGCGACTTACGGATGCTGTGCTGGGCGGTGACTTGGTGATGGTCGAGCAGCGCGAACACCAGGCCGCTCAGCGTCCAAACCAAAAGCTGCACGCCGACGATCAGGCCGAGCCACTTGTGAAGTATCCGCATCGTGCGCATGGTTGCCGTCCTAGGCGCGCACGCGGCGGAAGCTGAAGTACACGAGCCACAGCCCGCTCGCTGCGAGGATGAGGCTGACAGTCGTGATGATGCGCAGGAGGTTGTTGTTGACGTCCGTGCGCTCGTCGTAGTCCATGATGTGCAGCATCCAGAAGACATCGAACCAGCGCCAGAAACGATGCCGCCGCGTCACGAGCTCACCACTGTCGGGATGGATGTAGAGGGTCGTCGCGAGCCAGTCATCGAAGTCGGCGCGCCACAAGGGCAAGGGACGGCCCTGGATCTCGAGCGGTGCCTCCGTGACGAGCAGAGTGAGGCGCTCGAGCTTGCCGCGGCCCGCGTAGTACTGCTGCGCCAGCGTTGCGACGCGGCGTTCGGCGAGCGGCGAGATCTGCTCGCCCGTCACCGCATCGACGAGGACGATGCCGTTGCGAGTTGCGAGCTCGTAGAGAGGTACAGCTGAACCAGGCAGACCCTTGATGCGAATCTGCTCGATGCCGCCATGGCGCGCGCGCACCTCTGAGAACGGCAGCCACTCGCTCACGCGCGGTGGCGGGGTGGTGAGATTCCTGACGAGTGGGTCGCCGTGGATGAAGTCGAGATCCACGACCACCATGTAGAAGCCGCTCACCACCCAGAGCAGTGCCTGAACGCCGAGTACGAGAGCGAGCCATCTGTGCAGTGTGCGCGAAAGTCGGGCGGGTCTCATGAGTCCGTCGAAGATGAAGGCAGATGGGGCAAAGCACGGCGCGCCGGGCATTCCGCCCGGCGCGCTCAAAGTGTGCTTACTCGAGATTCCAGGTGAGCCGCAGGTACCAGCGGCGACCGAGGAGGTCGTACGTCAGCGTATCGGTGTTCGCGTCCGTCCAGCTCGCGACGTACGGTGCTTCCTCATCCAGAAGGTTGTCGACGCCGGCCGCAACCCGCAGCTGTTCCGTCAGATAGTAGCCACCCTGCACGTTGTGGTAGAGCACGCTGCCGACGTTACTTCCAGGTCCTTCGGGCACGTTGATGTCGTCGGCGCTGCCGATGTATTGCAGGCTGTAGCTGCCGAACCATTTCGGCGCGCGGATATCGAACATTGCGTCCGATCGCAGAGTGGCGTAGCTGCCGCGCCCGCCCGTGATCATGCCCGCGTACTCGATAGTATTTCCGCCGACGAACGGGGTCACATCGTAGGTGTCGAGATACGACACGTTCCAGTTGAGCCCGGCATCGAGGCCCGCGAACTGCCGCGCGTAGCGGATGCCAAGATCGAAGCCTGAGACGCTCTCGAGACCGACGTTACTTGGCTGCGCCGACAGGAAGTTGATGTCGCCCGTGAGCGGGTCGCGCCGGTGGTGCTCGGCCGCGCAGAACGGATGGTTCAGCCCAGCCGTCGTATAACAGATGGTGAGCTTCTCGGAGCCGGGAATCTGCTGGATTGAATCCTCGAGGTCGATCTCCCAGTAGTCGAGCGTGACGCCGAGGTTCTGCACGAAGGTGGGCTCCCACACGACGCCGACGGTGAAGGTATCGGCATCCTCGGGCTGCAGCGCGGAGTTGCCGCCGACCGTCGTCAGGATCGTGTTGCCGAGCTGCACGTATGTCGCCGGCACCCCGGCGGCCTGGCAGTTCTGACGCACGACGCTCGAAGCGGGCAGGCTCGCCCAGCCGCTGCACGGATCGCTCGTCGTGAGATTGCCCTCGGCTACGCCGCCGAAAAGCTCGGGAATATTCGGAATTCGAAACGCGGTCGAGCTCGTCGCCCGCAGCTTGAAGCCGTCGATCATCTCCCAGGCGAGTCCGACCTTGTAGTTCGTGGAATCACCGAACAGGTCGTAGTCGGAGTAGCGCCCAGCCAGGTTCATCTCGAGTCGCCTCACGGCCGGAACATCCCGCAGGATCGGGATCGATACCTCCGCATAGAGCTCGTCGACCTCGTAACGGCCGGAGATCGGGTCCTGCTGGTTGGTGTTGGCGATATCCGCGACGACAAGTGGATCGGGATTGCGCCAGCCGGCTTCCTCGCGGCGCTCGATACCTGCGGCGAGGCCGATCGGACCGGCGGGCAGGTTGAAGATCTCGCCCGTCAGGTTGGCGGTGACGGATTCCTGCTCGTTGCCGCCGCTGTCGCGCTGCGTGTACAGGATGTAATCGAGCACGGCTTGCGAGACATCTCCGGCACCCAGATAGTCGGCGCACGGGATCGTCGTGTTGTTGCACGAGAAAACCGTCTGGTAGACGCGCTCGAGGTTCGCGATGTTCGTGCTGCCATCGATGCCAGTGTTGCGCCCCTTGTTATAGGCGAGGTCCCAGTTCCAGCGCTCACCGAGGTCGCCCTGGAATCCGAACACGGCGCGCCAGGTGTCGGTTTCCTGGAAGAACTCGCGCACGCCAGCCTCCACGAGCCGACGCCGCTCGACGCGGATGGCCTGGCCCGTCGGATTCGACGGATGGCTCGCCGGGATGTCGAACGGGATGCGGCCCAGGCCTGCCACATAGTAGTTCTGCAGCGTGCCCGGCGTTGCGACCTGATCCGACTCGCGCTGGCTGAAGATGAGCTCGCTGAAGAAGCGGGTGTTCTCGGCAACGTTCAGATCGCCGAACAGCGAGAACGTCGTCTTCTTGATCGGATTGACTGCATTCAGCCAGTGGAAGTAGGGAATGTTGTGGACCGCGGCGCTATAGGTGGCGTAGGAGTTTCCGTCGCCGCCCGGCGTCTGGTTGAAGTTGATGCGCCGGCCGGTCTCGGGGCCGCTGCGGATCGTCGCGCGGCCGCCGGAGGTGCTCGAGCTTCCGGAGCAGACGAGCGTGCCGGTGCCGTCATCGAAGAGCGCACACGCCGCTCGGTCAGCCATGTTCACTTCGTCGGTTTCAATGTAGCTCAGGGAGCCGACGAGGCTGCCGCGATCGGCCTGCAACCCGAAGGTCATGTCGGCGCTCATCTCCTCGCCGTCGCCTTCTGCGGTCTGGCCGAACTTGGAGTCGAAGCGAAGGCCATCGAAGTCCGAGCGCGTGATGATGTTGACGACGCCGGCGACCGCATCGGCGCCGTAGAGCGCGGAGGCGCCATCCTTCAGCACCTCGATGCGTTCGATCATCGAGGTCGGGATCATGTTGAGATCGACCGAACTGTTCGCGCCCGTGCCGCCGAACACGACGCGCCGCCCATTGAGCAGCACGAG
>Ga0187893_10013209_pt1 | contig 11551 bp, 9 predicted proteins | sample MA1701074metaG_FD_139574 | JGI IMG/M metagenome (GOLD analysis project Ga0187893, IMG submission 139574) | White microbial mat communities from a basaltic lava cave in the Kipuka Kanohina Cave System on the Island of Hawaii, USA - MA170107-4 metaG ...
CAAACGCGCGAGCCGCAGCTATCACCCCGAAGCCACCGTGGTCACGATCGATGACGTCCGTATAGGTGGCGACGAGGTGATCGTGATGGCGGGTCCGTGCTCGGCCGAGAGCGAGGACCAGTGCCAGGCGACCGCGGCGGCCGTTCGCCGCGCCGGCGCCAAGGTGCTGCGGGGCGGCGCCTTCAAGCCGCGCAGCTCGCCGTACAGCTTCCAGGGGCACGGGGAACGGGGCCTGCAGATGCTCCGCCGGGCGGCGGATGCCCACAATTTGAAGCTCGTTTCCGAGGTGATGGACGTCAGTCAAATCGAACTGGTGGCCAAGTACTGCGATATCTTCCAGGTCGGCGCCCGCAACATGCAGAACTACACGCTGCTGCGGGAACTCGGGCACGCGCGGAAGCCCGTGCTGCTCAAGCGCGGTATTTCCGCCACGATCGAGGAGTGGCTGCTGTCTGCCGAGTACATCCTGGCCGGCGGGAACAACGACGTCATTCTCTGCGAGCGCGGCATCCGCACGTTCGAGACGGCCACGCGCAACACGTTCGACATTTCGGCCATGCCGGTCGTCAAGAAGCTGAGCCACTTGCCGGTCGTCGCCGATCCGAGCCATGGGGCGGGGCGGCGCGACATGGTGGCGCAGCTGGCGCGCGCAGCGGTGGCCGTAGGCGCCGACGGCCTCATCATCGAGGTGCACAACGATCCGGATCGGGCGCTGAGCGACGGGGCGCAGTCGATGTTTCCGGCGCAGTTCGACCGCCTGATGGCGGAGCTGCGGATCATCGCGCCGGCCATCGGTCGCAGCATCTGCCTGGAGGCGGTCGCGCGCAGAAGTTGGGCACGGTAGTCTTTCCGCGCATCGCCATCGTCGGCCTGGGGCTGATTGGTGGTTCGATTGCGTTTGCGGCGCGCCGGGCCTGGCCGTCGACGCACGTCCTGGCGATCGATCGTCAGGCGGTGCTGCGCGAGGGGCTGTCGCGGCGCGCGATCGATGTGGCGGCAAACGATCTCTCGGCAGTCGCCGATGCCGATCTGATCGTGCTGGCCGCGCCGGTGCGGCAAATCGTCGGGCTGCTCCGCGGGATCGCGGAGCATGCGGCACCCTCGGCGGTAGTCACCGACGTCGGTGGCACGAAGCGGACGATCGTCGCCGCCGCCGCCGCGCTTCCGCATCCGGTCACGTTCGTCGGCGGCCACCCGATCGGCGGCGGCGCGCGGGGCGGATTCGAGTTCGCCACGGCGAGCCTGTTCACCAGGCGCCCGTGGATCTTCACGCCACCCGACGGCGAGCCGTCTCCCGCCATCCGTACCGCGATCGACCGCCTCTCCGCCTTCGTCACCGGCATCGGCGCCTACCCGACGTCGATGTCAGCGACGGATCACGATCGTCTGCTCGCGGTCATCAGTCATTTGCCGCAGCTCGCCGCCACCGCGTTGATGGAAGTGGTGGGGACGACGGTCGCGGACAAGGGACTGCGGCTGGCTGGTCAGGGTCTGGTCGATACCACGCGCCTGGCATCGAGCCCGCCCGATGTCTGGCGTGACATTTGTCTGACCAACGCCGACGAGATCGGCCGCGCGCTCGATCTGCTGATCGAGCGCCTCTCGGACCTCCGCAACGATCTGCAGCGCACTGAAGTCATCGACGCGGTGTTCGACCAGGCGGCGCACTGGCGAGCCGAGCTGATGAAAGGGCGCGAATAAGCGAATCACAAATCACACAGCACAAGCCACAAAGTGACGGGCCATTACGGCCCGCCTCGCGCGGCGTACAGCCGCGCCCTACCGTACGGATATACTCCCGCCCCATGGAGGGTCTCATGAAAGCGTGCGTATCCGCGTTGCTCGTTCTCTTCACGATGTCTGTTGGCGTGCTGGCGCAGGGGGGCGCCGCGCCGCACGTGGCTGTCGCGAAGAAGGCCGCGGGCCAGGATCACCTGGCGCTCTTCAACAACATCTGCACGCCGCCGCCGAAGCCGCAGCAAGGGGGCGGCGGCGGTGGGGAGGCGCAGGCGCCGCCGCCGCGTGAGAAGTGGTACGCGCCGCCGGTCAAGGTGTTCGACAACCTCTACTACGTCGGCATGACTGAGTACAGCGCCTGGGCGGTGACGACGTCGGACGGCATCATCATTATCGACCCGCTGTTCCATTATTCGGTCGAAGACGAGGTCGTCGGCGGTCTGAGGAAGCTTGGCCTCGATCCGAGCCGCATCCGGTATGTGGTGGTGAGCCACTCGCATCAGGACCACGTAGCCGGTGCGGCGTTTCTGCAGGGACGCGGCGCGCGCGTCGTGATGAGCGCGGCAGACTGGGATTTCCTTGCGAGCGACCCAGGGAAGTGGCCCAAAGCGAAGCGCGACATCGTCGCGCCAGACGGTCACACGCTGACGCTCGGCGATACGACGCTGACGCTCTATCACACGCCCGGCCATACGCCCGGCACGATCTCGACGGTCATTCCGCTTCGGGACGGTGCGAACCGGCACACGGCGATCCTGTGGGGCGGCACCGGGTTCAATTGGCGCAGCGGCTCGCCGCGGTACATACAGCCGAACACGCCGCCCAAGTACTGGTACGACAGCTACGCCAAGTCGGCAGCGAAGATGCGCGGTGTCGCGAAACAGGTCGGTGCCGACGTCATCCTGTCGAACCACCCGCAGTACGACCATTCGACGACGAAGCTTGCGCTGATGCCGAAGCGTCCGGGGGGGCAGCCACACCCGTACGTCATCGGACGCGAGAGCGTCGATCGCTTTCTGACCGTGGCCGAGGAGTGCGCCCTGGCGGGGCCGCTCTGGTAATCACCTATTCCGCATAGGGACACGCCACCGCGCGGCCGTCGCGCGGCTCGAGTGGTGGCGTGTGGCTCGCGCAATCGGCGCGCGCGATCGGGCATCGCGTGTGGAACGCGCAGCCGGAGGGCTTCTTGAGCGGCGACGGCAGGTCGTCGCGCAGGCGCGCCACGCGGGCGCGGCGCGCCTCGGGGTCCGGGCGCGGCACCGCCGACAGCAGCATGCGCGAGTAGGGGTGAACGGGCCGGCTGTAGACCTCGTCGGCCGGTCCGGCCTCCACGATGGCCCCGAGGTACATCACGAAAATCCGGTTCGCGATATGGCGGACGACCGACAGGTCGTGCGAAATGAACACGTAGGAGAGCCCGAACTCCTCCTGCAGGTCCTGCATGAGATTGATGACCTGCGCCTGAATCGAGACGTCGAGCGCGCTGACCGGCTCGTCCGCGATGACGATCTTGGGGTTCGTGGCGAGCGCGCGCGCGATGCCAATCCGCTGGCGCTGGCCTCCGGAGAACTCGTGCGGGTACCGGCGTGCATGGTCCGGCGAGAGGCGCACCTTTTCGAGCAGCCACCGCACCCGGGCGCGGCGCTCCTCCTTCGTCTGTGCGGTATGAATCCGGAGGGGCTCCTCGATGATCGAGCCGACCGTCATGCGCGGGTTGAGCGACGCGTACGGGTCCTGAAAGACCATCTGCAGGTCCGCGCGATACCGGCGCATCTCCCGGCGGCTCAGCGCGGCCAGATCGACCGGCCCCTCCGGATGGTGATACAGGATCCGGCCCTCCACCTCGACCCGGTAATTCATCGCGCGCAGGATGTTCACGATCGCGCGTCCCACGGTCGTCTTGCCGCAGCCCGATTCGCCGACGAGACCGATCGTTTCGCCCCGGCGGAGCGTCAGCGACACGCCGTCGACGGCGCGCACCTCGGCCTTCTTGCGGGGGATGACTCCGCCGAAGACGGGAAAGCGGACCCGCAGGTCCTGGACGTCAAGAATGGCGTCGTCCGACATGGCCATGACAGTTGTCGTGCAGGTGGCACCGGACCCAATGGCCGGGCGACGCTTCGACGAGCGGCGGCTCGATATCGTGGCACGGCTCGAAGCGCTCGGGGCAGCGCGTGGCGAACTTGCAGCCGGGCGGCAGCAGGTGGATGTCGGGCACCGCGCCCGGGATCGCGGTCAGACGCTTCACCTTCTCGCCATCGACGCGCGGGAGCGACGCCAGCAGACCGCGCGTATACGGATGCAGCGGGCTGTGAAACAGCTCGCGGACGGGCGCGACCTCCTGAATCTTGCCGCCGTACATCACCGCCACGCGATCGCACGTCTCCGCGACGACGGCGAGGTTGTGCGTGATGAGGAGGATCGCGCCGGCTTCGCGGCGCCCTTTCAGCTCGAGCATCAGGTCGAGAATCTGCGCCTGGATGGTGACGTCGAGCGCGGTGGTCGGTTCGTCGGCAATAAGGAGCGCCGGGTTGAGCGCCAGCGCAATGGCAATCATCACGCGCTGCCGCATCCCGCCCGACAGCTCGTGGGGATACTGCTTCATGCGCGTCGCGGCATCCGGGATGCCGACCTCGGTGAGCATCCGGATAGCCCACTCCCGAGCTTCTTCACGGCGGACCGATCGCTCGTGCGCGAGGATGACCTCCATGACCTGGCTGCCGATCGTGAAGATTGGGTTGAGGGAGGTCATCGGCTCCTGGAAGATCATGCTGATCTCGCGGCCGCGCACCTTCCGGATCTCGTCCCACGGCAGCGTCAGCAGATCGCGGCCGCCGAAGCGGACCTCGCCGCCGACGATCCGGCCCGGCGGGTCGGGCACGAGGCGGAGGATGCTGAGCGCCGTCACGCTCTTGCCGGATCCCGATTCGCCCACCAAGCCGAGCACTTCGCCGGGCATGATGTCGAGGTCGACGCCGTCGACCGCCTTCGCGACGCCCGCCTCGGTGAAGAAGTGCGTCCGCAGCCCGCGGATCTGCAGCAGCGGTGTCATGGCCGTCGCCGTGACATGCTCTGAGCGAGCGGCGGTGATATTCGTGGCCATCGCTACCGTAGGCGCGAGTACTCGCGCGGATCGAAGGCCTCCCGTACGGCCTCACCGATGAACACGACGAGCAGCAGCGTGGCGAAGAGTACGCCCAGCGGGAAGAACACCAGCCACCACTTCGTCAGGTTCTCCATCCCTTGGCCGATCAGCTCGCCCCAGCTCGGCATGGGCGCGGGGAGGCCGAAGCCGAGGAAGTCGAGCGCCACGAGCGCAGAAATGTTCGCGACGATCGTGAACGGTGCGAACGAGACGACCGGCGTGAGCGAGTTCGGAAGGATGTGCCGCCCCATGATCGCAAGATCAGAGACGCCCGTGACGATCGCCGCCGCCACATAGTCTTTGGCCTTCTCGCGATAGAACTCGCCCCGCACGTAGTAGGTGATCCCGATCCACGCGAAGATCGCGAGGATGATGATGAGCAGCCAGAAAGACGGCTGGGTCACCACATTCCGCCCGGGAATATACACGGGCACCACGATCGAGCTGACGATGATGATCGTGTACAGAAAGGGCAGCGACGACCAGATCTCAATGAGGCGCTGGCCGAAGATGTCGAGTGTGCCGCCAACGTAGCCCAGGAGCGCGCCGACGAGTACGCCCACGCTGTCGGCCAGCAGGAGCACGAGCACGGCAAACGTCAGCGATACGTTGAACCCATAGGCGAGACGGGCGAAGACGTCCCGACCCCGATCGTCCGTACCGAAGATGTGCGGCCACTGCGGCGGATGCGGCGGAAAGCCGGGCAGCTCGAGCAGCGACTCCGTAGGACTGTAGGGATACGGCGGCATCAGGACCCAGTTGGCCCGGCCGGTCTCGGCGAACTGCGCGCGCATCTGGCGATAGGCGGGTTCGCCGATGGCGTCGAGGCCGAATGTCGACGCCGGATAGAACTGCAGCATCGGGAAATAGAACTCGCCGTCGTACCGGACGATCAGCGCGCGACTGTTGACGAGCAGCGGGAGTGCGAAGGAGACGACGTAGGCGATGACGAGCAGGACGAACGAGTAGTAGCCGCGCTTCAGCCGCCGGAACTTGCGCAGCCGCCGGCGGGCGATCGACTCGGGCGGGCCCGGAGTCTCCAGCGGAACGGCGAGGCCCTCGAGCTGAGTTGAGGCGATCGCTGGCTTCATCGAAACCGAATCCGGGGATCGATGGCGACGTAGATCACGTCCGAAAGAATGTTGCCGATGAGCATCAGCACGCTCGAGATGACCAGGATGCCGAGGGCGACCGGATAGTCGCGCTGCAGAATCGACGTGTACCCAAGATATCCCATTCCGTCGATGTTGAAGACGCGCTCGATGAGGAACGAGCCGGCCAGAATCAGGCTGAAGACGTGGCCGAGCCCCGTCGCGATCGGAATCATCGAGTTGCGGAGCGCATGGACGAAGATGACGCGCTTCTCGTCGAGTCCCTTCGCGAACGCCGTGCGCACGTAGTCCTGGCCGAGGTTCTCCATGAGGGAGTTCTTCGTGAGGATCGTCAAGGTCGCAAACGATCCCACCATGTAGCAGAGCACGGGCAGGAACATGTGCTCGAGCTGGGAAGTGACCTTCTCAAAGAGCGTCAGATACTCCCAGTTCTCGGGACGGAACCCACCCAGGGGAAAGACGTTCCAGAACGTGCCGCCGCCGAAGAGGACGAGCAGGACGGTCCCGAGCGCCCAACCCGGAACCGAGTAGCCGAGGAAGACGACGAAGCTGCTCAGGAAGTCGAACTTCGAGCGGTGGTGCACCGCCTTCAGGACGCCGAGCGGAACGCAGACGAGATAGCTGAGGATGAAGCCGGTGAGCCCGAGAAAGATGGATATCGGGAAGCGCGACCTGATGACATCCCACACGGGCTCCTGGTACGTGTAGGACCGCCCGAGATCCAAATGGAGCACGTTCCAGAGCCAGGTGACGTAGCGGAGGTGCACGGGCTGATCGAAGCCATAGAAGCGCCGCATTTCCTCGAGCGCCTCCGGCGGAATCTCGGTGCCGAACTGGCCGATCGAAGCGCCGCCCGCCTCCTGCGCCATCGCCATCTTGTAGGCCATGATCTGGCGCTCGATCGGACCGCCCGGCACGAAATGCATGACGAGAAAGGCGGCGAGCGTGATGCCGATGAACGTCGGGCCGATGAGCAGCAGGCGGCGAACGAAGTACCCGACCATGCGCGGTCAGCGCGTCGCGATTGGATTCTGCTGCTCCTCCACCTTCGCGAACTCGAGCCAGTAGCGGTCGTCAGCGGGGCCGACGGCCAGCTTCTTCGACGGATCCTTCAGCGACGCCTGAAGCTCGCTGTTCTTCTGCGGATCGAACCACCAGAGTGCGACCACGTCGCGGTAATCGCCGATACGCGTGAACACGCCGTTGGGGTATCCGAACTTGTTCCAGAAGACCACCCGCTGGTACGGCGCGTACCACTCCAGCAGGTAGTGATGCGTGGCCGACACGATCCCGTCGAGATCCCGGAGCAACGCCGCGCGCTTCTTCACGTCGAACTCCAGATCATAGGCGGCGATCAGCTTGTCGACGCGAGGATCCTTGAAGCCGCTGATGTTCGTCGAGGCCGTCTGGTCCGCCTGCGCGGAGTGGAAGAACTGTTCCGGCAGCGGGAACGGTCCGCCGCCGCCGTACCCGACCGAGAACATGCCGAACTGCCGTTCGTCGAGCAGCTTGAAGGCGGTTTCGGGCGTCACGTACCTGAGGTTCAGCGTAATGCCAACCCTCCGCAGATCCTCCTGATAGATCGTGAGGAACCGCTCCGACGCCTGCGAGTAGTAGAGCACCTCGACGGCCAGCGGCACACCGTTGCGCACGAGCTGTCCCTGCGCGTTTCGGTCCTTCCAGCCGGCGTCGGCGAGTAGACGAACCGCCGTCTGCGGATCAAATCGGATCTTCTCGTTGTTGGGGTTCTCGTAGATCGTGCCAGGATACATCGAGTCCATTTGGATGTACTCGTTGTACGTCAGCTTCTCGATCATCAGCTCGCGGTTGAACAGATGCCTGAGCGCCTTCCGGATCCGCAGGTCGTCGAACGGAGGCCGGCGCGTATTGAAGGCGATCCCCTGAATACTGTTCGGCGCGTGGTTCCACACCTTGCGCTTCTGAAGTTGGCCCCGCTGGATCTGGTCGAAGTTCAGCTCCTCGACCCACATCTGCGCGCGGCGGACGGCGTAGTAGTCGAGGTCGCCGCGCTTGACCATCTCGAACTCGAGATTGGGGTCGCGCACGACGATTTCGCGAATCTCGTCGAAGTTGCCGGTGCCGATGTTCCGGCGATGCTTCTCGGCCCAGTAGTCGGTGCGGCGCCGGATTCGGACGGATCGCCCCTTGTCGAGATCGGCAGTTGCAATGGTGTAGGCCCCAGTACCGGGAAGCATCTTGTCGTTGTATTCGCGCAGGTAGCGCGCGCCGTCGAGCCCCTTCAAGACGTGCGCGGGATAGACCGGCAGCCCCGAAAGGTAGTACAGCGCCGTCCAGCCCGGCTCCCTGGATCGGATGCGCACGATGTACTTGCTTTCCGCAACAGGCTGTTCAAACTGGCCGTAGAGCGCGTTGCGCAGCGGATCCTGCACGGTCTTATCGACCATCAGGCGCCAGCTTGCGATGATGTCTTCGCTCGTCACAGGCATCCCGTCGCTGAAGCGCGCGTTGGGGTCGAGTCTGAAACGGTAGGTGAGTCGGTCGGGCGAAATCTGCCAGTGCGTGGCGACTGCCGGGATGTACTCGAGCGTGACGGGGTGCAATCCCAGCAGAGACTCGTACACCAGCCCGTGCACCATGGCGTTCCAGACGGACAGGTTCGGGCCGATATAGCGCAGCGTCGCCGGAAAGTCGGGCATCGCTTGGCGAAGCACGCCGCCTTTCACCGCTCGCGGATCGCCAATCAGATCGAAGTCCGTGTTCGTCTCCCACCCCTCGCCGGTGAACCCACGCCCGCCCTGCTCAGCCGGCACCGACGGATCAGCCCCGCTGTCCGCGTTCGGGAACACCGGGTAGTCGTTCTTGTCCAGGGACACATTGCTGCTGGCGGCGCCGCCGCTCGAGGGCGCCTGCTGCTCGCTCTCGGGCCGGCTGCCGCCCCCGCAGGCGATAGAAAGACTGACAACCAGCGCCACTAGGGCTGACGGCGTGATCGCGCGCATTGTGTTCCTTTCGAGATGAACGTCAGGGCCTTCCGGCCCGGCAATAGTACGACCAGTCCATTCAAAACGCATGCTAACCGCGAACCGCCTGAATTTCCTCCACCGCCTGCGGATTCTCGAGCGACGAGAGGTCACCGGCGTCCTCGCCGAGATACGCCGACCGGATCACGCGCCGCATCACCTTGGCATTGCGCGTCTTCGGCAGCTCCCGGACGAACTCGATCGCCGCGGGGCGCAGCGGCTTCCCGAGGCGGCCGGCCACCAAGGCCTTCAGCGCCTCGGCCAGCTCCGGGCGTCCCTCGTGGCCCGGACGCAGCACGCAGAAGCAGACGAGCGCCTGCCCCTTCGTGGAGTCCGGCACGCCAATCGCCGCCGCCTCGATGACGGCGGCGTGCTCCACAAGCACCGACTCGACCTCGGCCGGCCCGAGCCGCTTGCCGGCGATCTTGATGGTGTCATCGGAGCGCCCGACGATGTACCAGAAGCCGTCCTCGTCAATGGCCGCCCAGTCGCCGTGAACCCAGATGCCGGGGAATCGCGACCAGTACGTGTGCTCGTAGCGCTCCGGGTCGCGCCAGAAGCCACGCGTCATGCCGATCCACGGTGCGCGGACGACCAGCTCGCCCACCTGGTTACGCACCGGGCGCCCGTTATCATCGACGACGTCGGCGGCGATGCCGGGCGGCGGGCCGGCGAAGGAGCACGGTTTGATCGGCGTCAGCACGTTGCCTGACACGAGTCCGCCCGACACCTCCGTCCCGCCTGAGTAATTGATGATCGGTACGCGGCCGCCGCCCACCGTCTCGAACAGCCAGCGCCACGACTCTGGGTTCCACGGCTCGCCGGTCGATCCCAGGATGCGGAGTGACGAAAGGTCATGCGCCCGTACTGGCGCGTCGCCGTGTTTCATCAGCGAGCGGATGAGCGTGGGCGACACCCCCAGTACGCTCACGCCGTGGCGCTCGACGGTCGTCCACAGACGATCCGGACCCGGATAGTCCAGCGCCCCGTCATAGATCACCATCGTGCCGGCAAGGAGCGTCATCCCGAAGACTTCCCATGGACCCATCATCCAGCCCATGTCCGTCACCCAGAACAGCGTGTCGGCATCGCCGACGTCGAGGCAGTGGACGAGATCCTGCGCGGCCTTGATCGGAAAGCCGCAGTGCGTGTGCACGGTGCCCTTGGGCCGGCCGGTCGTGCCCGAGGTGTAGATGATCATCAGCGGGTCTTCGGCGTCGGTGCGCACCGTGTCGCACACGTCGGACTGTCGGTCGATCAGATCAGGCCAGCGATGGTCGCGGCCCGGCGTGAGCGCCATGTCGATGCCGAGACGCGGCACGACGAGCAGATGCCGAATCGACGGCGCGGCTGCCGACGCCTCGTCTGCGGCCGCCTTCATGTGGACAATCTGGCCACGACGGCGCACCCCATCGGCCGTGATGAGCAGCCTCGCGTCCGCGTCGCGTACGCGCGCGGCGACCGCGTCGGCGCCATAGCCCGAAAAGAGCGGCAGGATGATCCCGCCGATCTTGATCGCCGCGAAGAACGCGACGATCAGCTCGGGGCACATCGGCATGAACAGCGCGACGCGATCGCCCTTCTCGATGCCGAGGCCACGGAATGCGTTGGCGCAGCGGTTCACCTCGCGGTGCAGCTCCGCGTACGTCAGGACCCGCGTCGCCGCGTCCTCGCCCTCCCAGCGGACCGCGGCCTTCTGCGCCACGGGCGTGCCGATCCATTTGTCGAGACAGTTATGGACGATGTTCAGCCGGCCGCCCACGCACCAGCGCGGCCAGGCGATACCGCGGGACAGATCGAGAACCTCGCGATATGGCTCGTAGAACTCGATGCCGAGATCGTCGAGGACAGCATGCCAGAACCACGCGGGGTCGTGTGCAGATCGGCGGAGCAGGTCATCCAGATCGGCGAGATGATGGCGGGCGATGAAGGCGGCGAGACGGCTGCGGTCTCGGTACTCAGGAGTGGGGCGCCACGCGATCTCGCCGCCGAATTCGAAGTCGGGCATCGTGGAGTATGAATATTAGCGATTATGCGAATCCGACGTGTGGTGCTCGACGCGATCCGGGACCACGCACGTCGTGACAGCCCGTACGAATGCTGCGGCTTGCTCATCGGCACCGCGGACGAAGTGCTCGAGGCCGTCGCTACGGCGAACGTGGCCGCCGATCCGCTCCGACGCTACGAAGTGTCTCCGGTCGAGCATCTCGCACAAATCCGCCGGTGCCGCGACGCGTCCGCCCGCGGCACAACCGTGCTTGCCGTGGTCGGCGTCTATCACTCGCACCCGCGTTCCAGTTCAGAGCCGTCGCCGACCGATTGGGAGCAGGCATTCGAGGACTTCCTCTATCTGATTGCGGGACCTGTCGGGGGCCAGCCGATTCAGATTCGAGGCTATCGGCTCACCGGCGGGCGGTTTGCGCGGGCCGATCTACTCGAATGCTGAGCACCTCCTCGAGCAGCCGTTCGACGCGCCCCAGCACCGCGGGCCACCGATATTCGCGCTCGATGTAGGCCAGCCCCTGGCGTCCCAGCGTGTCGCGCTCGGCGGGCCG
>Ga0187893_10013210_pt1 | contig 11551 bp, 9 predicted proteins | sample MA1701074metaG_FD_139574 | JGI IMG/M metagenome (GOLD analysis project Ga0187893, IMG submission 139574) | White microbial mat communities from a basaltic lava cave in the Kipuka Kanohina Cave System on the Island of Hawaii, USA - MA170107-4 metaG ...
ACCCTAAGCTCCAAAGTCTCATATATATGAGCCAGCATTTTGTTCTTTTCAGCCGCTGGCAAGTCGCCTAGCCCAAGCTCAACCAATAGGTTGTTGTCCAATTGAAACATATTCGGCTTTATTTTATCACGCTACCTCTATAGCGTGTGGGTTTTTGCCTGCCCCTCATGAAAACCTGGGCGTAGTAGTCGGCAATCAGATTATGAAGCTTCAAGTTTTCGTGTGCGGGTTTCGCGGGTATAAAATTCTACCCGGTCACCCTCGGCAATGTTCAGGCGGTTCTCGGTTTTAAGGCTAAAGCCGCACATCTCGCCAGTGCTTACTTCCTTGACGTCAGCCGGGCCTTTTTTAAGGCTAGTGACCTCCAGGTCCTCGCCCAGAACTTCTTTATCACGGGTAACTCGGGCGAGCGACGGTATGCTGATTTTACCAGTCGTAACTTCCCCGCCCGCAATAAGCTCGCTTTTAGCAGTCTTAAACACGCCCTTTACGATAAGCTTTCCAAGGTCTGTTTCAATCACTTCCGGCACCAGCAGTGTCTCCAACTCTTTCTTCACATCGTCAATCAGCTCATAAATAACGCTGTAGAAACGGACAGGAACATTGTCGCGGGCTGCCAGCTGCTTGATGGAAATCGGCAGGCTGGTGTTAAAGCCGTAAATTATCGCCTTGCTGCTAGCCGCGGTGTGAACGTCACTTTCATTGATAACTCCGACTCCCGAGCTGACTACGCGGACTGCGACTTCCTCGGTATCCAGGGCTTTTAGGCTATCAATAACAGAGGTTAATGAACCTTGCACATCAGCTTTGATAACTACGTTCAGCTCGGTAAGTTTTTCGGCCCGGCTGATAATCCGAAGCAGCTCGCCGCCCGATGTAGCAGTATTGGATCCTTGCGCACGCGCTAGACGAGCCGTTTCAACAGCGGCGGCTTTAGCATCTTTTTCAGATGTAACGACTACGAACTGCTCACCGAATTCCGGCAGAGCCTTCAGCCCAGTTATCACCGCTGGTGTAGACGGCCCGGCACCATCGATAGCCTGCCCAGTGGTCGATTCCAGATTTCTGATTTTTCCGAATGTATCACCCACCACAATATGTTCGCCGGCATGCAAAGTACCATGCTCAACTAACGCAATGGCTACTGGCCCGCGGCCTTTTTCCATGTGCGATTCAATAATTATGCCTTCGGCCGCGCCGCTTGCATCAGCTTTAAGCTCTTCCACATCAGCCACCAAAATAATCATGTCGACCAGTTCTTTTAGGCCTTCTTTGGTCTTGGCGCTAACCGGCAGTACGACTGTATCGCCTCCGTAATCTTCCGGATTTAAGTCATTTTCAGCCAGCTGGCCCTTGAGGCGGTTTATGTCAGCTTCTGCCCGGTCCATCTTGTTTGCCGCTACCACAATCTTCACTCCAGCTTGCTTAGCGAATCGGATGGCTTCGATAGTCTGGGGCTTAACGCCCTCATCAGCGGCTACTACAATTACCGCCACGTCGGTCAATCGGGCGCCGTGTTCACGCAGCGCCGCGAAGGCTTCATGGCCGGGGGTATCCAGCATGGTAACTAGCCGGTCGCCATGTTCGATTTGGTAGGCCGACAGGTGTTGGGTAATACCACCGGCTTCGCCAGATGCCACTTCAGCTTCGCGGATGGCGTCCAGCAAACTGGTTTTGCCATGGTCGACATGGCCCATGAACGCCACTACTGGCGGCCTGGCTACGGCATTTTCGCCAGCTTCGCGTTTAGCTCGAGCCGGCGCCACTTCGTGTTCCTTACGAGCCAGCTCAAAGTCTAGCTCTAACTCGCCAACAATTATCTGTGCCGTGTCAAAATCGATCTTTTCATTAACGGTGGCCATGACGCCGTTTTTAAGGAGTTCAGCTATTACTTTGCTAACTGGCAAAGAGAGTAACTCGGCCAAAGTGCCAACTGTGATTTGGTCGTCGATGGTAATCGTTTGTGCCATTTGAGCTCTCCTTTCCGGGCGCGTGATGACATCCCGCTACTCGCCGGGCTTCTCATCGGTTTCTTTAGGTTCTTTTTTGGCCTTGCCCTCCTGAACTTTCGAAGAAAGTTTGGCGGGCGAGGCTTTAGCCTTAGCTTTTGCTTTAGGCTTTGCCTTTGCCGCCCCTTCTACGCTCTTTAAGCTCAGGGCAATCTTGCGGTTCTCGGTATCAATTTCCAGCACTTTGAATTTCTTAGTTTCATTAAGTTTAAATAGTTGCTCGGGGTCGGCGCTCTCATCGTCGCTCATTTCTGAAACATGAACTAGGGCTTCAACCGACGGTGAAAGCTGCACGAAGGCGCCGAACGGTGTAATGCGGGTAATTTTACCCTCTGTGGTATCGCCCTTCTTGAATTTCTTGACTTCAGAAACCCATGGGTCATCGCTCATCTGCTTGATGGAGAGGCTCAGGCGGTCTTTATCGATGGCGATAATCTTGGCCTTGATATTCTCGCCGATATTTACGTATTTACGAGGGTCCTCTACTCGCTCCCAGGAAATTTCCGAGATATGCACTAGGCCCTCAATGCCGTCGACATTTACAAAAGCGCCAAAGTCTATCACGCCGGTTACCACGCCCTCCACCACATCGCCAACTTTTAGCTTGGTCAGCTGGGATTGCATACGGTCGCGGACGGCTTCTTTTTCGGAAAAGATGAGCTTGTTGTCTTTACGATTAGCATCTAGGATCCGGACTCTTAGCGGTGTATCTACCAGCGCGTTTAGCTTGGTCAAAATCTCGTCTTTATCGGCATCTGAGACACGCGGGTAGTGCTCAGCGGCTAGCTGTGAGACCGGCAAGAAGCCTCGGATACCTTCCAGCTCGATCAGCAAACCACCCCTGTTGGCGTCGTACGCGGTAACCTCGACGATTTCTTGCTCATCAAACAAACGCTGGAGCTCACCCCACCCACGGTCCTTAGCGGCCCGTTTCATAGAAAGAAGCGCATAGCCTTCATCCAGCTCGGGATCAACCACACTGGCTGAAATAGCCCCACCTTCAGTCAATTCTTCATGGCCGACTTCCCGGCGGAAAATTACGCCTAGGCCATGCGGGCCCAAGTCTACCCATACTTCGTGTTTTCGGACAGACGAAACGACGCCATCCACCATATCGCCGATTTTCAGCGCTTTGACATCAGAAACCGCCAGTAGCTCGTCCATAGTTAATTTAGACTTAGTTGCAGCCAAAAAATTGCTTCCTTCCTCGCCCGCCAAAGTTTCGCCTTGCGAAATTCTTGAGCGGGCAAATATTTCCGCTAATTACTATTAAAGTTAATAAAGCAGATTAACTGGAATTATAGAGGTAAATCACCTATCTGTAAACCCAGCACCTAGTGTGAATGTAATAAAATCGCTCCATTTACTATTTATACTTGCTCCACAGCAAGGTTCTTGATGAGTACTACATCGGAACAACTTCGGATTTAAAAAGGCGATTTTACTCCCACAACAGTGGCAAAAATCAATCCACAAAACACGGCATTCCCTGGCAGTTAGTTTATTACGAAGCCTACCCGACTAGAGCTGATGCCGAGAAACGTGAGAAACGACTAAAACAGTATGGCCAAGCCCTCCGTCAACTCAAGGGACGCATTACTCTAGTCGATTCACACTAGGTGCTGGGCGAGTGCTAGAATAACATGTAATGAGCACGGGGGAGCGAGCCTACTTGGCTATAGATGTTGGCGCCAGCAAAGTTTTGCTGGCGGCATTTTCACTATCTGGAGAGGTGCTGCACGAGTATAAATTTCCGACTCCCAAGGACTATCAGAAGTTCATCAAGACGGTGGCAAAGTACGTGAAAGATGAATTTGGTAGCTTTAACTTGGCAGTTGCCTGCTGCGCGATACCCGGCAAAGTCGACCGTAAGCGTGGAATTGGTGAAGTTTTTGGGAATTTGGCTTGGCGGAACAAACACGTAAAGGCTGATCTGCAAAAAGCACTAGGTTTAGGTGTGTCGATTGAGAACGACGCCAACCTGGCTGGCCTGTATGAAGCGTTATCTCATAAAAAGTATAGAAAGGTTCTTTATATAACACTTAGTACTGGAATTGGTGATGGAATAATCATCAATGGTAAGATTGACAGCGTTCTCGCCGACTCGGAAGCTGGGTTTATGTTGCTAGAACACGACGGCAAAGTGGGTACTTGGGAAGATTTTGCTTCCGGCAGTGCTCTAAAAGCCCGGTACGGCAAATTGGCTAGTGAACTCGATGACAAATCGGCCTGGCAGGAATATGCTGCAGCTGTAGCAGCTGGCTTGAAGGAGCTTTTAGCCGTTATTCAGCCTGGCGTGGTGATTATTGGCGGAGGCGTAGGAAGACACTTTGAAAAGTTTTCGGGTTTTCTAGAGCAGGAGCTAGCCAAGTCAGCCTCCAAGATGGTGGAGATACCGCCGATTATCAAAGCTAAGCGGCCCGAGGAAGCCGTCATCTACGGATGCTATGAATTTATTAAACAAAATGGCTGAATATAGTGACTTTATCAAGCAGATTAGGCGGGACTATCCTAGCTTAAAATTCCAAAAAGGCCCGCAGGAGCACTGGTCGCCTAGGACCAATACTATTACTTACAACCCGAAACAGCCACTGCGCGACTTGCGTTATAGTGTCTTGCATGAACTAGCACACGCTCAGCTAGACCACACTACTTATAGCAGTGACTTTGAACTGCTTAAGCTGGAGAGCCTGGCCTGGGCAGAAGCAGCTAGGATCGGCCGGCGCTACGATGTGCGAATTAGCTCGGACCATATCCAAAACTGCCTAGACACCTACCGCGATTGGCTGCATCGGCGTAGTACCTGCCCTACTTGCGGCGCCCATGCCTTGCAAAAAGATGCTAATCACTACCAGTGTTTCAATTGCCAGAGGGTGTGGCGGGTCTCAAGCGGGCGATTTGTGCGGCCCTATCGCCGCATCCATGGAATCTCCCAATAAAGAAATAACCCCTAGGCCGGGGTTACTTCCTCTCACAAGAACTCTGCTTTAAGCGGAGGTCTTTTTGGTTCGACGGCTGATTCGGCCGCCTTTTGCGCCAGCGATGCGAGCCAGCTCCCGGTTGGCGTAAAAACCGCCGGTCCGGCCAACTTTACCGCCCATGGCACCGATACGGGCGTAAAAATCCGCGCCGTACTTGTTCTTGTTGGTGGCAGCCGCTTTGGCGCCACCAGCATGTGTTCCAGCCATTGATATGACTCCTTAATTTAGATTTCCGGGGTAAATAAAAGAGGGCTGATTACCAGCCCACTCGCAAGTGATACCCTCGTTATTTCCCTGAAACTATGCTTATGGTATCACCTAATGCATTATCTGTCAACGGTTATGTCTAGCCCTTTTGCTAAAAAAATCATCCGGGATCCTTACCTCTTATGCTCGCAATAAATCAGGCGATCGCCTATTTTATAGCCATGGCCAGAAACAACGCTACCGCAGCTTGCATCGACGGAATGTTGCGATTAATGGCGCTGGGGGTGGTCTTATCCGCAATAGTTTTGACCCCTAACGCCGTTCAGGCCCTGGATAAACCTATCAAAAAATACTTTGAGATACTGGATAAGCGAGCCCGAAACCGTGAGTACCAGCGAACGGTTGCCTACATGAAAAAACAAAAGCTCGTCAGCTACAAGACTGTAGGAAGTAAAAAGTACCTATATTTAACTGAAATCGGGCGAAAACGAGCTGAAAAAGCCGCTATGAAAGCCGTCTATATACCAAGGCCGGAACGCTGGGATGGTTATTGGCACATGGTCATGTTTGATATTCCGGAATCCAAGAAATCGGCTAGGAATTACTTTACTTTTCGGCTTAAAGAGTTGGGTCTGATTCAGCTTCAAAAAAGCGTATGGCTGTATCCGTATCCCTGTCAAAAACAAATTGAAGTAATTTCCAAGTATTGCGATATCGGCCATTACGTCAATTACGTCGCGTCGGCTAGTATTGCCTGTCCAGACGATATAAGGCAAAAGTTCAGCTTCAAATTCTAATCACTTATTGAGTTATCATCGAATTTCCAATTCTAATCACTTATTGAGTTATCATCGAATTTCCAATAATCGTGCTATAGCATTATTTTTGGAAAGGGTCGGATGTTGGGGTTGTGGGGGTATTAGTCCAAAGTGCAAAAGATTGCAAAAGATTATGTTTTCTTAACTAGCGTCATTGGGCTAGTCCAAGAGGTGTTATTATAAATGTATGAAGCCTAATGATCCGGCTAATCTAGACCTGAACCACATCGTACCAACAGTGGTAGCTGATGGCCACATAGTCTTTATCGCCAGCAATGGCAATGTCCCTACCCTGACCTTTTTTCAGGTGCGGCGGCAAGACGGTGCTAAAGTTACCGCCGATGCGGTAGCCTCGGTTCGGATGGCTGGCCTAGAGGACCTGGAAAACCTCCAAAAAGCCATCAAAGAAACTATTTCTAAACATAAAGCCCAGGAACCATAAAATCGGCTCACGCCTTATGAGAAACCCCTTCGCGGTTTCTCATCGCCCGGCAAAATGGAATACATTTTAGTCGGGCTGCTCATCCGGAGGAAGGTTAAGAAGAAAGCGCCCTAAAGGGCGCTTTCTTAAAGCACTGATTTTACGGTTTAGGGATTTTCTCCAGCGGGTTCGCTGCTTGAGTTGGAGCTATTGCTGTTGCCCAAGTTTATTGGCGCAATCTCAATAATTTTGCCGGTTGAGGGGCGATACAAGATAGCTCGCTTAGCCTGTGTGTAAATCAATACCTTGTCGCCATTTTGAGCATTTGCAAAGAAGGCTTGATTCTTTAATTTGCTGGCATCACTAACTGTTGCCACGGTTGGCGTTTCACCACTAGGCAGGTTGGTTAGCGCACCAACTTCTGCTACCAGCTGGGCGGTGGCGACTTTAGCGGCCTCTGATGGGTTAGAAAGCTTGTCATTTTCTTTCTTAAGCTGGCTGTAGTCGTAAGCTAGCCAGGCCCCTCCAGCTATTAAAGCTAGGATGACCAGTGCCCCAAGCCATTTCTTCCAAGACATCTTCTTTAGCCTTTTAGATTTACCGTGCGGCGTTTGTTGGTCACCGGAAACAATATCTACCATTTTTTCTTGAACCCTCCTTATTGGTCTTAAGCATAAGTTTAGTCGATTTGAGGAGTAAATTGCAAGCCTTATCTATAAGCTTTTTATATGCTTATGTCTGTTATAGTAAAGTGCATCTGATGTTAGGAAGGCTAAAGAGCAAAAAGCTGCTCGTTTACTCTTTTGTGGGTGTTAACGTTATTTTGCTGGTTGTTAATATCTTCTTGCTGCTTGATCAGCAAAGAAGTTCGGATGCTGTTGGGAATAGTGATGTTCAATATCCCCTTCTATCGAAGAGGCTTTTTACAGAAAAGCCCAATGACACCATTATTAATTTTGTACCCCTACGATCAAGCCTGAGAGATTATCACTCGAAAATAATCGAGCCAACCGGTATTTACTTCGAATACTTACCCTCTGGTACTTCAGTAGGTATCAATTCGGGAGACCCTTTTTTTGGGGCGAGCTTACTTAAGCTACCAGTAGCAATGAAGGCCTATAAGTTGATCGAGCAAGGTATAGTTGACAAAAAACATGAATTAACAATCACTGAGAAAAACATTGATAAGGGTTTCGGAAACTTGTGGCAGCGAGGAGTTGGCTCGAAAGTAACCGTCGACGAAGTTATCAATCTGTCTATCACACAATCTGACAATACAGCAGACAGCGTCCTTCGCGACCTCGTGCAACCCCGACCCGTATCGGATGTGTTTGACTATTTGGATATCGAAACAGATGTAGCTGAAGGCCCGGGCGCAGGAGTATCACCAAGAGGTTTTGCTTCTGTATTGCGTGCTTTGTATCTGTCAGCTTACTTGTCTTACTCTGACTCTAACGAGTTGCTCAATACAATGACGGATACTCCGTACAAAGATAGGCTCGTTGCAGGCGTGCCCAAAGACGTAAAAGTTGCTCACAAAGTAGGAATATACAAAGAGCCAGCCAATGAAGATGTGCAGGTTCATTCAGATTGTGGAATCGTATATGTACCTAAGCGTCCATACATACTTTGCATTATGAGCGATGCAAAGATAGATCAAGCTACTAAGTATATGTCAGATATATCCAAATTGGTTTATGACTACGTGTATAGCGCCAATTAGAACCAATTTATACGCGTTTTATATACAAGGGATTCCTAGTCACCTAGGCAAACCCTGTCCAGTACCTATGCATCAACAGAAGTAGAATATCTTGTTTAATTTTGAGAGGTCCTGGCGTCTTTGACAGATAGTGCAGTCCAAGCAAACTCCACATCAGATTCTGCGGGGTCTTTGAGAACTATGGTGAAGCCTTCTTTGGTAAGGTTTTTATAGGCATATTGTGCGAACTGCCCATTTTTAACATTTAGCGTTACTACAGGCACTTGGGCGTAAGGATTACTGAATATTACATCGACTTCTTGTTGGCCGGCAGCAATAGACGCGAAGCCGCCACTGTCACTATTAAATGTTGCTCTTCCCTCGAAGAGTGATTCACCGCTGAAGGTTACTAGCTGGTCAAAGATACTCTCACCGTTGAACTGCGCCAGTCCATTGACTGTCAGCCCTCCGCTAACCGTTAATAGTCCCCCAACAGACAAATCAAGGGCCACGGAAGCATTCTGCACGCTAAAATCAACCAAATCTACCGACTCCCCAGCCACCACCCCACTGCTCTCCGGCTGAGTGCTATCGGCTGTGGACTCTAAGCTAGAGATTTTGCTGGTCAAAATCTCCAACCCTTCTATCTGGTTTGCTTTTATCTTGTCGGCGGTTAGTGTGCCATGCACCACCACATCGCTATTAATTTGGATATCTTCGGCGGTCGCCGCCTCTATGCTATTGAGGGTTACGGTATCTGTCGTTACATGAGGGGTTATGACTTCCAGGCCAGCTACTACACGGTCAGCCACTACGTCAGAGAAGTCGGCTGGGGTTACTGTTTGGCCGCCTTGGAACATAAAGTGGTTTAGAACGCTTAGGCTGTAGTCTCGGTCGGACTGCCCATCTTCGCGATTGACCAAATTAACGAGCGAACCACCGTTGGAATTACTACGCATCACAAACATCATGACTGTGCCACCGCTAGAACCGTCATAATCCTGCATAGCCACACCAATGGTCGCTCCAGCTTTAGTGGCCTTCATGGCCATGCCAGGAGTTGAAGATGAAGTTAACATATCACCCTTCTTAATTGGGCCATTCTCAAGACTTATTTTGACCGGCACACGCCCAGATAGGGCTATTGGCTTACCATCTGCAGCTTCACCGCCTGTACCTCCGATTGCTAATGCCGGTCTCGTAGAGACCACGCCTATTAGACCACGATCATATGGTTTATTACTGCGAATGACGCCGCTTGTTAAATTGGGGTCCATTGTTACAACTTCACCAATACTAAGACTGGCGTCGTTTGTCGGATAAACCTCAGCTAGGTCAGCTGCGTCATTAACTTCAAAAAGTGTAAAGTCTATCCGAGCCATGGTACCTAGAGCAGCCGATGAATCAGCATCTGAACACAAAGTGTATTGGACGTTACTGGTCGTCGCCGGTGCATCCACGAATACAGCGGCGATAGTGGTAGCCGGCGCAGGAGAGGCGATCAATGTAGCACTACCAAGAAGATTTCCTATAGCAGTACCAGTGGTCTGGCAGGTAATAGCGCTGGTATGGCGCAAGATACGGGCTGCTACAATACCATCAGTAGCACTTCCTGGGTTAATCCATGCAGTCATCATCACTAGGATTTCGGCATTTGCAGAAGACGGAGTAATGTTTGGGACAGTGCCATCCCAGTAGTTTGTAGTATCCGCATCTGCTACTGCTTCAGTCGTCGTATCAACAAAGTAATTTACATTCGGAGAGGTGAAATCAAACACATTCCCGTTTTCGCAGCGTTTGAATCTAGTCTCGGACGTATCTGCATAAATTTTATAGTCCCCTGAGGAACATCCAGGATTAGTGTCGGATTCGGTGAATTCTACTCCGAGATTAGATGCAATCGTATTGCCTGTTATGTTTAGGTCGCCCACTGTTCCAGCGTCTGTTATGGTGAGAAGGTCATTACCGCTGGTGTCCTCAAAGGTCCAGACAGTTGCCGACGAAGAAAACTGTCTTATCCCGCTACCAAGAATAAAGTTATCACCAGCGTTTAGGGCATTACTGATATCCGTATCTGAAGCATCTATAGCATCGGTCATTCCGCTAGCGGCACTGTTGAATAGAAGACCCGTCTTGTTAGTACCAGCTAGGTTGTCAATATTTAGTAGGAATGCCGAGTCTGTACCCGACGATGACGGGTTCTGAATGACAAGCGAGTCATCGCCGGTCGTAAGGCTTATTAATACGTTACTGCCATCCACGTCATTGCCGTAGCTGGCATTTAGCGTCGTGGCTGATGCACCGGCATCTGTACCACAAACAAGTGCACCACTACCGGTTGTATCAATCGAGTCACAGCTATTTAGTCCCGAAAATATAACCTGTGAGTCAGCATCTAGACCAGCTACGGTAAAGTCCGATGTGCCTGAGGCAAGTGTGAATGTGATACCGGTTCCCGATCCACCGACATCTAAGGTTACTGAGTCATTTACGTTAATATCAAGATCTCCGCCTGAGCCGTTAACGTTGAGTTGAAGGGCATCTGTTCCTGTGCCTGCAGATGTAAGTATCAATGACGCGTCAAATGCGCCAGCCTGAGTAATTGTAAAGTCGTCTGCTGCCCCATCGGCAGTGTTAGTTATGGTCAGCGTAGAGTTTGTAGCATCAATGTCTATTCCGCCTGCGGTGGCGTCAATGTCTAGCGCGTTAGTGCCGGTTCCTGCAGAAGAGATAGCCAAGACTTGGCTACCGCCGCCGGCCGCCGATAGTGTTAAGCCTTGCCCTGAGCCGGTGACAGTCAAGTTGGAAGCAGTAGTGGCATCCAGTGAGAGTAAAACGGCGTCGAGCGTCAACTGATCAGCGGAAGAAAGAATTAGGTCGCCAGCCGAGCCGCTAACTGCTATAGTCAGGTCTTCGGCGTCAGCATCGGCAGCTACTGAGATATTGGAAGCCGCCGTGGCGCTGGTTACATCAAAGGACAGAGACGTTAGGACATCCAAGGTTATGCCGCCGGCGGTAGCGTTTAGATCAATAGCGTCAGAAGCATTTGTCCCGGATGAGTTTATGACAACCGAAGCGTCATTAGCGCCGGTAACTTCGAGTATTAGGTCATCAGCGGCGCCGTTGGAGGCGTTAGAAATAGTTATCGTCGAGTTGGCAGCGTCTATATCTATGCCGCCTGCGGTGGCATCTATGTTCAGAGCTGCTGCGGTAGTGTTGGCCGTACTTAGGCTAAGCACGCCCGTGCTGCCGGGAGCGACTAGCAGTTCTTCAGCGCCAGTGGTAGTAACGTCAGTCGTGGCGCCAGCAAAAGTTATACCCCTGGTAAAACCCGAGCCGGCATTTACGAAGAGTATGCCATCAGCTATGGCGGCACCAGAAATGTCAGAATTGTCTATTACTAGGCTGGCATC
>Ga0187893_10013211_pt1 | contig 11549 bp, 10 predicted proteins | sample MA1701074metaG_FD_139574 | JGI IMG/M metagenome (GOLD analysis project Ga0187893, IMG submission 139574) | White microbial mat communities from a basaltic lava cave in the Kipuka Kanohina Cave System on the Island of Hawaii, USA - MA170107-4 metaG ...
GAACGACCATCGGCCGCCTCCGCTATTGGAAGCTGGGGCCTGTTTCGCTTCCTAGTCGCCTTCGTGGCCCCTCTTTTCCGACCTAATGTCGCCCTGCTCTGTCTTACCGGCGTCGATGTTGCCTTACTACGCATTCTTTCGATGCAAGCAACAGAGAGACCTGTGCTGCGCGAAAGGAAATCCGAGATCATAAGCAGGTGCGCGAACTGTAGCTTTGCATGGGCCGGTAAACTGCTTAATTGGCTGTTTGCGGCGCATCATTGCGAATGCCACCACACCCGTCAGCGCAAAAATCAGCCCGGCGCTTTTCATCCAGCGCCATCTGGCTCCAGTTGCTTGCGCCGGTCGGAGTAGTGGCGGTTTTCACTGCCTCCTAGCAGACCCCGAAAGAGAAGAGAGACGAACTTGCTTGGAGCATCGCTACCACTGGATGAGGGCCAGTGGAAACGCTTCGAGAGCTTCGTGAGTTTCCCTTAAGATTGACGCTTCATGTCTTGGCAAGTGGCCTCCTTTCAGCGCCGCTCTTCCATGTCGATTCGGGCAAGGGCGTAAGGCAGCAGCTCCACCAAAGGCTCTGCATCTGAGTCCCGTCGTCCTGCCGCGCGGCCTCTGAATGCTTCCGGCTGTTCCATCGCTTCCGCAACAGTCTGCTCGTCCAAAATTCGGACGGTCACGACGCCCGGGAACCCTGGAAGCGTGACCCGCTGGGTCTGTGCACTCAGATTCCCGACCAGCAGGCATTTCCGGTTGCCCTTGCGCAGGGTCAAGGCTTCCACCTGCAGCGGTTCTGATGATCGGGTGACGATGCAGTCTCCTCCGGCGAACTCACCCACATCCGCCAGCACGTGGTATAGAGGGAATACCGCACCTGGGACAGAACGAAACTGATCAGGCAGGACAGAACCCTTCGCGCGTTCAATAACTCCGCGCCAACCCGTTGTTTCGAAGTAAGTCACGCTATGAGCCGCGGCCTCGGCAAGATACTTAAAACTGCCCAACGTCCATCCGGCGCCAAACAAAGACATCTGCCGGACGTCGACTTGAGAAGGCAATTCTCCAGGGTTTGGCGCCGGCGGGGGCGCCGTTACATACGGATTGAAGGGCGGCTTCAGCGTCACCGGACTGATCGCCACTGGCAGCAAGCCACCGAGCGCACGGGCGTTCAAGACGGTTTCCTTCTGCATTTCGAGGGTCTCGACCAGCGAGGCATTGTCGAAGGCGTGTCCCTGTGGATTCATCGAATAACAGATGAAATCAATTCCCGTGTAGGCTGGTCGGGAGCTATTCAACTCGCAGAAGTAAGCGTTTGTGCCGGCGCCGAATAGCGCCTCTGGTGTGAAGTGTTGCAGAGATTCCTTGGCGAGAGTGGCAAGAAAGGGGGGCGTGACCCACTCGTCGCGTGAAAAGATCAGCCAGGTGCGCACTGGGTACCGCTGAGTCCTGACCAGCTCACCCATCTGCCGTAGTTCGTGTCCTGCATCTGTCGACAAGAACAACGCAATTTCCAGACCCACCCCCAAGGCATGAGCCTCAGTTGCCACTCGTGGCAGAGTGCATTCGAAACCAGCTTCTGACGGGATCACATCAACCCTCAGGTGAGACAAGTGTAGTAGCTTTAACCGTTCGATTTCGCGTTCCCTCAGCTCTTCGCCATCACTGCAAGTGCACAGCCCTACCTGCGGAAGGCTGCTCTGGACGCCCAGGTCCAGTGAGATCTTCACCCCTGCCTGTGAAGAGGGTTGTCGCGATACATGGGCCGCTCCCTCCAGCGTTAGAGTGACTGACTGGGAGATTCTCGTCCCTTGCGCAACCTCCACGGGATACGGCAGCCGTAACGGTGTACAGAAGGTCTTGAACGAAGCATCGGTCCAATTGCGCTGATCCTCAGTTTCAAAGAGGTCCCCACTGAACTGAATCCTGGCTGTCAGCCCCGGCAAAACCGGATAGGAGAGGGACTGCATTTCCTCCATGCCAGGCACAGACTGCAGGGAACAGATGGACTTGGGGAAGTGCCCTTCAACCCGGTTGCCATCACCTCGTTCCACGACGAATGCAGCGCCAGCACACTCGCGGACCGGGTGGAGCACACAGAAGCCGATGCGACTTCTCAAAAACGTTGAGCGCGCCAAGCCCTCCATGCTGAACCGGATCGTTCCCTCGCGATTTCCTTCGATCTGGCCTTTCCACCAAAAATCAATCTCGTCTTGGCAGTGCTCGGCTTCAAACGTGATGGTGAAGTGATCAGGCTCCGCATGGATCTGCAAGCCAGAGAAGCGGGGTGTTACGGTTCCCCAGTTGCAGTCGCGGACTGCTGCGTAGATTCCCCTTACCACTTCGCGGTCAGAGATTCGAAGATAGCGGAGGCCACCCTCTTCAAAGACCAAAGAGAGCGGTCCTGCCTTCAGTGCCTGTGAGGGCGACAAGGAGCTTTCCCGGCCGTAGTAAAACAGATTCTTGTTTAGCATGAATGAGAATCGCTCCAGGAAAGTCGTGTCCACGAGAACGATCATGGCCTGGCTCGTGCGGGTGCCCAGCCGTCTAACTTCTGCGCAAGGCTTCCACCGCCTTGACAAAGAACTGCGGGCTTCCGAAGTTTCCTGACTTCAGTGCGAGCCTTAGCGACCGGTCGCCCACAGACCTGACGCGGGGAACTCCGGGGTCTATGATCTCCCCAATCTCGAGTGCCTGAATCTTCAAGGCCTGCATCACCGCCCCGGAGGTCTCGCCTCCCGCCACAATGATCCTTTGAACAAGTTTGTCCTCGACCATGCGGTGGGCAAGGATCCCCAGGGCTTCTTCGATCTGAGCGGCTAACTGGGCTGGCGGGCAGCCGGACTCTTGCGCTGCCTGCAGAAGGGCTTCTATTTCGGCGGGCGGGGACGAACTCGATATTGCCACCCAGCCCTCTCGGCCCAGAGTCTCCTGGGCCTCGCGAGCCAGGCCCGCGACGACGCTTGCAGAACCCTGAGTCAGCAGGCTCACAGCAGGCAGAGGCAGAATCGGGCATCCGGCTTCCTGAAGGTGACGAAGCTGTTCCAGGGTGGCGGCGGAACAACTGCCACTCAGTATCAAGACCGGGGCCGCCGTGCCTTCTTCGCCCCGCTGGGATTGCGGCTGTGGTTGGAACCACCCGCGCCTCGCCCAAGCCAGCGGAAGCTTGCCGGCCACTCCGCTGCCCCCCGTAATGAATGGCAACTCGACAATGGCTTCAGCGATCGTCTCCAGGTCTTCTTCGCAAATAGCGTCCACCAGGGCGATGGAGATCCCCACAGCCTTAAGCTGCACAATCTCGGCCTGAACACTTTCGGCCCCTGCCTTCACCACCGGGTAGGAGAGCAAACCAACCCGTTTGGAGGTTTGGGACTGCAGATGGCGCACGAGATTGGAATCCGTCATCGGTGTGAGGGGGTGATACCGCATGGAGGATTCTGAAAGAAGCTGAGACGCAACGAACAGGTGACCCAGGTACTGAGTCCGCCCATTCACCGGCAGAGCAGGGACAGCGACCGTAAAGTCGATTCCCAGAGCAGCCATGAGAGCTTGCGTGACCGGACCAATATTTCCCCCGGCCGTCGAGTCGAAGGTGGAGCAGTACTTGAACTGAATCTGCCGGGCGCCCAACTGTTGCAGTTGCCTGAGGGCCTGAAGCGAGAGGGCACAAGCCTCCGGCGCCGGCAAGGAGCGAGACTTCAGCGAAATGACCAAAGCTTCGCAGCCTTCCAAACCAGCCACAAAGGAGTCCGGTTGAGGCCCAAGAACCTGAACTGTGCGGACGCCGCGCTCGCTGAGCATGCCTGCCAGATCACTTCCCCCCGTATAGTCATCGGCGATCGCGCCAAAGATGAGAGGTTTGTTTCGAGTCAGCATGGGTTGAAAGAGATGTTGCGCCGCGGCGGCGGAAAAGCGAGTTTCGATTCTTGGACCCAGCGCGGCCCCTCCTCGGCTTGGGAAAAAAGTCTTTTCGCAGGCTATTTCTCACGAACCCCGCCGCTTCTACTTGAAGATTCGGCACAGTTCTTCAATCTCCCTGGCAGTCAGCTCTCGCACCCGCTCACCTCGGAGCACGAAGAAAAGCCGGCAGGTTTCCTCGAGTTCTTCGGCGCAATCGATAGCTTCATTCAAGCTGCTGCCAGCTGCGATCAGCCCGTGGTTTCGCAACAGGAGACAATGGTGGCCGGCAGCGGCCTTCCCCACGGCTTCTCCCAGGTCGCCCGAGCCTGGACGAAAATAGGGCAGCACGGCCAGCGGAGCGACACGCATAAAGTAATAGGGAGTGATCGCCGGCAAAGGCTTTTCCGGGGCGATCTCTTCAAGACAGGAAAGGGCCACCGAGTAAGTCGAATGCAAATGCACCACGGCCCGGGCGACCTCCCGGTTCCGATAAATGGCCAGATGAAAGGGAAACTCCTTGGAGGGGCGGTTCGTGTCGAGCGGGTTCCCCTGCAAATCAATCCGGGCCAGCAACGCCGGCGTCAGGCCCTTCAGCGGCTTTCCTGTCGGCGTGATCCAGATCTCGTCGCCCACGCGGACTGACAGGTTTCCTGTCGATCCGAAGGCGTGGCCCCGATCGTAGAAATTGTCGCCTGCCTGGCAGAGATGCTCGAGGAGTTCAAGACTCATCACTTTCCCTTCAAGCCGCGCCCACCCTCACGGTTGGGCCACTGAGGTCACAATTGCCCGGCGAGGACGGCCGCCACTCGTGCTCCGTCCGCCGATTGGGATAGAAACTGAGCGCACTGACACCTTAGGCCGAGAGTGACCGGTCTCCACTCTTTCGATTGTGGAGTGGCTTCCTATTTCGGCCATCGCCGTGTTTCCCAGAGCCCCTATGATCCCGGACGGTCGGTTTTCCCGAGTCCGGTTCGAGGTGGCAGCCGCTCCGCCGTACGTCTTCCGCCCGCTTTTCAAGTTTAAGCCGTGGTCGGCATACGCTTGCCCAGTTTCAACCTGCGACTCGCGCCGAATCACATCACCTGCATCTCTAAGCCTCAACGAGCACTGCACGCATCCATCGTCGAACGGAGTTAATAAGACAAATTTCATCAGCACTGCTCAAGTCTTCCTTGCTGATTACTCTCTCACAGATAGTTCCAGCGGCAAGCAGTTCGTCTCGGAAAGTTCCCGCCAAAAGTCCTGCTGTTCGCGCAGGAGTGACCTTCCGTGTACCCTCAACAATCACCACATTGGCGATACTCGATTCTGTGATTTCGTCTCGCTCGTTGAAAAAAATCAGGTCGTCGCAATCTGGACGCTCCTGCAACGGCTGTTCGTAGAATGGCCGGTGTGTCGTTTTGTGAAACAGGAATCGATTGCTCGAATCGAGAGCCTGCTCGGCCAGACCGACTCGCCACACCCTTTCAGGTTCGGCAATCAACGCCATCACTTCTGCCTCAAGCTGGCCATCCTTGCTCGCCAGCAAACGCACTCGCCAACATCCCTGCAAGCACTCGCGCTGGGCTTCTTCGAGTTTCTGCCGCACCTTGTGCTCATCCCATGTGAAACCAAAATATTCCGCAGAATGCTTCATCCGCCGGACATGCCGGTTCAACAGGAAGTACTCTCCCTGTCGCAGCAGCAGGGTTTCAACCAGATCAAATGACGGTCGCCGCTGCTGAAGGAAACAAGCTTTCGTAAGACATTCCGAATACTCTTCATCGGCAGTGGAATCATAAGTGATCCCACCGCCTACACCGAAAGTCGCTTCCCCAAGCTTTCTATCGTAAATCAGCGTCCTAATGGCAACATTGAAAATGCAGTCGCCGCCGGGTTGGACCAGGCCGATGGCGCCGGTGTAAACACGCCTAGGAGCAGGTTCCAAGCTGTGGATAATCCTTGTCGCACTGATCTTCGGCGCCCCGGTCACCGAGCCACAGGGGAATAAGGCGCGGAGCAGCTCCACGACACCGATGTCTCGCTTGCAGACGGATTCGATCGTTGACGTCATCTGAAACAGTGTTTCGTACTGTTCAATTTCAAAGAGCCGCGTGACCTTGATGGATCCCGGCTCCGAGACTCTCCCCAGATCGTTGCGCAAGAGGTCGACGATCATGATGTTTTCGGCCCGGTTTTTGGCGGACATCTTCAGCCATTCTCTCTGGGTTTCATCCTCCTCCTTCCAGCGTCCACGTGGCGCCGTGCCTTTCATAGGGCGCGTACACAAATGTCTTCCGTGCTTCTCAAAAAAAAGTTCCGGTGACAACGACATCACGACATAACGTCCCAAGTCGAGCCATGCACAGTATCCGGCAGCCTGGGCAAGTCCCAATCCACGGTACCAGGGCCAGGGGTCGCCCTGAAACTGGCCCTGCAGTTGGAAGGTGTAGTTCACTTGATAGCAATCGCCCAGCGCAATGGTGCCGCGGATACTTTCGATTGCTGCAGCATAGTCACGAAACGAAACAAGTGGCCGCCACTCCGAACCAGCAAGATTGGTGAAAGGAACAGTGGTCGGGATATCTGACAGCGCTTCAAAGACGGCTACCCAAGCCAGTGGAAATTCGCCCGGCTCATGCACCTCCATCGCCGGTTCAAAAGCCGGAGCAGCCTCATAGCTGAGCATCACGGTTGCCCAACGGCCGGCGTTGGCAGCATTCTCGGCTTCTCTTAGAACACACAGCACCTCTTCAAGCCGGTAAGCCTGATGCACCAAAACAGGCTGAACAAACGCAGCGGACCAGGTTTGCTGGTCAGGATAAAATGACTCGAAAATGGCTGTGGGACAGGGTGACATAACGGATGGGTTAAAACGGCTTTCGACCGCTTTGAATCGCTCTGTTTTTCAGTGATTCATCTTTGGTGCTCGTGCGTTCAAAAAACAGACGCTCCCCGCATGGGTCACACGGTTCCACCATGCAGAAAGGACTCAGCAATGGAGGCCGAGCGGGGTTTTCACTGGATCGGTGTAGACCCTGGCCTTCAGGCGGTAGCCAATTAACCGGGAGGGAACCGAGTAGGCATTGTTTAAAATACGCACGATGCTGGTCCGGGTGACCGGACCAGTTGCTCGCGGAAAGCATCCAGACTTTCAATTGTCGCTACCCGACGCCCGAAAGAAATAATTGTCGCTGATCAATGGAACATCCCTTGGGGGAGCGGTTTGCTTCATCGCGACATCCAGCCGCCATCCAGCACCAGGATGTGACCGTGCATGTAGCAGGAGGCAGCGGACGCTAGATAGACCGCAGCGCCCTTCAGATCCTCAGGAGTCCCCCATCGGCCCGCGGGGATGCGCGCGTTGATCTGCGGCAGCCGGACGGTATCGTTGAGCAGTGCTTGATTGAGCTCCGTCGCGAAATAGCCAGGGGCGATGCCATTGACGTTGATGTTCCGCGGCGCCAGTTCCGTGGAGAGCGCCTTAGTCAGCTGAGCCACACCTCCCTTGCTGGCGGTGTACGCCAGCACGCGATATCCGCCTTGGAAGCTCAGCACCGAGCAGACGTTGATGATTTTGCCACCGCCCTGCTTCAGCATCTCCTGTGCTGCCGCCTTGCAAAGAAAGTACACCGTTTTGAGGTTCACGTTGTGGACATAGTCCCAGTCCTCCTCAGTGAACTCCAGAGCGCCCTTGCGCCGCTGGCCGGCTGCGTTGTTGACGAGAATGTCAACTCTGCCCAGACGGTCGAGCGTTGTGTTGACGATGGCCGGAACCGAATCCAGCCTGGCCAGATCCGCCTTCACGGAGACGAACCGCCGGCCGAGTTTCTCTATGGCGCTTTGGGTCTGGTCGAAAGTTCGCTGGCTGCCCACGCCAACGATGTCGGCGCCCGCTTCCGCTAGGCCGATAGCCATGCCTTGCCCCAGTCCCGTGCTGGCGCCGGTGACAATGGCCACTTTTCCGTCGAGGCGGAATTTGTCGAGAATCGTCATGTTTGAATCCGCTCAGCCGCGGGGCCAGTGCGTGGCCGCGTCGTCGGCAGCGCGTGGTTGAATGAAGCCGCTGTCGCGGCAGGTGGTGATCAGATCTACTGTGCTGGTCACACTCTGCGCTGGCATTGCCTCTGATAGTGTACCTTCTTGAGGCGACTTACTGCCTCAATCCCCATAACCAGTCATCTGCGTTCACCGGGCCGCGGCGCTCTTTGGTGGGGGTACGACGCTCGTTATCCGCCGCTGATAGCCGGGATAATCGAAATCTCCACGCCGTCCAGTAGAGGTGTCTGAAGACCCCCCGTGTAGCGGACATCTTCATTGCCGACAAATACGTTGATGTGCTCCCGGATTTGACCTTGCTCGGTTACAACACGGTCGCGAATGCCTGGACACCGCTTCCATAGCACTTCCAGGGCATCAGCCAGGGTGGTCGGGGACCGCTCAATGACGATGTGGCTTTTCCCATCGGCGAAAGAACGCAAGGGGCCGGGTATTAGGACGGTGACCGGCATCTATCGTTTCCTCCGGATCTTGCTCTTTTCCCGCGGTGAGCTCCGCCTCCTGGAGACGGTCTGCTTGGTCCCTCGCGGTGCGCGAGTGACCCGGCGCTCCCCCACCACAGCGCTTTTCACACAAACTATTGGAGGCAAGCCGTCGAGAATTCTCTTCCAAGTTCTCCCCTCGTCGGCCGACCCGTAGAGCTGTCCGCTGCGCGTCCCGAAGTAGATGCCAACCGGGTCCAGCGAGTCCGTTGTCATGGCATCGCGCAGGACGGTCTCATACGCTCCTTTCTTGGGCAGGCCGCGCGTAAGCGGTTCCCAGGATTCGCCGGCGTTTCGGGTGCGATAGACACGCAGGCAGCCTTCCGGAGTGCAGCGGAACTCGTCGGACTCGATCGGCAGGATATAGACGCAGTCGGGACTGTGCGGGTGAGCCACCATCGCGAAACCGTAGTCCGAAGGCACGCCATGGGCGATGTCCTGCCAGCTTTCGCCGTGGTTGTCGGAGCGGTACAAGCCCCAATGGTTTTGCAGGAAAAGGCGTTCCGGTCGCGAGGGGTGCATGACGATCTTGTGCACGCACTGGCCGAATTCCGGATACTTCTCCGGCATGTGCACGACGCGGATACCACGATTGCGCGCCTGCCACGTGCCTCCGCCGTCTTCGGTCGCGTAGACGCCGCCGGCGGAAATGGCGACGTACATCCGCTCCGGATTCTGCGGGTCGAGCAGGATTGTGTGCAGGGCCAACCCGCCCAATCCCGGCATCCAGCGCGGGCGGTGCGGATGGTCGAACAATCCACGCACCAGCGACCATGTTTCGCCGTCATCATGGGATTTGTAAAGCGCCGCCGGCTCGACGCCGCAATAGATCACGTTCGGCTCCTCTGGCCGTCCAAGGCAAATCTGCCAGATGTTCGTGAGTGTGGCGCCCGAGTCGACTGGAAATCGAATCGGAGCCTCCTGAGGGTTGGTCCAGGTCCTCCCGTAGTCGTCGCTGGAGCGCAAGAACGCGCCCCACAGCATGCTGAAGGTCGAAGCCCACAAGCGGTGGCGTCCCTGCCGGCTGTCATAGGCCAGCGCATACGTGGCTTGCCCGTGAAAGTACGGTCCGGCGATATCCCAGCGCGCGCGCTGCGCCGAAGAGCGCAGCAGAAAGACTCCTTTCATTGTGCCGACGAGTAACAGAACGTCGCCATTCTTGACCTGCAAATGCTTGATTCCGCGATGCACGGTGGTGAGCGACCCTCGCTGATCGTTCGGAGGTTTCGGTGCGGCGCTGGCCGATTGAATTGCCTCGAGCGCTGCCTGCACTTCGCTCGCGCGCTGATAGCGCAGCGCCGGTTCTTTCGCCAGGCAGCGCTGAATGATGGCCGCCAAGCCGGGCGGTATCCGCGCGGGAAGAGGTGGCGGCGGGTCATGCAGGATGGCAGAGCTGACCTCGAAAGTGGTCCTGCCGTGAAATGGCACCTGACCCGCCAAGGCTTCATAGAGCACCACTCCAAGCGCCCACAAGTCGCTGCGGTAGTCTCCCGGCTCGCCACGCAGCACTTCCGGCGACATGTAAGACAGCGTGCCACCGGTCGTGACAACGGACTCCAGCGTGTCTATGGCCCGTGTCACCTCATCCTGCGCCGCTGCCAGACGCCGCGCCAGGCCGAAATCCAGCACTTTGACCAGGCCTTCCGGCGTCACGATGACGTTGGAGCTTTTCAGGTCTCGATGAACGATGTTGCGCCCGTGGGCATGGGTCAGCGCGCCGGCTATCTGGGCGCCGTATCGCATCACCGATTCATACGGCAGCCCTCCGCTGCCGATCGAGACGCTCATTGGCTTCCCCTCAATCAGTTCCATCACGATGTAGAACTCACCGTCGGCTTCACCCACTTCGTGCACCGTGCAGATATTCGGGTGGGAGAGCGCGGAAGCAGCGCGCGCCTCCCGCAGCAAAAACTGCCGGGCGTCGGGGCCGAGCGTCTCGGCGAAGAATTTTAATGCTACGTCGCGCTGCAACACCTGGTCGTGCGCGCGGTAAACCACTCCCATGCCGCCTTCTCCGAGCTTTGAAACGATCCGGTAATGCCCAAGCACCTTGTCGATCATGGAGCGTTGCCCATATGCCTTCGAGATTTCGTTCAAATAGGCGGAGTGAAGCTCTGGACGCCTTTGTGGAAAGGGAGAACCCTCGATGTCCAGAGGCCGTTGGATTTCTTCATCAACAACAGGCTTTCATTCAGCACAGCGACGGGCGATGACGTTCCAGAACGTACGAGACGCGTTACGCGGCGATCTGCAGGGGCAATCCATCCAGCCGGTTGCGGCCTGCGCTATCACCGGTCTTCAGGCTTGCGAGCCAGACGAAAGCGGCAGTGTGAGTGCCGCGTCCTCGACGACCAACACCCAATCACCGTCGCCGGGAGAGCTGAACTGCCTGGGTCCCTCTGTGGCGACCGTCTCCCCAGGTTTCACCATACGCGGACGCGGCCACCGGCCATCTGTGACATGTCGACGGTGAACGTTCTGAGCGTGGGAATATAAGCGATCAAAATTCGACGGTCCGAGGTGCGCGCAGCCGCCAGGCAGTCCAGGCCCCTGAACTCGCCGAGTCCGCCGGTTACGACCTTGTGCGCCTGATCGGGAACCAGCTCGTGCCAAGGGCGGGACAGGAAAAGTGAACGCAGCTGTGCCATACTTCGGGATCCCTCGGCAGCGAGCGCGGCGTCCCACCCTGGATCGAAGAGCCAAATCGGCCGGTTGCCGAAGAACTGACCCGCCCCGCCGCACAGCAGAGGCCAATATGCCTGCCGGCGAATCTGCGCTGGCGACGCGTTGTGCTCCCCCTCGTAGATGCTCTCAAACAGGAAGATGGGCGTTACGGGCATCATCTGAAGTTGTGTTCGCATCGAGTGCCAGCGATAGACCAAGCAATGAGAGGGCCGCAAACTGAAGCGCGAAACGAATGACATGGCCCGTTTCCCAGTTTGAACGAAGGTCTGTCCAATCATGCGGAATGCTCGGCAGCGTTGCAGCAAGAAAGCCGGCATTCGCGGGTGCCACTAGCCAAAAGAAGACGACCGGAAACGCGAGCAACAACGCGAACAGTGCTCCCAAGCTAAGCCACAGGGCCCGCTTGCTCTTGCGCAGGAAGAACGCGAGCAGGCCGGTTGCAGCAATCGCGGA